>Cam_p2__coassemble_12420_pt1 | contig 1864 bp, 3 predicted proteins | sample Cam_p2__metabat2_low_PE_020 | metagenome-assembled genome bin Cam_p2 | reverse complement strand
TCCAGCAGAGATCGAAATTTGACTGGTTAGAAAGTTGGTCGGGAATTACAGTTTATTGTACTTCAATTGGCCGTATCCTATAAGAATCACTCCAAGGATCAGAGCAGGGATCAGAGCCCAGTCTTCGGAAACAGAACTGTTCGTAATGTTTAAAACATAAGCTGCAATCAGTCCGATTCCGATGATCAGAGTACCCGATCCAACAATCCGGCCGTAATGCGGGACGTCTTCTTCTCGAACCCGCTTTCGGTTGTAAGAATGAATGGTGCTGATATTGCCTGAGATATTCACCAGTCCGATGACAGAAATCAGGATTCCCAGTAACAGCTGAACGATATGATCCATAATGTATCCTTTCTAGGAATAGAACGATTTTCCAAATTTTTATTCAAAGCAGGACATAAAATCAGAGCCAGTATGGCTGCCTGGTTTTAAGCTTTTTCGGCTGATGGGCAGAATCTGAATTTTGTTCACCAATTCTTCCAATCGGGCGCTGTTGGTAACATAGTGAATTTGCCAGGTATTCTTGTCAATGACTGTCTTTCTCATCTGGATCCAACGCGGTCTGCAACAGGTGTTATCAACAGGATCTTGGTTCCGACTTCTTCTGAAAGATCAATCATCCAGCGCAGGACTGTTTCCTGCCAATCTCCTTCCACCAGAACAATGGCGGCTTCTTCTGTTCGATCAGAGAAACCGCCATTGTTTTTTTATTCAGTCTGATGATTCATTCTGTCTTCTTTCCCCAGTTCCTGCAAAGCTTCTCCAGGACATTTTTCATGGGTAAAAACAGAACCAGAGTCAGGATAAAATTGCCTGCTCCATGAACGAAATCAAAAGGCAGTCCTGCCTGCCACCAGGAGAGGGCAGCAGTCCATCCACCCACAAGAAACTGCGGCGGAGTGCACAGCGCTCCAAAGGCAAAACCGAAGAGGGCGGCTATACAGGCCCAGACAAAAGCTGATTTTTCCTTTTTCAGGGCACAGGCCAGAACAAAAAGCCCCGGCCAGATATAGAGATAACAGATCGACCAGAGATTCACGCCCCAGACCAGAAGTTCCAGAGCCACATAGACCAGGACTGCCCAGATGGCTTTTCTTCCAAAAACCACCGCCAGCAGAATGATGCTCAGAGTCACCGGTTCAATGTTGGGCAGAGAGACCATGGCCATTTTCAGCACAAAAATCAGTGTCCCCAGACAGGTGTACAGGCACATATCCCGGACACTCCATCTTCTGGAACTGTGTTTTCCTGAGAGATGCTGTTTCATGAGCTGCTAGTCAACCGTATACGTCCAGGTGTAGATTGTTCCATCTTCCACAGGTGTGGAATCCACACCGCTGGGCGCATCTTCCCCATCAATGGACAGTTTCCACCAGGAGCCGTTTTTCTCATAATCCACCGTTTCTCCATCCACTTCCGTGACAAACAACCCCATGGATCCTTCTTCACCGCTGATCAGTCCTTCTTTGACCAGCAGGTCTCCCAGAACCGGGTCATCCGTCACATATTCTCTGGAGGTGGTGCTTCCATCCTGATGAACCACATCCACCCTGATCCGGCTCGATCCCTCACCTGATGCCGGCTCAGGCTGTCTGGCCATCACCTGCCACAGGATGCCTCCAGCTGCCAGCGCTGTGCATCCTGCCAGAATCATCTTTCCTGTTCCATTCATCCTTCTTTCCCCCTGTTCATCCTTCATGAACACTTTACAGAAGATTTCATGAAAATAACAGAAATGTTTCAGTGCCGGAGCGCTTACCTTCCTGAGCCTTTCATGGGTTGAAATTTAATTTTCTGCTTTGAATTAACTGTAATTCCCGACCAACTTTCTAACCAGTCAAATTTCGATCTCTGCTGGATA
>Cam_p2__coassemble_10021_pt1 | contig 2223 bp, 2 predicted proteins | sample Cam_p2__metabat2_low_PE_020 | metagenome-assembled genome bin Cam_p2 | reverse complement strand
AACAGACTGTAATGAGAGTCTGAGGTTGGTGTTTGTTTTTCAGGGATCCGCTGAACTGGGTCGTTCACGATTCCTTTGCCAGTCCGGCAAGAATTACTGTCTTTTTCAATAACATATACAAAAAGCGCCGATCTCTGAGGGGTCGGCGTTTTTGTGTATCCGGATGATCTTTATCGGAACCATTTTTTCAGAAAAGACTGTTTGGGAATCTGAACGGGCACAGGCTGCTGACCCTGAAAGAGTCTTTTCTGATTGCCGCCAAAGAGTGCTTCTGCGGCTTCCGGACCGGCCTTCTGCTCGATTTCACGATAGAGATCCTGCAGCTTTTCCTGTCTGGAGCTTTCAGGAGAATGGGCATCGGAGGCGATGAAATGAGCGTAGCCCTTTTCCAGCATCTGCCAGGCGTTGTTTCTGCTCGCTCGGGTATCCAGACCCAGAAGGCTGGTGGCATTGATCTGAAAGAGAACGCCCATGTCTGCCCATTCTTCCATCTGATCCCAGTCCACCTTTCTGTGGAAATAGCGCTCGGGATGCGCCAGAACGGGCTGCAGACCCTGAACACGCATTTCATACAGAGGATCCCAGGGAAATTCCTGCTGGGACAGATCGACGCGCACATTGAATTCCACCAGCATGGCTCTGGTGTTCTCAATACAGGGCAGCCAGCCGGCTTTCAGAGCCCGGAGAAACTCATCGGTGATGCGGATTTCTCCGGCTTTGAGAATCTCGATCCCGTACTCTCCTGCTGTTTCCTGAAGCTCCTGCTGGCGGTGGATGACTTTCTCCATGAAGGATGGATCGGTGCGTCCCGGCAGAATGTGAGGGGTGGAAACAATGGTTGTAATGCCATCTTCTTTAGCGGTCTGCAGCGCTTCTCTGGTTTCTTCCAGAGTCTGGCAGCCGTCGTCCAGATGCCAGGCGATGTGAGAATGCATGTCAATGAGTGTCATAGCGGCCTCCTGTAATCATTGATGCGCTTATTGTAACAGGTCGAAAAACCTGTGAACGCAGCCGTTCTGATCTTTTTTCTGAGGAGTTCTCTTCCAAAGACAGGAGATCCTATGGCAATGCGGGAACGGGAAATGAAACGGTCCGGGCTGAGAAAGTCCGAATCTTCCGACCGGATCTGGTAAACTGTATGTAACCATTTACACTTCTGAATGGTTGAAGGGATGTGTTCATAAACGATGGACTCATCCTGCAGGAGGAAATGAAATGAGATTTGCATTAATTAACGAGAATTCCCAGGCTGCCAAAAACAGCCAGATTGAGCATGTCATGAAAAAGGTGCTGGAACCCATGGGTCATGTTGTGGATAACTATGGCATGAAAGGACCTGAAGATGCTTCCATCACCTATGTGCAGGCAGGTCTGCTTACGGCTTTGTTGTTGAATGCCAGAGCGGCTGATTATGTCATTACCGGATGCGGCACCGGACAGGGAGCCATGTTAGCGGCGAATTCCTTTCCAGGGGTACTCTGCGGTCATATTGAAGATCCTCTGGACGCTTATACCTTTTCACAGATCAATGATGGAAATGCCATTGCCATTCCCTTTGCCAAAGGATACGGCTGGGGCGGTGATCTGAATCTGGAATATATTCTGGAAAAACTGTTCTGTGAAGGACCGGGTCAGGGGTATCCCAGAGAAAGGGCGGTTCCGGAAAAAGCCAACAAGAAGATTCTGGATCAGGTCAGAGAAATCACCCATCGGGATTTCCGGGACATCCTGCTGGATCTGGATCCCCGGTTTGTCAAAGAGACTCTTTCTCTTTCATCTTTCCAGGATCTCTTCTTTGCCCATGCTCAGGATGAAGAACTGAAGGAGCTGGTTCGAAAGATTCTGGCATCCTGAGCACGCAGCATTCTGACGATCAGGCGGTCTTTTCCAGGACCGCTTTTTCTGTGAAAAAGGAGCGAAGGAACAGCTCAGAGCAGATGGGAAAAGAGTGTATAACCCGTGAAAACCGGTCCGAAAATTAAAATGTGAAAAATATCAGAAAAATCACAAACAGGGGTTGACGGAGCTTTGTACAGGGTGTATTCTAAGCAAGCTGTTCGAGAGGACAGCGCAAAACAGAACTTGGAAATGCCGTAGATAAGGCAGTTTGAACTGATTGTGAAATTTATAAAATATTTCACAAAAGGGGTTGACTTCCTTCTCTGCAGGTTGTATTCTAAGTGAGGTTGTGAGGAAAACAGATTTCTTCACAAATGATTGTTC
>Cam_p2__coassemble_2876_pt1 | contig 7614 bp, 7 predicted proteins | sample Cam_p2__metabat2_low_PE_020 | metagenome-assembled genome bin Cam_p2 | reverse complement strand
AAAGTAAATTCCACTTCGCGACCCCAGAAATGGAATTTACTTTTGCACTTCACAAGGATGAATTTCTTGAAAATTGTTCTTGTTTTCCGGAAATGACCTGTTATAATAATCGAGCAATCGCCAAGAGCGAGAGCAACAAACCAAATGCGGTTGTGGTGAAATGGCAGACACGCTGTCTTCAGGCGGCAGTGGGGCAACCCGTGTGCGTTCGAATCGCATCAACCGCACCATTCGAAAATTAACCCGGCAGGAGAACCTGTCGGGTCTTTTTTATTGTTAACCTGCTTTTCTGCAGGAAATGATGCGGACTGACAGGCTGCTAGAGGCATGCAGCGGTCTGTGTATTCTTCTTGGCTGTGGATCAAAAAAAGATGCTTCTCTTCCATGTGAGAAGCACCTTCTGGTTCAGTGAGCAGATGTCAGGACAGGTTCAGATCTTTCTGCCATTTCCGTGCGGATCCGGCGGTAGGAGCGGCTCTGGAATGGAGTCAGATCGTCCAGAAATCCCTGTTTCAGAACGATCATTTCATCCAGACCATGGAGAAGATAAAGAAGTCTGGCGTGATCCTCAAACCTGGAATCATCTGCATAGAGGGATTCCAGGTTTTTCTTTGCCTCTTTGATACAGGCAAATTCCATGGCAGGGGAATCATCACTGATGACAGTGTGTGCCATGTGCCGCAGGGTTTCGGCTACCAGATGACTGGCTCTGCTGGCCGAACTGACTTTTTTCATGTGATGCTGCATTTCCTGCAGAACAGCTGCCTGGGCATAGCGCATTTCAAAGTAGGGGACATACCAGTCTTCTCCGGTTTCGAAGGAGTTTTCCTGCAGGGTGATGGAAAGGCTGATGGCTTCCTGCAGATGGGTCTGCAGAGAATGAACTCGATGGGAAAAATCCTTTCTGTCTTTTTCGAGTTCCAGTTCATCCGCAAGATCCCGCAGAAAGCTCTGCATTTCCGATTCTGTCTCATCAAAGGATTTCTTCAGCTCAGATCGGTGCAGGCTGTCTGACTGAATGAAGTTCAGAACCAGAGCAATCGAAATACCGATCATCACCAGAATGAATTCATAGATGATGAATGCTGTGGAGAAGTCCCGGCTGATGAGAAAGTGTGTGCCAATTACCGCGTTCACGGACAGGGTAGCCTGCCAGCCCAGCATTTCCAGACCGAAGGATTCCACCATCATGAACAGGGCAAAAGACAGGTAGTCGTTATGGACAAAGTAAAACAGTGCATAGGCCAGGCAGACGGTCATAAAGTAAGACAGGATACGCCGCCAGGCCAGGCGCAGTGTCTGTTTTCTGGTTTCTACCAGCAGTGTCAGCAGGGTGATGGAACCCGCACTGGCAGGATTTGGCAGACCCAGGAGATAGGCAATAAAAATTGCGAGGGCGCTGCCGCAGCCGATTTTCACCGCGCTGATGAGCCTCGCCCGTGTTTTCCAGTTTTTCATGGAAACATTCTACAGAAAAAGGAACTTCCGAAGAAGTTCCTCAAGATCTTTATTTTACGCCAGCGGCTTTGTAGATCAGTTCGTAGTCCGGTTCGTGAGTGACATCGTCAACGTACTCTACATAAACCAGTTTTCCGTCTTCATCTGTGACAAATGCTGCACGGCACAGCAGGCCGTTTTCTTCCATGCGTGTACCGGTCATTCTGGCGAATTCATCCAGTTTGAAATCACTGGTGGCCAGAATCTGCTTGTTGTCATGTTCCTTGCTCCAGCGTGCCAGGGCAAAGGGCAGATCTTCAGAAACGGAAATAATGTCTACATCCTTGATGTTCTGAGCAAAATTAACGAATTTTTCCATTTCCAGAGAGCAGACAGGAGTGTCCACACTGGGCAGGGACAGAATGATCTTGCGTCCCTTCTTGTCCATTGGACGAACTTCTTCCAGATCCGTATTCACAACAGTGAAGTCCGGCATCATTTCTCCGACGTTCAGCTGATTGCCTTCCAGCGTAACGGGTTTTCCCGCAAAAGTAACCATAGAGATTACCTCCTTTTTTCAATCTTCATCGTAGCGGAAAGAAGCTGAAATGCCTTCTGAGATGCCGCACCGGTTTGAAGAAATCGCGATGGAAAACCTGACAAATTGACCGGAATCAATCTGAAAACTCACAGCCTGTCATCCTCTGGACTTTTTTTGTATTGAAATACGTTCTTTTGACTGCTATATTAGCACCCATCGCTTTTTTGATCCGCAGGTGGTCAAGGCGGCTGAGCTGAAGCAGAAAAACGGGAAGGATTTTTCTGACTGATTTCTTTCTATTCCCCAGACAGAACAGCTCAGTATCAGGAGGACAAAAGCTATGAACAATATTCTCAATCAGGCCTCTCGCTGTCTTCAGTGCAAAAAGCCGCGCTGCAGACAGGGATGCCCCATTCATACCAACATTCCGGAAATGATCCGGCTGCTGAAAGAAAAGGACGTTATGACAGCGGCTGGCATGCTTTTCGAAAACAACCCCCTCTCCATCGTCTGCTCTCTGGTGTGCGATACCGAAAAGCAGTGCGAAGGTCATTGTGTGCTGGGCATTAAGGGAGAACCTGTTGCCATCAGTGAAATCGAACAGTACATCTCCAATTCCTGCTTTGAAAGAATCCGTCTGTCCATGGAACCGGAAAACGGCAAACGGGTTGCGGTGATCGGATCCGGTCCGGCGGGTCTGACCATTGCGGTGATTCTTCGTCAGAGAGGATACAAAGTCACCATTTTTGAAGTCAGAGAAAAGATCGGTGGCATTATGCGTTATGGCATTCCCGCCTATCGTCTGCCCCGTTCCATTCTGGACCGCTACTACGAAAAGCTGAAAAGTCTGGGCATTCAGTTCAGACCCAACATGGCCATTGGCGGTGCCGTCGGCATTCAGGATCTGCTGGATGACGGCTATTCTTCCGTTTTCGTAGGAACCGGTGCCTGGAAGCCCAGAAAACTGAATATCCCTGGTGAAACTTTCGGCAACGTTCAGTATGCCGTGAACTACCTCAACAGCCCTGAAGTCTATGATCTGGGCGAAAAGGTAGCCGTTATCGGTGCCGGCAACTCAGCCATGGATGCTGCCAGAACCGCTGTACGCGAAGGAGCCAGAGAGGTGACTGTTTACGTCAGAAGCGACAAGCCGGCTGCTTCCGAAGAAGAAGTGGATTATGCCGTAATCGATGGTGTTCGGTTTGAGTTCATGAAATCTCCCGTTGAAATTACCGATGAAGGCGTGATCATGGCGGATACCGAAATGGATGAAAACGGTAAAATCCGGATTCTGGAAGATACGGCCAGACTCATTGAAGTGGATACGGTGATGATCGCCGTTTCCCAGGAGCCTCAGAACCGTCTGGTCAGCCGGGATCCCCAGCTGCAGCTGACCGATCACGGAACTCTGAGAACCGATGACTGCGGTGAAACCACCATGCCCGGCGTCTTTGCCAGCGGAGACGTGGTAACCGGTGCCAAGACCGTGGTTCATGCGGTGGCCCAGTCCAAGCTGATTGCGGACGCCATGGATCAATATATGCAGCAGGCCTGCTAAGAGGCCTGTCTTCAGGACTGTTCTGAAAGGAGCAGTCCTTTTTCAGTTGGTCAGACTGGAAAGCACTCAGTCAAAACAGCATCAGAACAGGATCAAAAAGCCATGAAAAGGCCGAAAGAATCGCAAGATCTTTCAAAATTGGATGAAAGAGTTTCATTAGAATTGAAAATTATTTTCAAGATTGATAGGATTTCCCATATTCTTCTGTTATGATTTCACATATCGTTCTGGAAACGCGGAAGATCTGAGTGATCTTCCTGAAAAGGAGACTGACCTATGAAGGAAAAAATCAAGTTAATCGCAGCGCTGCTTACAACAGCTGTCCTGGCAAGCTGTGCCGGATCAGGAGATCAGGGTGACAAAGCCCCGGTTCAGGATTCCGACAGAACAACTTTTACCGTTGGATTTGATGCGGAGTTCCCGCCCTATGGATACAAGGACGAGAACGGTGAATTTACCGGCTTTGACCTGGAAATGGCAGAAGCCGTTGCCGAACTGGAAGGCTGGGAACTGGTCAAACAGCCCATCGACTGGGATGCCAAGGATATGGAACTGTCCAGCGGCACCATCGACTGCATCTGGAATGGCTTTACCATGGATGGCCGTGAAGATCAGTACACCTTCACCACCCCCTATATCGACAATTCTCAGGTGTTTGTCGTACCCGCCGATTCTGAAGTGGTGACCGCGGAAGATCTGGCCGGCAAAAATGTAGGCGTTCAGAAAGATTCTTCTGCTCTGGCTGCTCTGGAAAACGAAGAGAATTCTGAACTGACCCATTCCTTCGGCAGTCTGACCCAGTATGGCGATTACAACACCGCCTTCATGGATCTGGAAGCCGGTGCTCTGGATGCTATTGCCCTGGATGTTGGCGTGGCTGATTATCAGATCTCCAGCCGTGACAATAAGTTCAAGAAACTGGAAAAGCCCCTGGCTTCCGAAGTGTATGCCGTTGGCTTCCTCAAGGGAAATGATGAGCTGAAAGACATCGTTCAGGAAGATATCTACAAGCTCTATGACGATGGTACAGTCAAGGAACTGGCTGACAAATACGGTCTGACAGACTACATCGTCATCGAAGAAAACAGGAAATAGTCCTGCAGGCAGAAACCAGAAAGACTTATGGATACAACAACAATTCTTGAAATCGGAAAGAGCATGCTGGTTTCTCTGGAAATCTTCTTCCTGACCCTGCTCTTTGCCCTGCCTCTTGGCATGGTGGTGGCCTTCGGCCGCATGTCCTCCAATAAGGTGATTTCAGCAATCACCCGAATCTATATTTCCATCATGCGAGGTACTCCCTTGATGCTGCAGCTGATTGTGATCTACTTTGGTCCGTACTATCTGTTCCATATGAAGATCTCAGCCAGCTACCGGTTCATCGCGGTGATTATCGCCTTCTCGCTGAACTACGCAGCGTATTTTGCGGAGATTTACCGCAGCGGCCTGCAGTCTCTGCCTAAAGGACAGTCTGAGGCCGCCAATGTCCTTGGTTATACGAAAGCGCAGACGTTTTTCCACATCCTTCTGCCGCAGCTGGTCAAGCAGGTCCTCCCGGCAGTGACCAATGAAATCATCACGCTGGTCAAGGATACCTCCCTGGCCTTCGCCATTGCGGTAGCTGAGATGTTTACTGTTGCCAAACAGCTGGCGGCCGCCCAGACCTCCATTGCTCCACTGATGGTGGCTGGTCTTTACTACTATGTCTTCAACCTGCTGGTGAGCTATGTCATGGGAAAGATTGAAGCTCATTACGGTTACTATCATTCCTAGAAGGGAGAGAAGATGATGACGACAACCCTCCATACCACTTCTGATTCACCTGCTCCCATTCTGAAAATTGTTCATGCCCAGAAGACTTTTGGAAGCAATGAAGTCCTCAAGGATATTTCCCTGGAAGTCCGTCCCGGAGAAATCGTCTCCATCATCGGTCCTTCCGGTTCGGGAAAATCCACTCTGCTTCGCTGTGCCACTCTGCTGGAAACCATGACAGGCGGTTCTCTCTACTATGATGGAGATATATCCGTCTGCCGGGGCAGCCAGGAAGACGGTTCAGGATCGTCCGTTTATGGAAACAGAGAAGCACTGGCGAAAGCCCGATCTAAATTTGGACTGGTTTTCCAGAACTTCAATCTGTTTCCGCATTATTCCGTTTTGAAAAATGTGGTGGATCCGCAGATCCGGGTGCAGAAGACCCCGAAGAAGGAAGCGGAAGAAGCCGCCCGAAAGCTGCTGGAGCAGTTTGGACTGGCTAACAAGGCGGATGCCTATCCCTGTGAACTCTCCGGCGGCCAGCAGCAGCGCGTCAGCGTGGCCAGAGCCCTGGCTCTGCATCCGGAAATTCTGTTTCTGGATGAACCTACCTCGGCGCTGGATCCGGAACTGACAGCCGATGTGCTGCAGGTGCTCAAGGAACTGGCCAGAGAACACATGACCATGGTCATTGTGACCCATGAGCTGGGCTTTGCCAGAGAGGTTTCTGACCGCGTGATCTTCATCGATCAGGGCCGAATTCTGGATCAGGGAACTCCGGAAGAACTGTTCAATTCTCCAAATGTCCGGGTTCAGGAATTCATTGGCAAGCTCTCCAAGTAACGAATCAACAAGCATAAGAAAAGTCTGTATTCTGAACTGCCTTCATCAGCTGAAGACGGAACAGATACAGACTTTTTCGTTTGTTGGAAAATAAAGGGAGGAGTTTGCTGCGATTATTTGAAGCTCTGTGCAATGGGATCCTGCCCTTTTTTCAGCAGTCCTTTCATGAGGAAACGGTCATACAGATAGAAGAAAACCAGGGCGAAGATGATGCCCAGCAGGGTATTGCCAATCCGCATGAAGACAGCGGTCTTCAGATCGTACAGGCTGACGGCCATCATAAGCGCACCGAAGCAGTTGATCATGGTCTTGTGCTTGTATTCCGTACAGATGCCCAGGCAGAAGCCGCCGATGGGACCAAAGAAGGGATAGAATCGGGCAGGGACAATCTGATAGATCAGATAGAAGGCGAAGGATCCGATGACGGCTCCTACCAGACGATCGGTGAATTTCTCGTGAATATTGTTTTCTACGTTGTAATCAGAGAGCAGGGAACCGCAGGCAAAACCGATCCACATGAACTTGCCGGCACCCAGCCAGGAGAACAGACTCAGAACCAGTCCGACACCCAGCGCCAGACGCAGCTGCCACTGGAACAGCTTGTTGTGCAGATCAATCTTTTTCAGAAGAGAAAGCAGCCGGATCTCCCGGTTCTGATTTTTGTGGTTGCGGTAGAGCACCAGACCGCACAGGGCAAAGCCCAGCAGAGTCATCCAGGCCCGCTGAATGAAGTCTTCACCATAGACCGGGTTTTCACACAGGAAAACAAAGGAGAAAGTCAGCAGGCCGCCGTTGCCCATCTGTGGCTGCTGGGCTGCCAGAATCAGCATGACCAGAAGGCTCAGAGTGTAGATCACCAGTTTTCCCAGGAAGTGGCAGTTGTAGGCCAGGACGGGACAGCAAAGCAAAATGGCAAAGACGATAAACATGCCAAAGAGCGAATCTTTGATGTTGTAGCCGTAGCCGACAAAGCGTACAGCCAGCAGAATACAGAAGATGGAAACAGCCATGGAGGAGTTAGCCGTTCCAAAAAGGGCGCTCATCAGGGAGATAAACAGAATGGCGAAGATGACAATCAGAAGAGAGCGGACCACCGAAGCCAGCTTCAGCCGGCGGATCTCCTTTTTGTCATCGGTTTTGCGGATCATGGCCCGGATAGCGGCCGGATCCAGCTGGATCATATTGTAAAAACTCATGCGCTGTACTCCTTTCACGGATGGAGTCAGCTGCAGACAGCAGCTGAACAGCAAATGTCAAAAACCACGAATTCCCTTTTCTGTTCAAAGGATATCATTCAAAAAACAGCCTGCCGGTCCGGAGTGCCTGATTTCCATTCATCAGTTCGCTGCATAATAGAGCAACGGAAATCGAGAAGGCTAAAAAGAGCAGAATGACTCCTCTGGCTTCGTTTCCAGAGGAAAAAGAAGAAACGTGAAGTGCAAAAGTAAATTCCATTTCTAAGCTCGTTTTTTCGACAATGGAA
>Cam_p2__coassemble_2479_pt1 | contig 9227 bp, 4 predicted proteins | sample Cam_p2__metabat2_low_PE_020 | metagenome-assembled genome bin Cam_p2 | reverse complement strand
ACATCCTGCAGCACCACGCCCAGAGAGCGGCGCAGATCCGCCTTTTTGATTTTGTTGATGTTGATGCCGTCATAGCGAATCTTGCCGTCAGCAATGTCGTAGAAGCGGTTGATCAGATTGGTGATGGTCGTTTTCCCTGCGCCGGTGGCTCCCACAAAAGCGATCTTCTGCCCCGGATTGGCAAACAGCGTGATGTCGTGAAGCACAGTCTTTCCTGGTACATAGGCAAAGTCCACGTCGTCCATGGTGATATCCCCTGTCACCCGGGTGTAGGTCAGCGTCCCATCGTGGTGAGGATGCTTCCAGACCCAGATTCCGGTATGCTCGGCACACTCAGTAATGGTTCCGTCCGCATCGATCCTGGCGTTGACCAGGGTTACATATCCCTCGTCGGCCTCCGGTTCCTCATTCATAAAGGCAAAGATCCGGGATGCGCCCGCCAGAGCGGTGACGATGGAATTGAACTGGTTGGAGATCTGGGAAATGGGGTTGGTAAAATTGCGGGTCAGGGTCAGAAACGACGCAATAGAGCCAAGGGTCAGTACGTTCGTCCCGGTCAGTCCCAGGTTCGATACACCGCTGATTGCCATCCATGCGCCGATCATGGCCACCAGCACATACTGCACATATCCCAGGGCGTTCATCGTGGGCATGATGGCGTTGGCGTTTCCGTTGGCGCTGGCGGCGGCCTGCTCCCAGGCTCTGTTTTTTGCGGCAAGCTGCTCTTTAACCTTCTCCTCATGGTTAAAGATCTTGACCACTTTCTGTCCGTTCACCATCTCCTCCACAAAACCGTTCAAGTCTGCCAGGGTTTCCTGCTGCCGGGCAAAATAGACGCCGATTTTTCCCATGGTGCCGCCGACAAGTTTCATGACCACCCACATGCTTACCACTGCCGCCAGTGTCAGAGGAATGCTGATATACAGCATGCAGACAAATACGGCCACAATGGTAAAGAGGGAAGAAATGAGCTGGGGAGCGGCCTGGGCGATCAGCTGCCGCAGGGTATCCGTGTCGTTGGTATAAAGGCTCATGGTCTCGCCGTGGGTGTGGGTATCGAAGTAACGGACGGGAAGCCACTGCATTTTAGAGAACATTTCATCCCGGATTTTCTTCAGGGTTCCCTGGGCGATCTTTACCGTCAGCCGGTTGTAGACCAGGGAGGACAAAACGCCCGCCAGATAGACACAGGCAATCACAGCTAAGGCGTGAAGCAGTCCGGTAAATACCGGAGCGTCCATCCCCAGCAGGGGGGACGATGTAATCATCGATCAGCGTCTGCAAAAAGAGGGAGGATGCCGCGCTGGCGGCGGCGCTGATGAGGATGCAGACGACCACGGCCGCCATACCCGCCTTGTAGTCCTTCATATAATGGAGAATGCGGCCCAGTGTTTTCGGGTCAAAACGCCCCATTCCCTCCGGAGGTGTCCGGTTTTTCCTGTTGGGTTTATTCGGCATTTTCACCGTCTCCTTTCCGCTGCGATTCATAGACCTCACGGTAAATCTGGCAGTCTGCCAGTAATTCCTCATGCCTGCCAGCTGCCGCAATTTTTCCGTCATCCAGCACCACGATCTGGTCGGCGTGCTGGATGGAGCTGACCCGCTGGGCAATCACAATCTTCGTCGTATCCGGAATATATTGAGTAAAGGATTTTTGAATCGCCGCATCGGTTCTGGTATCCACGGCGCTGGTGGAATCGTCCAGAATCAGAACCTTTGGCTTCTTCAGCAGGGCACGGGCAATGCAAAGGCGCTGTTTCTGCCCGCCGGAGACGTTGACACCGCCCTGCTCAATGTGTGTGTCGTACCCTTCCGGGAGTGCCTGGATGAACTCGTCGGCACAGGCCAGCCGGCAGGCGGTCTGGATTTCGCTGTCCGTGGCGTTTTCGTTTCCCCAGCGAAGGTTTTCTTTGATGGTGCCGGAGAACAACTCGTTCTTTTGCAAAACCATGGCAACGCTGTCCCGGAGGGCGGCCAGATCGTACTCTCGCACGTCTACGCCGCCTACCCGGACGCTTCCTTCGGACACATCGTAGAGCCGGGGGATCAGCTGAACCAGACTGGACTTGGAGGAGCCAGTTCCACCCAGAATGCCGATGGTCTGACCGGACTCAAAATGCAGATTGATGTGATCCAGCACCTTTTTGTCTGCCTTGGAGGCGTAGCTGAAGCTGACATCGCAAAAGTCAATGCTGCCATCTGCTACGGTCTGCACTGGCTGAACCGGGTTGGAAATGTCGGTTTTCTCATTCAGAATTTCTGCGATCCGCTGGGTGGAAGACACCGCGATGGTCAGCATGGCAAATACCATGGAGAGCATCATCAGGGAGGTCAGAATCTGCATGGCATAACCGATGAGAGCGGTCAGGCTGCCTGTGGTAAGGCCCAGGGCTGCGTCATTGCCGCTGGCGATGATCGCCTTCGCCCCCAGCCAGGAGATGAGCAGCATACAGAAATACATGAAAAACTGCATCAGAGGCATATTGAACGCAATCAGCTGCTCCCCTTTGGCGAAGTCGCAAAAAATCTTCTCCGAGATGCCGCCGAACTTCCTGATCTCTCCCTCCTCCTGGTTGAAGGTCTTTACCACCCGGATTCCCCGGATATTCTCCTGCACCACGCTGTTCAGATCGTCGTAGGTGCAGAATACCCGTTTGAAAATGGGGTTGACCTTTTGCACGATGAGAAACAGCAGCAGAGCCAGACAGGGGATCACCGCCAGAAAGACAAGAGAGACTTCCCGGCTGATGCTGAAAGAGACCAGCACAGCGAAAACCATCATTATCGGCCCGCGGATTGCCATACGGATCAGCATTTGATAAGCGTTCTGAATGTTGGTCACATCGGTAGTGAGCCGGGTGACGATGGAAGCGGTGGAGAATTGTCGATATTGGAGAAGGAGAAAGTCTGCACATTGTCGTACATATCCTGCCGCAGATTGGCAGCGAATCCGGCGGAGGCTTTTGCACAGACTTTGGCGGAAGCCACACCGGCTGCCAGCTGCAGGAGCGCAAAGAGAAGAAGGAACAGGCCATACCTCCAGACCTGGCTCATATTTCCCTGATCCACGCCGTAATCAATCAGGCCCGACATACACAGGGGAATGATGATTTCAAAGCCCGCTTCCAGAATGGAAAGGCAGATTGTGAGAATGGAGCCTTTTTTATTCTGCCGCAGGCTCCCGGCAAGTGTTTTCAGCATATGCGATCATCCTTTCTTTTGATTTGATGTAGTACGCTATACTTAAGAGAAAATACAAAGCCGCGATCCGCGGCGATGTGTTTCCCTATTTCAGATTGTTGTGAACTACGGCCAGCAGTCGTTCCAGCTCCACGATCTCCTTCTTGGACAATCCCCGGAGCATCGTGTCCTCCTGAAGCTGGATGACCTGATCCATCTCTGCTCCAATGGCCCGGGCCTTGGGCGTCAGTCTGACCTGCTTGCTGCGCTGCCTGGCATCGAACCATGTGGTCACATATCCGTTTTCCTCCATGCGGGAGACAATGCCAACTGTGGTAGGGTGGCTGACCTCCATAAAGTCTTCGATTTCTTTCTGGGTGGCCTGTCCGCCCTGCCCGTTCAGAAACGTCAGGACGCAGCTCTGGGAGAATGTCAGCGCATGATTTTTCAAAGCCGCATCCGCCTGGGTTTTCAGCTTGTCATTGATGGTCTTGATCAGATAGCCGATTCCTCTTGGAGTCATGAACATTTCCTCCTCACTATATGTAGCACGCTATATAAGATAGCCTGTCCCACGCCTCAAGTCAAGGGGGTTCTCGTATTTCAAATCAGTTTTACAGTTAACCGGCAGGATCAGGATCAACGCGGGCCTTGTCCTGGCTGGCTTTCCACCCGGATGCTGTCCCCGCTCAGTCCTGCAATTCAATGCACCGGCGGCAGGCTCAGAGAGTTCCCGGCAAAGGCGTGGGCGATATCCGCTTTGAGAAAAATCACTTCGAGCGTCGAAGACCTGTAAAGGATTTTCCCGGTTGACCGAGACCTGTTTCTCTGCCTGTACAGCCCTGAAAACAAAAATGAGGTTTTGACCCCGCAGGGATCAAAACCTCAATCAAATTCAATCATTCAGACCGCCCGTTTTACGGGCCTTTTTTAACGATCTGGTCAATCAGTGAGAGCAGAGAGCTTATTTTCTCTTTCTTCTCTTCAGAGAGAGCAGTCCGCCAAGAGAGAGCAGAGCAGCGGCAGCGCTCCATCCCAGAGAGGTGGAAGCAGCGGTCTTGACGCTCTTCTTTGTGGTGTCTGCAGCCGGTTTCACGGATTCAGCCGGTTTTTCGGTTTCATCTACGGCCGGTTTTTCACTGACGGGATCCTTGGCATCGGGTTTGACGGGTTCGTTCTTCTGATCGCCATCGGGATGATCCAGCAGATCCTTCACTTCGTTGACCTTGTCCAGCAGATCCAGAGATTCGGCTTTGGAGAGGCTGGGGTTGTTGAGAGCTTCATCCACGTCATCAGCCAGAGCCACCAGCATGTTGAAGGTAGCGGGCTGGAAGTTGGCGGCTTTCAGCATTCTCACCTGGGCAGAGAAGTCTCTGAGTTCAGCCAGAACGGATTCATCGGGTTTCAGACGCAGGGACAGCCACAGTCTGTTGAGGGAAGCGGCAGTGTCGTTGATCTGTTCCTGGCTTTCAGGATTTTTGACTACATTCTTAGCTTCTTTCAGAGCGGCCTTAAAGGCATCCACTTCGCCATTGGCGTTGATGAAGGCATCCAGGTCGGCTTCTTCAGCGGCATCGATGATCATCTGCAGCAGTTCGGTGGAGTATTCCACTTTCACGGCAGCATCCAGAGCAGCCTGCAGATCGGCCAGAGCCTTGTCGATGGATTCCTGCAGAGCGGTGTCGGAATCCAGGACAGCCTGGGCCTTTTCAATGGCTTCTTCCAGAGCAGCCTTGCTTTCAGGTGTCAGCGGTGTTTCCAGAACGACCTGAGCCTGTTCAACCAGAGCAGCCAGGGCATCCTTGTCAGCCTTGAAGTCCAGCATCTGAATAGCCTGAACCAGTTTCAGCCAGGCAGCATTCACTTCGTCTGTGGTGGCTTTCTTGTCGGCTTCTACGGCTCTGGCTTCTTCCAGAGCGGTGTTGAAGTAGTTGAGAACAGTGGTGTTCAGATGATCCAGAGCTCCGGCTTCTACCTGAGCTTCGGCATAGGAGATGGCCTGTCTGAGCAGAGTCTTGTTGGCTTCGGGCACTTCAATGGGTTCGTCATCCATGGCTGTGGCGATGATTTCATAGATCATGGGCTGAACGGTGCCATCGAAGGTCAGGCAGATGCTGCGGATGGAATCGTTGACATCAAAGGTGTTGTAGCTGTTTTCCAGAGCACCCAGAGTGATCCAGGAGCCGTCCAGTTTTTCGGCTTCCACCACGGTATTGGCAGAAGAGGATTCGTGCTGGAGGATGGTGAGTTTCTTGACGTCTGTGGTGCTGGTCATGGGATAGACCAGAGTCTGGCCTTCAGAAAGCTGATAGAAGGTCGGATAGGTGTTCAGGTCGCCGTCATCCAGGTAGTTGGAATTCAGGATGGTGGCAGTACCGGAGGTGTAGCGCAGGTTGTTGGTATCCAGAGCCTGGTTGACTTTGACTTCGTAAACCTGGCACCAGCTGTCGGAATCAGATCCGGCAGTGAAGCGCAGATATCTGGCGCTGGGTCCTTCGGTGGTGAAGCTGCAGATGTAGCGGCCGTTGACAATGCGGTATTCGCTGGAAGGCACTGCTTCACTCAGATCCATCCAGGTTGTTCCGTCAGTGGAGTACTGGAGAATGGTGGAGGAGAAGCCGTCTACGGCACCGGCTACATGGGGGTCACCGCCATAGGTAATGGAGGTGTCGTAAACAGGAATCAGGCCGCCCAGATTGATCTGGATGTAGTTGCCCTTCTTGGATACGGCATTGGAGTAGTACCTGGTGGTTTCATCGCCGTCTACGGCGTTGCTGATGGCATTGCTCTGGTAGGTGCCCATGTCAGTGGAAGCAGACAGGGACATGCCTTCACCGGAAATGGTGTTCCAGGTGATTTCGTCCATCTTCACGCTGCCGGTCATCTCGGAGCCGGAAGCGATGCGGATGTAACGGGTTAAAGCGCCCTGGGCATTGTGTCTGACAACGACGTGACCGTCGCTGACGGTATAGTCATCAGAACCCAGTGTTCCGCGGTCCGTCCAGGTGATGCCGTCGGTGGAAGTTTCCAGAACGGTGTTTTCAAAGGCTGCGCCTTCTTCGAAGGTGATGGTTACATCATAGAGAGCTGCCAGGTTCTGCAGGTCCAGAGTTACGCTGTCCCCATCGGCAATGGCACCGTTGTTGGAGAGTTCGGCATAGGTGGACAGAGAGTTGTCCACGATGTTATTGAGATCGCTGCCTTCGACAACATCCATGGTGGACTCGATCTTGCAGGCTGTGCTTTCGATGAGTTCCATGGTGGGAGCAATTTCATAGATCTTCAGCCAGTAGCTGCCTTTTTCCGTTTCGCGGATGCGCATGTAGCGGGCTTCTACGGGATCGAAGGTCACGGTATGGTAGGCGTGAACGGTGTCATCCCCGCGGGTTTCAAATTCAGAGTAGTTGAAGGGTTCGCCTGCGGCTGTCCAGTTGGTGCCGTCCATGGACACTTCTACAACGCCCTTCTGGAAGGCGTCGACGGTGCCCAGACGGTTGGTGCCGGAAACGATTTCCACGGAAGACAGGGAATACAGGCCGCCCAGGTTCAGAGACAGAACGTGTCCGCTCCGGGATTCTTCTGCACTCCAGAAGCAGGTGTCCAGATCGCCGTCGAAGGCGTACTGGATATAGTTGGCTTCATAGGTCTTCATGTTGGTGGAAGCGGAACGGTTCACGAAGGGAACGGGCTTCACGATGGAAACGGAAGAAGCACCGGCAGAGTCGGCAGAGGCGCTGACGCGTACCCATGTTGCGGTGACGATGGCACCGGACTTGTAGACATCACCGGATTTGGACATGGCCAGTTCGGTCCAGTCCAGACCATTGAGGGAAGTTTCCACTTTCAGGCCATCCATGGAATCGGCATTCACCGCAACGCTGAAGTTGCCGGGTCTTCTCAGACGCAGTTTGATGGATTCGCCGGCCTGGATGCCGCTGGTGGAAGTCCAGCCGTTTTCATCCTCATCCAGCATGGTTTTGTTGTCGCCGACGATCTGCATGCAGTTCTGAGAGAGGTCCATGCTTTCAGCCAGAACGGTGTTGACGGTATCCTGCAGGGATTCCAGGAAGGGAACCAGCAGGTGGGAGCCGACCTTCTGAGTCTTGTTCTTGACGATTTCGGTCTTGTTGATCAGATCGGAACGGCCCTTCATGGTGGCATCGATGTCGCCTTTGGCTGCAGCTTCAAGAGCTTCCATGCCGCCGATGCCGGCGATGCCCAGCTGTTCATAGGCATCTACATAGGGTGTGATTTCTTCCAGCAGGCCTTCGTTTTTGACGGCGCGCAGAGCGGTGCAGTCATCCCTGATCTGGGTGAAGTCAGCTTTCAGAGTGGCGATGGCAGCGTTCAGATCGCCGTTGCCGGCCAGAGCGTCATTGAAGGCGTTCAGGTCAGCTTCCAGGTACTGGGATTCCTTGAAGAGGAATCCGCTGCCCTGGTCGTTGTAAGCCAGGTTGTCCGCAAAGCGACAGAATTCTTCCCAGCATTCGGGAACCAGTTCCTGAATGGAGCGAACCCATGAAGAATGGGCATCAAAGTCGGCTGTATTCCAGGAGTAGTCTGCACCGGAGAAGATGGTGACTTTGGAAGCATCGGCTTCGGACATGGGGTTCATGTAGAAGGAAGCCAGGTTGTCTACGTCATTATCGACGCAGTCCAGCTGTCCCATGAGCAGGTGGCCGCCATAGTAGTCGGTGACAGGGTAGTTCCACCAGGAACCGAAGTCTCTGTCGACACCGCCCTGACTCTTGGGCCATTCATAGTAGTTTTTGGTGATGGCGGACATGGTAGAGTTACCGGTCCACAGCACCAGGGTATCGGGATGGATAGCCTGCATGAAAGGCTTGAAGTAGCCGGAAATGGAAGCACCCCAGGAGTTGGTGTAACGGGTCAGAACAGTCACCATGGGGTGAATGTCGGGATCCTTTTCCTTCAGGTGTTCATAGACGGCATTCAGGGTTTCGGCATGACGGCTGCCATTGGCAACACCGTATTCCAGGTCATCGTAGAAGATACCGAACTGTCTGACGCCCAGGTCATAGACCTGATCCACTTTGGTCAGCAGTTTGGCAAAGTCATCGACCACGCCATCGCCATCGGAATCAGCGGTGTAGTTGTAGTCTCCGCCGGGATGGATGGTCTAGCAGAAGATCATGTTGTTGTCATCGGCTGTCTTGACCAGCTGACGGATTTCTTCGGCCTTGTCTTCGGGGTAGAGTTCTCTCCAGCTGGATCTGTGATAGGGGTCATCCTTGGGAGCATAGACATAGGTGTTCATCTTGTAGAGGCTGGTGTCTTCAAACAGACTGGTGCGGTCCTGGAAAGTCCAGGGGGTGCCGTAGAAGCCTTCTACATAGCCGCGGTAAAGCACATCGGGGTAGTCGGAAACGGTGACTTCCGCAATGCGTCCGCCTTCGGCCTGCTGGAACAGCTGGCGAAGCGTCATGACGCCATAGTAGACGCCGTCCTTGTCAGTGCCGACAATTCTGACTTCACCTTTGGTGTTTTCATCATCACTGGTCTGCAGAACATAGCCCTGCTGATGATCCAGAGCACCTTCGGCATCGGGGGTATAGGTGCAGGTCTGGCAGTCTTCGCCGCAGTCAACGGCAAGGATGACCTTGGCGTTTTCGCTTTCGGCAGCTTCGGCTTCTGTCTTTTCACTCCAGGTGATTCCCTGGGCGTCCAGCAGTTCGCCGGTCTTAGTAACGGCTGCTTCGTTTCTGGTGCCGTGAACAACCACATCCACGGGTCCAGTCAGGCTCATGCCTTCGGCAGAGTCCGTAACGATGGACTGGGGAACGGGGAAGATGTCTGCGGTGGGGGCAGCAGGCGCAGCATCTTCTTCAGCAAGAACCGGCATCACCGGAATCAGGCTGACGCTCATGGACAGAGACAGCAGCAGGTTCAGTTTTTTCTCTTTCTTGTTCAAAATTGACTCCTTCTGATCTCTTTTGATCTTTGTGTAAGCGTTATCCACTTATCATTTCCATTATCTGTAGTTCCCGTGTCCTTTTCTAACGAGTAGTTCTAACGGGATAGAGCTT
>Cam_p2__coassemble_2197_pt1 | contig 10838 bp, 9 predicted proteins | sample Cam_p2__metabat2_low_PE_020 | metagenome-assembled genome bin Cam_p2 | reverse complement strand
TCGGAGAAACATATTAGATTAACCACCCCCGCGAAGCGGGTTGGTACAAAAAAGAAGAAGTTCTCAGGATTCTGATAGTCTGTGTCAGCGGGGTTTCTGCCGCCAATATGATTTCCAGAGAGGTCAGAAAGCTTCTGCCAAGGGTACAGATTGCCGGTGTGGAAAGCCTGCGTTCCCTGAGCAACCCTCATCTTCGGGCGGATCTGATTATCAGCTCCGTGGAATTTCAGGCTCTGATCCCCGTCATCCTGGTTCATCCAATCCTGACTCACGAAGACCGAAACAATATTCTGAATCATCCTCTGGTTGCTGCCAGACGGCATCAGGGGAATGCACAGGATCTGTATGCGAAGCTTACGGATCTGGTCAGTGAAGAAAACCGGCCAGTTCTCAAAGCCAGACTCAATGAATACTTCACTTTCTCTTCCTTTGAAGAGAAAAGTGCACCCGTTCATCTGTGCTCCATGCTGAAAGGGCGCATCCAGATCTTTGAGTCCTCCTGTCCCTGGCGTGAAGCCCTGCACAGAGCTGCTTCTCCTCTGTTAGAAAGAAACGAAATTACTTCACGATACGTAAACACCATGATCTGGCTCTGCGAAGAGCTGGGCCCCTACATGCTGATGACCAGCGATGTGGTAATTGCGCACGCCAAACCGGAAGAAGGAGTCAATGAACTCTGCATTTCTCTGGCTTACTTTCAGGAACCGGTCGATTTTCTTGGAAAACCGGTCCATTTCATTTTCGTTCTGGGAGCGGTGGATCAGACGACTCATTTTCCTCTGCTCAAGGAAATCCGCACCGGGTTTCGCAAACCGGAAAGCCGGCACCTGCTGTCCGGTGCTTCCACAGCAGAAGAAATGACCCATCTTATATCTCAACAGCTCCAGAACACCTGATTCGGGTCCGGAATTCCTGATAATCCGTTCTGCTGTCAGACACTGCAAAGGATGTGCTGTTCCCTGTCCGGGAATTTCAGCCCATCCTTTTCATTTTCCTGAGCATCTCCACTCAGCTGCTGCACCGCTCTATTCTCCAAAACCATCCAAATAGAAAAAGCCCGGAACCGGCTGAAGGAGCTGATTCCAGGCTTGTCTGGATTTGCAAATTCGAATTTGACTAGATGGTGACAATCTTCATCATGTTGGTGGATCCGGATCCTACAGGATAGCCGGCTACAACGATGATGTTGTCTCCGTGGTGCAGGCCGTTCTTCAGAGCGATGTTTCTGGCCAGCTGTACGTCGTTCTGCTGGGTATTCTGAACGTCGGTGACAACGGGGAATACACCGAACTCGGTGAGCAGAGAACGCTGTACGGCATCCTGGAAGCAGACTGCAATGATGGGTGCTGCAGGACGGAATTTAGCCAGACGTCTTGCGGACTGACCGGACTGAGTGAAGCAGATGACTGCCTTGATGTCCATGGACAGGCAGGTTTCTGCTACGGATGCTGCGATGGAGTCATTCATGGTTCTCTTGGAACTGCTGATGGCTTCATTCAGGCATCTTCTGTAATCGATCATGGGTTCGATGGCCAGAGCGATCTTGGTGAAGGTGTGAACAGCTTCAGCAGGATAGCTGCCTGCTGCGGTTTCAGCAGAGGTCATGACAGCATCGGTGCCATCCATGATGGCGTTGGCTACGTCACTGGCTTCCGCACGGGTTGGTCTGGGGTTGCCCTGCATGGATTCCAGCATGTGGGTAGCGGTGATAACGGGTTTGCCCATTTCGTTGGCAATCTTGATCATCTGTTTCTGGTAGATGGGAACGTATTCCAGAGATACGTTTACACCCAGGTCGCCACGGGCAACCATGATGCCGTCTGCCACTTCCAGAATTTCACGGATGTTGTCGAAACCTTCCTGGTTTTCGATCTTGGCAATGATGCGGATTTCGTCCTTGCCTTCGCTGATGAGAATATCGCGGACAGCGAGAACGTCTTCTTTTCTGCGTACAAAGCTCAGAGCGATGAAGTCAACGTCGTTCTGGGCGCCAAAGCGCAGGTCAGCTTCATCCTTTTCGGAGATGAAGGGCATGGAAAGAATAATGCCAGGCAGATTGCATCCCTTTTTGGATTTCAGGAAATGAGGGTTGGCGACAACACCGTTGATTTCCTTGCCGGGAACAACGGAGGTGATGTCTACACGCATCTTGCCATCGTCCATCAGGATGAAGTCACCCTTGTTGACGTCGTTGAAGATTTCAGGGGTTGTAATTGCAAATTTTTCGCGGGTACCAATAACGGTGGGATCGTTGACGATGACAACTTCGTCACCTTTTTCGAACTGTACTCCGCCGTTTTCCATCATGCCCAGACGAATTTCGGGGCCCTTTGTGTCCAGCAGAATACCAATGGGCTTTTTGAGTTCCTTGGATACTTCACGGATGAGACGCATGCGGTTGCCGTGCTCTTCGTAGTCTCCATGGGAGAAGTTCAGACGGGCAATGTTCATGCCTTCATTGACCAGCTTCGTCAGCATCTCCTTGTTTTCACTGACGGGACCGATCGTACAAACTACTTTTGTCTTTTTGTCCATATTTTACCTTACCTCTAATAAACAAAATCATGTCGACCTGGGAGGTCTGCCACCCGTTATTTTATCCGTTTTACTAAATTTTACTAGTCTAAACGCTCGAATAAATTTGTTAGCGGTTTCTTTGATTCGCTGGGCATAACCAGAGCCTTCTCGATGGGATAGGACACGATCTTGTTTTCGCGAATTGCAACGCACTGTCCGCCGATGCCCTGCATCAGCAGATCCACGGCTTTCTCGCCCATCTGGCTGGCCAGCATACGGTCATAGGGACAGGGAGAGCCGCCGCGCTGGATATGGCCCAGGACAGTGGCGCGTCCGGAGAATCCAGTGTTCAGTGTGACTTTCTTCGCGAACTGATGAACGTCCGTGATCTTCTCGGAAATAATCACGATGGCGTGCTTTTTCTTACGGATCATGTCCAGGTCTCTCAGACGGTCAAGGATATCCTGTTCATCGAAACCTGTTTCGCTTGTGACAACGATCTCAGCGCCGCAGGCAATGCCTGCCCACAGTGCCAGGTCACCGCACCGGTTGCCCATTACTTCGACAATGGAACAGCGGTGATGCGAGTTAGAAGTATCACGCAGTTTATCCACGGCGTCAACGATGGTCTCCAGTGCAGTCATGAAACCGATAGTATAATCGGTACAGGTAATATCATTATCGATGGTTCCGGGCAGACCAATGCAGTTGATGCCCATGTGAGTCAGTTCCAGGGCGCCTCGATAGGAACCGTCACCGCCAATGACGACAACGGCTTCAATGCCGCGCTTCTTCAGCTGCTTGATTCCCTTTTCGCGGACTTCAGGGTCCTTGAATTCAGGAAGACGGGCAGAGCCCAGCACTGTTCCGCCCCGGGTGAGAATCTCTGATACAGTCTCCTTGGTCAGCGGTTCGATATAACCTTCTACCATGCCTTTGTAACCATTGTAGATGCCAAATACTTCCAGGCCGGAGTTCAGTCCGACACGGGTAATGGCACGAATGGCAGCATTCATTCCGGGGGAATCTCCACCGGAGGTGAGAATGCCAATTCTTCTGATCATTTCAATTTCCTCCATGTGTACAATCATTCGATGCAGTATTTCCTTCTCATTTTAACATGGCCCACAAAGACTGTTAACAGCGACGAAGGCTCACCCTGCACCCTCCCGCAGGTAAATTTACCTGTTCTGTTTTACTTCTTCCCTTTCATTTCGCGCTTTTCTCTCCTCTTCCCATTTTTGCTGATCCACCAAAAAAGCCCCTGGAAAACCAGAGGCAGATGCTTTGAGGATCAGTAGCCATAGCGTTTCTGCAGGCCTTTGAGAAAGCCGAAGCTCACCAGCAGGGAGACCCCTTCACTGACGATGACGGCACTCCAGATGCCATCCAGTCCAAACCAGATGGGCAGGATCAGGATAAAGACCACCTGGCTGAAGAAGGTCCTGAAGAAGGAAATAATGGCGGACACCGGTCCGTTGTTCAGCGCCGTAAAGAAACCGGAAATATAGATGTTGAATCCGGTAATGAGGAACGAGATGGAATAAATCTCGATGCCCCGGATGGTCATGTCCATCAGGCTCTGAGAGCCGGAGACAAAGACCATGGCCATAAGGCCGGAAGTGGATTCGGCAATGACAAACATGCTCAGCGAGAAGACCGAAATGATGATCAGGGATTTCTTCAGCAGAGACTTGAGCTCGTGATGATTCCCTGCTCCATAGTGATAGGAAACCACCGGGCTGACTGCCCCGGTGTATCCCAGGAAAATAGCCAGAAAGACAAAGGTCATATACTGGATAATGCCATAGGCAATGACACCATCGGCACCGGCAATCCGGATCAGTTCGAAGTTGTAGAGCATGGCCACCAGAGACAGGGACAGGTTAGTCACCATCTCGCTGGATCCGTTCAGGCAGGCTGTTCCCAGCTTGGCCGGGTGCCAGTGAAAGGAAACAAACCGCAGCGGTGTTCCGTTCTCTCTGGAAAAGAAAAACAGAGGAACCAGAGATCCCAGAACCCAGTTCAGAGCAGTCGCCAGAGCGGCTCCAAAGATGCCCATATGGAAGACGGCTATAAAGACATAGTCCAGAATCATGTTGGAAAAACCGGCGCACAGGGTAATCACCAGGCCCATTTTCGGGCGTTCTGCCACCACCAGAAAGCTCTGGAAGCTGTTGGTCAGAAAGAAGAACACCTGGGCATACATGAGAATGGTGCCATATTTCAGACAGTCCGGCAGAAGCTCCTCCGTGGCGCCCAGAAACAGGGCAACGGGACGCAGAGTCAGAGCCCCCAGGGTGCCGAGAATCAGACCCAGAATGATTTCAAAGACAATGAGCATGGTGAAATACTCGTTGGCTTTATGATGCCTGCCTTCTCCCAGAGTCTTGGAAACCAGAGCGGCACCCCCGGCACCGATCATGAAGCCAAAAGCACCCATCATGCCCACTGCCGGATAGATCAGGTTAAGAGCGGCGAAGGCTGTGCTGCCCACCAGGTTGGAGACAAAAATGCCATCCACAATGGTATAGAGCGAAGTAAATACCATCATGATGATGCTGGGCAGAGAGAAGCGCAGCAGCCTGCCGTAGGTGAAGTGATCGGATAGTGTGATTCGTTCCATTAACGGTTCAGCCACTCCACCACGTAGGCGGGATCATCAGCCGGCTTCACCTTTTCGCGGACATCCTGGATCACACCATTCTCATCAATGATGAAGGTGGTCCGCACTGTACCCATGACCTTCTTGCCGTACATGGTCTTTTCCTTGAGGACATCATATTCCTGCAGAACTCTGCGTTCGGGATCTGCCAGGAGGATAAAGGGCAGGCCATACTTCTCTTCAAACTTCTTGTGGCTCTTAACGGTATCCTTGCTGATGCCAATGACCACTGCATTCTCCTTTTCGATTTCCGGAAATTTCTCTGCATAGGTCTGCGCCTGTACGGTGCATCCTGCCGTGTTGTCCTTGGGATAAAAGTAGAGGATGACTTTCTTTCCTCTGAAATCAGAAAGGCGCACCTTTTTGCCGTTCTGATCTTCCAGCTCAAAATCGGGAGCTGTCATACCAACAGTGAACATCAGAATCATCTCCTTTTCTCTTGTTGTTCGTTTTCACCTGTCCTGTAGAAGGACTCGTTGGGGATTTGGAACTCATCATAACAGGACAACGGATAATGAAAAGCCCACAGACCTGTAACAGGTTCAATACAGGGCATATTTCCCTTTCGAATCCTCCTTTCTCTGCACTTCTTTCAAAAGGAAGACCTGACCATCAACCGGGAGCCTGTCAATCACTGTCATCTTACTTAAACAGGTTTACTGCTGATTCACGTCAGAACTGTATTCTTCATTTCATCACATAAAATTCATAAAATGATTCAACGAATTTCGTTTTTTCATGGGATGGATCATGTTATTTTAAGTATGCAATTGTTGAGGACGTGAGAAGCCTGGAAGTTTTCACCATATTTTTTGGAGAATTTCCACGGAATCCGCGCACCTCTGTGAATAGGTAAAGGAAAAGAAAATGAAGAGAAAAAGCACAAAAGCGTGTCTTCTTCTGCTGAGCCTGCATCTGGCAGGTCTGCAGGCTGTTCCGGCGCTGGGGCTGATGGCGCAGGAACCTGCAGAAACCGTTCCCACGCAGAACGAAGATCCAGGCACAGGCCCGGAAGAAGCAGACACCAATGAAAACGCATCTTCCGATGGGGCTTTGCAGGAGCCTCAGGAATCCGAAAAAACGGATCAGGAAGAAACTGTACAGGATGCAGATCAGGCAGAGGAACCCTCTGAAGAGCCTGCAGCAGAAACAGAAAGCACCACAGACGAAAAAGCCACCTCTCCCTTTGTCTGGACTGACGAAGGGGCCCTGTACCTGAAGGAGGATGGAACACCTGCCAAAGGCTGGTTCCGCCTGGCTGGTTCCTGGTATTACGCTGATCCGGCTTCCGGCATTATTCAGACCGGAGAAAAGCAGATCAACGGCGTCTGGTATTACCTGCTTCCGGAAGAAGACGGATGCATGGCAGAAGGATTTGTCACCATTCCCGCTGAATACAGTGAGGATAGATCGGAAAAGACCTGCTACTATGCCCCGGGATCCGGCGCCAGACAGAGCGGCTGGGTCAAGGTCGATGGCAAGACCTACAACTTCCTGCGCAGCACCGGCAGACAGTTCTTTGGAGAAGTGTTCATCAACGGCGCTCATTATTATCTGAATCCTGAAGAGGGCGGTGCCATGGCCAGAGGCTTCATCACCATTCCCGCCCGGTATTCCAGGGAAGGCTATGAAAAGACCTGCTACTACAATCCTTCTAATGGGGCCAGAAAGACCGGCTGGGTCAAGGTCGATGGCAAATCCTACAACTTCTACTCCGTAGACGGCAGACAGTTCTTCAAAGAAGCCACCATCAACGGCGTGGACTACTACCTGGATCCTGAAGACGACGGTGCCGTAGCCAGAGGTGTCACCCATATTCCGGCGCAGTATTCCCGGGATGGAAAAGACCACTGCTATTTCTACAGCCGCAGCAACGGCGGCAGACAGTCCGGCTGGATTTACGATGGAGACGATGTCTACAACTTCAACACCCGCACCTTTGAACAGGTGCGCGGGGAAGCCAACATCAATGGTCCGATCTATTTCTTCGATCCGGCAGATGATGGCAGAATGGCCAGAGGAGAACGACTGGTTCCTGCCGCTCTTTCCGATACCGGTGAAGACAAGCTCTGCCTGTATGCCCAGAGAGGCTACCGCATTACCGGATGGACCAGTGATACAAACGGCAGACGGTTCTGGGATCCGGATACCGGTGCTCTGCAGACAGACTGCTGGCTGGAAACCGGCGGCAACCGCTACTACATGGATGAAAACGGCTATCCGCTGACCGGCACCCATGAAATCGACGGCACTTCCTATACCTTCAGCTCCACCGGCGCTCTGTATACCGGCTGGCAGAAGAGGGATGGCAAATGGTATCTCTATTCCGACCAGGGCGAAATACTTACCGGCTGGCAGCTGGTGCGGGGCAAATGGTACTGGATGGACAGCAACGGTGTCATGGCTGCCAACCGCTGGATCGGTGACTACTATGTTCTCTCCGATGGAGCCATGGCCACCAGCCGCATCATCGACAACACCTGGTATGTTGACCATACCGGCCGCTACATCAAAAACGGCACAGCCGATGTCAACGGCCGCCGGTATGGCTTTGGTCCGACAGGCCGCATGAATTACACCGCTGAGCTGGACTCCCAGGGCAGAGTCACTTCCCTGACCTGGAAATCCATCGCCTACTACTCCCAGAGAGATCCCCGCTGGGCCAATGTCCAGGTTGGAAAATATCTCTTTGACGGCACCGGCTGCGGTCCGACGTCTGCAGCCATGACCATGCAGACCCTGTACCAGAAAAACTATTCTCCTCTGGACCTGGGCCGCTACTTCGTTAAGACCACAACCTTCAACCAGGCGCAGCCCGGTATGTGGGGCCGTGAGTTCAAAGTCATGGATAAAGACTATGGAACAAACCTCACCATCACGAAAGATGGAAACATGGTCCGCAATGCCCTGAAAAACGGAGACATGGTCATCATTGCGGTCACCAGATGCCTCTTTGTCTGGGATGCCGAGCACTTCCTGGTACTGGGCGGCTATGATGACGGCACAACCTTTGTCCGGGATTCCTACACTCCGGAATACAACGGTCAGTGGTACAGCATCGATTACCTGCTGAGCCATATTTCCGACGATATGGCGATCTTCCGCAATCCGGCTGTCACGGCCTATCACTGATTGATCTCATTAGAAAACAACTTCCCTGCACTGACTGGTGCAGGGATTTTTCTTTCCAGGCTTTTTTCAAGAGCGGACAGAAAAAAGCGGGACCCCCGTTTGAGGATCCCGCTGATGGATCAGTTGTATGGACAGACTAGCAGATGACGAAGTTGCTCATTCTTTCCTTTTCAGCTTCCTGCAGTTCAGTGAAAGCCTGAGCCATAGCCTGGACGTTGTTGGTTTCCAGCCATTTGATGTAGTCGTTTCTCATTTCCAGAGGAATGACGATGGGCGGCTGATCTCCTGCCAGCAGCATGGAGTTGATGAGCAGACGTCCGGTTCTGCCGTTGCCGTCTGTGAAGGGATGAATGTTTTCAAAGTCGATGTGCAGCTTGGCAACATCTTCCATGGTGAAGCCATTCTTCACCAGAGTATTGTAGCGTTCAATAAAGGAGTTCAGGAAATCTTCGATTTCATCCGGATTCGGGAATACCTTGGTGGATCCGCTGATCATGGCCGGATCAACACGGTAAGCACCGCCGAACATGATGTTCTTGTTGATGGTTTCGTTTACTTTGGTCAGATAATCATGACTCAGTTCTTCACCAGCGCTCAGACGATGCAGCATCTGCATTGTGGCATCCTTGTGGTTGATTGCCTGATGAATTTCTTTGGCATCGGCATTGATTGCACAGTGGTTGGAATCGAATGTCAGAGCATAGGTTTCATTTTTGGTCAGGGTGCTGCCTTCCAGAGCATTGGAGTTGTAGTTGGTTCTGGTTGCAAAATCCTCGAGGTACGCCTGGTTGCCCAGGATGGTATCAATAATCGGCATGATATTCCTCCTTGTCGAGTTGTGTACTCCTATTATTGAAAAAAACTATTCAAAAATAAAGCGGGTTCAACTTAATTTTATGCAGAGCTTCTGATTCTGTTCCGGTTTCCCCCTGGCCGTCTCCGGATTCGGCCTTCTGTCCGTCCCGTTTTTTCTGTCACATACCGCCATTTTGGAAAGGCTGTCACCAGAATTGTGGGAAGGAATTTCAAAAACCGGGCGACACTCTTTATAAGGAGTGGTATGGTCAGCGGTGGCCGGAGTTGTATTAACAGGTTCTTTATAAAGATCTGGCGTCAAATCCACCTTCTAACCCGTCATAAAGTCAGTGAATCACCTGCTTTTTTATACAGGAATAAAGATTTCATTAATTTCTTTCAGATTGCTATTGACCGTAAGATGCGGATAAAGGTAATATAAAGACGAAGTTAAGGAAACGTAAGTGCCTGAATAAAGGCTCTTCGTTTACAGGAGGGTAATTCATATGATTATTTTCTACACATCCCCGGGATGCGCAAGCTGCAGAAAAGCCAAAAGATGGCTTCAGGACAATCGGATCAACTTCGTGGAGAAGAACATTTTCTCCAACCTTCTCTCCGAATCTGAAATCAAATATCTCCTTTCCCGCTGCGAAAACGGCACAGAAGATATCATATCCACCCGAAGTAAAGCTTTTTCTTCTATCAAGGGCAGTATTGATGATCTGTCACTTAATGAACTTACACGTTTTATTCAGAGAAATCCGAGTGTTCTGAAACGTCCAATCATGCTTAGCGAGCGCAGTATGGTCGTTGGCTACGATGACGATGAAATCACAGCCATGGTCCCCCTGGACCGCCGCAGAGAGGAACTGGGCACCATCCAGGATCCACTTGCCTCTGCATCCGTTAATCTGACCCTGTAAGATGAGCAGGATGACTCATCCTGGGACGTTTATGAAAAGAGCAGCGTACAGCTGCTCTTTTCATTTAGACGGAATAAAGATTCTGGTATTTTCAAGGAATTTGCCCTTACAATTTTAAGAAAAAGAACGGGTAAATTCTCCCCGCCAGGGATTCCTGCTTTATTCATCAAAACCTGATCTTTTTTGTAGAAATAAAGAAAATATAAATTTCCTTAGAAAAAGTATTGACCTTTTACCCGAGTTAAAGATAACATAAAGTCAACGTTAAGGAAGCGTAAAGATCTTCATAAAGAAGAATCTTTGGAGGACATTCCATGATCATTTTCTATACATCCCCAGGCTGCGCAAGCTGCAGAAAAGCCAAAAGATGGCTCCAGGACAACCGCATCGATTTCGTTGAGAAGAACATCTTCTCCAACCTGCTGTCCGAATCCGAAATCAAGTACCTCATGTCCCGCTGCGAAAACGGAACTGAAGATATCATTTCCACCCGCAGCAAGGCATTTGCAAGTATCAAAGGCACCATCGACGATCTCTCTGTAAAGGAACTCACCCGTTTCATCCAGAGAAACCCCAGCGTTCTCAAACGCCCCATCATGCTCAGCGAACGCAGTATGGTTGTCGGCTACGATGACGATGAAATCACCGCCATGGTTCCAGTCGAAAGACGCAGACAGGAACTCAATCAGATCGAAAACTCTATTGCTTCCGCCTCTGTTGAGCTTCATCTCTAGACTCTTTCAAGAATGCGTGAAGTGCAAAAGTAAATTCCATTTCTAAGCTCGTTTTTTCGACAATGGAAT
>Cam_p2__coassemble_2181_pt1 | contig 10944 bp, 9 predicted proteins | sample Cam_p2__metabat2_low_PE_020 | metagenome-assembled genome bin Cam_p2 | reverse complement strand
TAGAAGAAAATTTGTAAAATTTCCTCTTTCTTTTCACTTTGAATCCTGTATAATGAGTGAGCACAAACAAATGAGGCCGTGGTGGAATAGGCAGACACGCTACTTTGAGGGGGTAGTGACTTCGGTCGTGTGCGTTCAAGTCGCATCGGCCTCACCATTTGATTGTTCACAGTCTGACAGTTGTCAGACTGTTTTTCTTTTTCCCGTCCCGAAAGCCGGTGCTTTCGGGATTTTTTTCGTTTTCCGCCTTTCTGCTTTTTCCTTCCGGCTGCTGCCACAGGACGAGACAGCACAGATTTCATTTTTCCGTTCAATACCTTATGTCATAATGGAAGGCGTCCCTGCTTTTGCGCCGGAGACAGGAGGAAGATTATGAAGAAGAAGCTGCTGGTCATCAATGGTCATCTCAATCCCGGCGGAGTGGAAAGCTCTCTGCTTTCTTTTCTCCAGCATCTGGATCCTGAACAGTATGATGTGGATCTTCTGCTGCTGGAAGAATACGGCGATCTGTGCCCTGCTCTTCCTTCTCACGTTCATGTCATTCTCCTGGACCTGCACAACACCTATGGATCGCTGAAGGAAAGCTTTCAGCGTTCCTTCAAAGCCAGAGACTGGAAAAGCATGGCTTTGCGCCTGATCTTTTTCCAGATGAAATTCCAGGGACAGAAAGCCATCTCTCATGCCCGAAGATTTCTGCCCATCCGGGATCATTACGATGTGGCCATCGCCTACCGTCCGGGCATCTGCACCCAGCTGGCCGTCTGGGCTGTAAAATCTGACAGAACCATCACCTGGTGGCATCATGGCGAGTTCAACTGGGATACGGACTTCTGGAAAGAATCTGCCAGTCTGTGTGATGCCATAGCGGTGGTTTCTTCTTCCTGCAAGACCATGCTTGTGGACAGGGCGCCGGAACTGGAAAGCCGGATGAAGGTGATTCCCAACATGCTGGATGAAGAAAGAATCCACCGGAAAGCCGATGCCTTTGATCCGGGATACGATCCTGATCTTTTGCAGATTGTGAGTCTTTCCAGGCTCACCCCGGAAAAGCACATCGAAAATACCATTCTGGCTGCTGCCAGACTGAAGAAGGAAGGCTTTTCCTTCCAGTGGCATCTGGTGGGAGGCGGTGAGCTGGAAGACTCCCTGAAAGACCTGGCCAGAGAGAACCAGGTGGAAGATGTCTTTTTCTTTGAAGGTAGCCAGTCCAATCCCTATCCTTATCTGAAACAGGCTGATCTGTTTGTTCATCCTTCCTATGTAGAATCCCAGGGACTGGTGGTGCTGGAAGCTTTAAGCCTCCATATCCCGGGGGTCATCACAAAATCCCTTGGTCCCTGTGAATTCATCCAGGATGGAACTAACGGTCTTCTGGCCGATCCGGATCCGGAAAGCCTGCAGGAGAAAATTCTGGGAATTCTTCGAAACAGAGAGCTGTACGAAACCATCAAATCCCATGCCGTCTGCCCGAAACAGTTTTCTCCGCAGACCATCATGCAGCAGATCGAAGACCAGCTTCTTGCCCCTTCCTCCCGGGGAAACTGAAACAGAGGATTCTGTCATTGATCCGTTATTGTTGATTCAGAAAACACTCTGCTTTTCAAGCAGCATAAAGGAGACAACCAAATATGAAGAAAGTACTCTTTGTCTGCCATGGCAACATCTGCCGGTCCGTCATGGCCCAGTACATTATGGAAGACCTGGTGAAGAAAGCCGGTCTGGCCGATCAGTTCTACATCGACAGCGCTGCCGTATCCAGAGAAGAAATCGGAAACACCATCTATCCGCCTGCCAGGCGGATGTTGAAGATGAAGGGTGTCCCCATCGGCGATCATGAAGCCAGACAGGTGACCCGCAAGGACTATCAGCTCTTTGATGTCATCTACTACATGGACGAAAACAACCGAAGAGGCCTCAGACGCATTCTGCCAAACAATCCCGATCACAAGATCCACCGCCTGCTGCCAGACCGGGACATTGCCGATCCCTGGTATACGGATAATTTTGAAAAAGCCTATGAGGACATTCTCGAAGGCTGCAGACTCCGTCTGGATCAGCTGATCTACTCCAGCTGACAGGGCCTGTTTCATGAACTCTTTTTCCTTTGATGCCAATCTGGCCAGACTGCGCAGACAGCACCATCTCACCCAGCAGCAGGTGGCTGACCATGTGGGGGTGACCAAAGCCTCCGTCTCCAAATGGGAAAACGGCCAGGCTCTGCCGGATCTGCAGATTCTGGTCCGTCTGGCTTCCCTTTTTGATGTCAGTCTGGATCATCTGCTGGGATACTGTGCCAGCCTTTCCAGAAAGCAGATCGATGAGCGCTATACCAGATGGTGCACCCAGTTCACCACTCTGCCCTTTGAGGAGGTCTTTGAAGACATCCATAACACCGCCAGAGAATACTGGCACGACTGGCCCTTTCTGCTGGAAATCAGCCTGCTACTTATCAACCATCTGCCGGCAGAACAGGACAAGCGGGAAAAAGCGGCGGATTTCATTCAGCTGCTCTGCAGCCGGATCCGTCATGGCAGCAGCAGCCGGGTCCTCTGCGAAAAAGCCAGGCAGAATCAGGCGGTCTGTTCTCTGATCTGCCATCACCCCCAGGAAACGGTGGATCTGCTGGAACCGGACATCGATCTGGCCCCGCTGACCTTTCTGAGCTCCGGCCTGCTCATCCAGGCCCTGCTCCAGACCGATCAGAAAGAGAAGGCCGGCGCTCTGTCTTTGCAGAACCTCTTTCTGTCCGTGCAGGAAATCATCCGCCAGAGCCTGTTCTTCATGAGCCTGCAGCCGGATTCTGAACAGACTGAACAGGTCACCGGACTGGCCCGGCTTCTCATCGACAAAACCGGCTTTCGCAAAGCCGATCCCAATCTGACGTTCAACTTTCTCTATTCCCAGATGCTCCACCACCTGGACAGAGAGCAGACAGATCTGGCCAGAGAAGACTTTGAACAGCTGGCGGACCTTCGGCCTCTGCTGCAGAAAGTCATGGAAGGCCAGCCGGAAGAAGACGGTCTTTTCGCCCGCTTTGCCTGGCCCCGGGAAGAATCGTTTTCCACAGATCATCTGCCCCGGGATCCCGGTCTGGTCTGGAAGGACGTCAGGATGTATCTGAACATTCCCGAACTGGATCTTTTTCATTCTCTGGACACCTATCAGAAGGCCATGGCCTTTCTGGATGAGCGTCTGGCGGACTCTTTGCAGGGCTGATTCCAACAAATCAGCCTTTTTTTCATGGCTCTTCTTCCCTGTTTTCCGGCTGAAAAAACCAGTCTGGACAGGTTATGAACCAAGAACGGACAACCGCTTGGATGCGCTTTCAGATGGTGTATACTGAATTTGCCGGAGGAAGGAAGAGATCCTTACTCCAAATGAGGTGAAAGGAGGATATTCGACAGACACGTCAGAAAAGACGCTAAAATCATCCAATCCGACAACGACAGGACGCCTGAAAAGGCCGAGTAGTTATCCGTGCAGATGTTTTCAGAAATGGGCAAGTGAACATAGCAGGTCCATGCTGGTAAAAAGAAAAGCTTCAGAAACAATCAGAAAATGAAACGCGTGCAGACGGCACAGAACCAGTAAACCGCAGACGAAAATCCCGGTGCCCGCGGACCGTGTAAAGAAACGGTTCAAAAGCACAGGAACAAGGGGAATGCCCGAAGACAGATCTGCAGAAGGCAAGGAACGTACCCGATCCACTGGCAAGCGGTGAGTCAGAACAGACAGCCGACAGGCCGGTTAACCGCAGGAACCAGGAGGTTCCAGTGATGAACTCTTCCAGGATCAGCAGTTGTAAAGAAAGCTGCAGGAAAGAGAAATTTGAGGAAACGAAAGTCCAGGTCAAAACTCTGCTGTTGAGCAGACAACAAATGAATCCACAACTGAATACAATAAGGGACCCCAGCTGATCAGCATCATGACTGATCCATCCCGACAGTCTGTATACCATACAAGAATATCCAAGCCTCATGCAGGAAGAGCTCAAAAGAGCTCTTCCTTTTTTTACGCCTTCCTTCTCCTTTCTATCGCAAAAACCGGTCAGAACAGTTCTGACCGGTCATTTGGACAAACAGGAATTTCAGTTTTTCTCTTCCAGCAGAGCGACACATTCCACACCGCTGGTGTGGCTGAACATGTCGACGGGCTGGATCACGGGGCAGGCATAGCCCTGCTCTTCCAGCAGCATCAGATCCCGCTGAAGAGTTCTCGGATTACAGGAGACGTAAACGATGCGTCTGGGGTGAATGCGGACTATATCGGCAATGCCCTGCTGGCTCAGTCCCTTGCGGGGCGGATCCACAATGAGCACATCGGCTTTTCCCGCATAGTCGGCCGCAAACCGGGAAGCATCTTCACAGACGAATTCGGCATTCTCAATATGGTTGGCTCTGGCGTTCTCTCTCGCGTTCTCCACAGCTTCCGGTACGATTTCAACACCCACAACGGAAGCGGCTTCTCTTGCCGCCAGCAGACCGATGGTGCCTGTTCCGGAATACAGCTCCACCACCTGATCCGTCTTTTTCAGATCAGCCAGTTTAAGGGCTGTGGAATAGAGCACTTCCATCTGGGCCGGATTGACCTGGAAAAAGGATTTGAAGTGCAGCCGGATTTTCAGGCCCAGGCAGTCTTCCACCAGGCTGTCCGAACCATAGAGCACATGATAATGCTCCCCGAGAATCACATTGTCTTCTCTGGTGTTTTCATTGAAGACCATACTGACGATTTCCGGAAATTCCTTCACGAGCTTTTCGGTGAAGGCTTTGAGATGGGCATCGCTTCTGCCGATGAAGACCACCTGCATCTGGTGCATCTTTTCAGAGTCCCGGATGAAGAGGTGCCGCAGGTTTTCTGCCGCGGCCAGGGGCAGATGCTTTTTGATCCACAGATAGACGGCATTGATTCGTCTGGACTGAATGGCACAGTCTTCGAGATCTACAATGGTATTGGTTCTGGGACGGTAGAAACCCGATATGATCTTTCCCTTCTCCACCCGGATGGGAAACTGGGCCTTGTTGCGGTAATAGAAGGGATCTTCCATGCCCAGTACATCTCTGACTTCCGGTTTCTGAGGCAGAGAGGAAAACAGATGATCCAGCTGCTCGTGCTTCCACTTCAGCTGGTCTTCATAGCGCACATGCTGAAAGCTGCAGCCTCCGCAGGAAGCCGCATGGGGGCACAGCGGTTCTGTCCGGATGGGCGAATCACTGAAGCGTTCCATGACTCTGGCAATGGCATACCGGTTAGCCGGTTTGATAATTCTGACTCTGGCTTTTTCACCGGGCAGCAGATTGGCCGCAAAAATGGTCATCCCGTCGATATGACCGATGCCATATCCCTGGTCGCTGAGACCGGTGCATTCCAGAAGATATTCTTCGTTCTTTTTCATGCCTTAACTGTATCACAAGGCGTCAAAACCACCCCGTCTGTTTCTTCTGTACAAAGGTCGGGTTGAGGATGAAATTTCCGGAAGACCCCTGACAAAAATTGATATATAGTTGGTTATGCTTTTCTATTGAATATGGTTTCAGTGTGTGATATAAACCATTCGATATTGTCTGAAAGGAGGACTCTACTTGTACAAGAACAAAGGAATCGCTTATTACACCAAATGCATCTCCAACCAGGTGAGCAAGGTGATGAATGAGCAGATCACCTCTGAGGGCCTGACCAAGGCTCAGTTTGATGTGATGCTTTTTGTGATCGAAAACTACCGCAGAAACAACCCCATCAAACAGCGGGATATTGAAAACTTTTTCCATATCTCCAACCCCACCGTTTCCGGACTGCTCACCAGGCTGGAAATCAAGAATCTGATTCAGAGGGTGCAGAAGAGAGAAGATATGCGGATCCGCTATATCGTCCCCACCGATGCCGCCATTTCTCTGGCCGAACGGGGCAAGGCTCTCATTGAAGATCTGGAAGCTGAGCTGATCAGCGGTATTTCTGAGGAAGACGTCAAGGTCACCGAAGAAACACTCCAGAAAATTCTGACCAACCTGATGAAACAAAGGGGGGAAGAGTGTGATCCGGACGCTTGCTGCGCAGATTAAGGAATACAAAGTCCCGACCATCCTGACGCCGATCTTCGTTGCTCTGGAAGTGCTTTTTGACATCCTGATTCCCTGGCTCATGTCCCAGATGGTGGACCAGGGCATCACACCGGGCAACATGGAGGCTGTCTGGAAATACGGCCTGCTGATGCTGGGGGCAGCCACGATTGCCCTGCTGTGCGGCTGGCTGTCCGGCCGGTATGCCGCCATCGCCTCTGCCGGCTTTGCCCGCAATGTCCGGGATGCGGAATTCCGAAACATTCAGAATTTCTCATTCTCCAACATTGACGAGTATTCCACCGGTGGCCTGATCACCCGTCTGACCACCGACGTCAGCAATCTGCAGATGAGTTTTCAGATGCTGATCCGCGTAGCCGTGCGCTCCCCTCTGAACTTTGCCATGTCGCTGTTCATGGTTCTGACTCTCAACTGGCAGATCGGTCTGATCCTGTTAGGAGTCGTCATTGTTCTGGGCATCGTGATCTTCACCATGATGGGACGTGTCCACCCCATCTTCATGAAGATGTTCAAGATGTACGATGCTCTGAATGAAGACGTGCAGGAGAATATCTCCGGCATCCGTCCGGTGAAATCCTTCGTGCGCGAGCAGTACGAGATTGACAAGTTCAACCAGAAGTCGGCGGATATCTTCAAGATCAACCGCAAGGCTGAACTGATTCTGGTGCTCAACCAGCCCATCATGCAGGCTGCCGTTTACATCTGCATTCTGGCTGTGGCCTGGTTTGGCGCCCACAACGTTGTCAGCGGCACCATGGCCGTGGGAACACTGATGTCCATGTTCACCTACATCATGTCCCTGCTCATGTCCCTGATGATGTTCTCCATGGTCTTCATTATGATTGTCATGTCCATGGCCGCTGCCCAGCGTGTCACCCAGGTCATCAATCAGGTTTCCTATCTGGAATCCCCCAAAGATGGTGTCACCACCGTCAAAGACGGTTCCGTGGAATTTGACCATGTGTACTTCAACTATGCCGAACAGGTCGACGGCCACTATGTTCTGCGGGATATCAGCTTCAAGCTGCCTTCCGGCAAGACCATGGGCATCCTGGGCGGCACCGGCTCCTCCAAATCCAGTCTGGTTTCCCTGATTCCCAGACTGTATGACGTCACCAAAGGCTCCGTCAAAGTCGGCGGCGTCAATGTGAAGAATTACGATCTGAAGTCCCTGCGCGATGCCGTCGCCATGGTGCTTCAGAAAAACGTGCTGTTCTCCGGCACCATCAAGGAAAACATGCGCTGGGGCGATGAAAATGCCACAGACGAAGAAATCGTCGAAGCATGCCGTCTGGCCCAGGCGGATGAATTCATTCAGAAGATGCCGGATGGCTATGACACCTACATCGAACAGGGCGGCACCAACGTCTCCGGCGGCCAGAGACAGCGTCTGACCATTGCCAGAGCGCTGCTGAAAAAGCCCAAGATTCTGATTCTGGATGACTCCACTTCTGCCGTGGATACCAAGACAGACGCTCTGATCCGGGATGCCTTCCGGACAAAGATCCCCGATACCACCAAGATCATCATCTCTCAGCGGATTTCCTCCATTCAGGACGCTGATGTGATCATGGTTCTGGACAAGGGCCACCTGGTGGATATGGGCACACATGAAGAACTGCTGAAATCTTCTCCCATCTATGCCCAGACCTATCAGGCGCAGCAGAAAGGAGATGACGACGATGAAAAATCAGAATAGACCTCCCATGCCTGCCCATGCCAAAGGCAGTCTGAAGCGGGTCTTCCGGCTGGTCTGGAAAACCTACAAATGGCAGTGCGTTGCGGTCTTCGTGCTCATCATCTTCTCCGCTCTGGCCGGTGTGTATGGCTCCACTTTCCAGAGAACCCTCATCGACGACTACATTCTGCCGCTGATGAAACAGCCTCATCCGGACTTCACCCCGCTGGCAGTGGCCATTCTGCAGCTGGCCGGGATTTATCTGGCCGGTATTGTCAGCACCTATGTGTGGAACCGGCTCATGGTCACCATTTCTCTGGGCACGCTGAACGAAGTGCGTGAGAATCTGTTTGCTCACATGGAGAGCCTGCCTCTTCGCTACTTCGACACCAATGCCCATGGTGACATCATGTCCGTGTACACCAACGATACGGATACCCTCAGACAGCTGATTTCCCAGTCCGTGCCTCAGGTCATCTCCTCTGGCGTCACCATTCTTCTGGTGTTTGTCTCCATGATGATGATGGGCTGGCAGCTGGCTCTGATTACCGTCGCCTGTTCCCTGCTCATGCTGTTTGTGGCCAGAAAGATTACTCAGGCTTCCGGAAAATATTTCCGTACGCAGCAGCAGCAGCTGGGCAAGGTCAACGGCTATATCGAAGAAATGATTGAAGGCTCCAGAGTCATCAAGGTCTTCAATCATGAACAGAAAGTTGTCGAGGAATTCGATTCCATCAACAACGACCTGTGCGAAGCGTCCACCAAGGCCAACATCTATGCCAACATCCTGATGCCTATCTGCATGAACCTGGGCTATGTCTCTTACGTCGTTACCGCTCTGGCTGGCGCCTACTTTGCCATCCACGGCATGTTTGGCATCACCCTGGGTTCCATCGCAGCCATCCTGACTCTGAACCGCAGCTTCAACCAGCCCATCACCCAGATCTCTCAGCAGATCAACTCCGTGGTTATGGCCCAGGCTGGTGCAGCCCGTGTCTTTGCTCTGATGGATGAAAAGCCCGAAACCGACAACGGTACGGTCACTCTGGTCCGCTCCAAGATGAACGATGGTCAGTGGATCGAAACCCAGGAATACACCGGCCACTGGTGCTGGAAGCACCCCAGACCCAACGGCTCCTATCAGCTGGTGCCTCTGGAAGGCAACGTGGTCTTCGACAATGTCACCTTCGGCTACAACCCCAACAAGACGGTTCTGCATGACATCAACCTGTATGCCCACGCCGGTCAGAAGCTGGCTTTCGTCGGCGCGACGGGTGCAGGCAAAACCACCATCACCAACCTGATCAACCGCTTCTACGATATCAACGACGGTCAGATCACCTATGATGGCATCGATATCAAGCTCATCAAGAAACCGGACCTGCGCCGGTCTCTGGGCATCGTTCTGCAGGACACCCAGCTGTTCTCCGCTACAGTCATGGAGAACATCCGCTTCGGTAAACTGAATGCCACCGATGAAGAATGTATTGCGGCAGCCAAACTGGCCAGAGCCGACGGCTTCATCAACCACCTGGAAAACGGCTACAACACCTTCCTGCATGGAGGCGGCGAAAACCTTTCCCAGGGACAGCGGCAGCTCATCGCCATTGCCCGAGCAGCCGTTGCCGATCCTCCCGTGCTGATTCTGGATGAGGCCACCTCTTCCATCGACACCCGCACGGAACGCCTGGTTCAGGAAGGCATGGATCAGCTGATGAAGGGACGCACTGTCTTCGTCATTGCCCACCGCCTGAGCACCATCATGAACTCCGACGTCATTCTGGTTCTGGATCAGGGCCGGATCATCGAACGCGGCGATCACGAATCCCTGCTCAAGAAAAAGGGCGTTTACTATCAGCTTTATACCGGCAAACTGGAAATGGATTAGGATCTGTCTCCGGTTTTCTGAAGAAAGAAAAATCAGCCAGTCTGATGATCCCAACAGGATCATCCTCAGACTGGCTTTTTCTGTGGTCCGTCTTCCCTGTTCTTTCCAGCCATCAGCCGGAAACAATGAGCCATCACCTGATTTCCACTGACACTTTCTATCCCTCTTCTGCGTTTCTCTTCAAAATTCGTCTTTCCGAAACAGATCCGGCCTTTTGCGGTGTTCTGGTAGTTGTCGTCACTGAAAGGAAAACTGATTATGACTGACAACACCCCTTCTTCACGCTCTGGCAAACGGGATGCCGGAACTGAACGGCAGAAACGGGTCGCCGAAACCATCAGCCTGCTCCAGGATGGACTGCAGAGCGTCAGAGACTCCAGGGAATACCAGAACTACCTGAAAACCATGGCCCGCTTTCCCAGCTATTCCATGAAGAACACCCTGCTGATTTTCAGGCAGTGTCCGCATGCCACCTTTGTTGCCGGCTACAGAAGCTGGCAGAAGGACTTCGGCCGCTATGTGCGCAAGGGAGAAAAGGGCATCCGGATTCTGGCTCCCTATATTCTCAAAGACCAGGCTCCCGAAAACGGGAACAGTGAAAATTCAGATAAAGAGAACCAGAACGAACAGGCCTCTGCCCAGAACAGTCAGAAGGAAGTAAAGAACCGCCAGGGGACAGGGGAGAAAAAGACCCGGATCGGCTATCAGACCATCCATGTCTTCGACATTTCCCAGACGGAAGGCAAACCCCTGCCCAGTCTGGAAACCCGCCTGCTCACCAGCGATGTGGAAGCCTATGAAAGCCTCTTTGAAGCCCTGTGCGCCCTGACTCCCTTTCGGGTGCAGCTGTGTGATCTGGAACCGGGGCTCAATGGTCTGACCCGCTATACCACCTCCACCATCCTGCTGGAGCGTTCTCTGCCCCAGCTGCAGACCATCAAAACGCTGCTTCATGAAATCACTCATTCCAGGCTGCACAATCCCCTGCTCTGTGGTGAGGAAGAGATGGACCGTCTGCAGGATAAGGCTGTGAAGGAAACGGAAGCGGAGAGCACCGCCTTTGTGGTAGCCAGCTATTTCGGGCTGGACACCTCCGGCTTTTCCTTTCCCTATCTGGTTCTGTGGTCCGAACAGATGGATGATCTGCTGGAGAAATCTCTGGAACGCATTGCGGCCGCATCCGGCGCTCTCATTGAAGGTCTGGAAGTCCAGCTGCGAAGAAGAAACCATCCCCTGCTTCTGAACCTTCCCGTTTCCGAACGATTCACCACCGCCGCGGCATAGAAAAAAGCTTCCAGACC
>Cam_p2__coassemble_1965_pt1 | contig 12345 bp, 2 predicted proteins | sample Cam_p2__metabat2_low_PE_020 | metagenome-assembled genome bin Cam_p2 | reverse complement strand
TCATCGGCAAAGCGGTCGCTCATATAGAGCAGAACTACCGACTGGTTCTTTTTGTTGTAGGAGGCCCGGTTTGAAAGATGCTGGCCTGAAACAATCAGCGATTTCAGGCTGGAGGGCTTCATCTCTTCTGTAATGGAGTTGATGTTGACCTGAACCCCCATCAAATCCGGCGAATCGGGATTCTCGTACCCCGCAAGGCTGCAGGACAGTCTGACTTCATCGCCAGGCTTTGCACTGGAAGGTTCTGCTTCCACATGGATAGAGTACGGGCAGTCCGAAGCCTGGATCGGCACTGGATAGAATCCCAGGAACAGAAACAGGACCAGGAAGATCAGGGATGATCTGTGGTGTTGGGATGTCATTCTGATCCACCATCCTGTTCAAAGCTGCCAGTCAGGGTGTAATTGATCATGGCATTCATATCCGCAATGGTTACGTCCTCCATATTCATGACCTGGCCGGCTTCAAAGTATTCATCCTCCAGAACCTGATCCCCCAGAATATGAGCGGTCGTGTCCATGCAGTCGATGACATTGATCTCTCCATCACCGCTGACATCACCGGTGATGACTACCGTATAGGTCTCTCCGTCCACATTCAGAAGAGATCCGGTTGCGGCTATATCCGTTTGTTGACCGTTTTTGTCAGTCAGAGAGGCTTCATGGTGACGTTTGGAGTAGTGTTCGATTACTTCTGCATGAGAAGTCCCTGCAGGAATGCCTCTTGCCCGCATGGTTTCTTCATCCAGAACCCAGGAATCCGGAATCGTGACCGCAATCGTGCGGATCACAGAATCGAAACTGGAATCATCTCCGATTTTCTGCACGCCAAGGAACAGCCAGTATTCGCTGCTTTTGAACAGATGGCTGTCTCCTTCTTCGAGGTCCATGGTCTGATTCAGTACCAGATCCTCTGCTGAATTGGCAAAGCCAAACCGGTACTGACCAGCCAGCAGACCGGACAGAGTATAGGTTTCTCCATCGTATTCGATTACTGGATCGGCGAAGATTCTGCTTCGGGCCGGAATGGTCAGTTTCGTTATGTTTCCGGAAAGAGCGGAATCAGTGGCTCTGACACGAATCCACAGATGCTTTGGTATTTCAGCAGGTTGCAAAGCGACTGGTTTTCCGTTACAGGTAATCCAGTTCACTCCGTCAAAGCTGTATTCATAGGCATTGCTGAAGGACTGCAGGGTCTGTTCCTTTCGCCAGTCGATGGAAACTTCCGGCGCTTCGGGTCTTTGCAGACTGTTCTGCGGCAGACTGAAGAGTTCATCTCTGGAAGACTGCAGCTGAGCAAGCCGCTCCGTGTAATACGCATTAAAGGATGGATAGGAGGCAGACCTGGCCGAATTGACTCTGTTGAGCAGATCCATATAGACGTAATCCATGAAAGCCCGTTCTGCATAAACGCTGAAGGCCCGTTCACTGACAATCCGCATTCTGATCAGACTGCGCAGCATGACCAGCGTTTCCTGAGCGGAAGCATCCGTCAGATTCTCAAGATCACAGGCTCTGAGCTAACTGCTCAGGGACATGCTCATGATGGAGGCGATCTGGAGGATCAGAGTGGAAGTGTAATAGGGGTCACAGGAATCGAAATCTTCTTCGGCACTGCCATAAATCTCTCTGGCATTCTGCGCCAGAAGTCCTTCGGTAAAATCAAATTCGTTTGTGATCAAGAGCAGAGCAGCAGCGGCAGGATCATCTTTTTCCTCCGTCTGTGTTGTCTGCCATAACTGGAGAATTCGTTCCAGTTTGTCTTTCCACCAGGTGTTCTGCAGATCAGAAATCTCTGAAAGAATTCTCTTCAGATTGACAGATTCCGGAAGACCTCTTTCAAACAGATCCGGCAGACCGCTGGCAATCTGTCTGGCTGTATTCAGCTCCAGAACAGAGGCTGTCAGCTGCGTAAAGGATGATATACTGGTCCATCCTGTCGTCTGCTCAAAGAGTCCGGAGGACTCAGGAACCTTTACAGACAGTTCCTGGGCAAGAAGCGCAGTCAGCTTTTCAGCTGCCTCCTGTTTCTGAGCAGCACTGAATTCGACGCCAGGAAGGGTTTCTTCCAGGAATGTGTCATACCCTGCATCGAAGAGTGCACTGGTCATCAGACGCAGACATGAGGCAGATTCCAGCCTGTCCTGCAGCAGCTGAAGCTGTGAATCATCCATCAGGGACTGTTCCACAAGCCATTCGCCCCAGGCAGCAGCTGCTGTTTTCATCAGGGTTTCCTTATCGGCCTGTACAGTCTGGCTGAGCGCTTCTTTCCAGGAAGAGTCAATCTGCAGAAGACGGATCCATTCTCTGGCAAGAGCCTGTGCGTTCTGGTCACCAAAGACCTTATCCATATTCATCTGCGCATAAGCTGGTTCATAAATGGCGGAAGGATCCAGATCCAGATATTTACTGTCCCATTCGAGGGCTTCTCTGACATAGAAATAGGAATAGTCATCCAGAATTGCATCCAGCTCCGATTTCTTCTGCGGATTAGTCCAGATGTCCTGAACTTTCTCTGATGCATGCTCCAGACTGTCGCGAACCAGATCCTGCTCGATGATTTCAAACTGCAGGCCATGGCCTTCGGCAATCCGCTGAATGCTTTCCTTAAGAATGAAATCATTCTGGAAACCGGCTACATGATAGGCTGCATACTCCATTCTCAGAGTTTCACCAGGACCAAGACTCTGGATCACATCATCCCTGCCATAACTGGTCGAGACGCCCAGCTCATTTTCAACCAGCTGATTAAGCAGGCTGACCCGGACATCCCGGTTTTTCGATCCTTCTACAGGATTTCCCTCTTCATCCTTTTCTTCCCATTCCAGATAAGAATTGAGCACGTTATCTGTAATCTCCAGAGAAGGAAGGTTGACCTGTGCCTGTCCCTGATTGGTCAGAGCCAGATCGAAATAGAACGTGTCATTTTCAATGGTTCTGCTGACCAGAGCGGTCAGTTTCAGATCCGAGAGACCGTAGACGTGAATCTTATCCGGAGAAACGAATTCCATGGTCATGGTTTCGTTGAACTGGCTGATTGTTCCAATGAAATCAGCACTCAGATCATATTCTCCGGTCTGATCGCCGCGAAGCATCCAGGAAATGGTCTTCTGTGTCTGTCCGGGAATAGAGGGAATCTGGACTGAGGCAGTGGAGGAATAACCTTCTGCGCTGATCAGGGACAGGCCTTCCGGAACATTCAGGGTCACCGTATTGTTTTCCATGACAAAATCAGAAGCGGCATTGTTGATGATATGCAGTTTGACATCGAAGAATTCCTTCAGACAGGAAGCTTCCACAGGCAGATCCAGAATGGCAACAGCCATTTCATACTGTTCAGGATCATCCGGTTTCTGAATCTTGTATCCATAGCAGGTGACCTTTCTCTGCGAACCGCCGGAACCCACATTGATAATGCAGGGGCGGTTGATGCTGATGTTAGTTGTCTCGTTATACAGGAAGGAAGTATTGATGACTTCCTTACCGTATTTCAGCTGGACATTGACCTTCAGCATGTACTGATTTTCCGGATCGGACAGATCAATGCCGGTTGCTTCGATTTCTTCAAAGGTCATTCGGTTGATTTCAAACTGACCTTCCAGCATGGGCTGATGAATCATTCGCAGATAGACGGCAGTTTCGCTGCCAGGTGTAATCAGGATTTCCCTCTTGGCAGGAAGCCATTCATTGTTGGTCATCAGACAGCCGATGGTATAGCGTCCTGCTTCCGAAGAGAAGGAGGCATATCCATCCCGGTCGGTTTTATGGATAACCTGATCCGGCTGCCCCAGGTTGAAGTAAACAGGTGCATCGGAAACAGGCTTGTTGTTTTCGTCGATTACCCGCACTTTCACAGTGCCGATGGTATTGACTTCTCTGACCTCAACCTCCTTGGTGACAGAGGATTCATTTCCTTCATCATCCGTAACCGTAAGAGTAATGGTGTAAGTGCCTGCCTTCTCGTAGACATGAACGGGTCTGCTTTCTGTGCTGGAAGTTCCATCTCCAAAGTCGAACAGCCAGGAGACGATTTTCGAATTATCACTCGAGAGAGAGCCATCGATGATGTATTCAGCACCAGCCTCCATGATGGATTCACAGTTGATGACTGCCACAGGCAGACCATGATTCTGATCTTTCAGGACAATCACCGGATCACTGGTCATAAAGGAAGTATTGCCACAGTCATCCACAGCTTCCACTTTGTAGATATAGGTTCCGGGAGTTCCAATGATCGAATAATCCTGGAACTGGCAGTTGTAGCTGCCTTCTGCCTTTTTCTGCCCGATGAGCCTGAAATCTACTTCATTTTCTTTCCGTCTGTAAATTCTGTAGCCGCTCAGGTCATTTTCCTGACCACTGAACCAGCTTAACGTAATACAGTCTTCGCTGTTTTCCGTCTGCAGGCCTGTCACAGTGGGTGCCGACTTATCGACTGGGTAGGACGTTTCAAAAAGTTCACTCAGATTGCCGTCAGCATCTTCTGCCTGAGCCCGAATATAAATAGTCGACTCATCAGAGAAACGTTCCAGCGGCAGATCGGTTTCAAACAGACATCTGGATTCTCCCGTACCGGTTACATCTGCCAGTTCCTGGTAGACCGTTCCATTGGAACTGAACCAGAAATGCATGACGCTCAGGCTTCGATTATCCGAAGCGAGAACACGGATCCGTTTGTATCCCGGACCGACTCTTTCCCCGGTCTGTGGGGCTCCGGCGATGATCTCCGGCAGTTCCGTATCGGGTTCTACAAGACCATGCACCGTCTGGGAGAAGTCACTGCAATTGCCTGCAGTATCATTCACCGTCACCCGATAGTAGTAGGTCTTTCCAGACTGAACTGACCGGTCGAAATAGTTCAAAGACTCCAGATCGGATGCAATCTGGATGTATTCTCCATCTTCTTCTTCGCTTCTCCAGACAGAGTATCCAGCCAGATCCAGTTCTTCTCCCTGCTCCCAGGCGATTTCAATCAGTCCAAAAGCCGGACTTGCTGTGACACCGGTGGGTGCACCAGGCGGTGTTTTATCGATTTCATACTGAACAAAGGGCGCACTTCCATCCGTGAGGCTGATATTTCCATAGCTGTCTTCTGCAATCGCTCTGAAATACACAGGACCTTCCGGAAGGGACTCCACGCTGATCACTCTGGTGATATAGCGTGTCCTGAGAATGTTCGTATATTCTGCTTTATCCAGATCTGTCCATTCCGCAAGATCGTGAGAGTACTGCCAGGTAATGGATTTGACGTTGTAATCATCTTCTACATAAATATTGCTGGAAATTTCTTTAGAGAAGACCCCGGATGTCGGCCGGATTCGGGTAATGACAGGGCTTGTGGTATCCGCCTGCGTTGAAACTGTGAAGTTTTCAGAAGGAAGACCTTCATTTCCATGCTGGTCTACGGCAGAAACCTGATAGGTATATTCTGTGCGCGGTGTCAGTCCTGACATGGTTTTTCCAAGCTGAGTCACATAAGAGTCGATGGTCCAGTAGGTTCCGTTTGATCTCTTCTGTCTGAGCACATAGTGAGAAAGATCTGGATCTCCCGTGTCTTCCCAGTGGAGCGTTACAGAGACGGAGGTACTGTCGTAGCTCAGATTCTGAACCTGCTGCGGTGCCGTGTTGTCGATGGAATAGGAACCGATCATCGGTTCACTGTCGTTGCCTGATTCATCCGTCGCCACAGCTTTCAGGTAGACCACTCCATCAGGATAGTCTGTGGTATCCAGAAGAATGGAGTTGTCCGGATATTCAGCTTCCCCGATCAGCTGCCAGGTTTCTCTCTGATCCGTGGAGATCCACAGCTCCGTTTTCAGAATGGCATCATTATCTTCGGCTTCGATTTTGAATTCTTTCTTTCTGGAGATGAACGATCCGCTTGCCGGTGTGACCCTGATCACAGCTGGCTGCTCAACATCATCACTGAGACTGGCTTCGGCCGGATCGGAAAGTGGTCCTTCCACGCCTGCCAGATTTACCGCTGAAATCGCGTAACGATAGCTGCGTTTGTCCAGAATGCTGGTGTCCTCAAAGGAAAGTGTGTCGCGCCCTTTGATCTTTCGCAGATATTTGAACATGGAGGAGTCAGGATCCATCCGATACAGCTTGTAGTAGTCCGTATCTGCATCTTTTGCGATTCTCCAGGAGAGGATAATTTTATTGACATCGGAAACCGCTGCAAGACCTTCCACTTTCTGTGGAACTTTCCGCACCAGAGTCAGATCCGCTTCCGTCTGCACCTTTGAACCGTCAGAATCTTCTGCTTCAAAAAGGATACTGTTTGTTCCTTCCGGCAGGGTAGCTGTATCAACGGTACATTTGAATTCAAAATGTCCGTTTTCGTTCAGGTTGGGCTGCAGAACGCCTGTTCCTAGCTCGCTCTGACCTGCTTCTGTTAACAGATAGAATCTGGTCTTCAGCTGTTCTGCATCCTGTATGGAAGCCTGGCCGCTGAAGCTTACGGAGCCATAGAGAGTTCTGTTCTGATCGCTGAAGACATCCTGATTCTCGGTATAAATGGATTCAGCCTTCCATTCTCCGGGTTCTATGGTCAGGCTTGAGGACGCTGTGCTTCGTCCTTCTGCATCAACACCATAAACCGTAATCTCAGTTGATTTTCCGCTTTGGAGTCCATCGATCTCCAGCTCATAGTTTTCTGTCAGAGCAATCTGTTTTCCATCCTGGAGCACTGCATACTGGACAATGCTCTGCTCTGGATGGGGCTGCCAGGTCACTTTTGCACAATGAGACCTCATGGACGCAATCTGCAGTCCGGAAACCAGCATAGTGAACCAGTCTGTCAGCAATTCTCTGCTTCCCAGATAATCCTTGTATCCTTCATAAAAGTCGTCATATCTGGCAGCAGGTACATAAATCTTGTTCAGAGAGAAGCTGTTGAAAACTTCCTTGATTCCTTTATCCTTGCTTAAAACGACTGTATCTCCGGTAAAAACAAGGGTGTTGACAGAGTTCATAAATCGGAAAGGCGTTCCATAAACACCATTTACCTGGCTGCTCCAGAAAATGGAGAATGTTTTCATCCCTTTTCCAATTACAACGGAAGTGACTTTATTCATGTAACCAAATGTATCTCCATACAGATGAGTCACTCCGTCAGGAATAATCAGGCGGCCGGTAATATTCGGGCAATAATAAAAGGCAGATGCACCAATCAAAGTGAGATTTTTCGAAAGAACGAGCTCCCCGGTCAAACCTGTGCAGGACCGGAAAACACTTCCCTGTATCGTGGTCACAGAATCCGGAATAATCAGCTGGGTGGTCATCCCTTTGCACTGCTGGAAAGCCTGACCATTAATGGTCTCGACACCATCATTGATTTTCAGTCCCTTCAGAGAAGTACAGTTATAGAAAGCTCTGCTGGAAATGACCTTGAGTGTTCCGGGAATCTCGATAAAACTGGCAGCAGATGTACACTCTTCAAAGGCACTTGTTCCCAGTTCTTCAAGAGAATCCGGGATCGAGATGACCTGAAGATTGGTGCATTTATAAAACGCCTGCTTTCCAATGGAACGAATGGAATCTGGATAATTGATTCTCTGCAGATTCGTACAGTTCTTGAATGCCGCTTCCCCAATAGACTGAATACCTTCCGGGAGCACAATACTGATCAGATCCGTGTTGTTCTGAAAGACCCCTGGAGCAATCCCTGTTACACCATCCGGGATAACAATCTCTGGCTCATGGCCAAAATAACCAGCCAGCAATCCGTCAGAACCAATCAGAAATTCATCCCCGTCCTGAATTTTTTCAATGGGTACAAGCTGAATGGTTCCCAGATTTTCCGGCAGAAAATGAACCCTGAACTGAGGATAGGAAGCTTTCGCAGTCCGAATGGTCTTGAGGGATGGCCAGTTCGACAGTTTGTCATTGGTAATGGCTGGCATAGTTTGTGTTTTGAGTTCAATTGTTTCGAGATTCGTCTGCCTGTAAAAGGCGTTGAAATCAAGGGATTCCAGATTTCCTTCCAGAATGACTTTCCTGATCCCGGTACAGCCTGCAAGAATTCCGTTCCTGATGGAAGAGACATTCTCCGGAATGATCATGGTTCCGGTAAGATCTGAACAGTTCATGAATGCTTCTTCTTCGATCTCAGTAACTGTACTGGGAATGTCGATCCGTTTGGCCGTACAGTTCTTGAAAGCCCAGTGTCCAATGGATGTAACAGTATTTGGAATCGTAACTGTTTCCTCGGTTCCGTAATAGCTGCAGAGGTGACCATCCTGAATAAACCAGTCTTCATCAAAATCCAGAGGATAGAGTCTTGCCGAAGCTGGCATTCTCAGTGTTTTATAAAACTGATTGGCAAAATCCTGGAAAAGTTCAGCACGGACTTCAAAACGCTTCAGCCTGGCCCAGTATGTAAAGTCTGTATCAAGCAGACTTTTTAGATTGGGGACCGATTTTTTTCGATACCGGAATATCTCAATATTCCTTGTATTGGTGAACAGTCCATTCGAATACGTATTCAGCGATGCGTTTTCCCCAATATCCATTATTTTCAGATTTTTCATCGACTCAAAACAATAATGGCCAACAGACGTTACACTGTCAGGAATAAACAGTCCTGTTAATCCGCTTCCGGTGAAAACATTTATGCCAATGATTTCCAGCCCATCAGGAAGATGCAGGTCAACAGCCAGATTGCTGCAGCTGGTGAAGGCGCCATCTCCAATTTGCTTTAATTTTTTCAGCTTTTCAAATCCGGGGATGGATTTTAAACTTGTACATCCTTTCATCATTTGCACTGGTATGATCGTCAGCTCAGAACAGTTGAACTCAATTTCTTCCAGAGCTGAACAGCCCTGAAAAAGCCAAGAACCGATTTTTGTCAGATTCGAAGGAAGAACCACTTTTCCCTTCAGAGATGAGCATTGCCCAAAAACAGAATCTCCCATCTGAATCAGAGAATCTGGAAGCTCTACTTGAGAAAGCGCAGTACAACCGTAAAACGCAGCATCACGGATATATTCCAGCCCGTTATTCAGCCGAATTTCCCGCAGCTGAGTACAGTACTGAAATGCATTTTGTCGAATTTCCTGCAGATCCGAGTTGAAGATGATCTTTGTCAGGGTTTCATTGTTTTTAAATGCGCCTGCTCCAATGGCTGTAATGCCTTCAGGCAGAACAATTTCACTCTCAGAGCCTGTATAGGCAAAAAGTACTCCATCTTCATCGATATAGAACGTTTCTCCACTCTCGCTGTCAGGCAGAATACGGGCACCCGAGGGCAGAGAAGAAGAATAGCTTGCCAGATAACTCTGAAAGGATTCAGCCGGAACCAGAACCTGTTTCAAACTGGTCACATCGCTCAAAAAACTACCGGAAGCAGGAGGGGTTACAGTGTTCACTCGAATGATTTCCAGACTGGTGCAGTTTTTAAATGGAGTCTTAATGGTCGTCAGAGATGCCCCCAGAGTCACTTCGGTAATCTGATTCAGTCCGTTAAAGGCATCATTATTAATTGTGGATACAGAGTCGGGTAGATGCAGAACACCTGAAATGGATGAGCAGCCAGAAAATGCAGCACTGCCAATGGTCTGCAGTGTTTCTGGCAGATGAAGTTCTGCACATAATAACTTGCAGTTTTTGAAAGCGTCATTGCCGATGCTTTCGATCTGTGTCGTTTCAAATCCATTGATCTGAACAGCAGAATCTCCACTGAACGCTTCATTCTCAATTGTTTTCAGAGTTGCAGGCAGACTGATGGGACCCGAAAGGGCTGTACATCCTTTAAAGGCTGCCAGTCCAATTGTTTCCAGCTGAGAGTCTTTCAGTTCCAGTGGGGTCAGAGAAGAGTCTTCCAGGAAGGCGTACTTAGCGATTGTCTTCAAAGATTTCAGATTTCCGGTGACATGGGTTAATATCGGACAGCTTCTGAATGCAGCAGCGCCGATGCTCACGATTGATTCGCAGAGTTCAACGGTTTCCAGAGCTGGGCATCCAAAAAATGCTGTGTTGTCAATCTCGCGAACCGAATCTGGAAGACTGATTGTTGTGATACCAGCTTTTCCACGGAAAGCCCCTGTCCCGATGGAAGTGATCCCATCAGGGACTGTCACTTCACTCTCATTGCCTAAATAACCGAGAAGCTTCGTTCCCTGGATCAGAAATGGCTGATCTGTATCCTCTGTGATGACTTCCGCTTTAAAATAATCGTCATCAAACTGTTTCTGGTATTCTTCATAACTGGCGCCAGGGACGATGATCCGCTCCAGGTTGCTTAGCGGCTCAAATATAGGACCGCTCAACGTTGGGACACTTTCTGATCGGAATTCAACTGTATGCAGACCGGTCATATCGACAAAAGGAGTATCCCAGAGTGCGCATGAAATAGCAGGTACTCCCAGAAACACTATCTTTTCAATGCCCCGGAGACCTGAAAATGCTCTGGTGGCAATTGTCTTGACAGTAGAAGGAATTGTCAGAGTTCCCAGGAATCCGCAACCGTTGAAGGCGAGTTCGCCAATACTTTCCAGTCCCTCATTCAGCTCCACTCCTGACAGACCAGTGCAGGATGTAAAAGCTGAATATCGAATCTGTTTCACACTGGCAGGAATAACCAGAGTTCCCGAAAAAGAAGTACAGTACCAAAATGCTGATGATCCAATTGTCGTCAAATTCTTCGGCAGTGAGACAGTCTTCAGTTTCTGGCAGTAGGAAAAGGCAGCTTGTCCAATTGTGATCAGTGAATCAGGAAATACCACTTCTTCCAGAGCAGAACATCGTGTAAAGGCATTGGTTCTGATTTCGATAAGTCCTTCAGGCAGTACCACTTTTTTAAGTGTCTGATTCTGGTAGAAGGCAGAAGCCCCAATCCGTAAAACACCCTCCGGAATCACCACTTCTTCGTCCTGTCCGGTATAGGAAGTCAGAACCCCGTTGGCATCAATGACAAAATCGGATTCTTCTGACTGTGCATCTTCGAGAACATCCACTTCGATATTGGGGATCTCTGCCTCATCAGACTCAGCCATTATGGTTTCAACCGGTTCATGAGTGGAAGAATTCAGGCTCCCCAGTCCGTTCAAACCGACAAGCTGTACGGATACAGATGTTCCTTTCAGATAACCGGAAAGACTTTCGAAGACGATTGGATGACTGACCAGAATCCTGTTCAGACAGTCGGATCCATCAAAGACGTTGTTTCCCAGTTTCAGAGATTTTGACTGGATCGAGATTTCTTCCAGGGAACTGCATCCGGCAAAAGCTTCGTCATCAATCAGGTTTACTGTTTCCGGAATCAGAATTTTTTCAACATCATCCTTTCCACGGAATGCATTCTTCCCGATTTCTGCAACTTCCATCTGATGGATCATCACTGGAATTTCAATGGTCACAGGTTCATTTTTCCCGGTATCCATCTTGATGGCATGATCGGAATCAGTCAGGCCGAGAATTCTGATCTTTTCATTGTCCATTCTGCAGAAAACCAGTCCAGTCTCGTCATCGATCTCTTCCTGAATGTCTTCGACAGCATTTGTTGAGAAATCTTCATTCTCTGAAGCATCAGGAGAAGGATCGGGTTCTTCCACAGTTTCAGGAATTCGGGTCTCATCCGCATTCTCCTGTCTAACTGGATAGTCTGAAGGCAGCATCATTCCATTGTTCACGCTTAACGCAAGAGAAAACAGGGTACAGAGAATCCTCTGAAGTCTTATCATTAACAGCACCTCCGCAGCAGGTGAAGTAATGCCAACAGCATTAATTCATTAATAGCTTCTAATTATAAAGGTAGTCTATTTATTAAGGAGGCTATGTGTAAACCCTCTCTTGAACCAAATCTTGTGCTGGACAAAACAGGTCTGGATTTCTTCAGAATTGAAAATCGAAAAGGTCAAAATTCGCCCGTTTATTGGCAATACCTGTCAGTTTCGCTGAAAGAGAAAAAGCCGCTCCCCCATGATTGGAAACGGCTTTGAAAACATGATTGCGAATTGAATGAACATGAAGCAAAAGTCACCTATAAAGGATAACCATTAAAACTTTTAGAATCCTGCTTTTTCCAGTATTCCCTTTACATCTGCTGGTTTCAGCACCTTGCCTGCTGATACCACCTTATTGTTGATCACCAGAGCCGGCATGCTCATGACGCCGAATTCCATGATCTCTTCCAGGTCGGTGATGTATTCCACATCAGCAGACAGTCCCATTTCAGCGGCTACCTTCTTTGTGATCTCGTACAGATCGTGGCAGGATTTGCATCCGGTTCCCAGGACCTTGATGGATGCTGATGCGTCTGATGCGTCAGTTTTCTCGTTTACAGATCCAGCTGCGGTCTTTTCTTCCGGAAAGCTGCAGGGACAGGAAGGCGCATTTCTTTTGT
>Cam_p2__coassemble_1849_pt1 | contig 13418 bp, 12 predicted proteins | sample Cam_p2__metabat2_low_PE_020 | metagenome-assembled genome bin Cam_p2 | reverse complement strand
AAAAAAACACCTCCGTCGGGCACAGTGTGCCAGAGGAGGTGTTCTGTTTTTCTTCCCGGTGACCGGATTACATCCAGGTAATTTTGCCTTCTTCGCCGGCTCTCACCTTGCGGATGTTGGCTCTGTGGCGGTAGATCACCAGAGCGGTCAGGGCCCAGCTGCCCACAATCAGCAGCAGGCTGTCCATATTCCAGTTCATGCTGGTGAGCTGAATGGAAGAACACAGGGCAGCGGTGATGGAAGCCACGGACACCATCTTGTACAGGTAGAGGACGGCCAGAAACATGATGACGGGTCCGATGAAGTAAAAGCCGTTGCCAAAGACGAAAATGGAAATGCCTAACAGGAAGCCGAACATGGTGGCAACTGCCTTTCCGCCCTTGAAGTGGGCGAAAATGGGATAGCAGTGGCCGATGCAGCAGCAAAGACCGGTAAGCAGAGCGGCGGTAGTGGATACGTAAGAGGCTGCCCAGATGGCCGCAACCACTTTCAGAATATCCAGAACAATGACGCTCAGGCCGGCTTTGGCGCCCAGCACACGGCCGGTATTGGTGCCGCCCAGGTTGCCGGAACCGTGCTGGCGGACATCCGTCTTATAGAACACCTTGCCGATGACAAGGGCAAAGGGGATGGACCCCAGAAGATATCCCAGCAGCATGCACAGCAGGGTAAGCAGGATCTGATTCATAATACTTAACTTTCTCCTTGGATTTTAAAATGATCGTTCAAACGCAGATTCCTCTTCATTTTACCATGCAGACAGGACGCAGGAAAAAGAGGCGGATCAGACAGACAGGCTTTGGAGTCTGGCTTTCATCTGCGCAACGCTTTCTTTGTCTGCATCCGGCCATGTTCCCACGTGGTCATGAGGAGAGCAGGCAAAGCTGACATCACCGCGGATGGTGGTGGGATCTTTATACAGTTTCTTGCAGGATGAGTGGATCTGGCTGGCGCCGGTTCTTTCCAGCACCTGGTGGACATTATCTTTGTTGATACCGCATCCGGGCAGAATCTGCATGCGGCCCTGGTAAGCGGAAATCCATCTGGCCAGATTGTTCAGGGCTTCTTCATCCAGGGCAGTAGAGCCATGACCGGAAGTCAGCACTCTGTCCACGCCCAGAGCACAGAGCTGTTCCAGAACGGCATCAGGATCAGCACACACATCCAGAGCCCGGTGGAAGACGGCTTCCTTTCCATAAGAGTGGATCAGATCCACCATTTTCCGGGTGGCTTCTGCATCCAGAGAGCCATCATCCTTCAGAAAGCCAAAGGCAATGCCGTCTGCACCGGCTTCCAGAAAGAGTCTGGCATTTTCAAGCAGGGTTTTCTGCTCATCCGGGGTATAGCAGAAACCGCAGGGCCTTTCACGGACCATGCAGATGATGGGTTTGGTACTGCAGGCTCTGGCCTGCAGAAAAGAGGCCATGGAGGGGGTCAGTCCTCCAAGACTGAGGGCGCTGTTGAGCTCGATACGGTCAGCGCCGCCTTCAAAGGCATCCATGGCTGCCTGGGCGCTGCCGCAGCAGACTTCCAGCAGCACGTTGCGGGGATTGGTATTCACAGGGATTCTCCTTCCTTATGGCCTGCAGACAGGTGTTCAGCTTCAGTGTAACCGTCTTTCTGCTTCTGGCAAATGCCTGAAAGAGCAGGAAGGTGCAGGAGCGGGCACAAGGTCTGTTTGAGAAAACAGCTCTGTTTGTGCCATAATCTGAAATTGAGTCTTCAGCTGAAAACCGGTCTGCCCTCCTCATGCAGGCTGAGGAATGCTTCAGAAGACTGAACCGAGCCTTGTGCTCACTTTAGAAAAGGAGGACTTTCATGCCAGCTAAAAAACAGGAGACCAGTTATGATGCCGGGTCTATTGTGATTCTCGAAGGCCTGGATGCCGTCCGCAAAAGACCGGGCATGTACATCGGCAGTACGGATGTGCGCGGTCTGCATCATCTGGTCTGGGAAATTCTGGACAACTCCATCGACGAGGCCCTTAACGGGTTCGGGGATGAAATCTGTATCACCCTCAATTGCGATGGCTCCATCAGTGTTGCCGACAAGGGCCGCGGCATGCCTGTAGGCCTGCACGCTTCGGGTGTGCCGGCTCTGCAGGTCATTTTTACCGTTCTGCACGCCGGAGGAAAATTCGGAGGCAGCGGCTACAAGGCAGCCGGCGGTCTGCATGGCGTAGGTGCCAGCGTCGTTAACGCCCTCTCTTCCTGGTGCACCGTTCAGGTCAGAGATGGCAAAGACATCTGGGAGATGACTTTCTCCCAGGGCGGCCGCAAGGTGTCTGCTCTGAAGAAAGTGGGGAAGACAAAGGAGACCGGATCCACCGTCACCTTCCTGCCTGACCCGGAAATCTTCAGAGAAACCCGCTTTTCCTTTTCCACCATTGCCGAAAGAGCTCAGGAAGATGCCTTCCTGCTCAAAGGCCTGAAAATCGTGGTCAGGGATGAAAGACAGAACAAAAGAGAAGTGGTCTATCAGTACGAGGACGGTCTGAAGGCGTTTGTGGAAGAGATCAATACCGATCACACTCCCATGCATCCGGCTGTTTCCTTTGAAGGAGAAAGCGGCGGCATGAAGATCCAGGCGGCTTTCCAGTACTGCGATGATTATCAGGAAAACATGTTTACCTTTGCCAACATGGTCCGCACAAGGGATGGCGGCAGCCATCTGACCGGAGCCAGACAGGCATTCACCAAAACCTTCAACGAGTTCGCCCGCAAGAACGGCCTGCTCAAGGAGAAGGACAAATCCATGGAAGGCAGCGACATCCGCGAAGGGCTGACCATGGTGCTGCAGATCACCATTCCCGAAGAACTGCTGCAGTTTGAAGGCCAGACCAAGGAAAAGCTGGGCACCCCGGAAGCCAAGGCAGCTGTGGACAGTGTGATCAGTGAAAACCTGCGCTACTTCCTGGAAGAAAACAGGGAACTGGCCGATACCCTGGTGCGCAAGATCATCCGGGCCGGTCAGGCCAGAATGGCTGCCCGAGCTGCCAGAGACAACGCCCGCAAGGGAAAGGGCAAGAACAGATCCGAATCCGTGATTTCCGGCAAACTGGCTCATGCCCAGTCCAAGGATGCCAGACGCAAGGAACTGTACCTGGTGGAAGGAGATTCCGCCGGCGGCACCGCCAAACAGGGCCGGGACTCCAAGTATCAGGCCATTCTGCCTCTGCGGGGCAAGGTGCTGAATACCGAGAGAGCCAGCCTGGCAGCGGTGGAGAAAAACGAAGAGCTCAATACCATCATTCACACTCTGGGAGCCGGAGTGGGCAGTGACTTTGAAAGCCGGGATTCGGCCTATCACAAAGTCATCATCATGACCGATGCTGACGACGACGGCGCCCACATTCAGAACCTGCTGCTGACCTTCTTCTACCGGTTCATGAGACCGCTCATTGAAGACGGTATGCTGTATATTGCTCTGCCTCCCCTGTACCGCATCGCCAAGAAAAAGGAAGAATACTACCTCTACAGCGATGAGGAACTGGAGAACATGAAGAAAAAGATGAAGTCCGGCTACGTCATCAGCCGTTATAAAGGTCTTGGTGAAATGAATGCCACCCAGTTGTGGGATACCACCATGAACCCGGAAACCAGAACGCTGCTGCGGGTGACCATGGAAGATGCCCGTCTGGCGGAAAAGCGCGTCAGCGAGCTCATGGGCGACAAAGCCGAACTGCGCCGGAACTGGATTGAAGAAAACGTAGAATTCACCCTGGAGGATGAATTTGCACAGGAGGTTTCTCATGCCTAAAAAGAAACAGGAAGCTCCCGTTCAGGAACCGGCTGTTATCGAACGAAGCCTGGAAGACATCCTGGCGGACCGTTTCGGCCGGTATTCCAAATACATCATTCAGGAACGTGCCCTGCCCGATGCCAGAGACGGTCTCAAACCTGTTCAGCGACGCATTCTGTATGCCATGATGCAGGATGGCAACACCTGGAACAAACCCTACCGCAAGTCGGCTAAAGCTGTTGGTAACGTCATCGGTAACTATCACCCCCATGGTGACAGCTCCGTTTACGATGCCATGGTGCGTCTGTCCCAGTCCTGGAAGATCCGCCTGCCGCTCATCGACATGCAGGGAAACAACGGGTCCATTGACGATGACCCCGCAGCCGCCATGCGATACACGGAAGCCAGACTTTCCAAGATCGCCGGTCTGCTGCTGGAAGACATCGATGCGGATACCGTGGCCTGGACGCCCAACTTCTCCGATGAAATCATGGAGCCCGTTGTGCTGCCAGCCCGCTATCCCAACCTGCTCACCCATGGCATCAGCGGCATCGCTGCCGGATATGCCACTTATATTCCTCCCCACAACCTCAATGAGGTTATCGAGGGAACCATCTACCGCATTGAACATCCCGACTGCACCCTGGATGACATGATGAAAATCATTCAGGGACCGGATTTCCCCACAGGGGGCATCATCATGTCCAGAGAAGGCATCCGGCAGGCTTTTGAAACCGGCAAGGGAAGAGTGCTGGTGCGTGGTAGAGCCGTGGTGGAAGAAGGACGGACCATCAACCAGATCATCATTACCGAAATCCCCTATGAAGTGGTGAAGTCCAGCATGGTCAAGAAGATGGATGAAATCCGCCTCAACCGCAAGGTAGACGGCATTCTGGATGTCCGGGATGAAAGTGACCGCAACGGTCTGCGTATCGTGGTCGACCTGAAAAAGGAAGTCAGCGCCGAAGCGGTGCTGAACTATTTCTACAAGAACACCGAGCTGCAGGTCAGCTGCAACTACAACACCGTCGCCATTGTCCGCAAGGCGCCCAGACTCATGCCGCTGCTGGATATTCTGGATACCTTCATTGACCACCGTGAAGAAGTGGTGCTGCGCCGCTCCCGGTTCAATCTGAAAAACAGAGAGAAAAGAGCCCATATCGTAGAAGGCCTGATTATGGCCATCAGCGTGCTGGATGAGGTCATTGCCATCATCCGCTCTTCCAAAAACAAGGCGGATTCCCGGGTGAACCTGATGAACCGTTTTGGCCTCAGTGAAGAACAGGCGGAAGCCATCGTGACTCTGCAGCTGTACAGACTGAGCAATACGGACATTCTGGAGCTGAAAAAGGAAGCTGCTTCTCTGGAAAAAGAGATCGCCTTCCTCAAGGGAATCATCGAAAACCGCAGGAAGCGCATGAAGCTCATCATTAAGGAACTGCAGGAAGTCAACGCCGAATTCCAGACACCCCGCCTGTCCGAAATCCAGGATGAGGTGGATGAAATCGTCATTGACCAGAAGGCCATGATCGCCGAAGAACAGGTGATGGTCACCATCACCAGAGACGGTTATGTCAAAAAAGTCTCCCTGCGCTCCTGGAATTCCAGTGCCGGTGTTCCCACCGGACGCAAGGAAGGAGATGTGCTGGTGGGCGCCAGCCAGGCTTCCACTCTCCAGACTCTGGCCGTGTTCACGGATCTGGGGCATTATGGAGAAGTGCCCATCTACAAGCTGACCGATGCCAGATGGAAGGATACGGGCAACCACCTGTCTGCCTGGCTGAAGATGGAAAGCAATGAGAAGATCATCGCCGCTTTTCTCAAGGAAGACGATGCGAAGGATTTCCGTTACATCCTGGCTTCCCGCTATGGACAGATCAAGCGTATGGATCCCGCGAACCTTTCCGCACAGAAGGGCATGCGCATGCAGACAGTGATGCTGCTGGGCACCGATGACCGGGTGGTCAGCGTGGAACCTGTCATGGAAAACGACCAGCATGTAGCTCTGATTTCCAGAGACGGATTTGGAGTGGAATATCCTGTGGATACCATTCCCCAGTCTTCTCTGCGTTCCAGAGGCGTGCGCGGCATGAGCCTGGGCAAGGATGACACCATTGTGGGTGCCTCCGTGATCTGTACGGACTGCCTGCTGCTGGCCATGGAAGAAGGCTATATGAAGCGCATCAGCAGCACGGATCTGCCCGCATTTGGCCGTCCGGCTAAGGGTATCCGCCTGTTCAAGGCCATCAAGGCTTCTCCGGCTCATGTGGATTCCATCCACTTTGTGAAGGGAACGGATGAGCTGATGATGGGCCACGAAAAACTGGAGCCTTTGAAAATGAGAGATGTGCCCAAAATGGCACCCACCGCTTCCTGGAGCCGGGTGCTGCCCGCCGGAGAAGTGCCTGATTTCCAGAACCCCCTGCCTGTGATTGCCCAGGGGCATTATCAGGAACAGACTTCCGAACAGCAGCTTTCTCTGTTTGGAGAGAAGAAAAAAGCAGCCTGACGAGGCTGCTGAAAGCAACACCAGGCCGGATGGAAGAATCCGGCAGGAAAGTTAAGAAATAAGTTGAGAAAAAAAGATTGGAGAATTTGATTCATGAACAGAAAAACTGCAAACCTGCTCTGTCTGCTGGTTGCTGTCCTCTGGGGAGGCGGCTTTATCGCAACAGACTGGGCACTGCAGACCTTCCCCCCGTTTACCATGCTGCTGATCCGCTTTGCCGGAGCAGCGCTGCTGTGCTGGATTCCTGTTCTTCTCAGACATCTGGTGATCAGCAGAGCTGCCCTGAAGCACGGCATTCTCTCCGGTGTCTTTCTGTATCTGGCCTTTGCCTTTCAGACATTCGGCCTGCAGCTGACGGAAACCGGCATGAATGCCTTTCTGACCGCCGTTAATGTGGTGCTGGTGCCTTATATGGCCTGGGCTGTCTTCCACAAGAAGCCCCAGATGAAAGTCTTCATTGCTTCACTGCTCTGTCTTTGCGGCATCGGCTGTCTGTCATTATCCAGCGGCAGCTTCGTCTTCCGGCCCGGAGATGTGCTCTCCCTGCTCTGTGCGGTGTTCTTTGCCGCTCAGATTGTGGCTCTTTCTCTGGCGGAAAAGGATGATCCCTGGTGTGTCAATGCTGTTCAGCTGAGCACCGCAGCTGTACTCTCCGTCCCCTTTGCCTTATTCTTTGACAAGTGGCCGGATCATGTCAGCCTGCAGGCCATTCTGTCCTGCGGCTATTCCATCGTTTTTGCCACTTTCCTGTGCTATCTGCTGCAGACCACAGCTCAGAAATATACAACCCCCTCTGAAGCCGGTCTGTTTCTGAGCACGGAAAGCCTTTGGGCTAACATTTTCGGCTTCCTGATCCTTCATGAAGCCAAGACTCCCATGATGATTTTTGGCGGGGCCCTGATCCTGGCTTCGGTGGTTCTCATGGAAGCTTTTGATCCGGAACGCTACCGGAAACGCAAACGGGCACCCCAGATGGAGAGCTGATAGTGCTCTCCCAAACGACAACAAAACTGCCTAAAAAAGAAGACTGAACCAGCAGGGCACACACGTAAGCCCTCTCTTTCAATGAGTTGTCAAGTATTCTGGTTCAGTGTAGAATGACGAAGAGAAACGAGGTTGATTGTAATGGATTTTTGGTCTTCCATCATGTTTACCCTGATCGGCGCTGCTATTGGCGCTGTCATTACATTTTTTCTGACCAAGAGAAAATTTGAAAAAGAACTGAAAGAGAATCCGCCAATTAATGAGAAAATGATCAGAGCCATGTTCCTGCAGATGGGACGCAAACCAAGCGAAGCCCAGATTCGCCAGATCATGAAATCGATCAACTCGCAGAAATAACGGAAAGAAAAACTGTGAGATTTCCATCTTCCGCCAGGAAGACCGGGAATCTCACTTTTCTTTTTGCTGCTGATTCCTAAGATTACCTTACCGGTCTCTTACAGCACTGTTCAGGCCGGCTGGAAGGGCCAATGCTAGAATTGAAGTATCAAAGGAGCAGATATGAAACGATTTTTTAAATTCCTTTTGACAGCGCTTCTGACAGCTGCCATCTGTCTGTGCGGCTGGTTTGTATGGAAAAGCAATTCGGATGCCGACCAGCTGGAATCGGTCTATCCGTTAAGTGAAGTGGTGGCCAGCGTGGAATCCAGACCCGGGTTTGTTCCCTATGAGGACATCAGTCCCTTTCTGGAAGATGCCATCGTCAGTGTTGAAGATGCCAGATTCTACCGCCACAGCGGTATTGATGTCATCGGGCTGGGAAGAGCACTGCTCAGTCAGTTTGTTCCCTTCATGGCCAAATCCGGCGGTTCCAGCATCACCCAGCAGACGGTGAAGAATCTCTATGGCATGTTTGATGCCGGCGTGGACTGGAAGGGCGAGGAAATCATCCTGGCCATGCGGTTAGAAAAACTCTGTTCCAAGGAAGAAATCCTGGCCCTGTATCTGAACATCATCAACTTCGGTGACGGATACACGGGCATTGCCGAAGCGGCAGCCGGCTATTTCGGCGTTACCCCCATGGAACTGACTCAGTCCCAGGCCACCATTCTGGCCGGTATTCCTCAGACGCCATCTAATTTCCAGCTGTCTGATCATTTCCCCCAGGCCAGAGCCAAGCAGCAGATTGTGCTCAATGCCATGGTCCGCAACAAGGAAATCACCAGGGAAGAAGCAGAACAGATCTATGCAGAACCTGTCATCTATTTCAATGGGTCACAGTGGGTTCAGGGAGTTTCACAGGGGCTGATGCCTGAAAATCACTTCGCCGGACAACTGGCATAATCCTCAAAAACGCGCTCGGAAGGGCGCTTTTTTAGTAAATTATCAGGCCATTCTGATAAAGGTAAAGATGAAATAAAGGTGTATAAAAATCACCATATCATTCGCTTCCAGCCTGAAAATCACTGTCTCGATCCGGAAAATGGCGTAAAGAGAGGCGTTAATTTCCTATTAAAACGCTATGAAACCTATTCATATTTGAAGAAAACAGACATAACCTGCGGCTTTGGGCCATTGATTGAAAGAGTAAAGGCAACTTAATGAAATTTGCGGTATCATTATGACAGAGAGTTGAATAGAACTAACAATAGAAATGGAGGGTAAATTATTGTGACAACCATGGATAAGGCTGACCTTTCCAAACTTATTCAGGAACAGGCCATTTCTCTTTTTCGTAAAAATGGTTACGATCAGGTCACTGTTCAGGATATCTGCGATAAGGCCGGCACGACTAAACCGACTTTTTACAAAATCGCTTCCTCCAAAGCTGACCTGCTGCGCTCTCATTACAGGAAAGGACTGGAGGAGCTTTCCAAGGAAGCCTATCTTCCAGATCAGGATGGCAGCTGGGCCCATGCCATCCGCCGCTATCTGATCCGGGTTCTGAACGTGCTGACTGCAGAGAATTACAATCTGACTGCTGCCTTGATGATGAGTAATCTGCAGGAACAGTCCGGCATGCCGCTGATTGGGGACACGATCCGTCAGAGAGTTCAGGAGATGGTCGAACGCGGTCAGCAGTGCGGAGAAATCACCCGGGAGAGTTCTGCCAGGATTCTCAGTGAAACGCTGATTTCTCTGACAGAAGGTTTTATCACATACTGGACTCTTCACGAAGGAGAGCCCAGAGCGGAAGCAGAACTGGATCACTGTCTGTGGTCTATCCTGCGTCCAACGCCGACGGACTCCGAAAATGAATCACCGGCAGAAAGGACACTCAATTGAACGTAACTTCCGAAAAGCAGATTCAGGAACTGAAAGACAGAGTCACAGCCACGGCTGTTGAACTGTTTGCCAGACGCAGCGTCGACAATGTTTCCGTTCAGGAAATCTGCAAGGCTTCTGGGATTACCAAGCCAACGTTTTACAAGTATCTGTCCTCCAAGGAGACACTGCTTCTTCATTACTACCGGCATGCTCTTGAAGAAATGGAGAAAGCATGGGATGACTGCAGTGAATCCAGTGACTACGTAGGCCAGATTCTCTACATCGTCCGGGTCACAGTACAGACGGAAGAGAAGAACGGACCAGATCTGCTGGCTAAATACCTCATCTACTCTTTCAAACGGGCTGAAACCATTGAATGGGACAACACTCCATCCTGGAAAAAGATGGTCTTTACCATTGAACAGGCACAGAATACGCATCAGATTGCCAATTCCGGCAATCCCGAACTGATTGCCAGAGGCTTGCAGAACATTCTGCTCTCCCTTCGAAGTGCCTGGGCACGCAGCCGGGGCGGCTTTGCGCTGGGAGAAATCTGTGAAGAAGAAAGCAGAGCATTCCTGCGGCCGGTGAAAAACGGCTGAACAATTGAATCACGAAGAACGAGCAGGCGGGCATGCAGGTCCCGCCTGTTTTTTCCAGCAGATATAATTTGAAAAAGAACCGAGGAAGCCTATGCTAGAAAAATTCAGATACGACGGAGAGAACAAAATCGATCTTTCCAAAGTCAAAACAAAGTCCAGAAAAGAAGAAGTCAATAAAGAAGAAATCCTGGCTAAAACTGCTGAGAATCAGGTGAAGATTCAGGCTCTGCAGGATAAGCTGTATGCCGATTCCAAGGAAGGCCTGATCATCATTTTCCAGGCCCGTGATGCGGCAGGCAAGGACAGCGCCATCAAGCATGTCATGTCCGGTGTCAACCCTCAGGGGGTAGATGTCTGGAGCTTCAAATCCCCCAGTCAGGAAGATCTGGCCCACGATTACCTCTGGCGTTTTGCCAAGGCTGTTCCTGCCAGAGGCAAAATTGCCATTTACAACCGTTCCTATTACGAAGATGTCCTGATTGTCAAAGTCAGATCTCTGCACAAGAACTACAGAGTACCGGACCGTGCCAGAAAGGACGAGATCTTCGATCAGCGCTATGAGCAGATCAAGAACTATGAAAAGTACCTGTACCAGAACGGATACCGCGTCCTGAAATTCTTCCTGAACGTCTCGGCCAAGGAACAGAAAAAACGGTTCCTGGAACGGATCAATCAGCCCGAAAAGAACTGGAAGTTCTCCGAAAGCGATGTAGCCGAACGCGGCCTGTGGAACCAGTACACCAAGGCCTATGAGGACTGCATCAACAACACCGCCAGCAAGAAGGCTCCATGGTACGTCATTCCAGCCGATCAGAAATGGTATACCCGTTATCTGGTCAGTGAAGCCATTCTGGAAATGCTGGAGGAAATTGATCCCCAGTATCCAACCCTTTCTCAGGAAAAGAAAGACGGCCTGAGCCTGTACAAGAAAGCTCTGGAACAGGAAGGCACCAATCCCGACAGCGATGATTTCCAGATCAGCACCCAGGAACAGGCTGCTGTAGAACGCGAACTGAAGGGAAAATAACAGATTTAAAACTTATAAACACAGAAGAGAAGCAGAAGGATTTCCCCCGCATGGCGCAGAGGAGATTCGGATGGCTTCTCTTTTCGTTTATCAGTCTTCAGCCCGGTCAACCCGTGTCGTCAGAATAAAGCGTTGACAGAGCATACAACATTTTCAATTGTCAGGTGTAAAGTTTAGCTGTATACTTTTTCAGATTTCGAAAGAGAGAAACGAGGAATTGATCATGAGTAATGTTCTTGCTTTTATGAAAAAGAAGGATGTGGAGATTTCCGTTCAGCGTTACGCCATTGATGCTCTGGGAGCCATGGCACAGGGACTGTTTGCCTCCCTGCTGATGGGAACCATCCTTTCCACCCTTGGACAGCAGCTTCACATTGAGGTGCTGGAACAGATTGGAGGATTTGCTTCTTCCGTCAAGGGGCCGGCTATGGCTGCGGCCATTGGTGCTGCGCTGCACGCACCCAATCTGGTTCTGTATTCACTGCTTGCCGTTGGTGCTGCAGCGGACAGCCTGGGTGGTGCCGGCGGTCCGCTGGCTGTCTATGTCATTGCGGTTGTGGCTTCTGAACTGGGTAAGCTGGTTTCCAAGGAAACCAAGGTAGACATTCTGGTAACTCCCTTTGTTACCATCGTCAGCGGTTCGCTTTTAGCCATCGCCTGTGCACCGGCTATCGGTGCTGCTGCCTCTTCTTTAGGCGCACTGATCATGGCAGCCACTGAACTGCAGCCCTTCCTGATGGGTATGATTGTCTCTGTTCTGGTGGGTATTTTCCTGACTCTGCCCATCAGTTCTGCAGCGATCTGTGCAGCTCTGTCTCTGACAGGCCTGGCAGGCGGTGCTGCTCTGGCCGGCTGCTGTGCTCAGATGATCGGCTTTGCGGTAATGTCCTTCAAGGTCAATGGCTGGGGAGGCCTGGTCGCTCAGGGCATTGGAACTTCCATGCTGCAGATGGGCAATATTGTCAAAAAGCCTGCCATCTGGATTCCAACCATTCTGGCCAGTGCGGTTGCCGGTCCCATTTCCACCTGCCTGTTTGGTCTGCTGATGAACGGCCCTGCCGTTTCTTCCGGTATGGGAACCTGCGGACTGGTCGGACAGATTGGTGTCTATACCGGATGGCTGTCCGATATCAGTGCCGGTCTTAAGACCGCCATCACAGCCATGGACTGGTGCGGACTCATTATGATCTCCTTTGTTCTGCCTGTGGTTCTGACTCTGCTGTTCCACTGGGGCTGCAAGAAGATGCACCTCTATACAGATGAAGATCTGAAACTGGACATTTAATGAAGAACTGCCCCCTGAGGCATCCGAGAACGGGTGCCTTTTTTACTGGATGCCAAAAGGTATAGAGAAAAACCGAAATGACGTTCTAAACATCTAAATGAGTATAATGGTATTAGAAAACAAGCTATGAAAGGAACCTGATATGAAAGCGAAAGTGATCTGCATCACCAGAGAATTCGGATCCGGCGGACGCACCATTGGAAAACTGCTGGCAGATGCACTGGGATATGACTTCTACGACTGGAATCTTGTGCAGGAAATTGCCAATGCCAGCGGATTTGCCAAAGAGTTCATCGAAGAGAATGGAGAAACCACTTCCTCCATTCTGCCCTGGCTGTTCAAGTCGGGCAATGGACCGGATATTACCGATCAGCTCTATCTGGCTCAGCAGGATGTCATCAACAAACTGGCTGAAAAGGGCAACTGTGTCATTGTAGGACGCTGTGCTGACTACATTCTCAGAGAGAGAAATGATGTCCTTTCCTGCTTCATCTATGCGGATGAAGCCTTCAAGCGCAACCGTATCATTAACACCTATGGTGAAACTGAAGTCGCCATCGACAAGCGCATGAAAGAAAAGGATAAGAAGAGAAAAGCCCATTACCAGTACTACACTGGACGGAAATGGGGCCGTTCCTTCTACTACGACATTACTCTGAATTCTGGAAGACTGGGTATTGAACAGAGTGCAGCCGTTCTGACCTATCTCGCCAAGAATTTTGAAGCTGCACCGAAAATGGATGATCCAGACTAGCCAAAAGCAGGTTTTTCATCCCATCATTTCATGCAGCCATCAGACTGCGAAAAAAGGGGCATTGCCCCTTTTTTCATGGAAACCACTAACACTGCCGGAAAAATGGCCCATTTTCATCTGGAAAAAGGGGAATAGGACAGGAATCATCAAATTCCAGGGTGAGTTCGTTGACACTCCAAAGATCCTGGGGTATGGTGGTAAAGCTGTTCCACAAAAACAGCAAGTCATTTGGAAAGCCGTAGATAAGGCAGTTTGAACCGATTGTGAAATTTCAAAAATATTTCACAAAA
>Cam_p2__coassemble_1758_pt1 | contig 14401 bp, 7 predicted proteins | sample Cam_p2__metabat2_low_PE_020 | metagenome-assembled genome bin Cam_p2 | reverse complement strand
GGAACATGCTGTGATCATCCCTTATGACAAACCGGATGGAGCTGCAGATTTCTTTATTGATGAGAATGGCAAACTGATCGCATATGCAGGATCCGATACAGAAGTTCAGGTTCCTGAAGGTGTCAGGGAAATAGGTAAATCTGTTTTCAGAAATCGATCAGATATTACTATTGTCAGTCTTCCAGACGGTGTGGTGAGAATAGGGTTTGCAGCTTTTCAAAGATGCACAGGGCTCCAGAAGATCAATCTGCCTGATACGGTGACGGTGATAGGAGATCATGCATTTTATAAATGCGAAAAATTAAAGGAGATTCATCTTCCTAAAGCTCTGGAAGAGATCGAAGATTTTGCTTTTTCATGTTGTACATCACTGTCTGGAGGTCTGGATATTCCAAGTAGCACAAAAAGAGTTGGAAAACGTTCTTTTGAACAGTGCTCGGGAATGAAGGGAGTACTCAGAATTGGAGCAGAAATAATCGATGAAAATGCATTTTGGGGCTGCTACGGATTCTCATCACTCGTAATTCTGCCAAGTGTGAAAACAATCAAGGGAGCTGCCTTTTATCATTGCTATTGCTTTGAAGGGGACTTGATCTTCCCTGAAGGCGTAGAAGAGATCGGTGCACTTTCTTTTGCCTATTGCTATGGATTTGATGGAACTATTTATCTACCAAACTCACTGACAAAGCTTTCACAAAATGCATTTCAGGATTGCATAAAAATAAAAGGAGACCTGATTGTACCAGAGGGCATAACGACGGTTTATGATATAACCTTCGAGAATATGAAATGTATTGAGAGAATTATATTTCCAGAAAGTTTGATAAAAATTGGAGATTATAACGGACGTGTTCTCACCAATATGACTTCCGTGAAGGAAATTGTATTTAAAGGAACCCAGGTCCCTCCTGTGAGAATGAATGAATTTAAAACGCTGACTTCTCTCCAAACGATTTATGTTCCTGCTTCAGCTCTTGAAGATTACAAAAATGCGTATGGCTCTCTTGTAAATGAAGGAGTAGAGTTCAAAACCGATACACTTGTGCTTCCTGTCTCCGGCTTGAAGGCAGATGAAGTCTATTCCAGGTCTGCCAGAATTTCCTGGTTCCCGCACAGCAGTCCAAGCGTGACCCATTATCGAGTCCTGGTAAATAATGAACCAGCTGGTGAAACAGAAGAAACAACCTGGCAGCTGAGCAATCTGACAGAAGGAGAATCCTGCAAGGTTACCGTTACCGGTTTGACCGATACAGGAGAAGAAAGTGCTTCGACTTCTATTACTGTTATTCCAAGAAGTCTGCCTGTCTGCGAAATCAGAACCAGTCTCGGCAGCGATGAAGTCTCCGTCAGTGACAGCACGATCTACGGCCTGCTTGATAATTCAGAAAAGATCAACCCAACTCAGATCAGAAATCTGAAGGGTGCCTTCTACTACAAAGACGGTGAAGAAGAGGTTCTGATTGGAGAAGCTGTCTTCAACCCGCTGCTTCATACCTCACTTCGAATTTTCATGGAAACCAGATCGGATATCAGCCAGCTGGAAAATGGCAGCTATGAAGTCATCTTCCGTGTGACGGATCCAGATGGTGTTCAGAGTGAAATGACGAAGACCATCACGGTTGACCGCAGTGTTCCATCTGTTATTGAAGGGGTTCGCGCTGAACCGGATGTGGATAAGATTCTTGTTTCCTGGCGTATGGCTAAAGAAGCCAATGTTACCACCTACCGTATTTACCGAAGAACTGGTGAAACAGGATCCTTCTATATCATTGGACGAGTAGAGGGAAGAGAAAATCTGACTTTCCAGGATAAACAGGTTGGAAATACAGAGAAGTATTACTACTACGTCACCGCCATCAACCGGATTAAAGAGGAGAGTGCTCCTTCTGAACCGGCTGGTGCCACTTTAAATACGGATGATGAAGCTCCAACCATGATTCGAATGCTTCCCAAAAACGGAACGTATCTTACAGGACAGATTCGCATCGAACTCTTTGCGGAAGACAACGTTGGCGTTTCACGGACTCGTCTTGAAATCTCCACGGATAACCGGAAGACCTGGCAGAGTCTTGGTCAGGCTGCAGGAGACCATGGCGTTCTTTCTCTGGATACCACTCAGTATGAAGATGGACTGATCTATCTGAAGGCTGTGGCGGAAGATGAAGCCGGCAATGTCAGCGAACCTTTGATCTATGCTTTCTCCATTGACAATACCGGACCTGGAAAACCGGAGAATCTGAGCTATGAATCCACGTCAGTAAGCATCACCCTGCGCTGGAACGACCTGGCGGATCAGGATCTGTCTCACTATGAAGTGCAGCAGAAAAATGCTGAAGGGGAGTTTGTAACCATTCAGGATCACATTCAGACGGTAGGTACCAACATCAATCAGCTCAATCCGGAAACGGAATACACCTTCCGGATCCGCGGCGTGGATCTCAACGGCAATACCGGTATCTGGTCAGACGAGATCATCTGCTCTACCAGCCGGGATACGACCCGACCGGTCATCACCCGTATCCGCCCACTTTCCGGCGCCTACAACAGACTGATTCCATTTTCCGTGAGAGCACAAGATGACTATTCCATCCGGACCATTATTCTGCAGAGTTCTGTGGATGGAAGAACCTGGACAGATCTGACGTCTCTGGACTATGTGGAAGATGGCGCCGTTCGGGAATGGGGTCATTCCGTAGAACTGGATGACTTTGAAGAAGGAAGCCTGTATCTGCGGGCTGTTGCGGTGGATGCCTCTGGCAACACCAGTGATACCAGCAGTGCTGCTCCCTGTGTTCAGTACCGCATTGACCGGACAGCTCCGGCTGCTCCAGAAGGCCTGATGGCCAGAGCCCAGAATGGAGCAATCGAGATTTCCTGGGAACAGGGGACAGAAGAAGATCTGAATACCTACAGCGTTTATCGAAGTACGTCGGAAGATGGAGAATACCAGCTTCTGGCTCCGGGACTGAGTACCCTGAACTACTGGGATAGAACAGCTCAGGCCGATACGCTCTATTACTACAAAGCAGCTGTCAGCGACCAGGCTGGCAATCTCTCCGAATTCTCCTTTGCCGTATCGGCTCAGGTGGATCCGGATACGGAAGCCCCTGTCATCATCAATACCGCTCCCTCTTCCGGAGAACGAATCGGAACTGGATACAGAAAGCTTCGTGTTCTGGCTTCGGACAACCGTTCTGTAGCCAGCATGCATCTGGCCTTCAGTCATGATGGCCAGACCTGGATTCCCGGACCCGTGATTCAGGGTAAGAATTCAGCCAGAGAACTGCTGGAAGCAGAACTGTCTCTGACTGACTGGTCCGATGGTGAAAACATGACTGTGCAGATCACTCTGGAAGATGGCGCAGGCAACACCAGTGAACCCGTTGTGCTGAATTATGTCATCGACAAATCAGCTCCGGTGATCGTCAGTCTCCAGGGTTCCTACAACGAAGAAAAAGTGACGCTGCGCTGGCAGAGTGGTCAGGAAAGTGATCTTTCCGGCTACCGGATTTACCGGAAGAGAGCTTCCGCTTCGGATTCCTCCTATCGTCTGGTGGGACAGCAGAAAGCAGACGGTTCTCTGAATTACGTCTTTGATGATTTCTCCATCAGTGAGACAGCTGATGACTATATCTACCGCATTGAAGCCAGTGATGACTGCGGCAATACTGCCCAGTCTGTAACGGAAACCATTCATGTGCCTGACCGGACCAACAACGGTCTGCCCGTTCCCGTGCTCAACTGTGATGCCATCATGGAAGCCGGAGTGGAATACATCATTGATGCCTCCGGATCCACGGATGATTCCAGGATCGTTTCCTGGCACATCGACTTTGGAGACGGCACTTCTTCCGAAGAAGCTTCCCCCATTCATGTCTACGAACAGTCCGGAACTTACACCATCACCCTGACGGTGACGGATGATGAAAACAACATGGCTACCCTGGAGAAAACAGTGGAAGTCCGGGATGTGAATCTGGCCGGAATCGCCAGAATCCGGGTCATTGATGAATACAACATTGCGGTTCCCAATGCGCCGGTCTACTTCGATCTGGGTGAAGAAACCCAGGTGGTCAAAAAGACAGACCGGGATGGCTATGTTACCTTCACTGCCGATGCAGGCCGTCATATGGTGGGCTGCCTGATTCCCAATAATGAATGGCTGCCCGCCAAGAGAGAAATGATCGTCTCTCCGGGAACGGAAACATCCATTGCCCTGAGACTGATCCGCTATCCCATGCTGGAAGGCAGCTTTGAAGTCACCCGCATGACCTTCGAAGAAATCGAAGCGGCAGGCATTGACCTCTCCGATTCGGAAAACCAGCACATGCTGCAGGTCAATGTTCATCTGACGTACGGCAAGGAAGAGATCAATACTTCCTTCCTGTATAACGAGTCCACAGGTATTTCCATCAACCGGCCCTGTGTCATTACAGTGGGCAGCGAACAGCGCAAGACCACCTGTTATGGATACAAGATCACCAAACCCGATGATCCCGAGCAGTATGAAATGGCCGTCGCCATTCTGGATCTGCCGGTGGAAGCGACCGCTCTCAAGGAATTCTTTGATGTCAAGCTGCACATCATCAACAATGCGGCCAGCGACTTTGTCATGGAAAACAACACAGTCACTCTGAAAGTGCCTGAAGGCCTCACCATCATGAATGCCGAAGGCTATGCTTCCGGTGCAGCAGTGTCCATTCCCTCCATTCCGTGTCAGTCTCAGAAAACGGTTTCCTGGATGGTTCGGGGGGATGAAGTGGGTAAATACGAACTGAGCGCTGACTTTGTCGGCACCATCAGTCAGTTCAACCAGTCCATTTCCGCAGAATTCGTTTCCGTGGACAAACTGAAAGTCTATGGTCTCTCCGATCTGAAGCTCACCGCTGAAGTGAACCGGACCATTGAAAACGACACCTTCTATTTCGATCTGGCTCTGACCAACAACGGAACCGTCGACATCAATCAGGCCAGTGTCCATCTGGCTGAAGATATGGTGCAGGCCTATCTGCAGTGGGAAGAAAAGGATGAAGAAGGCAATGTCATTGAAGCTTCGAAACTCAGAGATGTCCGGGTAAGCCTGCTTAACCAGATTCTGGAAAATGATCAGGGAGCTTCCATCAGCCTTGGAAAAGATGGCGTCCCGCAGAGGCTTGCTCCGGGAGAAACCCTGAGAGCTCAGTATGCCGCCTATCATGTGGCGGGTTTCAAAAATGATTTCATTCTCGAACAGGTCATTTCCAGTCTGGCTGAAGGCTATGGCATCGATTTTGAAATCATCGTCAAGGATCTGGTCCGTGACAGTCTGGAGAACGCAGAATCCAAAGTCGAAGACATCTGGAACAATGCAGAAAAGAAAGACCTGCTGGATGTTCTGCTGGATGACTATTCCTACTTCTATGTCAGAGAAGCTCTGGGCTGGAAATCCCGGTATCTGGATCTGGAACCGGATCAGTTCTATACCCAAGCCTATAAACAGATGAATCTGGATCAGGTCTTCGGGGACAAGAGTGCGCAGGCCCTGTGCAGAGAATGGATCCGTCTGCTGCAGACTGATTCTTCCTGGACGGATACCCTGCAGAATGCCATTCATCATAAACGCCAGACCATCCTGAGCAGTGCGCTGCCAGCCTGGGCAGACTGGCTGGTTTCCCAGAATCTGCTTTCGGAAACCGGCAAACAGGCTCTTCAGGAGAAACTGCAGACTACCAGCGGTCTCAATCTGTTGTCCTCCGCTCTCTTTGAATCCGGATCGGAAGCTTTCCTGAAAGAAATTCCCGATCTGCCAGAGTGGAGCGAAGAACAAAAACAGGCTGCATTGAATCAGCTGAATCAGAATCTGATGAGCGCTCTCTCTGAACAGATCAGTCTCTTTGGCTTCCTGGCTGATGAGGACTGCAGCTGGGGTGCAATAGAAGAAGTCTGCCAGTTAATCGACAGACTCATTGAACTGGATGCTGCGGCATCCATCTCCAAAGGGCTGCCTGCTCTGCTGGAGCGCGGTCTGCCGGAAAGCGTTAATCTCGGACGAATTCTGGCCTCTGTCACCACCCTGCAAAACGAGTGGTGGAGCTCAAAAGAAAAGAGCCTGCAGGATAACTGGAACGCCAGCAGCATGGATTCCCAGTCGGATGCAGCAGCCATTGCGCTGAATCTGCTGAACCGGGAATTCGATGAAAAACAGAGCGTCCTGAAACTGAATGCCCAGGAACTGTACGGCAGTGCCGAAGAAGATCTGGGAGACTACGACATGTATTACACGTCCACCCTGATTCTGCAGACAGCTTCCATTCTGAGCATGTCCCTGACCAGCCAGCTGAGAAACTGTGATCTCAGTTCGCTGACACCCGAATCCTCGCAGGAAATTCTGGTGATGCTCCGCTCTCTGATCCGTATGAGAGTGGGCAGCGAGCGCTGCTTCAGCCAGTATGCGGAAAAAGCGTTCATGGACTATGTTTACATGGATCTGCTTGACCGGGTGCAGATTGCCAGATCAGCACAATACAAGTCGTTCAACGCATACTACACCGAACGGCTGGCCGAGCTGATGGCGATTAAGGACACCCTGTTTGGAGCGCCGCTCACCTCCCAGCAAAGACCGGAGGCTCCGGAAATCCATATTGATTTTGAAAAGGAAACCACCAGAGAAAGTCTGGGCAGTGAGTATGAATACAGCTTTGATGGTGCAAACTGGACCACTGGATCCGGAAAGCCCGCACCCCTGAAGCCTGGAGAAATCTCCAAGATTCTGTGGGTGAGAAAGAAAGCCACGGATTCCATCCTGTCCGGCAACATCACCAGAGTGAATATTCCGGCCAGAGACAGACTGTTCTCTGATCCGGTGATTGCCTTTGATGGCGAAACCTATGAACTCTCCGGTCTGCCGGCAGGTGAATACCGGTTTGGCTTTGCCAATACCAGGGATGATCTGGTGCTCAACCAGACCATGAGCCTGCAGGAAGGCGATATTCATGTGTTCGAATCTTCTGAATACTGGCTCTTCCTGGGTGTGCAGAAAATCGGAGATGAAAGTCACTTTGATTCCGTGACCCGTGTCATTTCTGTCACCATTCCGGATTCCTGGATTCTTGATGATGAAACCATGAGAGCCAGAGGGATTCCGGCCGGAACCAGCCATGCCGAAGTCATGGAACATTATGCAAAACGGCACCTGGAGGCCCAGCTGACCGATAAGGAAGGCACCCAGGCCGAAATTGCCGGTACGGGAAGCATTCTCCGGGTGAATGAAAAGGACTACACCGTCGTCATTACGGGAGACACCAGCGGAGATGGCATCATCGACCTGGTGGATTCCATGCAGGCAGTAGACCACATTCTGGGCAATACGGTTCTGGAAGAGGAATATCTGGAAGCCGGTGAAGTCACCCAGGGTGAGGATGTGAGTCTGGTGGACCTGAATGCCATGCAGAATTACATCCTGACAGGAAGCTTTGAGTAAAGGAGAAACGGATTATGAAACTGAAAAACAGAATGTCATCTTTCGCCTTTCTCCTTCTGCTTCTTGCCGGACTTCTTCTTCCCATGCCCGTCTCGGCTTCAGAAGCGCCCTATTCCATCCGGATCGAAGCGAATCCTTCTTCAGCCGGACCCGGGGAAGCTGTGGTGCTTACGGTCTATCTGGAAGGCTATGACGATACAACCAAACCGGAACTGATGGGTGTGCAGGTCAATGTCTTTGGCATGACCGACGAGATGAACCTGCGGGAGCGGAAATCTCTGATTCCCAGTCACAACTGGTTTGTCAACAAAACCAGCTACAACAAGTCCAATCACTCTCTGGTCCTGCTGTATACCAGCGACCGGTTTGTCAACGAGGGAGAGAAAGTTGAGTACCTGCCCAGAACCACAACAGGTCTGGTGAAAGGAACCATTACCATGCCTGCTTCTGCAGCGGATGCAGCCAGTCTGGATCTGCCCGTGCAGGTGATCATGACAGATACCGCAAGCAAGTCTTACACCATCAAAACCACCCTGAGCATTCCTACCGGTTCCGAGCAGCCGGAAGTGGACAGAGTGTAGATCAAATGGGATTCCATGCACTTTGACTATTCGCCTGGCACCTGGAATCCATCCAGCCTGCAGTATGAAGGGGCCGGCTGGTCCAGCCAGGGTGGAAATGTGGAAGTCACCAACCGCAGCCAGAAGGAACAGCCCATGAGCATCCGCTATAAATCCCTGTTAGAAGCCGTCAGCGGAACCATTGTGGATGAAGCAGGAAATGCCATTGAAAAGGTCCAGCTGGCTCCCGATCTGGCCAGAACCTTCCAGCTGAAACTGGAAGGAAAGCCGGACAAAGAGCTGCATGCAGAAAAAATCGGTGAGCTGACCATCACCATTGGAGGGGAATAAACGTGAACGAGGAAAAGAAGAATTCATCCAGAAAGAATCTCTGGATTGGCCTGGTGCTGCTCTGCATCACGGCAGCAGCCATCATCATCGGCATTTGGGCCATGAATGGAAAAAAGGATGAGGGACCTCTTGTCCCCGATTACGCTCCGGTGGAGAAGGAAGACAATGCCGAAAAAATCGAAAATGACGATGATCAGAAACTGGATAAGCCCGAAGGCGGCGGCAGTGTTTCTCTGAGTTATTCCAGAGAAATCACCATCAGTCTGGCAGATCAGAAAGCCGCGCTGTACTTTGCCAATCCAGGCAAATCCAATGAAGACATCGTTGTTCAGCTGATGATTCAGGACCATGTGATTGCCCAGTCCGGCACCATCAGCCCGGGCTATGAAATCAAGAGCCTGGATCTGGATTCCTCTGCAGAAAGCCTGCTGCAGGAAGGAACCTATGAAGGAACTCTGGTCATTCACTACTATGACCAGGAATCCGGAGAACGCGCTGTGCCGAATACGGAAATACCCGTTACCATCACAGTTGCTGCTTAGGCCCCAACGAAAAAGGGAATGGAGCAGACTTTCTGCATCCTGCTGCGGTTTGAGTCTGGAAAGTCTGTTCTCCCCGTTTTTCGAAAGGATAGAAATTCATCATGAAAAGGAGATTAGAGATGAAAAAATGGATGAGTGCTGCACTCTCTGCAGCCCTGCTGCTCAGCCCCATGAGCATTGCCGCAACAACAACGGACGAAGTGCCCGGATCCACTGATGTGGATGTCAACGGCCGCTATGTCAATGAAACCCAGACCGAAGACGTCTACAGCGTAGACGTAGAATGGGGAGCCATGCAGTTTACCTATTCCATCGCCGGTACCAAAACCTGGAATCCTGAAACCCACGAATTCACCGATTCTTCCACCGGCTCCTGGAAAGCCGAAGGCAACACCATTACCGTGACCAATCATTCCAGCAAGCCCGTCAGCGCTTCCTTCAGCTTTGCGGCTCTGGCTGCCTATGAAGGCCTGGAAGCTGCCTTTAACCCTGCTTCCTTCAGCCTGATTTCCGGTACGGAAACCACCAGAGAAAATGCCGATTCCAAAGAAACCGTTCTGACTCTGAATGGCACACTGCCCGCTGATCTGAGCGAGTTCACCAAGATCGGTACCGTCACCGTCTCTCTGGAGTAATAAGAGCATTCAGTCTGGAATGTAAACCAGACCATCCAAAAGAAAGAAACTAAGGAGAAAAAATCGATGAAAAAAATCATGAACTGCGCTCTGAGCGCAATGCTCTGTCTGGGTATGAGTATGCCAGTCATGGCTGAGACCACTTCTGAAGTCCCCGGAAGCAAAGATATTCCCGTTACCGGCGAATATCAGGAATCCGCAGCTCCCGCAACCGTCTACAGTGTAGACATCACCTGGGAAGGCATGGATTTTATCTATCAGGAAGCTTCCAAAGGAACCTGGAATCCGGAAACCCACAAATATGACAATGTTGGAAAGGATACCTGGCAGGGAACAGGAACCGTGACCTTCACCAACCATTCCAATGCCCCTATCACAGCCGTTCCCAGTTATAAAGCTGCAGAAGGATTTGAAGATGCATCAGTTACCTATGACAAAGCTTCCGTCCTGCTTGGCTCTGCTGATGCTGAACTGGATGAAAACGGAACTGGTAAAGCTGTAACCGGCACCCTGGAAGTGACTCCCCAGGGAAGTCTTCCAAAGACCGCAACAGACAACGTCCGAATCGGTACTCTGACTCTTTCTCTGAGATAGAGACAGGGCCATGGAGAGTGCTCGATTGATACGTCTCGATCAATACCTGTGCAGACAGGGAAGGGAGGAATAAACCATGGACAGTTCACAAAAGAATGCACCGGAAACAAAAAGCCGGTCCTTTCCTGTCTGGCTCTGGATTCTGGCAGTTTGCTGCCTCGTCAGCCTGATCTGGATGGTCTGGGTGCTGGTGCGGCCGGCATCAGAAACAGGAACATTTACACCTCCACCCTTTGAAGAGTCGGCCAGAACAGCCGAACTGGCGGATCTTTCCTTTACGGAGGAAAACAGGATCCAGGCCGGTGATCTGATTGTCTATGCCGGCATGCCTTCTTTAAAAGGAGAAGTGCTGGATCTTCCCGTCTGGAACAGCCCCGAAAGCAAAGCCTGGATCCGTATCCGCATTCTGGATGAACAGGGCAATACTCTTGGAGAAACCGGGGTGTTGAAACCCTCTGAAACTGTGGATCAGATTTCTCTATCCAGTCCTGCTGCCAGTGGGAAAATGATCATTCAGATCATGGGCTATGAGCCGGAAACCTATCATTCTGCCGGCAGCATCCGCTTATCCGTGGATCTGAATCAGGAAGGAGGCTCTGGACAATGAAGCTGATGTCTCTTGCGCTTCTTCTTTCTCTGAGTCTGCTGCCCATGCAGAGCGTGAAGAATGATTCTTCCCAGTCCGTGGATGTCTTTGGCAGAACGGAAATCCAGAGTCAGGGATCCCTGATTAAACCCGTTGATGGAAAAGCGGAAATCAGATTCGGAAACGATCTGTTTGTTCTGGAAAATCTTCCGGATGAGGCTGCTCTGGTGGAACTCTGCCGGGTGGAAGATCTGGATCCGGATGCCCTGGCCTGGATTCGCAGCCACAAAGAGGTGCCCGATGAAGCTGGTGCTTATGTGGTTTCCATCTATGACAGACAGATGAATCCTGTCTCTTATTCGTCGCTGAAGATCACCATGACTCCCTCGGAAGGCTGGATGGTTCATCACCTGAACAGGGCTGGAGAACTTCACAAAGGCACTGTGAATGATTCATCCAGAGTCACTTTCACCCTCAGCAGCAGTGAATATCTGGTTGTTGTTCCGGCTAAAACATCCAGTTCGGACAGCCCGGATACGGCTGTTTCCCTGGCTGGTCTGCCTGCTATTGGCCTGATTTCAGCAGCTGGAACGGCTTTCTGGCTGAACAGAAAAGGTCGAAATAAAGGCGCTGATCGAGCAGAAAAACAATAAAAATGACAGGATTTGGGAGGTTTTCCCTCCTGTAGAAAAGGCGGTTTTTCCGGAATTATGGACCGGAGAAACCGCCTTTTTGTACTGGAATGGGTACGGAAGCTTCCAGCATCCTTTAGAAGCAAAAGTGCTGGAATTGCATACAGAAAGCCATAAAACAATACCTATATAAACAACATATATCCAACTGCGGTGTAGATGAATGTTTTAAAATGACCCCTCATAGAATGAAAGAAATATGCATTTCAACTGACTGGGCATTCTGGTTGATCTGCTGGAATAGAGAGAGGATACTCGTTCACGCTGCCCTGATTAAAAATAAAATATGTAAAACGTTCTCAAAACGAAAAATGGGAATTCAACACTTTTCAGGGGCAGATGAAAATCACTATTGGAGGGAAATAAGAAAATGCCTAAAGGGAAATACGACAACAGAGTTCTTTCCTTTCTGATCTCTATTGCGTTAGCGTTGTCTGCGCTGCTGCAGGGAACTGCAGTCTTTGCCCAGGACAGCACATCCGGATCCGAGCTGATTGACAGTCTGTCTGTCAATCCTTCAGAGATCCGGGACAGAGGACAGTTCACCGTGTCTCTGTCTTTCAGCGGTCAGAGTGAAAATCCGGAAGGTGACCGCTACATTTATCCAGGTAAGGAGATCTATATCCCCATTACCGGAGATCAGGAAGCTTATGCCACACTCAATTCACAGCTTCCCAAGATTGATAATGCGGAAATTTCCGCAGACGGAAACGGCATCCGGATCCGGTTTCTGGATGGAATCTAAAATCAGTATGACATTGCCGGCAATCTGAGAATCACCTATCAGGGATTCAATAAGAAACAGGGAACCACCCATTCGCTTCATGTGGGGGATTCTGCAGAGGTGCAGATCACCAATTCAGCTGGCGGTGACCGCGGCATCTTTGCCGGCAAGACCGGAATGATGTATAAAAACAAGTCCGGCTATATTGCCTGGCGTCTGAGAGGCAACGTCAACGGGGACGTGAAACTGGGCGGACCACTGCGTATTCATGACAAACTGGGTGAAGGACAGAAACTGTCGGATGACGGAATCTCCATCGGTCTGTACTGGGGAGGTCAGCAGCATCAGACATCCCGTAAAACCTACCCCAGCATCAACGCTTTCCTGGATGATCCGACCTACGGCCATGCGGCCGGATCATCTATCTCCTTCAACAAATCCACGGGAGAAATTGATGTCTATATTCCGGAATCTGTTCTCTCCGGAAAAGAATTTGCGTTTCTGTACAATGTGGAAGTCACCGATCCGGATCTGTGTGAATTCAACAACCATGGCGACTTCTATTTCTATGAAAACGGTCAGCCCGGTCATATTGAACAGGATGCGGTGGTCACCAACACCATGAGTGATGCGGATATCACCGGCAAGACCAGAGCGGCCATCAACATCAACAAGGTTGAGAATGGCACCAGCATTCCCATTCCCGGTGTCCAGTTTGAAGTCACCCGAGAAGACGGCGGTGTTCTCTACAAGGGAAAAGACGATAAGAAAGTCGTTTTAACCACTGACGAAAACGGTCAGATCCGGGCCAGCGGCTTTATTCCCGGAAGAATGATTCTTCGTGAAGTCGGTGCTCCGGGGTACGTTCTCTATGATCCTCAGGAGCTCATTGTTCTGGATATCGAAGCCGGCAACAGTGATGCCATTGAAACCATCGAAAATGATGTGAAGAAAATCGAGATTCCGGTTTCCAAGATCTGGGAAGACCACGACAATCAGGATGGTCTTCGTCCGGAAAGCGTTACAGTGAAACTGCTGGCGGATGGCCAGCCGACAGACCAGAACCTGGTGCTGACGGAAAGCAATAACTGGTCTGGCAGCTTCAGCGGCCTGGATGAATACCGTGGTGATCAGAAGATCGCCTATACCGTTGAAGAGACTCCGGTGGATGGCTATGAATCCAGAATCACCGGCGATCAGAAAAACGGCTTTACCATCACCAACACCCACAAAACGGAAACCGTCAGCGTTCAGGGAAAGAAAACCTGGAACGACCATGACAACCAGGATGGAAAGAGACCTTCTTCCATCACCATCAATCTGTTGAAAAACGGAACAAAAGTCGATTCCAGAAAAGTCACCGGAAAAGACGACTGGAAGTGGTCCTTTGACGGGCTGGACAAGTTTGAAAATGGAAAACCCGTCACCTGGTCCATCAGTGAAGAGCAGGTGGAAGGCTATTCCAGCGAAATCTACGGTTACGATGTGACCAACAGTTATACACCCGGCAGGACCAGCATTCAGGTCACCAAAGCCTGGAATGACCAGGACAATCAGGATGGCAAAAGACCTGACAGTGTTACCATCCAGCTGCTGGCCAACGGCAAAGAAGTGAATGGCAGAACTCTTCTTCTGACCGCAGCTAACAACTGGACGGATACCTTTGAAGGTCTGAATGAATATCAGGCAGGTAAGAAAATCGAATACACCATTAAAGAAGTTTCTGTAGGCACCGGCTATACCAGCACAGTCAGCGGCAATGCCAGAGACGGCTTTACCATCACCAACTCCAGAGAGGTTGAGAAAACATCCGTTGCAGGGAAAAAGACCTGGAACGATCAGAACAACCAGGATGGCAAGAGACCTTCTTCTATCACCATCAACCTGCTGAAGAATGGTGTGAAAGCCGGCTCCAGAACTGTCACAGAAGCTGACGGCTGGAAATGGAACTTTGAAAACCTGGACAAATACGAAAACGGAAAAGCTATCAACTGGTCCATTTCCGAAGACCAGGTGGACGGCTACTCCACTGCCATCAACGGCTACGATGTCACCAACAGCTACACCCCCGGAAAAACCAGTGTGCAGGTGACCAAAGCCTGGGCAGACCGTGACAACCAGGATGGCAAACGACCAGAAAACGTGAAGGTTCAGCTGCTTGCTGATGGCAAGGAAGTGGAAGGAAAAACTCTGACTCTGACAGCCACCAACAACTGGACGGATACCTTCACCGATCTGGATGAATATGCCTTTGGAGA
>Cam_p2__coassemble_1520_pt1 | contig 17437 bp, 6 predicted proteins | sample Cam_p2__metabat2_low_PE_020 | metagenome-assembled genome bin Cam_p2 | reverse complement strand
ACAAAAAAGAGCACAAATTGTCTGATTTTTTCCACTCTGTCTGCAGGGCGAAAAAACCAGTCTGTGCTCCTTACCTGTCTTTCCATTTCTGATGGCTGCACGCCAGTCTTCGGGCTTTCCAAAGGCTTCTTATTTATTCAGTATCTACAATTAAAGTATGTATTCCATCTTCAAAACTGACGAAAACAATCAGCTGATCCCTCTTCAAAAGCCGCAGCCCGGCTGCTGGATCAGCGTCGTAAAACCTACCACGGAAGAAATCCTGACTCTGCGGGATGAATACGGTGTGCTGCCTGAATTTCTGCGAGCTGCCATGGACCCGGAAGAAACCAGCCACATCGATGATGACGAAGACAGAAAACAGACTCTGATCATCGTCGACTACTGCATCGAAAAGGATTCGGATATTCCCGGGCTGCCCGCCTGCATCACCAGACCCCTCAGTGTCATTTTTCAGGAAGACCGTCTGATCACCATCAGCATTGATCCCAATCCCTTCATCGATGATCTGGAAGCCGGAAAGATCAAAAACATCCACACCGGAAAACCTGCTTCCTTTCTGCTCTGGCTTATGTATGCCTTCTCCCAGAAATACCAGCTGTACCTGCGGCAGATTGAAGCTGTCTCGGAAAAGGTGTCTGACAGGCTCTACCGCAACATGAACAACAGAGGCCTGCTGGAAATGATGGAACTGGACAAATCCCTGATCTACTTCTCCGCTTCTTTAAAAACAGACTCCAACACCCTGGAGAAACTGCAGTTTGGCCGGATTCTGCCTTTGAGCGATGAAGAGCAGGAGCTGCTGGATGATGTCATCATCGAATATGCCCAGGCTTCGGATATGTGCACCATCTACACCACCATCAATGAGCGCGTCTCCAACGGCTGCAACAGCGTTCTGTCCAACAACATGAACGACATCATGAAGACCCTCACCGTCATCACCATCGTCATGTCCATTCCCAACATGATCTACGGCTTCTATGGCATGAACGTTACCGGACTGCCCATTCCCGAAATGTGGTTTCCCCTGCTGCTGTCCGTCATTCTGTGCATTCTCTGCTGGATCTATTTCAAGTTCAGCAGCCGGTTCAAATAGCTTTTTGTCTTCTAAACGTCAAAACCCCGCTTCGCGCTGAAGCGGGGTTTTCTGTACTTCGGGAAAACAGGGGTTAATCCTCAGACTTGTCCGAGGTGCTGCGGGTGCTCTGCCAGATCTTGAATAGCTGCACGGCCGCAAAGCTGCCAAGAGAGAAGAGCACGATGACCATGACATTCACGCCGCTCAGTCTGGTGACATCAAAGACGGGTTCCAGAGCCGGGATGTTCAGAATGCAGGCCAGCAGAATGGCGCCGATCACAAAGGCATAGATGCTGTACTTGTTGAAGGGCAGCTGCCACACGGGCTTGTCTCCTATCTGAGAGAAGCCGTGGAACAGTCTGGACAGAGTCAGTGTGGAGAACGCCATGGTAGCGGCTGTGCCGTCCGACACTTTCAGACCGATCTGGTAAGCCCCAAAGACAGCCAGGAAAATAATCAGGCCTTCCACTCCAATCTGCAGCAGAGCGCTGTGGTTGAGAATGGATTCATTGGCCTTTCTGGGCTTGCGGTTCATCACATCGGGATGATCCGGTTCCATGCCGATGGCAATGGCGGGCAGGCTGTCGGTCACCAGGTTGATGAACAGCAGCTGGACTGCCGTAAAGGGATCGGGCAGGAACAGCAGGCTGGCCGCAACCACGGTGATGATGGCGGACAGGTTGCCGGAAAGCAGATAAATAATAGCGTTCTGGATGTTGTTGTAGACGTTTCGGCCGGATTCGATGGCCTTGACGATGGTGGCAAAGTTGTCATCCGTCAGAATCATCTTGGCGGCATCCTTGGAAACTTCCGTACCGGTAATACCCATGGCCACACCGATATCGGCGGCTTTCAGAGCCGGTGCATCGTTGACACCATCACCGGTCATGGCGACGATATCGCCCTTTTCCTGCCAGGCTTTGACGATCCGGATCTTGTGTTCAGGAGCTACACGGGCATAGACGGAGATCTTGTCCAGCTTGTCGGCCAGTTCCTGGTCGGACATTTTAGCCAGATCATTGCCTTCAATGGCCAGGTCGCCATCGTGATAGATGCCGATCTTCTTGGCGATGGCTGTGGCGGTAACCACATGGTCGCCTGTGATCATGACAGGACGGATACCGGCCTGTCTGGCCTGATAAACAGCCTCGGCAGATTCGGGACGGGGCGGATCCTGTTCAGCGACCAGGCCCACGAAGCACAGATTGTGCTCGTCGCTGTAGGTGATTTTCGTATTGCCGTTGTCCAGGTCCTTGTAGGCAAAGCCCAGGACACGCAGACCCTGGGAGGCATACTGATCGTTCTGGGTCAGAATCAGATCGATGTCCTGCTGGGTAATGGGACGTTTTTCATGACCCATGAGGATGCAGGTGCACCGCTTGAGCAGTTCGTCGGCCGCACCCTTGGTGTAGATGTGATGCTTCGAGCTGACGGACATGAGCTTTCGTTCGGAGTCAAAAGGCACTTCATCCATGCGTTCGGCCTGGATGATGAAATCCGGGTGGGCTTTCTGGTACTGGCTGAACATATCCAGCAGCGCAATTTCCGTCGGATCTCCGATGGAGGTGCCATCGTTGTTGATCACCGCATTGGAATTGATGCGGGCTGCCTTGAGCAGCACATGCTGGGGATAGTTTTTGCGGGCATTCATTAAAGCCACGGTGCTGGGCGTCATGTCGGTGAACACTTCCATGACGGTCATGCGGTTCTGGGTCAGGGTGCCGGTTTTATCCGAGCAGATGACGGAGATGCAGCCCAGGCTTTCCACCGCATCCAGTTTTTTCATGATGGCATGTTCCTTGACCATCTTCTGGGTGGCAATGGAGAGCACGATGGTGACGATGGAATTCAGTGCTTCAGGAATAGCGGCTACGGCCAGAGCCACGGCCACCATCAGAGCCTGCGGGAAGTTCTGGTGTCTGACCAGAACGTTTAAAGCCAGCAGAATCAGACAGAGCAGACCGATATAGATGGTGAGCTTCTTGGAGAATTCTTCCAGGCTCTTCTGCAGAGGCGTCTTGCGCTCCTTGGCGGCATTAATCAGACCCGCGATCTTACCGATCTGGGTATCCATGCCCACAGCGGTACAGATGTATTTGCCTGTGCCGTTGGTCACCAGACCGGACGAGAAGACCATGTCGATCTGGTCGTTGATCTGGACTTCCTTGTCAATGGGTGCGGTGGTCTTGTCCACCGGCAGAGGCTCGCCGGTCAGAGCGGATTCATTGATCTGCAGCGAAGCGGCTTCAAACAGACGGCCGTCTCCTTCCACCACATCGCCGGCTTCGATGTAAACCACATCGCCTACGGTCAGATCGCTGGAGGAAATTTCCGTCAGCTGGCCATCGCGGATGACCTTGACGTGGGCACCGGAGAGCTTTTTCAGGCTGTCCAGTGATTTCTGGGCCTGCACTTCCTGCACGGTGCCCAGAATGGCATTCAGGGTGATGACCACCAGAATGACAATGGTGCTGATGAGCTCACCGGAGAAGGCGGAAATGATGGCTGCCGCAATGAGGACCAGCACCAGCAAGTCCTTGAACTGGCCGATGAAAATTTTGAATGGTCCGGGCGGCTTTTCCTGCTTGAGTTCATTGAGCCCGTATTTTTTCTGATTCTCCACCACCTGAGCGGGACTCAGACCATTCCTGGACGTATTCAGTTCCTTGAAGACTTCCTGAATCGTCTGCTGATAATAGGGTTTCATTCAGATACTCCCTTCCTGGAGTACTCAAAAAAAGACAAGACCTCCGGACGCAGGTCCATGAGTCTTGTCTTTCAGAGCCAGCCAGAACCATGGTTCGGGATTGTTGACTGGATCACTTTTCTGCAAAAGCGACTACTCCCTCATCTGTTCTGATTATACTGTAAGGTTTCTTCAGCATCTTTCGACAAGCCCGGGCTCTGAAGATTCCTTCATTTTCATTTCTTCCCCGCTTCAAAAACGAGCAGAGTCCTCCCGCACTCTGCTCGTCGTTTTTCTTTGTCAGTCTGAAAGAGAATCCTTTCAGGCTTCTTTTCGATCGCTTATTTTCTTCTTCGTTTTCCAGCAACCAGGCCCAGTGCTCCAAGAGCAGCCATCAGGCTCCAGCCGCCGGTGAAGACACCGGTCTTCACAGAAGAAGCTTTTCCTTTTTCTCTGGCAGAAACGGAGGATTGAGTGGATTTCTCCTCTTTCTGTTTTGTGCTGTCTGTCTTTCCTTCAGCCGGTGCTTTGTCCACTGGTTCGGTTTTGTCCGCTGTGGATTCTACCGGTTTCTGGGCGGGTTCAGCGGGTTTTTGTGCAGGTTCAGCCGGCTTCTGATCCGGACTGGCAGGATTCTGCAGACTTTCTACCAGAGGCTTAATGTCCTGGTTGTAGTAATCCATCAGCGCAGAAGCGGTCATGGCATCCGGCCAGGGATCATTCAGAGCTGAAACGGCTCTGGTCTTCCAGGCACAAACCTGCATGATCATGGGCGCAGCTTCGGCAGGCGCAGCATCCAGATCCAGAGCCATGATGGTCTCTACGGCTCCCTGCAGTTCTTTCAGCAGGTCTTCGCTGGGTTTGAGGCGCAGATTCATCCAGGCGCTGTTGAGGGTTCTCATGGCCTGATCAATCTGTTCCTGGCTTTCCGGTGCTGCACTGACACTCTTGGCAGCGTTCAGAGCCGTGGTAAAGGCCTGCAGATCTTCTTCAGGATTGGCATACTGGCTCAGATCCTGGTTTTCCACGCTTTCAATGATCCAGTCCAGAAGAATGGTATCCAGATGGACGGTCACCGGATGCAGACCGTTCATGGCCAGGCGCAGGGCAGCTGCCGCATTCTGCACGTCTTCTCTGGAGGCATTTTCATCTTCCATGACGCGCTGCGCTTCAGAAAGAGCGCTGCGGAAGGTGCTCATGGCTTCATCGTCTTCATAGTCTGCCTGATTGATGGAAATGGCCTTCGTCACCAGATCCACCAGAGCCGCATGATCTGCCGCAAAATCCAGCATATGCATGGCTTCGATCAGGCTGCGTTCTGCTTCATCCACAGCACTCTGGCTGGCAGAGTCATCGGCCAGAAGAGTCTCGGCCTGTTCAAGGGCTGTGGTAAAGGAAGTCCACAGAGCATCGTCCACATAGCCGGGTCTTTCCAGAGTGGTGGCATGGGAAACCACTTCTTCCAGAGCGGATTTGTCCACCAGCACGGGATCCTGGCCGGTGAGCACCATGGCGGAGTGGTCATCGATGACTTCGGAAGTCACCGCAATGTAGCTGATGGATCCCTTGAATCCATCGGTAATGGTCTGATCTGCACCGGATTTCCAGCCGCCTACGGTGACGGTTTTCAGTTCGGGCAGAGCAGCCAGGAAGCCCTTGAGGTTGGCGGCAGTCCAGCTGTGTTCTTCTTTTCCATCAATGAAGAAGCGCAGGGTCTTGCCGGAATTGGCATTGGACACCATGAAGGTATGCCACTGGCCTGTGGGAGCCTGGTTGTAGTCGGTGTTGGCGCGGGTGGCAGACAGGTCTGCGCGCACGCGGCCGTCTCCGGTATCCAGAACGCTGACCATGCTGGCATTGTTGTGGACGCTGCCGGAAGGATTGGCGCCTGCCGCATTAAACAGCACACCCTGAGTGGCTTCATCGGCCTTGAACTGCACGATGATGCTTCCCTGATCCAGAGTATGGAGCACATCGGCATACTGGGAGAAATCCAGAACGGTGCTGCCGTCAAACTGGGTGCGGATCAGGTTCTGATAAAATTCGGCATTCTTCTGCAGGGCCTTTTCGCCGGTGGGCAGATCTGCCTGCACGATGGCAGAAGATTCAGCCTGGTTGGTAGAGAGGATGCGGTAGTAGTACTGCTTGTCCGGTCCAACAGCATCCTGGAAGGTGACAGAATCACTGTCTGCCGTCACTTCCCCAGCGGTGGTGTAGCCGGTGAGGGGATTGTCGGAACGCTGAATGAGATAGCTGTTTCCGGCTTTGGCATCAAACTGAATGGTGCTGGTGGCATAGCCGGAGGAAACTTTCAGATTGGTGATGCTCTCCTGGGCCTTTTCGGCGACTTTCAGGTTCACCAGACTCTCGGTGTTCAGCGGAGTGTTTTCATTGTTGTCGATGCTGTCGGTGTCTTTGAGTTCCACGGACAGAATGGTGATCTCACCGCTCAGGCCGCTGCCGTCAAAGACCAGCTCGCTGGTACCGCTTCCCTGTACATAGGGCACAAGCACTTCTCCATTGGTGGTGGAAACCTTCAGCTGGGGTGTGCCCAGAACCATGACAGGACCATCCAGACTCACCAGAATCTGATTGTCTCCGGCCATGCTGGCACGGACCGCTTTGGGTGCCTGGCGCAGAACGGGATCCTTGTCGGCGAAGAGCCAGGAGGTGTTGATGGTGGAATAGTTGATATCCAGATCGTCACCTTCCCAGAGCAGGCCGATGTTGTCTTCTCCCACTTCGCTCAGACAACTGTAGGCATAGGCGCCATCGGTGAGGCTGCGCTTCTTGACCCAGACAAAGGCATCGGTGTCGGGATCGTAGTAGCCCATATGCAGGGCACCGGCTGAACGGCTGGAGGAGTCGGGGTTGGCAAAGAGGAACATCTGTTTTCCTTCATAGCCTTTGACTTCCTGATGCCAGGGGATGACGGTGAGCTGGCAATAGGGTTCCTTCAGGCTCTGATCCACCTGATAGTCGGCATCCCAGGTTACACCACCGTCTCTGGAGGTGAAGATGCGGACATTGGAGTTGCCGGTGTTGCGGCAGAACAGTTTGAGCACTTCGTTTCCACTGGCATCTTTGACGCCCACCACCTGAGATTCAGTCATCATGGCGCCGCTGCCCATGTTTTCTGCCCCGCCGGGATAGAGAGCATCGCTGACGGTGGCGCCGCGGTGCCAGGTTTCGCCGTGGTCATCGGAGTACATCAGACCGGCAGACTGGGAAGCCCCGAAGTTTGCATTGGCACAGTAGTAAGGGAAAACCAGTCTTCCGTTTTCCATCTGATAGCCCACACCGGGACCGGTGCCCATGAACATCATCCAGTCTTCCTTGTTGCCCGGATTCAGGTCTCTGGGCTTGGACCAGGTGGCACCATCGTCATCGGAATAGCACATGACATAATGGCTGGTTCTGGGAGCCTTGAGCTCGCCGGCCTGATCGGAGGTATACAGATAGATGTTGCCTGCAGAAACCTGACTGCCGTCTACCGTCTTGTAGAGGGTGCCGTCCGCTGCATCGGGAAGAGTGTATTCAGTGGCTTCACCGGTGGTTTCGTTGTACACCACGCCATCCTGGCGGACGGTGTATTCGGTGGTCCAGTGAATGGAGGATTCAGCCGCATTGGAGCTTTCATAGTCGCGGAGCACCAGGCAGTACTGGCCGTCGATGTTCTTGTAGCCGGAATGGGCCGTCAGCATGTGGGTGCCCATCATGGCGTTGGATTCGGGGAACATGTCCACCACCAGGAAGATTCGGCCGGTTTCTCTGTCCTGAATCATGGAAGGGTCAATGCTCAGCGCATGCAGACCGGTTCCGCTTGGCATATCCACTACAGTCTGGATGGGCTGCCAGGTCTTGCCGCCATCCATGGAGCGGCGGATCACGGTGTCGATGTTGCCCTGGTCGGCTGTACCGGAGTTGCGCTTGTCGATGGCTGCGATCACCGTGCCATCCTGAGTGGTCAGCAGAGAGGGGATACGGTAAGCGCGGGAGTTTTCATAATTGTTGTAGTAGAGGCGCTGGGTGGAATAAACGGCATCAGCCGGATCTTCCGGAATGGTTTCGTCCAGAGCGGTTGCGGCATGCAGGGCGCTGATATCGCCGGTGCCGATGACATGGTCATGGACCTGCAGCAGGTCGATGTCTCCGGTAAACTGCCACTGGCCGCTGGAATAGCTTCGTTTCTGATTTCCGATGAGCAGCGTATCGGGAGAGGTCAGACTGGAGTAGAAGCCGGACTTCTGCTGTTCGGTCTTCTTTTCTCCATCGATCCAGATGGAGAAGGTGGTTTTGCCAAAGCAGTACGTCAGCGTATGCCACTCACTGTCCCGGATGCCGGCATTGGATACAGACACCTGGTTGTAGTTCCCCCCTGCCGTATCGCGGACTTCCACACCTACAGTGTTGGTTGAGGGATTCACGTAGCAGACTGCATAGGTGTTGTCCTGTCCCTGAGCGGTGGAGGACATGGACAGCAGGGCGCTGATGCCCTGAGAGGCGCTGGAGCGGTAACGGACTGTGACACTGCCTTCCTCCAGATCCTTCAGCGTGTCCAGAGAGGAAGAGATGTCCAGTGCGCCAGCCCCGCTGGTGATCTTCATGTTGGAGACATCCAGCAGCGGTCTGTTATTGATGGTCTGCGCCTCAACGGGCAGCAGCAGAGCATCCGCTGCACCGAACAGAGTGGTGAAGCTCATGCTCAGTGAAAGGCCGAGTACGAAACGGCCTTTCCATTTTCGATTGTTCATTCTTTTTTCCTTTCCCGTTTTCCATTCCTTCCCCTTCTCAGCGGACAGAAAAAAACGAATCGCCTGGCGGCAGACCTGGCGAAAAACAGAGAATTCAGAAAGGCAGTGGAAAACTCATGAAACCGTCCGGGCTTGTGAGCCCTTACACGAAAATCATAAACTATGGAAACGTTGTTTTCTACATCATTTTTCATAAACCGTTATTCGTAAATTTTCCAAAAATCAGATTTTCTTTTCCAAAAAAGCAGGATATCCCGTACTTAGGTATTTTCTGAAGCATTAATCAGCGATTGAGGCAAGCCAATTATTTTTGATTTTCTTCATGGAAGGCACGCACCGGAGATTGCGGTTTTCCCAATGAGCCTGCAGGCCGGATGCTTTTCTTCTGTTACCAGTTGCTGCAGGCAGAGAGCCAGCCTGAAGAAAAAAGCCGTTCGACGATTTTTCGGAATGAATATATTCTGATGTAATGAAAACTTCCTTACCGCCTCGTTGAAAACGCTTGCCAATCTGTTACTATTGGAGAGTGACTCTGAACCTCAGAAAAAAGGAAGGAAAAGAAGACAATGCAGTTAAAAGATAAGTGTGCGGTTGTCACTGGCGCGTCCAGCGGAATGGGAAAAGCCATCGTAGAACGTTTCGTAAAGGAAGGCGCCAGCGTAGTTGCAGTCGCCAGGCGGCAGGAACGCCTTGAAGATCTCAGGGATTCCCTGAAAGACGAACCTGGTCGTGTGGAAATATTCGTGGGGGATGTTTCCAAAAGGGAAACCAACGATGAGATGATTGAACGCTGCCTGGAAGTATTCGGCGGCTTCGATATTCTGGTCAACAACGCAGGCATCATGGATGACATGGCAGGCATCGCTGATGCTACGGATGAAAAATTCGAACAGATTATGGACGTCAATGTTTACGGTCCCATGTGTGCTATGAGAAAAGCCGTACAGACTTTTAAACTTCGCGGGACCAAGGGCTCCATTGTCAATGTGGCCTCAGTCGGCGCTCTGCGCAATGTTGCCGGAGCCATTTATTGCGCCTCCAAGGCAGCTTTGGTTTCCATGACCAAGAATACCTCCTTTATGTACTGGTCTGATGGCATTCGATGCAACGCCATCGCCCCGGCTGGCATCACCACAGAAATTGCAGGCTCCATGGGCATGCCCAATATGGAAGGTTACGGCAAAGTACAGAAAATGCTTGCCATGTCTCCTGCACCGGGAAGCGCCGAGGAAATTGCCAATGCGGCTCTGTTCCTGGCCAGTGACCAGTCCGCCTATATTTCCGGCGATGTGCTGGTGGTTGACGGAGGCTGGATCTCCTAGAGGGGCTCTGTCACGGCTGTCTGCAGGCCATTCGGCTTCTGACAGTCAGGTGAATCCGGACGGTTCACCGCTCCGTTTTAGATTTTTAACCTCTGTCCATGGACCTGGAACGATACCCAGTCCATCCCGGCCGGTCTTCGGACTGGCCTTTTTTATGCCGTTTTTGCGCTTCTTCCTGTTTCCTTTTTCTTTTCTTCTTCTGTCTTTTCCTGCAGATCTGTCTCTGCATGTCTTTACTAAACACATTGAAAAAATAAGTAAATAACAGGACGGAAATTTAGAGTATGATGGTCATGTAACCGCATTCATGAATCTGTCTGTCAGGTCCCCTTTTCTGTTCTGTTGTGCTGCAGCTTTCGAAAACAGAACGCCGCCCAAGCCGTCCGCTTGCCAGCCTGTCTCCTGACAGAGACATGAATGCCTGCAGAAAGAGGAAAACATGAAAAAAGAAAGAATGCACAGAACAGCAGCCCTGCTGCTTTCTGCAGCCCTCTGCACGGGCACTCTGACCTCTCCTCTGCTTGCTCTTTCCCCCGCTGCATACCTCATGGAAGAGCAGACAGAATCAGATCTGGTCAGCGGTTCCGTCAAGAGAGCGCCTGCCACGGCGGATCTGGCAGCCAACGGCAATCTGGACTGGGTTCACATGAACAACAAGGATCAGTCTGCCTGGGCCGGTGCAGGAAACGGCCTGATCTCCGATATCACTCTTACGGGCACCCTGGCCCAGATCATGACAGATACGGATACCAATTTCGTTTATCCGGGATCGGCTGCTGACAACCACAGAGGCCAGGTCATCAATCAGCAGGGCGGCAAGACCACCTTCAGCCTGCCTGCTTCCACAGACACCCGTTATGTCTCCGTGTTCACCGGCTCCTGGGCCAGTACCGTGGAACTGCGGGTGCTGATCAATGGAGAAGTTCAGTATTCCAACCGCCACGGAAAACAGGACACTTCCAATGGAGCAGAAAGCTTCATCACCCGGTTCTCCTATCACACTCTGAGTGAAGATGACACCGTCACCGTGGAAATCGAAACCGTAGAAGTGCTCAACTCCACCTATGGCAACCATTCCATCCAGGCCATTGTGCTCTCCGACACCCCGCAGGACTATGGTCTGCAGGAAGGCACAGGCACGGTGGAAATGAGAAATACCGAAGCACCGGAGCTGGCCAGTCTGTCCAGACAGGGCCAGCTGGACTGGGTCGTTCTGGATTCTACGGATTTTGGCAGCTTTAACCGCAAGAACACCGATACACCGGGCATCACCAGCCTGCAGCTCATCGGCAATACCGACTACGTAACCCAGAACACCAGAACCGGCTTTGTCTATGCCGACGGCCTGTCTCCCGCCATGCAGAACACGCCCCAGCATAAGGGGCTGGTGTTCACCGGAACCAACAAGGGCTTCTCCTTCCAGGTGCCCGGCAGCACCGAAACCCGGACGCTGAACATCTATGCCGGCGCCTGGGCGGCCCGCATCAAAGTCACCATGGAAGTCAACGGTGTGCTGATCGGAGAAAAGACCTTTGAATCCACCGACACCACCGCCGGCACCCCGGCCAAATACACCGTCTTTGAACTGGACTATTCCACGGATTCTGCGGAGGACGAAGTCAAAGTCACCGTCGTGACAGACAAGCAGTATGACACCAGCTGGGGCAACATGAACATCTCCGGCATTACCTTGGGCAGCGAACGTCTGGAAGAAACCGGCAACCTGGTCAGTGCCATGGCCAAGAATGCGCCCGGTGCTGCGAATCTGAGTCAGGAAGGAAAGCTCGACTGGGCCTATTTCAATCACACTGATCTGGACAACTACGCCAGAAAGAAAAACGGAGAAGGCATCGAAAACATCACTCTTCTTGGCCAGCGCCAGAGCGATCCTCTGACCAGAAAGGTCAAGACCGGCTTCTTCTTTGAGGATGGTGTGGATCAGAATGGTGCCGATCTGGAACCTGTCAGCGATGAGCATCTGGGCAACGTCTTCCTCCATGAAGGCAGCGGCCTGGAATGGACTCTTCCGGCTTCCACCGACCTGCAGTATGTCAACGTGTATGTAGGTGCCTGGGCAGCCGAAGCCCGTTTTGAAGTGCTGGTCAACGGCAAACTGGAAACCTCCACGCTGTTTGGCTCTTCCAGCACTGTTCCTGACACCACCAAGTATCAGGTGGTGCGCATGGCCTATCAGTGCGCCAGTCCCGACGATACGGTGACCATCCGGGCTGTTGTGGACAAAGCCTATGATCCCGCCTGGGGCAACATCAATATTTCCGCCATCACCCTGTCCGATGAAGCACCGGCTTCTGCAGTGGAAACCCTGAAAACCGATCACTGGAACGTAAACCATTCCGGCGGTGAAATCAGTTCTCTGCAGTGCATGATCGGCGGCGAAATGACAGACATTCCCGTCCGCACCGACTCCCGCGGCGGTGTGGCCTGGAAGATCAACGGCCGCAAGGTCATGATGAATGCCATGGACAGCGACGGCGACAGTCTGGTCTATTCCGGCAGACTGCGTGAGGGAGATCTGGATCTGGGTGTTACCCTGTCCTACTCCATCTCGGAAGACGACAGTCTGGACATCCGGGCCACGCTGAAAAACAATAAAGAAGAGCGGGCAGACATCAACAGAGCCAGCCTGCAGCTGGGATTCAACACCTATCTGGAATCCTATCCCGACTACAACGATCAGCTCTTCCCCACTCTGCTGCGCTGTGAAAAGACCCATCTGTGGGGCTACTTCACTTCCCCGTCCGGCAAGATCATGACCATTGCCACCGATGCTCCGGTTGCTTCCTACACTCTGGATTACGAAAGCGGCCAGCACCGCATCTATACGGCTTCTCTGGATCTGCTCCAGGCCGGCCAGCTGCCAGAACGGCATCCCGAAGGCATGGATCATCTGGAAGCTGGTGAAGAAAAGAGCTGGACGGTTTCCCTGAAACCCGCAGCCGAACGAAATGACCCCTCTCAGGTCAAGGATGTCATTGCCCGGAGCAGTGATCTGCCCATGATGGATGCAGACCGCTATACCCTGGATGAAAAGGAAACCAGCCAGATCACCATCCAGAGCCAGTCTGAGCTGAACACCGATCTGGAACTGACGGCTCCCGATGGCACCATTTCCACTCTGCAGGCCAAAAAGGGAGTAGACGGTCAGTATCATGCAGCCTTTGACGCAAAAGACAGAGCTGTCGGCGTCTATACCCTGAAAGCCCGCAATGCCGCCGGCTATATAGGAGAAATGAAGCTGACCATCCGCAATCCCTGGAGCTGGTATACACAGATGGCCAGAAAAGCTTCCGTGGAGGCCCGCCAGAAAGGTAGCTCCCATGCAGAAACTTTCTATGGCTTCTATTCCGCCTACATTGCCAAGAAATACTTCCCTGACACGGATCTGGACATTGCCGTGGATGAAATGTTCGAAGAAGTCTATCCGCTGATGTACGATCCGGCCACCGGAGATCCCACTTCCTGGGCCAACCGCATTCAGAACCACAGCACCACCATGGGAATCTTTGTGGACATGTATGAAAGCAGCGGCAACGAACAGGCACTTGCCAGTGGCGAACATCTGGCTGACTTCCTGCTCAAAACCCAGAAAGCCGACGGCGGCTACTACAACGGCAATACGGACTACACCTCCGTCATTTACCCTGCCAAGTCCATCATGGAACTGACCAAGGTGGAAAAACGCCTGATGAATGATGAGACAAAGAGTGAAGAAGTCCGCTCCTATAACCGGGAACGCTATGAACTCCACATGGCTTCCCTGGCTAAAGCCATGGACAAGCTGGTCCGTGTGGATGGCAACTTCGATACGGAAGGCCAGGGCACCTATGAAGACGGCGCCAACTCCTGCTCCGTCACCCAGCTTTCCGAATTTGCCCTGATGTTTGAAGAAGGCAGTGCCGAGCGGCAGAAATATGCCGAAGCGGCCGAGAAGTATCTCACCAGACATACCTCTCACCAGCAGTCCATCATCCCCGATTCCCGCATGAACGGCGGCACCCTGCGATTCTGGGAAGCCCAGTATGACGTGGAAATGGGTCTGACTTCCGGGGCGCCCAACATGATGAACTCTCCTCACGGCTGGTCTGCATGGAACATCTATGGCCTGTTCAACCTGTATGAACTCACAGGCAATGTGGATTATCTGGAACGCGGCATGAACGCCATGGGCAGCTGTGCACAGCTGATGGGCTTTGACGGCACTCTGCGCTGGGCCTTCATTGCTGATCCCTACCGGGAAACCAGACTTTTCGTCCAGGACGAAGAAAAGACTACGGAAGATAAAATCGTCGGCAAACATGTGGACACTGTCATCGGTGAACAGTATGTGGACATGATCAGTTACTGGTGGAAAGCTCCGGCCCACACCTGGGTACCCGGCTATACCGCCATGGGTGGTTCCGTCACTCAGGGCGCATGCTGTGACAACGACGTGCATGAAGTCTTTAAGGCTCTGGGGGAAGTAGCCCTGACCAAGGCCTATGTGGTCGAACAGGAAGACGGCTCTCTGGAAGCCTATAACTGTACCGCACAGGAAGAAAACGGATCTCTCGTCATTACCCCTGATGAAGATGTGGTTTCCAACATCAGCCTGCAGCTGAAAAAGGACAGAGACGTGACCGTTCACTTCTGGAATGGCGATCAGAGCCAGACCATTGAAGCCGGTCTGCCCGTCTGGATGTCCACTGCTGAAAACTGCGTAGACATCGAGTCTCTGGATAAAGAAGCCAGACTGGATACCCTGCAGGTGGAAAACGCCGCTCTGACGGAAGACTTTGATCCGGAAGGTTCTAAATTCTCCGTTTCCCTTCCGGAAAATACCGCTTCTGCCACCATTCTGGCTTCTGCCAGCGAAGGCAGCACGATCTATATCAACGGAAACCGGGTGGAAAACAATCAGGGCTTTGTCCTCGATCTGGCCAGACCCATGGACGTGCAGGATGTCATCATCACCGTCAAATCACCCCTGCAGTCTGCCAGCAAAACCTACATTCTCCATGTGGATTCCCTGGGAGATAATGAAATCGTCGATCCTGCCGGCATGACTGTCACCACAGGCAGCTACAACCCCGACAATGGTACGGAAGGACCTGCAGCCTATGCGGTAGACGGCAATACCAGCACCCTCTGGCACACCAGATGGAGCGGCGGCACCGTAGGCATGGAAGACCGCTGGATCCAGTTTGATCTGGAAGAAGCCAGAGAAATCAGCGGCCTGCGCTATCTGCCCCGCTCTTCCGGTCAGAACGGCAACATTCTGGGCTGGGAAATCTGGACCAGTACGGATCATGGAGAAACCTGGACCACCGCAGCCAGTGGAAACTGGGCCAACGAAACAGGCTGGAAGATGGCTTCCTTTGAACCTGCTGAAGTCACCACTGTCCGTCTTGTACCCACCCAGACCCATGGAGAGTACGCCAGTGCAGCTGAAATCCGTCTGGTTGCCGCTAAGGACGCAACTCCTTCTAAAGAAGCCAACAAGACTCTGCTGGCCATGGCCATCACCCAGGCGGAAGCTCTGGATCAGGAAGAAACCCTCAAGGGCGTCAACGAACTGGTTGTGCAGAATTTCCATCAGCGTCTGGAGGAAGCCAGAACCGTGATGGCAGATGCTTCTGCCAGCCAGGAAGAAGTCAATAATGCCTGGAAGGCTCTGTGTCAGGCCATTCACATGCTGAGCTTTACCACCGACAAGACAGAACTGGCTGCTCTGATTGCTCAGGCCCAGAGTCTTCTGGACAACAACCATTCCCAGAATGCATCCAGAAACGCTCTGGAAGAAGCTCTTGCCTATGCCCAGAGTGTTATGGATGATCCTGCAGCTCTGGATGATCAGAGTATTGCCGAAGCGGTCAGCCGGCTGAAAGCTGCCATCGAAGGCTTTGAACTCGATGCACAGCTGGATACTTCTCTGCTGGAATTTCTGCTGGAACAGACCACCGGCATTGACGAGTCCCTCTATATGAGTCAGTCTCTGGAAGAATTCCATGCAGCAAGAGAACATGCCCAGAGCGTGCTGGATTCTCCTGAAGATGATGCCCAGATCCAGACTGCCGTCACCAGACTGCATACAGCCTGGCTGAACCTGCGCCTGAAAGCAGACGAAAACCTTCTGCAGGAACTGGCTGGACTGAAAGCGGAACTGGAAACCTTCGATCTGCAGGTTCTCAGCGCTGACCAGGCTGATCAGGTGGTCTTCATGATGAACCGCATGAACACCATCATGAAGGCACCGGAAACGGAAGCCAGGGAAGTTGAAGATCTCATCGACGAAGCCAGAGACCTTCTGGATACTCTGCCTGAAGAAGCCAGAACAAAACCGGCTGACAAGCCTGAAGACTCTCTCAAACCAGAAGACAAACCCGCTGAAGAACAGAAGACCACTCCCGACAACAACAAGCCCAAAACGGATTCTTCCACTTCAAAGAGTGTGAAGACCGCCAGCGTTCTGCATGCCGGATTCTTTGGAAGTCTTCTTGCGGCAGCAGCAGGCACTCTTCTGATTTCCCGCAGAAAAAACAGAAAATAGAATCCGGGTTTTATGACTGTTCTTTTAACGAGAGCAGCATCTCCCCAATCCCCAATAAGCATGCATCCCCTGTTCCAGTCTCTGGAACAGGGGATTTTCAGCTTTATAACAGGCAGATGCTTCAGTTTTCATCCAGCATGGTCTGCGTCATGTCCTGCAGAACCTGCCGGATCTGGGGCAGATCTTTCACCTGCTCGTGGATGCCGGCGGAATCCAGCAGACGGATATCCCGGACACCGGCTGCAGCTGCACTGCGGATGCCGGAGAGCGAATCTTCAAAAACAGTGCACTCTTCCAGAGGAACACCGATCACCTGTGCCGCTTTCTGGAACATGGCGATCTTGTTTTCGTAGGTGCCATCATCGTAGACGATATTTTCCGGGCGGATCCATTTATCCAGATGAAAGCTTTCCACAAAGAAATCGATATTGGGCTTGATGGAAGCCGAAGCAATGGTAAAGGGAATTCCCCGCTCTGTCAGCGAATCAAACAGTTCTGGTGCTCCCTTGATGAGATGAAAGTTCTCCGTATCTTCTCTGCAGAAATGACGGTAGGCTTCCTCCTTGCGAAAGGAATAGCATTCCTCCTTCTGAGGATCTTCTTTTCCATCATTGAGATAGCGGATAATCTGCACATTGGGTTTGCCATTCATATGCTGATGGAGTTCTTCTGCCGTTATCCCCCGTCCTCTGATTTCTTGGGCCATCTGGCTCCAGGCCTTGACGTGCTTGTCGTTATCCAGAAACAGCGTTCCGTTAAAATCGAAAATGACACCTTTCATAATTTCTCTCCTGTCTGTCTTCTTTCTGGTAATTCTGCTTTTACAGAATACCACCTGCTTCAGCAGCCTTCCTGCACACCAGGTAAAATGCTCCAATTCTGCTCCAGATTTCAGAAAATAAAAAGAAGGGATCCAGCGAAATTGCTGAATCCCTCTTACATATCGTATCCGGCTTTGTCCTATTTTTGCCTTGCGGCTATCGTCGGCGTTAGAGAGCTTAACTTCTGGGTTCGAAATGGGACCAGGTGTGACCTCTCTGCTATAAA
>Cam_p2__coassemble_1510_pt1 | contig 17576 bp, 8 predicted proteins | sample Cam_p2__metabat2_low_PE_020 | metagenome-assembled genome bin Cam_p2 | reverse complement strand
TCGGAGAAACATATTAGATTAACCACCCCCGCGAAGCGGGTTGGTACAAAAAGGATCTTCCGTAAACTGAAAGAATAGACCAAGACTACCAGATACAGGAGATCCCGTATGTAGGCCACTGATCTGGAAAGCGGGTTTATTCTCTGAATTGCCAGTGGCAAGAAGAAGCAGATTGTATACGATTTTATAGATCATGTTGATGTCGAACGGATAGAGCATGTTCAGGCTGTTGTCTGTGTCATGAATTCCGATTTCCAGGAAGCATTTGAAGATCGCTGTCCATAGATTTCTATCGTATTCGACTATTTTCGTATCGTTAAGAACTTTAACGATATGGTTGTCTCTGAGGTTCGGAAGGATGTTCAGAGAGAGTTGATCAAAAATGGCGAAACAGAGCAGGCCAGACTTCTCATCGAACGTTCTAGGGTATCGTTACGCTGTGACAGAGTGGGCGATGATAAATCTGAATCTAAAGGTGGTGAAATTTAATGGGCATGGAGCTTTATTGCGAATGTGATCAATGTGGATATACTTTTGGTGCAAGCGTGGGCTTTGGATTAGCTTATCCATGGGTATATAGCCAAACTATTAAGAAACTGAAGGAAGGCCAGTATGGGAAACAAGGTAAAGAATTCCTAGAGGCATTTCCAGATGGCGCGATAATATGCCACAAAATAGTTGTACAATGCAATGATTGCAAGCAACTGATGCGTGTCCCTGAACTCTCGCTATATGTTCCGAAGGATGGATTTAATCCGAAGAAATATGTCAGAAAAACCCCTTGGTCGGTGTCATTTTCCGGTGAAGGATATGATTATGTTACGTTTGACGAACTGGATGATTATTACGAATTGTTCGAAGAATATGATCATAGATGCTCTCACTGCAATGGGCATACTACTGTAGTGCCTGGCTTCACAGATTCTATGAATCCTGGTATTGAAAGAAAAGTTTGCTGTCCAAACTGTGGTTCATTATTAGATATTGAAATCTTTGAAATGTGGGATTGAATAAGACAAATTCGATTTGTTGCAATAAAAATGAACAATTATCGTTAACAGGAGATCTTGTACTGCAGTACTCTCCGGTTTCTTATTACCGGAAAATATCGGACACATATTGATACCACATCATCATATTTGGAATACATAGTAGTCAGATATTACCTGTCAGGATATCTGACTGCTTATTTGTTTTCAGGATCTATGCACATCAAAGAGATAAGGCATTCATAACAAGATCAAGCTCATCAGTCGACAAGCTTATGGGTTCAGGGATGATGGATATTTCTTCCTTAAGATCATCGACAGTTCTAGAAATCCATCTGTCAAGAATCCCAATCTCGCAAAATTCTTCATTGAATCGAATTCATCAATCATATTCCAGTCGATCTGCCTTCGAATATCTTTTGACTCTTTATACTGTTTACACCGGTTATAATTCAATTTCAATGAGCCAATTCGTGTTAAAACAGTAATCTTTCATCTGCTATTATTTCCTGTGAACAGAAACATTTTTCACAATATTCCTGTATTAACAGCCAGATTAGTTCAGCTTCGTTATTGAGGTCTTCTGGAACCTATTCATGTAGTTTTATCAGAAATTCTATTCGAATTTAATGATCAAATTCAATTTCTGATCATTGGAAAGGAGCTCATGATGACTGACACATTTCCAATCAGCCACGATGTACTCGAATGGATTAAACGCACGATCAACCTGTCTTCTCTGCCTGCTCTGCAGCAACATCAGTTCCATCAGTGGATCGAACAGAAAGTGCAGCCCACTTACGATGATCTGGAAACATTCAGCAAAAAAGCAAAAATCCCTTTTGGTTACCTGTTTATGTCCAATCCTCCAATCGAAGAGATTCCATTGATCCAGCAAAGGACCAATGAGAAGAATAAGACAGGCCTGCCAGGCAGGGATTTTGTTGATATCTATTACCAGATGAAATCCATCCAGGACTGGATGATTGATTATCTGGAATTTGAAGGAGCTGAGGATCTCCGCCTTCCAGGTCGGTTACCCCTGAATGCAGACATCCATTCCATAACATCCAGCATGCGCAGTCTTCTCGAACTTCCAGATGATTTCTTAATCGAGATGGATGATAGCGTGTATGAATTGCTGAAACAGCGTATTCGAAACCTGGGCGTGCTCGTTATCCAGAGTAGTATGGCAAACGGGGATCCCGAAAGACTGCTTAACCCGGAAGAGTTTCGCGGATTCGCCCTGTTTGATCAAAAAGCCCCGTTAATTTTTATCAATTCCAGAGATATTCTTGCTGGCCAGATCTTTACCCTGCTCCATGAATTACTCTACGTTTTGACAGGAACTGATGACCTGTTCGTTGATGAAAATTGTGAGGATGGAGTTCAGACAGAGATGGAACAGATCTTCTGTGCTGCTGTCGCTGAGCTCATGATTCCATCCAGTCTGTTCAGAGAACAATGGCGACTGGATTCTCACGAAACAACCAAGGCAAGAATCGCCTCTCTGACCAGAACTTTTCATGAACATGAAACCCTGGTCACAAGACAGGCACTTGCATCTGGTCTGATCGATACTGATCAGTATCAGGAAATCAAAGATCAGTTTGGAAAAACCATTTCTAACACCATTCCTGGAGAGAACGACCCTTCCGAAAGGATGACTCTCCAGCTTGATCCTGTTTTCCTGCTGGCTCTGGCAGACAGTGTTGCGATGGGAAAAACAACGTACACGGAAGCTTTCAGACTGACGAATACGACTGCCCAAACCTTTGATCAGATCTGTTCAGAAGCTCTTGAAGCAATCTCCACTCAGCTCTGATTCAAGATTCTGGCACCGTCTTCCAGGACGATCTCATGGTCTCACCCGAAGTTCGAACAGACAGAGCTGTTCTGTCCGGGTTACTCCTCTTTGAGGGCCGCAAATTCAAAATGACGGAGAATGTCTTTCAGGATGTGAGGATCGGCTTCAATCTGGACACCGATCTTGCCGCCGGAAAAATAAACACGGTCCATGGCATCAGCACTCTGATCCATGAAGGTGGCAAATTCCTTCTTCATCCCCAGGGGTGAACAGCCGCCATGAACATAGCCTGTTAAAGGCAGCAGCTCCTTCTGAGGAATCATTTCCACATGTTTCACTCCGGCAGCCTTGGCTGCCTTTTTCAGTGAGAGGTGACCGTTGACCGGAACCATGAAGACGTAATGGTTCTTATCTGCACCGACAGTGACCAGTGTCTTGAAGACATGGTCCGGATTCTCACCAGCCAGTTTGGCAATCTGCATACCGTCTGTAGCTTCTGTCTGCAGATCATGAGCAGTGTAGTCTGCTTTTTTTCTGTCCAGCGCTCTCATGGCGTTGGTCTTTACCGGTTTCTTTGACATGGGTTCATTCCTCCATCTATTCCCTGCTTATGGCTTCTCTTCCCTTCCAGGACGAACAATTCGCTCTTTCGGGTTCTGTATCATGCCGGGCGATTCTTCCAGGATTTCCTTTCCAGAATCATATCCTGATGCAGCCTGAAGCCAATCCCCATTGTACAAAGATTGGCTTTCACTGGAAAATGGAATGTTCCATTTCATGAAACAGAAGGCTCAGTCAGTCCCTGACAACACTTACTGAAACGCAAAAAGGCCAGAACGGAAGCTGAACCGTTCTGGCCTTTCTCATTTTCGCTTTTCATCCTGGACAGGATGAATGCCTGAATGAGGGGTTGATTCTACTTATTTGTTTCTTCTCTTTCTGCCCATCAGGCCTGCCAGAGCAGCAACGGCCAGACCGGCAAATCCAAGAGTTCCTGTACCTGCAGCCGTCTTCACAGACTTGTTGGTTGCAGCAGGTTTAGAGGAAGCTTCTGTCTTGTCTTCAGAAGCAGGCTTCTTCTGCTCATCAGCAGGTTTTACCTCATCCACAGGCTTCTTGTTTTCGTTTGCGGGTTTCTGATCCAGAACATCGTTGATCATCTTTGTTACGTTCTTGACGTCATCCTGCAGAACATTGGCTTCACTGGCATTCAGATCCGGATTGTTCAGAGCTTCATCCACGCGAACCTTGAGGTCGTTGATGGTATTGGCCTGATCTGCAGTGAACAGAGTCATATTCAAAGACAGAACCATGGTCTGGAATCCGCGCAGTTCTTCCAGAACTTCTTCGGAAGGTTTCAGACGCAGAGCCATCCAGGCGTTGTTCAGACGAATGATGGAACCATTGATCTGATCCTGAGTTTCAGCGTTGAGCAGCAGATCTTCGGCTTCTGCCAGAGCAGCCTGGAATTCATCCTGACCAACACTGGTGTAGAGACTCAGATCCACATCCTTCACATTGTCCACCAGCATCTGCAGCAGATCCTTATCCAGCTGTTCTTTGGCAACCAGATTGTTCATGGCTTCCTGCAGACGGCTGATGGCAGCCGCAATGCTTTCTCCATCCAGAGCTGCCGGATCATCGGCTACTTCTTCTGCGTAAGCCAGAGCTTCGCGGAAGGCAGCGGCACTTTCTTCTTCATAGTTGTCCAGGTTGATTTCCTTTGCCTGGGCAATGAGAGCTAACAGTTCGGTCTTGTCGGTGGTGAAATCAAGCATCTGGATCTTCTGGGTCAGATTGAACCAGGCGGCATTGACTTCATCCTGGGTAGCAGCGGGGTCGGCATCGACTTTCTTTGCTTCATCCAGTGCTTTTTCAAAGGCTTCACGAACCAGTTCATTGACATGGCTCAGGTCTTCTTCACTCAGAGATTCTGCATAGGCGATAGCCTGTTTGAGCAGAGTCTTGTTGGCTTCTGTGACAGGTGTATCTTCCTTTGGTCCGGTGATGCGGATTTCTGCAGCAGAAGCATAGTTGTTGGCAGAACTGTCGGTTCTGGATTCCACCGCATAGATGCGGATATCAGTAGCTTCTGTTTCTTCCCAGTTTGCCAGTTTCCAGGAAGTGCTGGCAGCCCAGGTGCCTTCAGCTGCGGTTGTCCAGGTTTCACCATGGTCATTGGAGAGTTCAACACGGTATTTGGTGATGATGCCGTTGGAACCGTTCTGTCTGGGCAGCAGTCTCAGACCATCCGTCTTGACGGAATCTTCTGTGCTCAGCTGGATCCAGAGGTTGTCTCTGCTGTCACCAGCCCACAGGGAATGCCAGATAGTGGAAGTGTTGTCATCGATGACCAGAGAAGCCGGTCCTTCGTCTTTACCAGGCTGGGCACTGCCGGCTGTGGCGGTAAACAGAGCCAGATCCAGGTCTCTGGAATCATCTTCTTCAGGTTCCTTGGGAATATCGGCAACGCTGTAGTCAGCCAGGATCTTTTCAGACAGAGTCTTCAGATCAGCATCGGTGGGTTCATTGGTATAGCTGGTGTGTCCTGTGGCAAATTCCCATTCCATTTCGAACCAGTCAGTTCTGGAAATGTTCTGGTATTCTTCGCCAGCCAGGCGTTTCTTCTGTTCAGCAATCCACTTTTCCCATCTGGGCTTGTAGTAATCCTTCGTCAGACCAGCCCACTGTCTGTTGGAGTAGTCGGACAGTCCGCCGCTGTTGGCCTGTTCAATGCTTCCCCAGGTGGTGACAAGGGCTTTGGCGTTCATTTCATACAGGTTCTTTGTGAAGTCATCGGTTCCATCGGCCAGAGCTTTGGCAGCCTCAGTCCAGGTGCCAAGCAGGAAGTACTTCTGGGTGGAGAGGATTTCTTCAGAGAAGTCGATGAGTTCCAGGAACTTAGTGGAGTACAGATCAAAGGCTTCGGCATTGCCGGCAGAAATGGCAGCAGCCATCTTCTTGTGGTATTCCTGAGCGGTGTTGGAAATCACCTGCTGAGCCACATTGGCCAGGTCATAACGGTAGCCTTCGCTGTCTTTGAGTTTGTCATAGTCTTCCAGCAGTAAAGCCAGGGCTTTTTCCAGTTTGGTCTTGTCATAGTCGATGACAGAGTTGCCCCATGTGGAAGCAGCAGAAATGCTTTCTGCGGGTCTTGCGTTGATGACGTTTTCCGGAGCTCCCTGACCCTTCATGTTCAGTTCGGGGTTATAAACCGTATCGTTCAGAATCAGCATGGCCTGGTAGGCAGATTCACTTTCAGCGCCATAGCGTCGGGTGGTGTAGTCTCTGTACCACTGTTCCAGATTGATGGGTTCCAGAGTATCGCTGTCGGTCCAGGCAGTTTCAAAGAACATGTCATACAGAACAGGGTTGTTGACGCTGGCTTCAGGAGTAATACCAATACCGGTCAGGTGTTTGGCTTCCTGGAAGGCGTTGGCGACACCCTTTCTGAAGTTTTCGATATGGCCATACAGACCCAGACGGCCGCCGAAGTTGTTCAGCATGCAGTAAACCCATGGGGTGTTGCCGAATTCCTTGCCGCCGTAGCTGCTGGTGTTCTGCCATCTGGGAGATTTCTCGGCATACAGATCCAGAATCAGAGCATGATCTCTGTTGTCTCCCAGACCGTTGATCAGAGCCGGAGTGGGGTTGCTTCCCCAGGACTGGATGATCCAGACGGCATCTTCATCAGACTTCATCATGGAAGCCAGCACTTTCTGAGAAATGACGGACAGGTTCATACCGCCGGTGTTGCCGCCTTCATGGAAGGGGTCGGTGGCGTAGTAGTGGGTGACATCACCATAGACATCCTGCTGAGCCTTATAGAAAATGTCGGCGTATTTGTCGAAGGAATCCGTATCGGTCTTCAACATGGCAGGTCTGGCAATAGCGGTCCAGTTGCCCTGCGGAATGATCTGGGCATCGGGATCCTTGTCCTGAATGTCGGTGGGCACCATGCCGGAGAAACCAAGCAGAGCAGGTTCCATACCCAGCTTCTGCATGATCAGATGGTTCTTTCTGGCCAGTTCGGTTCTGTCGCCAAACCAGTTGTCGTGAACAGGACCACCAAATCCGGTCATATTCTGCATATAGAACCAGGCATAGTAGGCAGGACCGGCAATGAAGTCCTTGATTTCCTGATGGGTGTAACCCAGTTCACCAAGGAAGCGTCTCCAGACTTCTTCCTGGCCGGTCATATCCAGAACCACATTGACACCATTCAGTGCCAGCCAGTCCAGTTCTCTGCGCCATTCTTCCTCGCCATAGAAAGCCATGGAGTAGGACAGGGTGCAGAAGTTGTAGGAGTAGCGCACATCCAGAGGAGTCATCTGATAGATGGGTTCTGTGACCACAGGCATGGTTTCAGGCATCTTTACCTGATCGGAAACCTGGGAGATGTTGACGTTGCAGAAATACTTCAGGTAGTGGTTCAGACCATAGGCGATGCTGACGCCGTTGGGGCCGCTGATGGAGACTTTTCCATTGTTCATCTCCATGGTGAATTCATCGTGTCCGCTGGTGGATTCCTTTACGGAGAAATCGAACCAGTCGTTGTACTGTTCACCCAGTCTGCGGGAAACGATGCCGCGCACTTCTTCGATGGTATCGGCTTCGGTGACAGTCACGTCATATCCGCTGTCCTTGAAATCAGGCACATTCACTTCAGCTGCACTCACCAGAGGGGTGCCGGAAGGTTCGCCGTGAACGCGGACTTCGTTGACCAGAGCACGGCTGGAAGTGGACTGATATTCCACATACAGGCGGACATATCTGGCTTCTACGCCGGTCATATCATAGACATCACCGGAACCATCAGAGGAAGTGTGATCACTCTTCACAGCTTGTTCGGTGAAGTTGCTTCCATCCATGGAGGTGTAGATGCTGTAGCGGGAATAGCCGTTGGTGGGTACATAGACCTCAACGTCTTTCAGGTTGTAGTTTTCTTCCAGGTCAATGTCTACATAAGCGGGATAGCGTTCCGCACTCCAGGTGTTGTGGATGCTTCCGTCGTTAACGCGGGAAGCAGTGGAACGGGACAGGTTGGAGTGAACGGGTTTCTGGAACGCAATGTTTCCTTCATCTTCGGTTTCGGAAGAAGACTGTTTAGCCATGACCTTGAATTCAGCCAGAGCAGGCCAGGGATCGCCGCCGGCACTGGTGATGGACCTGATGACAATACGCACATCGGAAAGCTTTACAGCTTTTTCCAGAGGCATTTCTACGATGTTTTCACCGGTCTTGCGGGATGCAGTCTGGTTTTCAAACAGCAGAGTCCAGTCATCGGCTTTGCGGTCTTTACCATACACATCAAAGGTGAAATGGAAGTCGTTGGTATCGTTGGCCAGGTGTTCAAAAGCAGCTTCCAGACTGGTGACTTCATATTCATTGTCCAGAGCCAGCTCTACCCAGCAGTCGCCTTCGATGGTGGAGATGCCGCCATTGTTGAAGACGTACAGGGTGGAGTAGTTTTCATCCACCAGGTTGGCCTTGTTGCCGGCGTTGCCGCCTACAGAGGAGATGGTGGCACTGGGAGCCACATTGACGATTTCAGCTTCTTCGTCCTGCTTCTTTTCGGTCCAGATTTCCACTTCGGCAATGGCAGGCCAGAAGCCGCCGGGTTCACCGTTGTTGGTGGGGTTGGACAGAGTCAGATTCAGGTGGGAGAAATTGCCTCCCTGATCATAGGTAAAGGTGAATCCGTCATCGTAGTTCACGGTTTTGGTGGTGTCTTCGATGGGAGCATCCACGACGGAGTTCACCACGTGGGAGAGGCTGACATCCACACCCCAGGGAGTATGTCCTTTTTCAAATTTGACAACTACCTTCTTGATGGGGCTGGTTTCTTCTGCGGGAATGGCGAACTGAATGTCGCAGGGCCATTTGGCTCCGTTGTTCACCCACAGGGTATTGGGATCGCCATCGACCATGTTATCCGGTGTTCTGGATCCTTCAGAACTGGGTACCGTGATCTGGCAGCGATCGGCGATGTTGACCAGACCGGTTTCTGCCTGAACAGAAATCCCGGCATTGTCCTGGGCGATGACGGGCATGGGCAGGCCCAGAGATCCCACGGTGACAGCAGCGGCAGCAGCTGTGCAGAGCAGTCTGGTCATCAGAACTGACTTGTGTTTTTTCATGCTTACTTCCTTTCTCTCTAATCTTGAAACGGTTCACAGACCCCCTAAGCAGCCGGGATCTGTTTGCCGTTTTGTCTGTGAAACGTGAATCCGTTTACATAACAATACAGTATCAGAATGTCTGATTTTTGACAAAACTGCAAAAACTTTTTCCGGTTTACGCGGTTGAAACCAACAGAACGAACTGGCTTTTTTCCATCCCCTGTTTTGGACATCGTCATTCTCTTTTTCACTTCCCACCCGGTTCTTTTCAGCAGGATTTCTTCCTCTTTCCTGCCTTTTTCCATTCACATTTTTTCCCGACCAGATCCTTCATTCATTTCTCTTTTCTACGGCACCACGAAGACATTTTCCGGACCGGCATCTCCATGTCTTCCGTGCTCTTTTCTCCATTGGGCGGACCTGAAAAGCAGATTGTTGTTCATCCTTCATGCACAAAAGGACAGGTCCTTTCGGATGCCTGTCCTTGCGTGTTTCAACATTTTCTGGAGAATGTCTTCTCCATTTGCTTATCTGTTTTTCTTCTTTCTGAGCAGAGCTGTGAGAGCTGCACCAGCGCCAGCCATCAGAGTGGTCATCAGACCGGCACCAGTTCCAAAGGCGGTCTTCACAGATTTCTTCACAGACTTGTCAGCTGCTTTTATCTCAGCTTCTGTCTTTGTCTCTGTTTTAGCTTCCGTCTTTTCTTCCTGTTTGTCTGCAGGTTCAGTTTTGTCCACATCAACGGGGGCATCCGGTTTGACCTGGTTGTTTTCGTCAGGATCAGAAACAGGGTTCTGCTTCTTTTCCTCTTCCACTTTTCGGGTGATGGTTTCGGCTTTTGCCACCAGATCTTCGGCTTCCTGTTTGGACAGATTGCCGTCATCCAGCTTCTGCTGTACGAGAGCGACATGAGCTCTGACTTCTGCTTTTAAGGGTGCAGAGCAGAAGGAGAGATCCATGACAGACATGGTCTGCACGAAATCCTTCAGCTGTTCGATGAGCTTTTCATCGGGTTTCATGCGCAGGTTCATCCATGCACTGTTGAGAGCCGTAGCAGCATCATTGACCTGAGCCTGGCTTTCAGGATTTTCCAGAACGGCTTTTGCCGAAGCCAGAGCTTCTGTGAATTCAGTCTGTCCGGCTTCCAGATACAGAGAGAGATCCGTGTCTTCTACAGAAGAAACCAGAACTTCCAGGATGGTGGTATCCACATCCACCACGTATTCCAGAGCTTCCATGGCCGCATTCAGTCTGGCTACAGCCTGGGCAATACTCTGATCGGTCAGAGCTGTTTCACTGTTTCTGACTTCTCTGGCATTTTTCAGAGCAGCGATAAATTCAGTTTTGGCTTCTCCCTCTTTCAGTCTGTTCTGATCGATGGCTTCTGCCTTGGTAATCACTTCATCCAGTTCAGTGAAATCGGTGGTGAAGTCCAGCATCTGGATGGCTCTGACCAGAGCACTCCAGGCGTCGTTGATTTCATCCTGAACGGCTTCTTCATCTGCGGATACAGTCTTGGCGTTTGCCAGGGCAGTTTCAAAATTGCGGACAACCAGAGCATTGACACCTTCCAGAGCACCGTCGGCTTTCAGCTGTTCCGCTTCCGTAATGGCCAGATTCAGCAGCATCTTGTTGCCGGCTACTCTTCTGGTTTCCATGGCCTTCTGCAGAGCTGCAGCTGCCTGATTGACTTCGTCTTTGGTGGGATGTTCTTTTTCCAGAATGGCTTTGGCATTGTTGATGGCTTCTTCCAGAGCCTGACGAGTAGCAGGAGTCAGAGTTTCCAGAGAAATGGCTTCTGCATCACTTACCAGAGCTGCCAGAGCGGTGGTATCCACTTCTTCTTCCTCTTCCAGAACAGCTGTAGAAATCACCAGGTTGGGATAGATTTCCTTACCTTCTGGATTGGCAAGCATGACTTCTTCGATCTTGGTGGTTTCTGTCATATCTGCCTTGAAGGTCAGATCAGCAACAGGAGTCACACCTTCCTCAAAGCTGATGGTCAGGTAGAGCTTTCCATCCCGGATTTCGTTTCTCAGAACAGTTCCCTTTGTGGACACTTCAGGCACTTCCGTTCCTTCGATATTTACAACCGCATCGATGACGCTGATGGTGTTCTTGACATTGTCCAGCTGGATTCTGGCATGAGCCGCATTGTTTTCATCTTTGATGAACTGCACTTCTTCAATGTCGCGGTCCGTTTCAGCAAGCTGTTCCTGGTTCAGGAACATATTGTCATCAAACTGTCCGGAATCAGCCATATTTTCGGGTTTCTCCAGACGCAGAGCTTCCAGAACCAGACCGGCAAGGTCGTTTGTGCAGCCGCCTTCCAGTTTGGCTCCCTTGTTAATGGTCTGTCCGCCGGCGGAGAAGTAAACCATACGTTCGGTATCGGCACTGTAGTCACCATGGGTTCCCCAGGTGCCGCTGCCACTGCCATGGGTGCTTCCGCCATGGTCCGCGTTGGAAATGATCAGTGTGTCTTCATACAGACCGGTTTCCTTCAGCGCATCAATGAGGTTCTTCCACCATTCGTCATAGTTCTTGAGCTCCTTATAATAGCCGTCTGTGAAGTAGCCGTGGGCATGACCGTGTTCATCCATCACATCCGACTGCATATAGGTCAGAGCGGTCTTTTTGAACAGATCCGGGTTTTCTCTGATGAAGTCAGCTACTTTGTCGAAGACGATGCCGCCTTCGGTATTGATGGAAACCGCACCGGCATCTGGGTTGATGATGCCTTCTTCAATGGTCTTCCATTCCGTAAACATGCTCAGAGCCCGGGTCGGATCCTGCTGCTGGATGACCTTGAAGACGGAAGGATAGGTGTTTGTGGGATCACCGAATTCAGCCCAGTAGTTCTGATCGGATTTATCATTGTCGTATTTGTACTGCACAGGCAGTTCAGCCCAGTTCTGACCGGATAACATGGAGATGTAGTTCTGCGCAGAAATGGGAGGATTCACACTCTGAGCGCTGTAGCTGGTGGCGAATTCCTGATTGTGCAGATCCATGGCATAGGTGTTGGTGCGGACATTATCCAGACCTTCACCCCAGTCGGAAAGATACCAGGCCTTGTCAGGAGACCAGGCCAGCCCGCCGCCATCCATGGTGACGGAAACAACGCGCTTGTAGGGATAGATGCCGGCTTCAGAAGCAACAGCTGCTTTCTGATCAGCATCCGCCAGGGCAACGTCGCCTGCACCCACAACGCCATCGGCGTTCAGGTCATATTTCTTGTTGGCTTTCACGGTGAAATCGATGGTATCGCCTTTGGCATCCAGGTTTTCAATGAGGCTGGTCTTGGCGGTATCGGAATACAGCTTCAGGTTGGTGATGGAGAGCTTGCTGGAGAGATCTTCTGCAGTCTCCGCAACATCAAACTGGATCTTACCAATGCGGGTAGTCGCATAGTTGATGATGTTTCCTACTGGCAGAGAGCCGTCGGTCGTCATGGAGACATGGATCTTTCCGCTGTAAACATCAGGTTTCATCTGTACGCCGTTTTTGTAAATCTGACGCACACCGGGAGTGAGCACTTCGGGATCGTATTCCAGATCGAATTCGATGGCTCTGGCCTCACCGGCCTTCTGAGCATCGATGTGCAGGTCAGCCGTATAGATGGAACCGGAAGCGATGGACTCAGAAGAAACAACACGCACTTCCAGATCCTGTGCCTTTCTCATGTCGTGCAGCAGAGCAGCATCTTCTTCGCCGAGCACGGAATCGGTGATCAGGAAATAGCCCAGGGTATAGGAATATTCACTGTCCGGACTGGAGTTTGGTCCATAGTGACCTGTACCGTCATTGCCCAGTTCAGAGTAGAGCCGTCAAAGCCGCCATTCTTCCAGTCTTCCACAAAGTCGGTGGTGGTCACAGAATCCTGCAGCCTGCCATTGACGTAAAACAGATATTTATCGTTGTCGGTATCAAAGCTCAGAACGATATCATTCCAGTGGCTGTCGGTCTGGGAAACAAAGAAGTCGCTGCCGCTGGCGGTGCGATAGGACAGACGGTTTTTCCAGGTATCCCGGCGTCCCATGGCATAGGCAAAGGTAAAGCCGGAGCCATCCCAGACATCCCAGTTCTTGTTGGCGACAACGCAGGGGTCGTTGACGTTGGAGAAGTAGTTGGAGCGGATGGAGAAGGCAATGGAGGAATTGGCCAGATCTTCATGACCGAAGTCGATGTAGCTGCCTTTGGTGAAGGTAGCGCCATTACCGAAGTTTCCGGCTTCCGTGATCTGGATATCCGATCCCTGAACACTCAGTTCATGACCTTTGGCATCCTTGAGATCCTTTTCGAAAGGAAGATAGTATTCCGCCTTGTTGTTGATGGAAGCGGGCAGGCTGTTTTCATCATAGACATGCACCAGTAGAGAATCTTCAAAGCTTCCTGTTTTCGCCTTAATGGTCAGATCCAGAGGCAGAGCAGCAGAATCAGAAATCTTGAGAACAGCGTTCTGACCTTCTCCGCTCAGTTCAATGCCAGTCACGTCAGATTCCAGAGACCAGTTCACATCAGCTGTTTTCAGAGGGGTGCCAGCCGCATTGAATGTGGCCATATGATAGGTCACCTGATCCCCGGCACTGGCTTTCAGGAAGTTTTCTCCCTGGATTTTGGCTGAGACAGCAGTCAGATCTCTGGCGATGGTGATGGTCTTTTCATAAACTTCCCCATCCTTTGTTGCGGTCAGCTTAAAGCTGTTTCCACTGAAGTTTCCGGGAACTTTGACCCGGATGCTTGTGGCGCCTGCCGGCAGCAGCTGGATCTGGCTGTTGTCGCAGCTCCAGTCAGCTGTTCCGGTCACCAGACCGGCACTTTCCAGAGAGTAAACAGCCGTCACATCTTCTTCTCCGGAGAGATCGAGGGAGTCTGCTCCGGAAATGGAGAGGGATGCTGTATTGGCATACAGATACTGAATTTCATCTTCAGACAGCACTCTGTTCCAGACTTTCAGTTCGTCATAGGCAGCCTGGTCCTTGATGCCGTAGTAACCGGTGAAGTTGCCGCCGATGGTGAAGTTACCGCTGCTGGTGTCATTGGATCCGGTATCGCTTGTTTCCAGATGAGTACCCTTCACACCATCCACATAGATGGAGCTTTCGCCCTTTTCGTTCTGGCTGACCACAACGAAGTGCCACTGGTTTTCAAAGGTGGTGTAGAACTTGTTGTCATAGCGGGTGTGAGTGGAACGGTTCTTGGTGTTGAAGTTGAAGTAATTATCGCGGATGGCCAGAACAAATCCGTTGTTGGCACCCCAGTCCCAGTCCTTGTTGCCAAACAGGGCCGGGTCCACGGGACTGCCGTCAATGCCTTTGATTTTCACCCAGGCACCGATGGTAAACGCATCGGTATCACTAAACTGGAGATCCTCTCTGCCGCTGAACTCCAGTCTGGTGGCATTGGAAGAGTCAGAGGAGAAGCGCATGGCCTGCCCTTTAACGCCTTCTTCGTAGGTGACGGATCCACTGCCTTTGAATTCGGGGGTGTAGTTTCCTGCCGCATCTGAATAATTTCCATCCAGAGACATGGACAGAACAAGGCCTTCATTCAGATTTTGGTCCATCGCTTCTTCAGCAGCCATGACCGGCATGGTCATGGGCAGTCCGGAGGAGACGCCCATGAGGACGCTGAGCAGCAGGATGGATCCTTTAGAATTGTGTTTCATAAAGTAAAGTTTTCCTTCCTTTTGGTTCCTTCAATCCGAAAGTATGTTCTTTCACCGCAAATGTTTACTGGATCAAGCAGCGCCAGTGGTGGTCAAACAATCATGTTGAAAGCGCTTTTAGAAAGAATGTCTAAATTGTAGTGCTCCAAAATGAAAGCGTCAAACAAGTTTTCTTTACTAATCGAAAACGGTTTCATTACTAATTCAGGATCCATTTTCTGCACTGAATTTTACCTGTTCCCATTGAAGTCCTTTCCAGTCCTGCTGCTCCGTCCTTTCGTAAATCTCCCGTTCAGACAGACTGAAAAGCAGGATTTCTCCTGCGTAAACGTTCATGGAGATGTTTATCAGCTAGCCTGGCCAACAGTTCTCACAGGCCGGAGAAAGCTCAGCAGAAAGTTCTTATCTGTACCTGCCAGGACAGTCCCTGTAATAAAATGAAATAGAACGTAAAGCTGATGGATTCTGACTTCCAACCCTTCCAGGCTGAAAAAGAAGACTGTGAAAACCGTTCTGCCAGGAATCCATCAGCTTTCATCGCATACAGGGAGGAATGATTATGCTTATGGACACCTGGAATCTGCTTGTTGAACGAAAAGACTTTTTCCTTCAGCTTCTTCTTGAACATCTGGAAATCTGTCTGACGGCCATCCTCATCGCCATCGTTGCGGGAGGACTGATGGGTATCTTCATCAGTGAATACCAGAAGTCTGCCAAACCCACCCTGGGTGTGATCAACTTTCTGTACACCATTCCTTCCATTTCCATGCTTGGATTTCTGATTCCCTTCTCCGGAGTCGGCAACACAACTGCCATCATTGCCCTGACCATCTATGCCCTGCTGCCCATGGTCCGCAATACCCATACCGGCATCACCAATGTGGATCCGGCTATTCTGGAAGCCGCTAAAGGCATGGGCAGCACCCCTTCTCAGATTCTCTTTCGAATCAAGCTGCCCCTGGCTATGCCGGTGATCATGTCCGGCATTCGAAGCATGGTCACCATGACCATCGCCCTGGGAGGCATTGCTTCCTTTATTGGAGCCGGCGGTCTGGGCGTCGCCATCTACAGAGGTATCACCACCAACAACCCGGCCATGACCATGGCAGGAAGCCTGCTCATTGCTCTGCTGGCGCTGTTCATGGACTATGTGCTGGGACTCATCGAAAAGAGAATGAACCACCGCTCCAGAAAAAAGACCAGAACAAACCGGATGGTGACAGGCGGTGTTCTGGCCCTCTGCATAGTTCTGATCTGCAGCTTCCTTTTCGGTTCTCCGAAAAAGGACACTCTGCATGTTGCCACCAAACCCATGACCGAGCAGTACATCATGGGAGAAATGCTGGATGTGCTCATTGAACAGGATACGGATCTCAATGTAGAACTCACCCAGGGTGTAGGCGGAGGAACCTCCAACATTCAGCCAGCTATGGAAACCGGTGAATTCGATCTGTACCCCGAATACACCGGCACAGGGTGGAACATGGTCCTCAAGCATGACGGCATCTACAGCGAAGACCTGTTTGATGAACTCAACAGCGAATACGAAGAGCAGTACGACATGACCTGGCTTGGCATGTATGGCTTCAACAACACTTACGGCATCGTCGTTACCCCGGAAACCGCGGAGAAATACAATCTGAAAACCTGCTCCGATCTGCAGAAAGCTGCACCGGAACTGACCTTTGGAGCCCAGTACGATTTCTTTGAACGGGAAGACGGTTATAAGGCTCTCTGTGATACTTATGATCTGGCTTTTGGAAATACCATGGATCTGAACAACGGCCTGAAATACCAGGCCATTGCCGATAAACAGATCGACTGCATGGTTGTTTTCACCACAGACGGACAGCTGGCGGCTTCCGATCTGGTGGTTCTGGAAGATGATAAACACTGCTATCCATCCTATGTCTGCGGAAATGTCATCCGGAAAGAAGTACTTGAAAAGCATCCGGAACTGAAGGATATTCTTGGAAAACTGGATGGTCTGATTTCTGACCAGGATATGGCAGCAATGAACTATGCGGTGGAAACGGAAAAGAAGGAACCCAGGGATGTGGCAAAGAATTTTCTGAAGGAACATAACCTTCTGACGGAGGCCGACCATGACGAAAGCAATTGAATTTAGAAACATCACCAAAGCTTATGGCGACAAAGTGGTACTGGACAATATCAGCCTGAGCATTGATCAGGGAGAATTTGTCACCATCATCGGCCGCTCCGGATGCGGCAAGACCACCGCTCTGAAGATGGTCAACGGACTGATCCATCCCGATTCCGGTGAGATCCTGGTGGACGGAGAAAACATTCAGATCAAGGATCAGATCCAGCTCAGAAGAAACATCGGCTATGCCATTCAGGGCAGTGTCCTCTTCCCTCACATGACCGTTGAACAGAATATCGCCTATGTCCCCAGTCTGACGAACAGAAGGGACAAACAGAAAATCAGAGATGCCGTATCCAAATGGATGGAGATTGTTGGTCTCTCTGACGATCTGCGAAACCGGTATCCATCCGAACTCTCCGGTGGTCAGCAGCAGAGAGTAGGCATTGCCAGAGCACTGGCTGCTTCACCAAAGATCCTGCTGATGGATGAACCCTTTGGTGCTGTCGATGAAATCACCAGAGAGCAGCTGCAGAAAGAACTGAAACGGATTCACCAGCAGACCGGGGTTACCATCCTGTTCGTAACCCATGACATTTCAGAAGCCCTTCTTCTTGGGACAAAAGTCCTGGTGATGAATGATGGTCAGATCGAACAGTTTGCCAGCCCGGAAGAACTGCTTCACCACCCAGCAACTCCGTTTGTGGAGGAGCTGATTCGGAAAGAAAGCCGGATTGCTCAGCTGGTTAAAGACCAGAGTCCATCCTCTGACAAGCAGTAAAAGGATCCGTCCTGAACCGGAATCCAGAAACAGAACAAGAATACATAGATGTAGATTCCACATGTCTGACTGCACCGTTCCAGTAGCCTGACCGCATTTTCC
>Cam_p2__coassemble_1498_pt1 | contig 17806 bp, 8 predicted proteins | sample Cam_p2__metabat2_low_PE_020 | metagenome-assembled genome bin Cam_p2 | reverse complement strand
TTTGTTTCCTGAAAGGCGGGGAAAACGGTGATTTTTCAAAAATTTTCAACTTCAGGAGCTTCTAAAAGACAGAACGGGGCCGGACAGGTAGAATGATCCCATGATTTTAAAACTGATATACGTCACTACGACTAATGAAAACGAACTGAATGCTGAAACCTGGAAATGGATGGCTGATCATTTTAAAAATGAATGGATGAATCATGAATTCTTTCTTGTCCAGACCGAAGATGAACTCCGATCAGCCTCCCTGCCCAAACCCGAAGAGGCTGTTCTGGAACTGATCCTGGAAGAGAGTCCGGATCATGACGACTGCAACTGCCTGGTGCTCAGAGACGAAAGAGCAGACTACGTGCTGGAAATCAAAAAGGAGACCCCGCCAGCCATCTGTTCCATGCTCTGCATTTCGCTTCTTGCGGCTGCCAGAAATCAGCTGGATGAGTTTGAACTGACGGAAAAGGGATTCTGCCTGGATGACATGGTAGTGGTGAATCTTGCCGGAACGGAGTTTGATCAGTACCTGCGCGGCAGGTCACGGGATGAACATCTGAACCTGCTGGGTGAGCTCACTGCCTCCAGAACCCAGATTGTCGAGCAAGACCTTATTCCTGCCTATGAAGCAGTAAAGCAACAGCTTCTGAATGGAAAGCCCGTAAAAGACCGGGATACTGCCGTCCAGATCGCAGAAGCTGTTTTTGAAAACAGCCAGAATACACTGGCAAGACTCAATGAAATTGAAACCGAGCTGCAGGATCTGGCCATCCGGACCACCATGCAGCAGGCGCGGATCAATAAGAAACTGCGCGCCTGGAACCTGCTCTTTCATACCGCCATGAAAAGAGTCATGCAGGGTGATGAGGAAGCCGAAAAGTTTGTGGCTCTGCTTTTTGAACCCAGGCTTACAGGACTGAATGAGCAGCTGAAGGAAGACTACCAGCTGGTGGTTACTGATTCCAACAGCCCCGACATTATGAAAAAGCAGCTGCAGTTTCTGCTTTCCCTGCGGCTGTCCAATGAGCAGCATGAAATGTATGAAAAATTCATCCGGGACAAAATCTTCGGCAAGGATCTGAGCTTCCTGCGGGATGATGATGAAACCCTCAAACGAAGACTGTATCTGGCTCTCATTGATGAAGCGATTCTGGAAACCCTGGAAAACCGGGAGTTCGCGCTGGAATACCGGAAAACCGATCTGGACTCGGCTCAGATGCATACAGCCCTGGAAGCCCTGCTGCAGGATCTGCCGGAAGATCCCGAAGAAGCTATTCTGCAGGTCATGAGCGGACTGGGACTCTCCTACGTTCTGGCCAGCACAGCCTATGGTTACCCCATGAGCCCGGAAGTGGTGGCTCCTGCCTCCAGAATGGGCATCCGCCTGTTTCTGGAAGCCATGGAAAACCGCAAGATTGATCTCGATGAACACCTGGTCCTGATTGCCACCGCATTAAGTGCTCTGCTCATGTATGAAGATGAGCATCTTTCCTGGAGAGAACAGGCCATCGACTATACCGACAGGCTGTTTCTGGAACTGACGGCTTCCTCCCGTCTGGAAAAGCCTCTTTCTCCCACAGAACTGACTGCTCTCTCCTGGCTTTGCTTCCATTTCTTCAGAAGCCTCAATCTGGAAAATGGAAACGAGCAGAGTGCCGCGTTTAATAATATGCTCAGTCTGGAAGAGATCAGAGAACGTCAGGTCATCACCCTGCCTGTTCTCAACTGGATTGAAAAATACGCCTCCATTCACGGTCTGCAGGGACTGGCCAGTCCTTATGAAGACCTGTGGTTCTTTTCTCATGAACAGACAGCGTCCAGAGAAGAAAGACAGACCTTCCTGTCTTTACTCAACCGCTGGGCCGTTTCCAATCCGGCTGATGCCACAGATCTGATGACCCGAAGCCTGATCCGTCTGGCCTGGATGCCGGAGCCCATTTACTCCTTTGAGGGAGAACCGGATCTGATTTTCCAGATTGCTTTGCAGCAGATGCTGGAGATTGCCGAACTGGATGGCACCTCCATGTACTGGCAGGGAAAGAAATTCACCGAGTTCTATCCCTTCTTCGGTTCCATCGGACTGGCCTGTGTTCCCACTCTGGGGTATGAAAAGATGATCCGTCTTTTTGACAAGGCAGATCCGGAAGAGGTCGACATCCGCTTTCCGGAAGATGCCGGTCCGGGGGGAAACCTGACTCTCAGAGATCTGGAACTGGATGAACTCGAAGCGGATCTGCAGAACTCCCTGTTCCTGGACTATTCCACCCACCGTCTTCATGAAGCCCTGGCAGCTTTGCAGACCACCAGAGAACTGACACAGTCCAACAAGTCCAAAGCTCCCGGCATGGCCGTTCAGGCAGCCAGACTGTTTAACTGGTTTATGAAACCAAACAACTTTGCTCAGCTCAGCATAGAAGACCAGGGTCACGCTGCGCAGATCGGCTACGATCTGGGCGAACTGTTCATGGAATTCCGCCAGCTGGATCTGGCTGTGGATTATCTGGGATGGACCAGAGACGTTCTGGACCACCTGGATGAAGAGCAGGAGCTGAGCGATCTGCAGAAAGAAATTCTGCTGGAATGCCGGTACAACCTGCTGCTCATTGCCATGGAGCTCAAAGACACCACCCAGAGCAATCAGGAAGCTTCCAGACTGCTGGAACTGCTGAGCATGGATAAGGAAGATGCTTCCCAGAGAAACCTGCGGGAAAACTATCTGTATGTGTTCTGCCTCTATGCCATGAAAACCGGATTCTTCGGTTCCGGCAGACTGCTGTATCTCGAACAGAATATGCTTCCCCTGCTGGCCGGTGATGAAATCTCCAAAGACAGGACAAAAACCGGAACACCTGAACTGCATGAAGCCATTCTGGATCTCTATGAAGAGATTCTGGAAGAAGCCTGCAAACAGAAAGACTATCCCATGATGGGTAATCTGGCCATGCGGGTCATGGACCAGACGCTGATCAACAGCGATCTTCATGAACGAAACAGCCGCAGCCTGGCCATGAAGCTGTTCCTGGCTTCCAAGGCACAGTCCGGCAAAGCCGCTGAAGCCAGAGCCAATGCCCAGAGTGTAGCAAGACTGATTCAGCTGGAAAATTCCGGAAACGGCTATTTCACCGAACCGGCCAATCATATGGCAGCGGTTCTTCTGGCCGATCTGGATGGAAAGCCTGATTCAGCCAGCCAGAAATTCCTGAGCCAGTATCTGATTCAGGTGAACTTCTTTGCCCTGCTGGAAAAGGACATTCTCGATCTGGTCCATGACACCGACTGGGACAGCCGTTTTCCCGATGCGGCCTGGAGTTCTCTGGAAAGCCGGCTTCTGGAACGGGATCTGACCCGGCAGGAATCTGCTGTTCCCAGACCTTTCTGGCAGACGGATCTGCTTCTGCAGAAACCCGGCCTGAGCAAACTCACCCGGATGTCCTCCTTTGAAGAACTGGAAGAAATGGGAAACCAGGCCGCCGAGATTCTGGAAGGACTGAACAGGCTGGAAGAAAACCGTTCCGTTTCCTTTGCCAAAACCAGAGCCAGACTTCATGCTCTGGATAATCTGCGGGGGATTGTCAGAGACTTCACTGACCCGCAGATCTTTAATAAGAGCGATGAGGCTAGAAAGGAACTGCTTGAAGAAGGCATTGGCAATTCACTGTTATTCTGGGAACTTGATTTCCAGCTGCTGATGGTGCAGGCGATGGCCGGCTTCATGGTTTCCAATGCCGAAAAGCTGCAGGAAGCCAGAGTGCAGGCTGGAAAAATCCTGGAGACGGTGCTCAAAGGAAGAGTCTCACCAGAGAGCCAGACAGCCGTTCTCATGCAGGAACTGGATCTGGTAATCCTGCTGATGGATGCCCAGCTGGCTGCAGAAGAAAAGCGGATGGGCGATATGGCGAAAGATATGAAGGAAGCCGAAACGCTCTTTGGCAGGCTTCAGTCTCTCCATACCCATGAGGATCTGGTCATTCTGGATGCGCTGCTGGAAGGCATCCGCCTGCAAGTCAGCGAAAGCGGCCAGAAAAATACCAGAAGATCCTTGAGACTCATTGAGGATCTGCAGAGATCCCTGAGGGATGTGCTGCTGACAGGCAGTCTTTCTCTGGATCAGCAGTGATTTCAAATCAAAAAATATTCTGATGTTTCTTTTTACAGAGAATGCTGCAGCGGATGCTGCAGTGTTCTCTGTTTTTCACGTTTTATTCCGATGAGGCTTCCGGGACTGGTGGTTGCGGGAATGATTCATTCATCTGTTCCGGGAAAACAGCCGCTGCTTTGTATAATGAAGACAGTCAATTAGGAAGGTCTGATGCCGATGAAATACATGACGGTTCTTGAAGCCTCCAAAAAATGGGGCATTTCAGATCGTCGTGTCCGTTTTCTCTGTTCGCAGGGAAGAATCAGGGGCATCATTCAACAAGGGCGGCGTTATCTCATTCCCTATGGAACCGAGAAACCCGCGGATGAACGGATCAGGCAGCGCCATTCTTCGCGCACCAAACACTACAACGATTTTTCCCGGATTGATTTTCTGAAGGGAATGATCGCTGACCAGCCAGACGTTTCTGGAACGGTCAGAGAACAGCGAAGCCGGGATTTCATGCTGAACTTCGCCACCTCCAATGCACAGCTGTCGGGCAACAGTCTGAGCAGAGAGGAAATCCAGAAGATCTTCGAGGGCAGAGTCTCTGCGGACTGCTCCTTGAATGATCTTTTGAGTGTAGTGGGCACAAGAGATGCCATGAACTATGTCAAAGACTGTGTTCTGGAGAAGAAACCTCTCTCCCAGAACATTATCCGAAGCATCCATGGGCTTCTGATGGTTTCCATGCCGGATGAAAAAGGGAAGTACAGACGGGTAAAAGTCATGATTCAGGGAGCGGAAAACGATCCGGTCTGGCTGGATCTGATGGAACCCCGGATGAACGATCTTCTCAATATCAATACGCAGCGCAAAAAAGTGATGCACCCGGTTGAACGAATCGCCAGGTTCCATCTGGAATTCATGAACATTCATCCATTTTCAGATGGCAACGGGCGTACAGGTAGGATATTGATGAATCTGGAACTGATGCAGAACGGTTATCCCCCCATCGAGATCAGGATGGATCAGAAAAAGGAGTATGAGGCAGCCATTCGTACTTACTATTCCAAGCACGATGCGGAGCCCATGGTCCGTCTGATTTCTGACAACCTGGAAGAAAGTCTCGAAAAGCAGCTGAGAGCTGCCTATCCCAGAAGGAAGCGCAAAGCAGCAGAACCCAAAACTGAGCTGAAATCAGAACCCAAACCGGAACTGAAGTCAGAAACCAAAAAAGAGTTCAGATCCAAAGCCGGGATCAGTCTGCCTGCCATGCAGACAGTCTACCCCGAAACCAGGATTTAAAAGACAGCAGCGATAAGCCAGGGCAGGCTTGTCTGGCTGCTGTCTTTTTTGATTCCATTTTAGGAATTTCAGCTGCTGAAGCGGGAAGAGAAGAACGGCTATAAGGAAGATTTGGTAAAGATTCTTAAGAGATTCCTAAATCTTGATTGCAGAAGAGAAAAATCGTTTAGCCGGATGAATTGGCAGATAAACATGCTGATATAATACAGACATACTTTGTAAGGCACATAAATGTGCCGGAGGAATATATATGGGAATTATTAGATGGGGCCTTAACAGCGTAAATTCTGCTTATGCTGATCAGCCCAAAGAAGTTTTAAATCCACAGGGTCTCTCCAATGATGTCCTGGCTGCCCCGGCTTCCGGAACCCGCAAGGGAAAAGCCGTCAACGGTGTGATCACCGATGGTTCGGTCTTCAACGTTGGCATCAACCAGGCAGCACTGCTGATTGAAAACGGAAAAGTCCATGATTTTGTCATCGCCACCGATGAGAAAACCACGGGTCAGTATATCTATGATACGGACAGAGAACCTTCTCTGCTCACAGGCGGTCTGAAGGAATGGGACAACGTCTGGAAGATGGTGAAGAACCGCTTCACCTTCGGCGGACAGTCTCCCAACATCATGAACCTGGTGTACATCAACCTGAAGGAAATCAACGAAAACCCCGTTGGTGTGGGCAAGTTCCCCTTTATTGACAATTATCTGAAAACCAGACTGATGCTGGGGGCTCACGGCTATTACACCTTCCGGATCTCCAACCCGGTGACCTTCTATGAAAATGTGATGATCGATCCCACTGCCCGTTATGACAAGGACAAGATCACCAGCCAGCTCAAGGCAGAAATGATGCCCAAGATCCAGGCTGCTCTGGCCAAAGTGGCACCACTCTGCACAAACGGTTATCAGGATATCTATCTCCATGATAAGGACATTGCCCAGGCTCTCAATGAAGAACTGGGTCAGGAATGGCTGGACAAGCGCGGCATTGAACTGGTAAAGGTGGCTCTGACCCCTGAGCTTTCTCCTGCTGATGAAAAGCGCGTCATGCAGCTGGAAAACGCCAAAACCCTCTCCAATACGGATATGGCTCTTGGCAGCATGGTCAACGCCCAGAATGATGCTATGCAGCGCGCCGCTTCCAACTCTGCCGGAGCCATGACAGGCTTCATGGGCATGGGTATGGCAGCTGGCGGAGGTCTCAACGCCGGTGCCATGATTCAGGACAAGATGGCTCAGGAAGCCGCAGCCAGAACGGCTGCAGCCGCTGCTGCTCCTGCAGCTAATGCTGATACCTGGACCTGCTCTAACTGCGGCAATGTGAACCAGGGCGGCAAGTTCTGCTCCAACTGTGGAACACCCAAACCCACTGTTCAGTACTGCCCGGAATGCGGCACCAAAGCCGAAGCCGGACAGAAATTCTGCACCAACTGCGGCCACAAATTCTAGGAAATCTCTTCCTTGAACCCATTCAAAAACACCATTCGCCGGATCGTTCTGATCCGGCGTTTTTCAATGCTGGTCTCTCTGCAGGACATTCCGCAAATCTGTTCATGAGCCGTTGAAAATTTTACATCTGTGCTGAAAGCGGGGGAAATTGCTTTTCAAACCGATTCTCAAAAACACGTCATTTCCTTCAAAATACGATGGATAAGGCATTTTTGTAGATATCAGAACAGGTAGAATCAATTGATTTGACTAAGTTTCCTGAAAGCCTTTTCCTGTAAGCGCATTTTGGTTATAATGAGTGCATATCCGAAATACCCATGTATTTTGTAATGCCTTTTTTTCCAGGCCGATTTCGACTGCCTCAGACCGGGAAAAAAGGTGGATGAGAAATTTGAAAGGAGCCTCAATGAGCAAATTCAACAAAACAAGCCGTTTCTCCGCTGGAGTAATGGCTGCGCTGCTGACTGTTCAGCCCTTCATGGCGCCGGCTGTCTACGCTCTGGATACAAATGTCCGTTCTGAATCCGAGAACCAGATGACATCCGAACCAGAAGCCGTCTATGTGAACACAGTGACCAATGCAGAACGCGACATCAACTTCGATGCCAACTGGAAGTTCAATCTGGGTGATGCCTCTGGTGCACAGGATGCAGCATTCAACGACTCCCGCTGGGATACCGTCAACCTGCCTCATGACTATTCCATCGAACAGGAATACACCAGCCAGGGTGAAGCGGAGTCCGGCTATCTGTTAGGCGGAACCGGCTGGTACAGAAAGAGCTTTACAGTCGATAAGGAACTGGAAGGCAAGAAGATCCGCATTGATTTCGGCGGCGTCTACATGAATTCCACCGTTTATATCAACGGCCACAAACTGGGTGTTCATCCCTATGGCTACACTCAGTTCTCCTACGACCTGACCGACTACCTGAACTTTGGCGGTGAAAACACCATTGCGGTTAAGGTTGAACACAATACACCGTCTTCCCGTTTCTACTCCGGTTCCGGTATGTACAGAAGCGTGAAGCTGCAGGTTGTGAACCCTGTTCACATCGGCCTGTACGGATTCCGTGCTGATTCTGCCAATCTGGAAACGGAACTGAACAACGGCCAGGCTGCCGGTCTGCGCATGAGAACCGTTGTGGACAACGATTCCGACGAAGCCAAGACTCTGACAGTCAAGCACACCGTTTATAAGAAGGGTGATCTGGAAACACCCGTTGCTTCTGCAGAAGGCACCGTTGCGGTTGCTGCAGGCGAAAGCAAGGAAGCTGAAGTCAACACCACAGTCTCCAATCCCGATCTGTGGAGCTTTGACAATCCAAACCTGTACACCATCGTAACCGAGATCGTAGATGGCGAATCCGTTGTGGATACCATGAACACCGACTACGGTTTCCGCTACATGAACTACAGCGGCAGCACCGGTTTCTCTCTCAACGGCGAGAAAGTGAAGATCAAGGGTGTCTGCATGCACCACGACCAGGGTTCTCTGGGCGCTGAAGCTTACTACAGAGCCATTGAACGCCAGGTTGAAAAACTGAAAGACATGGGTGCCAACCTGATTCGTGTAACCCACAACCCCGCTTCCGAAGATCTGCTGAAGATCTGCTCCGAAAAGGGCATGATGGTCATCAACGAAGCCTTCGACGGCTGGCATTTATCCAAGAACGGCAACTACAACGACTACTCCACTGCCTTCAACAAGACCATTGATTCCGATAACGAAATCATCGGTGCCGAAGAAAACATGAAATGGTCCCAGTTCGACCTGGAAACCATGGTTCTCTCCGAGTACAACGAAGCTTCCGTCATCATGATCTCTCTGGGCAACGAAATGCAGGAAGGTACTTCCAGCGGCTTTAACAACTCCTTTGTTGAAGTAGCTGACAGACTGATCGGCTGGACAAGAGCACTGGATACTACCAGAGCCGTAACCACAGGCGACAACGTTCTGAAAGGCCTGGGTTCCAGCACCATCACCATGCAGAACAATATTCACAATGCCGGTGGTGTAGTTGGCGGTAACTACTGCAGCGGCACCCAGTACGACAATATTCACCGTACAAATCCTGACTGGGCTCTGTTTGGTTCCGAAACTGCTTCTCACATCAACTCCAGAGGCGTTTACGATCGCATCTCTGGCGGCGGTCAGTCTTCTGACAAGAAACTGACTTCTTATGACAACTCTGCTGTAGGCTGGGGCGCTGTGGCTTCCAATGCCTGGTATCAGGTTATTACCCGCGACTTCGTTATGGGTGAAGCTGTATGGACCGGCTTTGACTACCTGGGCGAACCCACTCCCTGGAACGGCACCGGTTCCGGTTATGTAGCCGGCAAAGGATCTCCCAAGAGCTCCTACTTCGGTATCATCGATACTGCCGGTTTTGAAAAGGATAACTACTACTTCTATCAGTCCCAGTGGAACGACAAAGTGACCACTCTGCACGTTCTGCCCGCCTGGAATGAAGATGTTGTCTACAAGGATTACAGAGGCAACGTTCCCGTTGTTGTTTACTCTGATGCAGCAGCTGTAGAACTGGTATTCGTAGACAAAAACGGCAACGAAACTTCCTATGGTAAGAAAGCCTTCACCAAGAAGACCACCGATGCCGGATTCACTTATCAGATCTATGAAGGCACCGATAAAGACAGCGAAAACCATAAGAACCTGTACCTGCAGTGGAGTGTTCCCTATGCAGACGGTACGCTGAAAGCCATCGCCTACGACGAAAATGATCAGATCATTAAGAGTGAAACCTGCGTAGGACGTACCCAGGTAGAAACCACCGGTGAAGAAAAGAAACTGGATGCGGAAGCAGACAGAACTGTCATCACCGCAGATGGCAAGGACCTGACCTACATCACCATCGACGTAACCGATGAACAGGGAAGAATCGTTCCTGATGCCAACAACAACGTACAGATCACTGTAGAAGGTGACGGCGTGCTGGTCGGCATGGACAACGGTTTCCAGGCTGACTACCAGTCCTACCAGGATGACAACCGCAACGCCTTCAACGGTAAGGTGCTTGCCATTGTACAGTCCACTAAGGAAGCCGGTAAATTTACTGTTACCGCTAAATCCGCCGGTCTGGAATCCGACACCGTAGAAGTCACCACTGTTCCTGCAGCCACTTCTTCTACTGAAGGAAAACAGATCCAGAGCCTGCTGTACTCCAGAATCTACTATGTGAAGATGGGTACCATGCCCACTCTGCCTTCTCAGATTCAGGCTACCTACACTGATGGTTCCAAGGAATACGTTGACGTAACCTGGGATGCCATTGATGAATCCAATCTGCAGACTCCCGGTGTCTTCACCGCCACCGGTAAAGCCGGCAACCTCTCTGTATCTGTGAACATCAACGTTATCGATACTGTAGCCAGCCTGCTGAACTACTCCACATCCACACCTGTTGGATTTGCTCCGGCTCTGCCCGAATCCCGTCCCGCTGTTCTGGCCGATGGCACCATCATGTCCGCAGCCTTTGATGTGAACTGGGACATGCCTGAAGCTTCCGCATGGAACACTGCCGGAACCGTAGTTGTTCATGGTACAGCCAACGTTCTGGGCCAGGAAGTGGATGTGACTGCCACTGTCCGTGTCCAGGAAGCTGAAGTCACCATTGGTGATTCCATCTCCTCCAAGGCACTGACTGTCACCCAGGATGTACCTGTTGAATTCCAGTCCGATACTCTGGAATCCATCTACGATGACAGCACAAGCATTTCCGACAACACCAGCGGCGGTGCCAACCCCACCTGCTGGACCAACTATGCGTGGTCTCAGGAAGGCAATACCACTTCTGCCATCACCTTCGAATACGCTACTCAGCAGCAGCTGGGTGAAATCGTGATCCACTTTGCCAAGGACGGCTATTCCATGCGCTATCCCGAAGCTGGCAAGACTGTCATCGAAATCTCCGATGACGGCATCAACTGGACCACTCTGAACGCTGACGAGACCATCGGTTCCGAAAGCGGACGCGTAAAACCATACACCTACAGCTTTGCGCCCATTCAGGCCACCTTCATTCGCTTCAACCTGACCAACACCACTATTGCCACAGGAACCGCTGCTAAACCCTGCACCGGTATGACTGAAATCGAACTGAAGATGTCCACCAGTGCCTTCGTCAGCCACTCCGATACCGGACTGGAATCTCTGAAAGTCAACGGCAAGGAACTGACTGAAGCTCAGCTCGCTTCCGGTGAATACGAAACCGCTGCTCTGTGGGCTAACGTAGAAGCAGTCGGCAAGAACAATGCCGCTGTCACCGTTCTGCCTGCAGCTGACAACCAGATCAAGATTCTCACTGAAGCAGAAGACAACAGCAAACGCAGCACCTTCATCATTCACCTGAACGGTGCAAACGAACAGAACCCCAACGATTCCACTCTGGATATCGATACAGACCGCTATACCGTAACCGCAAGCAGCCAGGTTGAATACGATGGCTATGAAGGACTTGCTTCCTACATCATCGATGGCAACCCTGAATCCCACTGGCACACAAACTGGAAGAACGGTGCTACAGCACCCACTGAAAACGACAGATGGATCCAGATCGCTCTGGATACACCTGAACAGGTCAGCGGACTGCGCTATCTGCCCAGAAGCCATGGCGGATCCAACGGCCGTATGATGGAATACCGCATTGAAGTGCAGACTGCTGATTCCGATGAATGGACAGTTGCCGGCAGCGGTACAGTTGACCGCACCAACGGTGACTGGACTTTCCTGGGCTTCGACGAACCCATGACCATCAAGGCTGCCCGTCTGATCGGTGTTCACACCTATGCAGACAGCGGCAACGACAAGCACATGTCCGTTGCAGAACTGCGTCTGGTTGCTTCTGATGCGACCATGAACATTGGCAACGCTGAAGCCGGCTTTGCCATTGAAGTTCCTGAAACTGTAGAAGTAGCAGCCATCTCCGGACCTGTTATGCCTCAGGTTAAAGTCACTCACAACGGCGAAGAACTGGTTTACGGTCTCGACTACAAACTGGACTACGCCAACAACGAAGACTTCGGTGAAGCCACTGTTACCATCACTGGTATCTGTGACTACAACGGAAGCGTGACCCGCACCTTCAACATCGTGAAGAAAGCTGATGTGGCTCTGAGCTCCATCTTCGTGAAGACCGCTCCTGAAAAGCTGATCTACACCGCTGGCGAACACTTCGATCCCACCGGTCTGGTTCTGCGCACTATGTATGAAGACGGAACAGAAGGCGAAGCTGCTTATGCAGACGAAGCTGATGCCTTCACCTTCGCCCCTGCTCTGGATCAGGCTCTGACCACTGCTGATAAGGAAGTGACCGTCACCTATCAGGGCAAGACCACTACCGTAGAAATCGGTGTTCAGGAAAAACAGGAAGAAGACACCACCAAGGTGAAAGAACTGCTCCATTCTGCCATCCTGTACGCTGAAAACATCATCAACAGTGATTCCTTCGATACTCTGGCTCCTGCTGTTCAGACTCTGATCACCAAGGCCTACAACAACGCACTGGCTGTTTACAACGATGCCGATGCTACATTCGATGAATGCGCTGATGCCTGGAAGCAGCTGACTGATGCCATCCACTACGCCGGCTTCTTCGCCGACAAGGCTCTGCTGCAGGAAAAATACAACACCTACAGCGCTCTGGATCTCTCCGGCTACACCGAAGAATCCGCAGCTAAGATGACTGAGGCTCTGAACAACGCCAAGGCTGTCCTGGATGACGAAAATGCTCTGCAGGAAAGAATCGATGCTGCTGTGGCTGCTCTGGAATCCGCTTATGCCGGACTGACAGACAAGCCTGTAGTGACCGTCGACAAGTACCTGCTGGGTCTGCTCATCGAAAAGGGTGACGAAGCTGTTGCCGAAGCTGATACTTATCTGAAGAACGAAGCCTGGACAAACTTCGAAGCTGCTCTGGCTGCTGCCAAGACCGTTTACGAAAACGACAAGGCCACCGAAGCTGAAGTAGCTGATGCGGTAGACGCTCTGAACAACGCCTACATGCTGATCCGCAAGGCACCAGATGAAAAACTGCTGGAAGAACTGAGAGGATTTGTAGCTCTGGCAGCTACCATCAACAGATCTCTGTACTCCGTGGATGAACTCAAGCAGATTGATGATGCTGTGAACGTTGCCAACAACCTGCTGGCGGCTGACAACTTCGACAACAACGCTGCTGACAAGCACGTTGCGGTAACCAGAAATCTGACTGCTCTGATCAACGAACGCGAGAACCAGAACAAGCCTGCTGATCCCGCTAACCCGGATCCTTCCAAGCCTTCCGTTGACAAACCTGCAACTGACGGCGATAAGAAGCCTTCCACTAAACCTGCCACAAACGACAAGTCTGTTTCCACTTCCGAACAGACTGGCATGTACACCATGCTGGCCATTGCGGTTGTCGCACTGGTAGCCGGTGTTGCCCTTTTCTTCATGAACAAGAAGAAAAAAGGCGGCAGCTCCGACAAGGCAGAAAAGTAATTCACTGATTCACTGAATCAACCTGTCCATCAAGCCCATCCGTGAAAGCGGGTGGGCTTTTTGAGTGGCAGGATCTGGAAAAAGCAGGAGCGGGGACCACCCGTTCGCCAGATCGAAAGCCTGGTCTGGCCTGGCAGATCCCGATCAGAGTAGTCAGACGTTTTTACCAGATGAAAGGATCGACTATAATCTGGATAGCAGAGAGGTGAAACCATGAAACCAGCCGCTACATCCAGAGAAGAAATCCTGTCCGCCAGCAAACAGCTGGTTTCTGAAAAGGGATGGAATGCCCTGAGCATCCGCAGTGTTGCTGCAGCGTGCCAGGTGTCCATCGGCTGCCTCTACAATTACTTTCCTTCCAAGAATGAGCTGGTAGGAGCTACTGTTGTTGACATCTGGAAGGAGATCTTTCATCTGCCGCCTGGATGCATGGAAACCGGAGATTTAAGAAAGGTCCTTAAACAGTGGTATGTGCAGATGGAAGAAGGATCCAGAAAATATCCGGCATTTGCTTCGCTGCATTCCGCCCTCATCGTCAATGATGAAAGGGAAGAGGGATCAGAACTGATGTACCGGGCCTGGAATCAGATTTCCCGCACCATCACAAAACTGATTGAGCAGGATCCTGCAGTCAATCCAGACAGACTGGATGCTTCTTTCCAGCCCGAACAGGCTGCCCAGGTGCTCTTTTCCCTCATGATTTCGTCCATCGTCAGAGAGGATTATGATCCCACCCTGATTCTGGAAACCACGAAACGTCTTCTGTTCTGAGGAAGGACTTTCCTCAGAACAGATTTTTTCCGTAAAAGTGAACAATGTTCACTTTGTTGGGGCTTGATGCTGTTCTGAAAATTCCTCTTGCGGTACTCTTGTGTCGGAAAGATTTTTAGCTTGAAAGGAGTTCTATTATGCAAGCTGTTATGGAGACTCTGTTTGATATCGTCTACCTGATCACAGTCATCACCATTGGTGTCATCATGATCAGAGACTGCCATGGAATCAAACAGTATAAATTGTTTGGCTGGATGGCTGTCATCCTGGGATGCGGCGATGCCTTCCATCTGGTGCCAAGAATGATTGCTCTGTGTACAACAGGACTGGCTAACTATACCGTGGCTCTGGGCATTGGCAAGCTCATCACTTCCATTACCATGACCATCTTCTATGTCCTGCTCTATTACGTCTGGAAGGAACGCTACCATGTAACCCATGATCAGGGGCTTTCCAGCATCGTCTGGATTCTGGCCATTCTTCGAATTGCTCTTTGTCTGTTCCCGCAGAATGAGTGGACTTCTGCTCATGAACCTCTCTCCTGGGGCATCTACCGGAATATCCCGTTTGCCCTGCTGGGACTGGTCATTATTGTGATCTTCTACCGGAGTGCCAGATCTCATCACGATACAGCCTTCAAGTGGATGTGGCTGACCATCGTCCTGAGCTTTGCCTTCTATATTCCCGTTGTTCTGTTTGCTTCCAAGGTGCCTGCCATCGGCATGTTGATGATCCCCAAAACCTGTGCCTATGTCTGGACCGTACTGATTGGCTATAACGCCATGAGACAGCAGATCAGAACCATGAAATAAGAAAACAAAGGAGATTTTGAGATGAAGAAAATAATGAAGAGTTACATGAACGCTTCTCTGGTCTATGCCATTCTGGCACTGATCGGCGGTGTCTATTTCCGTGAATTTACCAAGTTCATGGGCTTTACCGGCAAAACCATGTTGAAGGTGGTACATCCTCACTATTTTATGTTAGGGATGATGTTCTTCCTGATGCTGCTGGTCTTGGAGAAGTGCTTTGCCTTCACAACTGAAAAGACAAAAAAAGCAGTCATTGCCTATAACACCGGTCTGAACCTGACTGTACTGATGATGCTCATCCGCGGCACCCTGCAGGTTCTGGAAACTCCACTGAATAACGCAGTGAATGCTTCCATTTCCGGTATTGCCGGAATCGGTCATATCGTTCTGGCAGTCAGCCTGGTCATGATTCTTCTGGATCTCAAAAAGGCAGTAGCCAGTCAGAAAAACCAGTAATCCGTACTGACAAATCGAATCAATAAAAACGAGGGAACAGCCTGATCACACAGACTGCTCCCTCGTTTTTGTTTCGTCAGAAGCATGGATGACAAGATGGGTGCGGGATAAAGCCCTGCGCATTCGGTTCGGAATCTGAAAAAAGAACGGCATAAGGAAACCAGGTAACTGTTTCTTCGATGATTTTATGAAACATACAGTACAAGGCAATTGTCACGATAACCGAAAATGTCAGATAGACTGACAGATTTGGCGGAAGCTCGTGAACTGAAAAATGAAGGATTATGAAAGTGATTACATGAGAATAAAATAAAAATAACAGTCAATTTCATCGGATGAAACGGAAAACAATGGATGTTCCCAGCCAGAACATCTGCATTCTGCACCATCCGATTTACCAATAAAGATGAGAGAAATGAGAGAAAGGAAAGGTGCATGATGTCCTGGTTTAGCAAAGCATTGATTCTGGCGGTTGATGCATCATTGATCTTCAGTCAGATTACGACTCCTACTCTGGCAGAGACCTCAAAAGAAGAGCAGAGCCAGATGGAGGAAGAACAGGGAAACGGATCCAACAGCGAATCCGATTCTGTTTCTACAGCAGAACCTGAAGAATACGATGTGGAAACGGGTCTGTATTATCGGGAAAAGACGGAGGCCATCCAGATCACCGGATGGGACAATTCGGAAGATGAAGATTTGCTGATCATCCCGGATGAAATCGCAGGGAAGAAGGTCACCGAGATTGGAGATTATGCTTTTGAAAAGGAATCCGGTTTGAAGACTATTGATCTGGGTGAGAATGTCTCCTGGATTGGCAGAGAAGCTTTTGCGGATTGTATTGGTCTGGAGAAAGTCCTGATCCGCAACCTGGATCTTGATCTGGATGAAACTGCCTTTACGGGATGTGACTTTTTGAAAACAGTTCAGGTTTCCAGCAGTCTGATCAAAGAGCTCCTCTCAGAGATCCTGCCTCAGGAAGACCTGCAGTGGGTAATCGGTTTTGAAGACGAAGAAAAAGACACGAAGCCCGTTGTGCCACAGAAGCTTCCACAGCTTGTCGATACTCCATTAATTCCAGAAGGAGAAACGGCTGACAGCAGTAATGTTGATCCGGACAGTAATATGGATGTTCAGGCTGATCCAGAGACGGTGGTTGCGGAAGGAACATGTGGTGAAACGCTGACATGGGCATTGACTCAGGAAGGCCTTCTGATTATTGAAGGCTCTGGAAAGATGAACGATTACACAGCCAGTGATACACCATGGTATGCTTATAAATCACAGATTAACAGTATCAGGTTTTCAGAAGATCTCACGAGCATCGGTAACAATGCTTTTTATCAGTGCACTTCGTTGACTGGTGAACTTCAATTTCCTTCCAGCCTGGAGACCATCGGTGCAAACGCGTTTTACCAGGACCAGGGATTAACAGGAAATCTGTTAATTCCGGATTCTGTCACTTACATCAGTTCATCAGCTTTTCAATCCTGCTCAGGGATGACTGGGACATTATCACTTGGCAGCAATCTCAAAACGATTGGCCAATCTGCATTTGACGGAACTGGATTTTCGGGCGAAATTGTTTTGCCTGATTCGGTCACTACCGTAAATAATTATGCTTTTTCCCATATGCCCAACCTGGAATCATTTGTTTGTAACGAAGGATTGAAGACGATTCAGAGGATTTTTATCTACAGTAAATCGTTGAAAAGATTCGAAATTAAAAGCTCAGATTTCATGCTTTATACTTATCCGTTTGAAGGAGTATCAAGTCTGGAAACAATAGTGCTGCCAGATGATAACTTTTCAAAAAATGTTATCAAACTGTATGACTATGCCTATACAACGGATTCGGCAATTGTTCAACCAGCGTCAAAACCGGACTTTTTGATCCAGGATGACGTATTAATTGGATATTTCGGCGATGAAACCGATGTTCACATTCCAGAAAACGTTTCTGAGATCGGTTCATATGCTTTTAAGAATCGAAAAATACGGTCTGTTTCATTCCCTGATTCGGTTTTGAGGATAGATAACTCAGCTTTTCATAATTGTACTTCTTTAACAGGCCCTTTAGCGCTGCCAAACCAGCTTACAAGTATTGGAGAACGTGCTTTTCAAAATTGCACCAGTCTTCAGGGACCGCTTGTTATACCTGACTTGGTTGAAAAGATCGGTACTTATGCATTTAATTACTGTTCAGCAATGAATGGACGAATCGTTCTTCCAGAAAATTTAACTGCTCTGGAACGGTATGTTTTACCGGAAGGTACAAATGTGGAAGAATTGGAAGTCCGATGCGCCCATGCAAAAATCGAATTTTCAGAGATTGCGCATTTAAATGGATTACAGAAGATTACTTTTCGCGCAAGTGATATTGGAGGATATAAATAACTAGAATTGCTTCGTGTAATTGACGAGAAAAAAGGCCAGATATCAAA
>Cam_p2__coassemble_1481_pt1 | contig 18064 bp, 19 predicted proteins | sample Cam_p2__metabat2_low_PE_020 | metagenome-assembled genome bin Cam_p2 | reverse complement strand
TTGATATCTGGCCTTTTTTCTCGTCAATTACACGAAGCAATTCTAGTTATTTCTTTTCAGCGGACCGGAAAAAGAAAAAGCCCGAAGCGTCTGGCTTCGGGTCTGATGATTCGTCGGGTTGCCCTAACTTGTATACTAACTCCTGATTCACAGCGAACCGGGATGCAATGGCGTTGGCTGGGGTAACTGGGTTCGAACCAGTGAATGCAGGAGTCAAAGTCCTGTGCCTTACCACTTGGCTATACCCCAAGATGGTGGAGGAAGACAGATTCGAACTGCCGAACCCGATGGGAACTGAGTTACAGTCAGCCGCGTTTAGCCTCTTCGCTATTCCTCCAGATCTCTTCCGGACTCCTGCAGAGTCCTTCAGCTTTTCAACTTTAACAACAGGAATAGGGGTTGTCAACCAGCGCCAGAGCGCATTTTTCCAGAGAAATCCAGCGCAGCTTCTGGGCTTTCATCAGGATTCGCAGCAGAGATTCCGGCAGCACATGCCGGAGAATGAGAGAAGGCTCTTTGGAGGTTTCGCTGCACAGAACCAGACTGGCTACACAGACCTTCTGCTCTGTGCCAAATACCATTCGAGTCTGCAGGCAGCCAAAATGGCTGGCACATTCCTGAAAAGGATCGCTGATCAGGGGAAAGGAAAGATGAAGAAACAGGCTTTCCTGCTGCAGAAGAATGTGGGGATCAGGAGCCAGAGCCACCAGGCGGACGCCGGCTTCTTCAAAGAGGGGAGCCCAGCGGGAGAGCAGAAGCAGCTTTTTTCTGGCTGCAGCGGTCGAAACGGAAGGCAGAATCACGAAGAGGGTCTGCTCCATGAGGCTGGAGGGTTTCATGGGACTGTAAAAGAATACGGGTGTGGTTATGTTATCATGACCACAGAACTGGCAGCTTTCGTCTGCCTGAATACTGAAAGAGAGGGAAATACATGATTCGTGTGGGTATTGACATTGGCGCCAATTCTCTTCGGCTGGTCATGGAAGGAAAAGGAATCGTATTTGATGAGCCCTGTATGGTGGCTCTGGACAGAAAGGGCAATGCCCTGGCTATTGGAAATGCTGCCAGAGAACTGAAGGGATCCGATGATGACGAGTTCCGGGTTGTCTCTCCCTTTGAAGGTGAAAAAGTCGATTTTGAAGCCATGGATGCTCTGCTGGAAGCCCTGTGCTATGAATTCCGGATTTTCCGGATGTTCCAGAAAACCATCCTGCTGGTGAGCCATCCCACCGTCATGAGTGCGGGCACCGTCAATATTCTGCGGGACCATCTGCTGTCTCTGGGTGCCTGGCGGGTGTATTTCGACCAGGAGATCTGGATTTCGGCCATCGGAGCCAAGCTGGATCTGTTTCTGCCCGTGGGCAGCTGCGTCATGAATATCGGTTTCTCCAACTGCGACATTGCTCTGTTCCAGCAGGGAAAGATCGCAGCCAGATCTTCCTGCGGCGTCAATGGCCGCACGGTGCATGAGACCATCGCTTCCTGGCTGAAGATGAGCCACAACATGGTGGTGTCCGATGAAACCCTGGACATGATTACCAGGAAGCTGGGCTGCGTGAAGATCCAGTCCCAGCCGCTGTTCATGGAAATTACAGGACAGGATGTTCAGACCAGAGAACTGCGGCGGATGATGGTGGATGAAAACCAGATTGCAGCCGTGCTATCTCCGCTGGTCAGAGAATGGGCCTGCTGGGTTTCCCGGTTCATTGCAGCCCTTGATCCCCAGCAGCAGGAAGACATCCGCATGCGGGGCATCGTTTCCTGCGGAGGCACCATGAAGCTCAACGGCCTGGCTGATTCTTTAAAGACCATGGCGGACTGTCCGGTCTATGTGACGGACAATCCGGTGAATACGGTGGCCCAGGGTCTGGAAATCCTCATGGGCCGGCTTTCTGCGGCAGAACCCGAGTAGAACGGGCTGTCTGCGGGGCATTCAGGCACAGGAACGAATTTATTCAGACATTAGAACGGGTTTTCCCGGGGGATTCGGTTATCATTTTTGTGAGCGAGTCCTTTTTTTCTTTTCTTGCCAATCCGGATTGGATTTGCTAAAGTGATATTTGGCATTTTTATGTCGGCATCATTTCATTTATTTCTGTAAAGGAGGCACATCAATTAATGGCAAAACAGGATATGATCGAGCTCGATGGTATCGTTGTTGACACTCTTCCCAATGCGGCTTTTAAAGTCAAACTGGAAAATGGACACGAAATTCTGGCTCACGTTTCTGGTAAAATCCGTATGCATCACATTCGCATTTTACCAGGGGATCGTGTCACAGTCGAAATTTCCCCTTACGACTTAACACGTGGGCGTATCACATTCAGACGCAAATAAACTGACGAGGAGAATACAGTATGAAAGTAAGACCATCCGTCAAACCCATCTGTGACAAGTGCAGAGTCATCCGCCGCAAAGGCCGTGTAATGGTCATTTGCGAAAACCCTAAGCACAAACAGAGACAGGGCTAATTAGCAGGAGGAACAAAATGGCTCGTATAGCAGGAGTTGACATTCCAAACAACAAACGGTCCGTGATCGCACTGACCTACATTTATGGAATTGGAAGATCTACTGCCCAGAAGATCCTTGCCGACACCGGAATCTCCGAAGATATCCGCATCAAGGATCTGAGCGAAGAGCAGCTGAATGCTCTGCGCAAAGAGGTAGACAAAATCAAAGTTGAGGGTGATCTGAGAAGAGAAACTCAGCTGAATATCAAGAGACTGATGGAAATCGGATGCTACCGCGGCATCAGACACCGTAAAGGACTGCCTGTTCGCGGACAGCGCACGAAGACCAACGCAAGAACCCGTAAGGGCAAGGCCAAGACAGTGGCCAACAAGAAGAAGTAGAGAGGGAGGGAATAGACAATGGCAAAAAGACCAGTGGTGAAAAAACGCCGTATTAAAAAGAATGTTGCCAGAGGAATGGCCCACATCCACTCTACATTCAACAATACAATCGTAACCATTACCGATGAGGCAGGCAACGCGATTTCCTGGAGCTCCGCAGGCGCTCTGGGATTCAAGGGAAGCCGCAAGAGCACACCCTATGCTGCACAGCAGGCTGCAGAAGCAGCTGGCAAGGCAGCCATGGACCACGGTATGAAGAGCGTAGCCGTGGAAGTCAAGGGACCCGGACCCGGACGTGAAGCTGCAGTCAGAGCACTGCAGGTAGCCGGTCTGGATATCACCATGATCAACGACGTGACACCCATTCCGCATAACGGGTGCCGTCCGCCAAAACGGCCTCGCGGATAAAGAGGAGGACAGCCGATGAAGGAATTCGAAAGAGCATCATTCCATAAGGAATTTATGGATGAAACAGGAAACAAGGGAGTCTTTGTTTTCGATTCTTTGGAGAGGGGATTTGGAACAACCATCGGCAATGCAGTATGCCAGACCCTGATATCCAACCTCCCGGGAACCGGTGTTGTCGGTTTCAGTGCTGAAGGCCTGAAACCCGAAGATACGGTTTTCGATGTGATCGAGGAGGATGTTACCGGTCTGAAGCTCAGTCTGAAGAGACTGAAGCTGACCAGTGACGCAGATGATCTCCAGGAACTTCATATTGAAAAGACTGGACCAGCTGAAGTAACAGCTGCTGACATCATCTGTACGGAAGATGTTGACGTACTGGATCCAGAACAGGTGGTTTGCCATGTTAAAGACGGCAAGACCCTGAAAATGGATATCTTTGCAGACAATGGTACGGGTTACCGTACCGCAGGTGAAAACCAGAAAGAATATTCTTTTGCGCCGGATGTTCTGACAGTGGACACCATCTTTACTCCCATTCGCAATGCGGAGTACCTGTCCGAGCCCGATAAGCTGGGACAGGATATCAAATACGACAAAGTCCATTTTGATGTAACAACCAACGGAACAATCACCCCCTTACAGGCCATTTCCAAGGCTTCCAAAATCCTTGTTCATGCCCTGGATATTATTGTTCCCCTTGCTGATATGAAGCTGGAACAGAGCTTCACCGTTCAGCAGCCACTGAATGAAGAGACCAAGAACTCCAACACCATGATGATTGAAGATCTTGATCTGTCTGTACGTTCCTACAATTGCCTGAAACGGGACGGCATTCAGACAGTGGAAGAACTGACTCAGAAAACAGAAGATGAAATGATGCATGTGAAGAACTTAGGCAAAAAATCTCTGAAGGAAGTAAAGGACAAGATCGAACAGCTCGGCCTTTCCTTTAAGACCTACGAGTAGGAAGGGAACTCATGCAAAACCGTAAACTGGGACGCACCAGCGCCCACAGAAAAGCTCTCCTTCGCAACATGGCTACTTCTCTGATCGAGAACGGCCGCCTGGAAACCACTGAAATGAAAGCCAAAGAACTGGCTTCCGTTATGGACAAGCTGATCACTCTTGCTAAGAGAGGCGATCTGCACGCTCGCCGTCAGGCAGCTGCATTCGTTCGTGACATCGAAGTGGATGACGAAGGAACAACAGCACTGCAGAAACTGTTCAACGAAATCGGTCCTGCTTACAAGGATCGCAACGGTGGTTACACTCGTGTAACCAAGACCCGCATCCGCCGTGGAGATGCTTCTCCCATGGCAGTTGTTGAACTGGTGAAGTAGTTTATCGCAAACAGAAACAGAGGATCCGCTCCTCTGTTTTTTTTGTGGCCAGAGAGCAGAACTCTGCTCTGCCTGCCTCCTTTTGAGTGAACCTTTCGGGCAACCCAAAGGCGTATAGTCCGGAAAAAGAGTATTGTAAAGCAGGTCTGATGAACTGAAAAAGTATGAAAAATTTAGAATTCCTTAAGTAATATTTCTTTCATTTTCTGCTTTTCCCCATAGTTCACGGCCCGATATCCTGCTATAATTCAAGCAGTTGAAAGGAGAAATCGTATGGCAAAAGATTACTTTAAAGAAAGCAAAGCAATCACCAGCGCTGTTCTGGAGTATATGGAGAAGAATCATGAATTAGATGACGATCTTTACTATACGATCGACATCTTGAACATCGATGGTGAATCCGCAAAAGTCATGATCTGCGGTGACCCTCTGTACCTCGCCAAAGAGGAAGGCTCCTGGCAGGTTCCTGCTCTGCAGGCCGAGTGAGAAGATTTAGATTTGTCTTTCGATCACCTATAATGCCTCGAATTCGTTCGGGGCTTTTTCTTTTACCAGGTTCTGACAGACGTTCAGCTGCTATATTTATTCATGAATTGTATAGAAAACATCTTTTAACACACGAAAAATGAATATATAATTCCCTTGAAGCATGAGAAGAAAGGGAATCTGAGCAGCATTCAGATCAAGGAAACAGAAATTGGAATACAGAATCAATCAGCGCACCGGTGATGCCTTCAGCATCATCGGCATCGGAACCGCCTATCTGGGAGATCAAACGGAAGAAGATGCCATCGCCATTCTGCACGAAGCCAGAAGACTGGGGATCAATGTCATGGACCTGGCAGCTGGCAACCGCAGGGCCATTGAATACGCCGGCAAGGCATTTAAAGACTGCCGGGACGATATGATCTATCAGGTGCATTTTGGGGCCAACTATGACAAGGGAGTCTATGGCTGGACGACCAGTCTGCCAAAGGTCAGAGAGCAGGTCACCTGGATGCTGGAAGCCCTGCAGACGGATTACATCAATTACGGCTTCATCCACTGTCTGGATGAGATGAAGGACTTTGAACAGTATAAGAACAACGGTGTCCTGGACTACCTGCTGGAAATGAAGGAGAAGGGCGTAGTCAGACATATTGGCCTTTCCACCCACACGCCACAGCTGGCTCATGCCGTCCTGGATCTGGGCATTGTGGACCAGATCATGTTCTCCATCAATCCCGGATATGATCATGGCGAAGGATCCTATGCCAATGGAACCAACGAAGAACGACAGGCTCTGTACCGCCGGTGTGCCCGGGAAGGTGTTGGCATTACGGTCATGAAGCCCTTTGCGGGCGGCCAGCTGCTGGAAGCCAAGTCCAGCCCCTTTGGAGCGGCTCTGAGCCAGGAACAGTGCCTCCAGTATGCTCTGGACCAGCCGGCAGTTCTGTGCTGCGTACCGGGTCTGCAGAATATGGAAGAACTCCACAGACTGGCAGGCTTCTGTGATGCCGATCCGGCCATTCGGGATTATTCCGTTCTGGATGACATGAGACTGAGCCGCAGCGAACCGCACTGCGTTTACTGCAGCCACTGCCATCCCTGCCCTGCCGGACTGAACATCTCACTGATGAACAAGTATTACGATCTGGCCAGACAGGGCGATGCCATGGCCGCTGATCATTATCACAAGCTGGAAAAGCACGCCAGTGACTGCATCCACTGCGGACACTGCACTTCCCGCTGTCCGTTCCATACTGACCCCATGAGCCGGATGGAAGAGATCGCCGTCTTCTTTGGCGAATAATTGTTGATAGACTTCCCGAAGGGGAAGAAAGAAGCACGAGAGGAAATTCATTTTCTGACCGTGCTTCTTTTTGTGTGGGCAGAGGTCCGGATGACAATCATTGCAATTCTTGTATACTTGTGGGAGTGAAGAGGTGAATTGTATGTTGATTATGGCATCAGGACTGCACAAGCAGTTCAACGACAAACCCATTCTTCAGAATGAATCCATCAACATCGGCGAGCGGGACAAGATCGGTCTCATTGGCGTCAATGGATGCGGCAAATCCACCCTGCTCAAGATTCTGGATGGAAAAGAGGATGCGGAAGGAAAAATCATCCGCAGCCGCGGGCTGAAAACCAGCCGTCTGCCGCAGAACCCGGTCTTTACCGAGGCCACTGTCTGGCAGGAAATGAAGACACAGAATGAACAGAACCAGCATCCCCTGGAAGATTATGAACTGAGAACCTTCCTGACCAAGCTGGATCTGAATGAAAACGATGAGATTGCCCATCTCTCGGGCGGACAGCAGAAGCGTCTTTCTCTGGCGTTATGCCTGTCCAGAGAAGCAGATCTGCTGCTTCTCGATGAGCCCACCAACCATCTGGATACGGGCATGATTGACTGGCTGGAATCCTATATTTCCAGAACCACCACAGCCGTGCTGCTCATCACCCATGACCGGTACTTCCTGGAAAAGGTCTGCGACCGGATTGTGGAACTGGATCATGGCGTTCTCTATGACCACGAGGGCGGCTATCAGCAGTATCTGGAAGACAAGGCTCTGCGGCAGGAACAGGTGGAAGAGGCGGCCAGAAAACACCGCAATCTGTACCGTCAGGAACTGGAATGGGTCAGAGCCGGCTGTCAGGCCAGAAGCACCAAACAGCGAGCCAGACTGGACCGTTTTGAAGAACTGAGAAAGGTCCGCTTTGAAAAGCAGGAAAAGAATCTGGAAATGGATCTGGCCAGCACCAGACTGGGATCCAAGACACTGGAATGGAAGGATCTGGCTTTTGCCTATCCGGATGGCGATCTGCTGTTTTCTGATTTCTCCTATCTCATGAAAAAGCATGACCGGGTAGGCATCGTCGGGCTTAACGGCACCGGCAAATCCACCTTTCTGAAACTGGTGGCCGGAGACCTGCAGCCCACTCACGGCACGCTGGAACTGGGCAGCACGGTCCGCATCGGCTATTTCCGACAGGATCATGAAATGGAAGATCTCTCCATGCGGGTCATTGACTACATTGAAGAGAGCGCCAGAGAACTGACTACCTCCGAAGGAAGAATCAGTGCTTCTGCCATGCTGGAGCGGTTTCTCTTTGACAAGAACGCCCAGTATCTGACGCTGGACCGGTTATCCGGAGGCGAGAGAAGAAGACTGTATCTGCTCAAGATTCTCATGGAAGCACCCAATGTGCTGCTTCTGGATGAACCCACCAACGACCTGGATCTGGTGACTCTGGAAGTGCTGGAAGACTATCTGGATGACTTCCCGGGGATTGTAATCACCGTCAGCCATGACCGGTATTTTCTGGACCGGGTCTGCGACTATGTCTTTGTTCTGGAAAACGGTCATTTCACCCAGAACATCGGAGGATATTCCGACCGGCTGGTCAGTTCGCTGACCACCAGGGACAGTGAACCCAGACAGGCTGCGGTTCCTTCTTCCGGGGCTTCCCGAAGATCCAGAGCCTTCTCCATGACCTCTGCCCAGAAACGGGAACTGGAAAAACTGCCTGGCGAGCTGGATGCCATGCAGGAGAGAATTGATGCTCTCAATGACCAGATGAATACCGAAACGGATTTTGAAAAGATGGATGCCATCTGTCAGGAGCGGGATTCTCTGGAAGCCCAGATGGAAGAAAAGACGGCCAGATGGATGGAGCTGGAAGAAATGCGGGAGAAAGAAAAAGCCAGTTTCTAGCAGAGACCGGACAACTTCTCCTGGAAAAGAAACAAATGATAAAAGGGACTGTCTGCAGGAAATCGATTCCTGTTTGACAGTCCCTCTTTTTGATTAACGGATTTTTCTGGCTTCCAGGTAGAAGCGTTTTTCATGGGCATGACCCATGGAGAAGGTTTTTCTGGGCAGAGAGCCATCCGCAATGACCCCTCTGAACAGGGAAGACTTGGCAAAGGGAGGCAGCAGGAAGCCGATGGCATTGTCCTGCTCAGCCAGAGCCTTGACTTCTTCATCGCCGTGGATGTAGTCAATGTCTCCGGGATGATCTTTCAGCCAGAAGTCTAGGAAGGTCTGCAGAATGGCAGTGGCTAGTTCGCCTTCTTCCGGATCCAGGTTGAGCCTGCCGGAGCGGCCTCTGGCAAACCACTGAACGGGGAAGCCTTCCTGATCGTCCGGTACGCTGATGCCCTGCAGAGCCTCCAGCATGGCATCCACATCGGTGTTGGTGATGATGCGGTGGATCGGTTCGAACTGCTGGGATTCATCGTGGATGTTTTCCAGCTCAGCCAGGGCAAAGCGGGCCGGATGATGCTGGCGCTCTTCTTCGCTCAGGGTGGGTTTGATGCTTTCCCAGATGGTTTTGGCGGTAGCCAGAGAATGGTTGCCATCTCCCACCGCAAAACACAGAGAGTCTTCCAGAAGACCGGGATAGCGGTCCTGAATGGCGGAAGCAAAAGCCTGCTGCCTGTTCAGGAAGGCTTCCCTTTCTTCTTCGGGCACCAGCCAGCCTGTGAGATGGCCGCCGTTTTCCATGAGATCGAAATCATAGAGCTTTTCCATCTGGTCCTTGTTTGCTTCCAGCTGGCCCAGGAGCAGATCCTGGGTGTCATCCGCCAGCAGCAGAACGTGAGGCAGTTCCAGCGGCGCTTTTTCACGGATGGCAACACGGGGCGGAATGCGTTCAATAATGGTAGCTTCCGTGGCCCGGATGGGGCTCTGGGATCCAACAGAGAAATCGTAGGCTTCCAGATCCACCATGCCGATGAGCCCGCGGCGGATCATACCGCTGTCGAGGGTTCGTTCGACATAGACAAAGGAATTGGGGTAGGCGGCAAACAGGCCGTTTTCCAGATAGGTCTGCATGACTTCCGGAATCCGGGCTTCATGTGTTTTTTCTTTTTCGGTATTCAGCCAGGCTTCTGGCAGAATCAGGTGCAGAGTAGAGGGATCGTTTTTGACTCTCTCCCAGACTCTGTCCCAGTATTCCGGCTGGGAGGAGTACTGATCGCAGGCCACAACTGCCCACTTTTCCAGGCTGTCCACCTGGGGAACCAGAACCTCTGCCGGTACAAAACATGGTTTCATATGTATTCTCCTTTCGAGAAAGTTGAAAAGGAAAAGGCCTTTCGGCCTTTTTCAGTTTAATTCAGGTTTTCGAAGACTTCCACTCTGATTACTCCGTCCATGTTCCGGATGGCATCCAGAGCTTCATCAAGGGGCTTGGTATTCATATCCGCAACGGTATAGGCGATATCGTTTCTGGATTTGTTCAGCATGTTTTCGATGTTCGCACCCTCTTTACCCAGGTTTTCTGCGATCTTGGAGAGCATCTTGGGAGAGTTGGCATGGATGACACCTACACGATACGGTGTGGTCATATCCAGCTTGACGTTGGGCATGTTCACGGAGTTGGTGATGTTGCCCTGTTCCAGATAGTCTCTGACTTCCTTGACGGCCTTGACGGCACAGTTTTCTTCAGATTCTTCTGTGGAAGCTCCCAGATGAGGCATACCGATGACATGAGGATGACGAACCAGGCGGGCGGAAGGGAAGTCTGTGACATACAGAGCAACCTTGCCGGAATCCAGGGCCTCCAGCAGGTCGTCTTCATTGACCAGACCACCGCGGGAGAAGTTCAGCAGCTTGACGCCGTCTTTCATGGCATCCAGTGCTTCCTTGTTGATCATGCCCTTTGTGCTTTCGGTTTCAGGCAGATGGAGAGTGATGAAATCGGAGTTGGCATAGAGACCTTTCAGGTCTTTCTGATGCTGAACCCAGCGGCTCATGGCCCAGGCGTTGTCCACGGACAGGTAGGGGTCATAGCCCAGAACGCTCATATCCAGACGCAGAGCGATGTTGGCAACCTTGTTGCCGATGGCTCCCAGGCCCACAACGCCCAGAGTCTTGCCAGCCAGTTCGTTGCCGGCGTAGAGCTTTTTCTGCTTTTCCATGTCCTTGCCGAGGTTTTCGTTTTCGGTCTGGGTCTTGGTCCATTCGATGCCGTGGTAGATGTCACGGCTGGCCAGCAGCAGACCGGCAAGAACCAGTTCCTTGACGGCGTTGGCATTGGCGCCCGGGGTATTGAAGACAACGATGCCGCGTTCTGTGCAGGCGGGGATATCAATGTTGTTGACACCGGCACCGGCACGGGCGATGGCTTTCAGGTTGTCACCATAGTTCAGATCATGCAGCTTGGCAGAGCGAACGACGATGGCATCCTCGTTGTCCAGGGCATCGGACACTTCGTAGAGATCACTGAATTCGTCCAGCCCTTTCTGAGCAATATTGTTATAGAGTTTTATTTTATACATCAGGCGTTCCTCTCTTCAAAATCCTTCATGAATTCAATCAGTTTTTCTACCCCTTCAACCGGCATGGCGTTGTAGATGCTGGCGCGCATGCCGCCAACGGAACGGTGGCCTTTGATGTTGACCAGTCCGGCTTCCTTGGCTTCCTTGACAAACTGCTTGTCCAGTTCTGCATCTCCGGTAACAAAGGGAATGTTCACATAGGAACGGTCTTCTTTGGCAACGGGGTTGGAATACAGCTTGGAGGAGTCGATGTAGTCATAGAGCAGTTCGGCTTTTTTGTGATTGATTTTTTCCATTTCTTCCAGGCCGCCGATGACTTCTTCGATCCACTGCAGTGTCAGTCCGATCATATAGATTCCATAGGTGGGAGGTGTGTTGTAAAGAGAGTTGTTGTCGACGTAGGTCTTGTAGTCCAGCATGGCGGAAGGAATGTCGTCTCTTCTCTGATCCAGCATGTCCTTCTTGATGATGACAAGGGTTACCCCGGCGGGTCCCAGGTTTTTCTGGGCACCGGCGAAGATCAGGTCGTACTGGCTGACATCCACCGGTTCGGTGCAGATGCAGCTGGACAGATCCGCGATCAGGCGCTTGCCTTCATGGGGCGGGAGTTCCTTGTATTTGGTACCGAAAATCGTGTTGTTTTCGCAGATGTAGACGTAGTCGGATTCCGGAGTCAGATCTTCCTGACTGATTTTTGGAATGTATGTGAAGTTGTCAGATGCGGAGGAAGCCACTTCCGTAACCGGTCCGACTTTTTTATGTTCAGCAAGAGCTTTCTTGGTCCACTGGCCTGTGTTGATGATGTCAGCGCCATGAATATCAAAGTTCATGGGCACCATGGAGAACTGAAGATTGCCTCCGCCCTGAAGGAAGAGAATCTCATAGTCTTCCGGGATGTTCATCAGTCTGCGCAGACGGTCCTTGGTATCCTGCAGAATATTTTCAAAATCAGCGGATCGGTGGGACATTTCCATTACGCTCATACCTGAGCCGTTGGCGTCCAGCATCTCAGCCTGTGCTTTTTGAAGTACCCATTCGGGCAGGCAGGCTGGGCCGGCACTGAAGTTATAGATTTTACTCATGTTTTTCACCCTGGTGGTCATGCCACCTCTCCTTTCGATGTGCCCTTAACAATACCTTAGCTTGAAAAGTATTTCAAGAATTTTTCATTATCTTTTCATTTCATTTACAATTTCAGCCGTTTCTTTCTGAATCACCGTGAAATCGACAGAATGTAAACGGAATAAAAACAGCCGATAATGACCCGTGAACGATTTGGGATGTGAAACGCTTTTTTATCGACCAATTCGGTCAAAAAGGAAAAATGAAAATTGCAAGTAATTTTCAATAATCAACTGACAGATTCTTCCAAAGCAGGAAGAAGAGAAGGGAACAGGCGTCTGAAACCATGGAAGAATACCCCTCTTCTATAATGGGAATGGCGGGAAAGCCGCTGAAGGTGGTGAGAACCATGAGTAATTTTTTTGAAAATCTGAAAAATGATGCCGAAAAGGGCTGGGACGATCTGAAGGATTCCGTGGAACGTGTAGATGACGCCTACAGGGAAAATTTCGAGAACAACACCAGCGACTGGCACAATCTGTACAGCTGGGCTGACGGTGATCTGATTGATCTGCCTGTCTTCTCGGACAACCCTTCTGCCAAAGACAAGACCATGCAGACACTGGCCTACATGATGATGAAGGACAACGAACTGGTTTCCCCGGCAGATGGCACAGTAACCGGTATTGATGAGGACAACAATACCATTGCCATTAACCTGTCCGACAAGCTGACTGTAGCCGTCAAGGTCTGTGTCAGTGCCGTCTCTCTGAAATCCCCTGAGGAAGCCCGGATCCTTGTTCAGGAAGGCGAAGCCGTCAAGAAAGGACAGCCTCTTGTCAAATTTGCCAGAACCCTGGAAGCCAAGACCAAGATGCTGCTGACCGCAACGGGCACCCTGGAGCAGTTCCGGGCTCTGGAAGAAAAACCGGCGCGTGAAGCAGGCGCAGTCAAGAAAGGCGATTTGCTGATTACAAAAGCCTGATTGTTCCGATCGTGGCTGCGGAAGAGTTCAGGCAAATGATTGGTCTGAATTTTATAAACACCGTATGCTGAATTCATCAAGAAGTAACCCAAGGAGGGATATACGATGAGCGATTTCTGGAAAGAAGCCGGAGAAAAGATTGAACACGGCTGGGATGATGTCAAGAAAGATGTTGAAGGATTCAACGAAAAAGTAAAAGAAGACTTCGACAAGACTGAAGACAAGGCTAAAGCCGCCTACGAATCCGACAAACACAAAGCTGCAGCAGACCTGAAGGATTTCAAAGAAGATGCAGACAAGGATGCCGATAAACTGAAAGCCAAAGCTGATGCAGATGCTGCTAAGGCAAAAGCAGGTGCCAAGGACTTCCAGGAAAAGGTTGATGCTGATGCCAGAAAGGCTGCTACCGATGTAAAGGACGCAGCTGACAAGGCGAAAGCAGGCCTCGACAAGACCGGCGAAGAAATCAAGGACAAGGCTGAAAACCTGAAAAAGGATGTTGAAGCCAAAGTAGACCACAAGTAGTCTGTCCTGCATTCTCCATACGAAAATCGACCGCTTCGGCGGTCTTTTCATTTTGGAAAAATACCATGAACTGCGCTGACGACAATGAGGGATTGTAGAGAATCAAGCAGGTCCCCTGTATACTGAACGTATGAAAAAGAAGAAAAAGAGAGTTCTGAGAAAGGGAAGAGCGGCTGCAGCGGCCGTCTGTGCCCTCGCAATCTGCGGCGGCGTGGTCTGGGGTGCCTCCGCACTGGTCAGCCGTCTGTTCCATCATGAGCCGAAAACCGAAGAACAGACTGCAGACACTACGCAGCAGGATGATCAGCAGAAGAAACCGGAAAGCACGGGAAAGACATCCTCCTTTACCTTTGTGGGAGTGGGGGACAACCTGCTTCACGATCCCATCTTCCTGTATTACATGGAAGATACGGGAACGAGGGATTTCCTTCCGCTGTATCAGAATACCCTGCCCTATACCCGGAATGCCGATCTGGCCTATGTGAATTTTGAAACGGTGTGTGCAGGAGACGAGTTTGGTCTTTCCGGCTACCCCAATTTCAACGGGCCCCTGGAAATGATCGATACTCTGGCAGAAGCCGGATTTGACTGGTTCTCCGTCTCCAGCAACCATTCCATGGATGCCGGCATGGATGGCCTGATTACCGAGATGAATTACATCGATGAAAATCACCCGAACATCAGCTGGACCGGAGCCGCCAGAACAGAAGAAGAATCGAAACGAACCGTTGTCCGGGATGTCAACGGCATTAAGGTGGGACTGGCCGGTTTCACCTATGACCTCAATGGCTATTCCAAGCCGGAAGGAGCCGACTGGCTCATCGATGTCTACCGCAAGAGCGATGGAACCGTAGACTATGATCTGATGAAGACAAGACTGGATGCCCTCAAGGAGGTCAGTGATGTCCAGATCGTCTCCATGCACTGGGGAGATGAGTATGTTACCGAAGTCACTCCTGAACAGGCCAAAGTCGCCAAATGGCTGAATGAACAGGGTGTGGAAGTCATCATCGGCAGCCATCCTCACGTCATTGAACCTGTAGAATTCATCAAAACCGATGACCAGACCACTCTGGTGTACTATTCTCTGGGCAATTTCATTTCCGCTCAGGACAGCAACTACACCATGGTGGGCGGTATGGCTGATTTCCAGCTGAACTACGATTTCGACACCGGAAAGACGACCTTCTCCAACGTGAAGTTCATCCCCACGGTAACCTGGATCAGTCCGGATCTGAGAACGTACCGGACCAACACAATCTCTGAGTATACTGATACAATGGCTGCAGGGCAGTTTGTCACCGCCAATGGTGAAGATGTCACGAAGGAATGGGTTGCTCAGTACGTCAGAAACATCGTCGGTGATCCAGAAGGAATTGAAATCGTATATGAATGACAAGACGAAAACAGTGGCCGTCAATCGACAGGCCAGACACGAATACGAACTGTTTGAAACCTTTGAAGCCGGACTGGAACTGAAGGGAACGGAAATCAAAAGTGTGCGCAAGGGAAAAGTGCAGATGAAGGATTCCTATATTTCCATCAAGGACAACCAGGCTTACATCAAGGGCATGCATATTTCTCCATATGAATTTGGAAACAGATTCAACCACGAAGAGACCAGAGACAGAAGACTGCTTCTGCACAAGAGGGAGATTCTGAAACTGGATCAGGCGACCAGAGCCAAGGGATTCACCATTGTTCCCGTGAGAATGTATCTCTCCCATGGACTGTGCAAACTGGAAATTGCACTGGCTAAAGGTAAGAATCTTCACGATAAGCGGGAGAGTGCCAAGGCCAGAGACGCTAAGCGTGAAATCGAAAAGGCAATGAAACAGAATTATCGTTAAAGGCAAGACCAGCAGATCCGGATGACTGCTGGTTTTCTTTATGGAATCCGGATCCGGAAAAGGCAGCACTGAGCAGATCAGTGAGATGCCTGGCTGTCATAAATGGAATGCTTTCTGGGCAGATTACTGATCAGCAATCGTTATTGAATTTCGCTTCAGAAAATCCACAGAGAAAAAATTCAAAAAAATTCCCAAAGGGGTTGCGTACGGGAAGAAAATCCCTATAATTAGAAAACGTGAACAGCATTTCGGGGATGTTTATGGCATTCGATGAGTAAATGTTTGGGATCTGTCACAGCCGGTTGAATACCGTTAAAATTCACCAAAAAATAAACGCTAAAAACAACTTTAACAACCTGGTATGGGCAAATCAGCCCCGTGCCATGGCTTACGCTGCTTAATCGACGAATATAGTCCGCAGCCTTTCTAAGTGAGTTCGCTTTCTTCCAGCTTAGATTGTTGGCGAAAAGAAGATAAGTTCAGTGTTCGGTCTGCATGCTGAATCGAAAATCCTAAGACCACCCGTTAGAATTTCGTGTTTGTCCGTGTCTGACGGTTCATGACAAACTAAGCTGTAAACACAGGTTCGTGGGACTTTGCTTAGACGCGAGTTCGATTCTCGCCATCTCCACCATGTGGAGGAAAAGCGCCAGGCTTAGACTTAGAAATCTGTTTTGAATCGGAGAGTGCAATTCTCTCTTCTTCCACCAAATCTGGGGTGTTAGCTCAGTTGGGAGAGCGCTTGGCTGGCAGCCAAGAGGTCAGGGGTTCGAACCCCCTACGCTCCACCAGATACCAATTCAGCCCTTACATAAGGGCTTTTTTTATACAATGCAAGATTTTATGCAAGATTTTGTACTGACTTTGGAGCAGCCGGGGAAGAACAGGAGCAGATCCGGGGAGATTTGTACTGAAATTTCTGGTTTTACAGGAAAACAGCAGTCACCTTCCTGGACCAATTACAAATTTTCTGCAAAAAAAGCATCCATTGCCTGGATGCTTCAAAAAGGAACCGACAATCTCCAAAACGGAATTGCCTGAGATTAGGAGTTCATGTTGCGTTTGCTTTTGACAGCAGGAGATTCATCTTCGTCGTCATCTTCATCATCTTCATCATCGTCTTCATAAGAGCGAGTTGCCCAGAGAAATATACCAAGCACCATAAGAATGACCAAATCGACGGCGGCAATCATCAAAAAGAATTTAGACCAATCCATAAATATCGGTTAGAACGAAAAAACTTCATGTTCGTAATGGAGTGAAAATCCCGATCTTATCCGTCCGGTTTATAACATGGATGAATAAGCCGGTGGATTTATTCAGCTAAAACACTGCTGCAAATGATTTCAGAACGCATGTATCCTACTTGTTCTGCAAACATCATGGTGTTTTCTACACTCCTTGTGAACGAATGATGTTTTTCAATTCGTGGCATCCTCCTTCTAATAGGATGGTGGCAGTATACTATCATTTAATACGTATAACAATGTGAAAATGCACGCATCAGCATTGAGTGTTGTAATGCACATCTCTTTTCTTTCGTCTTGCGACACCCGAAGTAATCCGTCCTTGCGGTCTCTTTTTGTGGCCTTATCCCTGGAGAAGGGAATACCATCAGAATCCGGCTTTTCACCTTTCTTTTTCAAGCTGCACACCTCCTTTGATTGACGATTTAAACCCAAAAAGTGCCTTCAAAATGTAATCGTATACATAAAAGCTAAACTTTTATAATGATGCGGAATTTCTCATAAAGTCAACGTTTATTTGATGTTTTTATCACTTAGACTTGTTTATTGAAAAACTATCCGATAGAATAAAAAAGCTCCATCTATCTTAGATGGGGCACCCTGATGTGCAAGATCAGGGTTAGTTCACTAACGGAACATTTGGTTAATCAGCGCTTCGATTAGCGCAGCTGCGGCAGCCTTGAGAACAAATTCAGCGGTTTGTTTCGCAGCTTTTTTCGCTTTTTTAGATACGACCAGATCCGGCTTCTTTTCAACAGAGCCTGATCTGGTTTTTTGTTTTCCGGGATCCTTGTTTCTACCTGACTGATTTTTATAGAATATCTGCTTTGTGATCTGTCTGAAGCTGTCTGGGTCTTCAGGCCACTCAGCATGTCTGTTAACTCCAGCTGATAGAGGTCAGGCACAGAAACCTGAATTCATGGCCGGCGCGTTTTTCGTCAATTAGGCAAATGATCGTGCGGATCTGTGTTGCTTACCGCCAATTCTCTGGCAGATATTGAGTTTTGAACATGCGGGATAGATTTTTGTTGTACGAGAAGAAGGATAACTGCAGAGGGGACATGATGCCTGGATGCTGATGAGCAAACACCGTCGATCACAGCAGATCTGTGTATGGCATTCCTTCTGGAGAGAACTGCTTTTGAGGATGAACCTGCAGGGAAATCGGATTTAAAACGACAAAAGCCCCAAAACGCATCCGTTCAGGGGCAGTTGGGATTCAGTTGTAATTATAATGCTTTAGGGAATGAATCCGCTGGGATGGTGAATCTTATGCGGGACATTCTTGAAAGATGTGAAGTGCAAAAGTAAATTCCATTTCTGGGGTCGCGAAGTGGAATTTACTTTTTCGTAAATTCCATTTGCCAGGCAATGCGATTTACTCTTGCAAAATCCAAATCTACCCTGTTTTTGTGCTCCGGTTTTCTGCTGCGAAAGGAGATAATTTTGGCTAATCAGAAACATCTGACCTGAATAATTCATGAGACTTTTCACAAATTCATTTTCAGAGTCGTTGTTTCCA
>Cam_p2__coassemble_1447_pt1 | contig 18507 bp, 15 predicted proteins | sample Cam_p2__metabat2_low_PE_020 | metagenome-assembled genome bin Cam_p2 | reverse complement strand
CTTGCAGAGAAGGAAGTCAACCCCTTTTGTGAAATATTTTAGAAATTTCACAATCAGTTCAAACTGCCTTATCTACGGCATTTCCAAGTTCTGTTTTGCGCTGTTCTCTCGAACAGCTTGTTAAGAATACTCCCGTATTCCTCCGGTGTCAACACTTATTTGTGAATATTTTTCGATATTTCACAAATCTGTTTTGCATCGGAACAGGTCCAGTATGTCAGTTTCTTCCGGATCATGCAACGACTTACCGGTTTTTACAAATACTCTGTCAGTTTGTCTCTTCTTCACTGGTCCAGCTGGCAGCAAGAGCCAGTTCCTGAGCGTCTACCGGACGGCTGATGCGGAAAACCGGCAGTCCTTCAAACTGGGTCTGCATCACATCGAGCTGGCCGCTGATTTCTTCTGCCGTTTCCTGGGTGATTTCAGAATCCAGGAAAGTTTCCAGAAAGGAGCGCCTGACTCTTCTGAGAAAAGCCGTCTTTACCACAGTAGTGTCCATATTCCGTTCCCTGGCTTCCATCTTCAACATCAGACTGTCCAGCAGCGGCACGCCAAAGAGCAGATTGATGGCACTGGGATTTTTCATCATCTTCAGAATATGGGTATAGCTGACCGGGTAATCCAGCGAATCCAGCGTGGTCTTGAAAGGGGCCGGACCAGACCAGGCAAAGGAATAGCAGGGATGCTCCGTTCTCTTGACTTTGGTCTGCAGCAAAAAGGTATTGGCTGCCGGTGCCCACTGATCAGCCGGCAGAGTTCTGCTGGTATAGCCCGGATGCTGCTCCCGGACCAGCTGCCATGCGGAATAAGGAATGAAAGCAGGAATGCTCTGATCCATGAGGCAGGAAGGATCCAGTGCGCTTCGAGTAAAAGTCGGCAGAATCAGACAGCCGGAAGGGCCGATGAGATTCAGGATGGTTTCCAGAAGAGAGGTCTCCATGCCCACCAGCACAGGCAGATCACTCAGATCCGCCTGCAGCAGGACAGTGCATCCTTTGACCACACCCAGCGATTTCAGAAAAGAGGCCAGTTCATTTCTGGTCACTATGCATTGTTCGTAGCTCATGGAATCAGTATACAAGAGCGTTCTGCTTTCCCTGGCAAAAAGAGAAAAAGGGCCGGGGATTTCTCCTCGGCCCTGGGTTGAACAATGGTTTTTAGGCTGTACGCAGAACAGCGTGGCAGTTCTTCTCAATGTTTTTGATGATGTTGTTGAACACCTGGTTGATTTCTTCTTCCTTGAGGGTCTGCTTTTCAGACTGGAAGACAATGTTCAGAGCGATGGATTTTTCATCCGCGGCCACATGTTCTCCTTCATAGACGTCGAAGATATCTGCAGAACGGACGATGTTTTCCTTGCCCAGCTTGCCGCTGCGCAGAACGGTTTCGATGATCTTGCCGGCAGGCATATCTTTCTTCACAACGAAAGCCAGGTCTCTGGAGACAGCCGGGTAGCGGGAAACAGGCTGGAAGCGGATCTTGGATTTCTTGGCATTGATGAGAACGCCCAGACGGATTTCGGCGATGATGGCGCCTTTCAGACCCAGTTTTTTGCCATAGGCAGGGTGGATTTCACCCATAATGCCAACCAGTTCCTTGCCCATCCAGATTTCAGCGGAACGGCCGGGATGGAAATGAGTCTGGTCCTTCTTATTTTCACGGAAGGAAATTCTGGAAGCGTTGAAGCCCATGCGCTCCAGCCAGGCTTCCAGCAGGCCTTTGAGGGTATAGAAGTCGGAAGGCAGATTGTACTGTGCCCAGCGGGTCTGCTGCAGGCTTCCCAGCATGACGATGCTCAGATGCAGTTCGCGTTTGTCATCGGAAGAGAGGTCGGAAATCTCAAAGAGATTGACGTCCTTCATGCCGCGGCTCTTGTTGTAGACGGCAGTTTCCAGCAGAGAAGGCAGGATGGAAGTCCGGATCAGCTTTCTCTCTTCGGAAAGAGGAATGCTCAGAGGAACCGCACTGCCTACAGGCAGAACAGCATCGGCATTTTTCTCATCGGAAACCAGGGTATAGGTAATGCAGTCCTGCAGACCGGCTTCGGTGAAGAAGGTTCGGGTGAAGCGGACAGCTTTCTGTTCTTCGTTGAGCTTGCCTTCTGTCATTTCCATGTAGGGCAGCGTGGAGGGCAGTCTGTCATAACCAAGCATGCGGATGACTTCTTCAGAAATATCAGCCATGCCTTCCACATCAGTTCTGGTGCTGGGAACGCTGACTGTAATGGTTTCTTCTTCCACAGCCGGTTCAAAAGCCAGACGGGAAAGAACATCGACCACTTCTTCCAGAGAGAAATCGGTGCCCAGACGCTTGTTGATATCGGAAAGCGTGAAGGTGATGGATGCTGGGGTGTAGGTGGGATCGCCATAGATGACAGTTTCCTGCAGATCCTTTGCATCGGCATATTCCTTGAGCAGTTCAACGGCTCTGTCCAGTGCCTTCACGGCAGCAAGAGGTTCAATGCCTTTCTGATAGCGGATAGAAGCTTCCGTATTCAGGTTCAGTCTTCTGGCGGTGTTGCGGATGGAAACACGGTCAAAGAGAGCACATTCGATGACCAGACCGGTGGTGTCTTCCAGGATCTTGGAATCTTCACCACCCATGATGCCGGCGATGCCGATGGGTTTTCCCTGGGAGGTGATAACCAGATCTTCGGGAAGCAGATGATAGACTTCTCCGTCCAGAGCTTCATAGTCTTCATCAAAGCCGGTCTTAACGGTAATGTCTTTGCCCAGCAGGTTTCTCTTGTCATAGAAGTGCATGGGCTGGCCGGTTTCCAGCATGACGATATTGGAGATATCCACCACGTTGTTGATGGAGTTCATGCCGGCTGCACGCAGCAGTTCCTTCATCCATTCAGGAGATTCCTTCAGGGTGACGCTGCCGATGACCTTTTCCAGGAACAGAGGACATTTTTCTGTTTCACTGGTAACGGTCACTTCAGAAGGAATGCCTTCTCCTTCTTTTGCAGCACCCTGGCTGTCAGGCAGAGTCACTTCCCGGTTGAGGATGGCTCCGATTTCACCGGCCATGCTGAAGACAGCCTGGCAGTCTGCTCTGTTTGGCGTCAGGGAAACATCCAGAATGACGTCATCGTATCCGAGATATGCCAGAGGATCGGCATTTCCAACGGGTGCATCGGCAGGCAGAACTTCGATGCCTGCCAGCTGGTCTTCACTGAGCAGATGCTTTTCCACACCCAGCTCAGACAGAGAGCAGATCATGCCGTTGGATTCCTGACCACGGATCTTGCCCGGCTTGATGGTTCCGCCAGGCAGTTCGGCGCCGGCTTTGGCCACAATGACCTTCTGGCCGGCAGCCACGTTAGGAGCACCGCAGACGATATTGAGCACTTCATCGCCCACATTGACGGTGGTGATGTGCAGATGGTCGGAATCAGGGTGGTCTTCACAGGTCAGCACTTCACCAATGACCAGATTGGTGCCCTGGCTGACGGGTTCAATGGCTTCGACTTCGAAGCCTGCATTGGTAATGGCCTGGGCGATGCCTTCCATGGTCAGGCCGTCCAGGTTCATATAGCGTTCAAGCCATTTCTTTGAGATTTTCATAGCAGCCTCCTAGTCGAACCGGTCGAACAGATCGTTGAACCGTTTGTCGTTGGTATAGAAATGACGAATGTCATCGATGCCGTATTTCAGCATGGCCATGCGTTCGATGCCGATGCCAAAGGCGAAACCATTCATCTTGGTGGGATCGTAGCCGGCCATCTCCAGAACATGGGGATGCACTTCTCCGGCGCCGAGAATTTCAATCCATCCGGTTCCCTTGCAGGTGGGGCAGCCTTTGCCGCCGCACATATGGCAGCTGACATCAACTTCCACGCTGGGTTCCGTGAAGGGGAAGTAGGAAGGACGGAAGCGGATTTCACGCTCCTGGCCAAACATCTTGCGGGCTACGAATTCCAGAGTGCCCTTCAGATCGGACAGAGGGACGTTTTCGCCGATGACCAGACCTTCCATCTGGGTGAACTGATGGGAATGGGTGGCGTCATCATCATCGCGGCGGTAGACCTTACCGGGGCAGATGACCTTGATGGGATTGGGAGCCATTTCTTCGAGCACTTTCATCTGAATGGCTGTGGTATGGGTTCTCAGCAGATGTTCATCATCCACGTACAGAGAATCCTGCATGGCTCTGGCGGGGTGGTCCTTGGGGAGGTTGGCTCTTTCAAAGCAGTAGAGGTCTTCCACCACATCCGGTCCTTCTTCCACCTGATAGCCCAGACCGATGAACAGGTCTTCCAGTTCCTGTCTGACCAGGTTCAGAGGGTTCAGGTTGCCATGGGCATGCTTTCTGCCCGGCAGGGTGATATCAATTTTCTCTTCGAGAATCTTTCTGTCTTCTTCCGCTTTTTCCAGAACGGCTCTTCTTTCGTCGATCCATCCGGAAATTTCCTGTTTCAGTTCATTGACTCTGGCACCGAAGGCTGGCTTCTCTTCTTTCGGAAGGTCCTTCATCTGTTTCATCAGTGCCTGAACAGGCCCTTTTTTGCCCAGATACTCAACGCGCAGAGCGTTCAGTGTCTGCAGGCTGTCCGCTGCTTCCACGGCTTCCTTGGCCTGAAGCTGCAGTTCATCAATAGTTGCCATATCGTTCTTCCTTTCCTGAAAAATAAAAAAAGACGAATGCAGAAACGGGACTGATCCCGCGGTACCATTCTGCTTCGTCGTCATGACACACTCAGTCCGTGATATCCGTACGGTAACGGGAGGGGATTTCCCTCAGCTCCCGGGTGAATTCATCTCCCATGAACTGTTTCTGTTCCACCTGTTCAGAAACTCTCTGGTGTTCATGCTGCAGAGACTACGGCCCGTTCATCGCCTGTGTATATGATTCCATATTCTATCAAAGCCATTGGGCAAATCAAGGCAGTTTTTTTCGGAGCCCCGGCCGCTTCTACTGGAAAACGAGAATCAGACCGATGGTATTTTCCCCTGTCTTTCGGGCGGTGATGGTGCCGTTCATGGCAGTCACCAGGCTTCTGGCCACCGAGAGGCCGATGCCAAAACCATCCTCGCTGCTGCGGGAAGCATCTCCCCGGTAGAACCGGTCAAACAGGCGTTCCAGATCCAGACTGTCCACATTCTGACAGGTGTTTTCAAAGCGGATGATGGTCTTGCGTGACTGCTTCAGACTCACCCGGACCATCCCCTGTTCATCACAGTACTTGAGAGCATTTTCCAGCAGAATGGAGAAGATCTGGGCAAACAGAGCCGGGTCACCTTCCACCATTACATCCTCTGCAATCTCCTGGTGAACCTGCAGGCCGATGCTTTCCATGAGATCGGCGTAGTCCTCCAGACTTTCCTGCAGAAGCAGGCTTAACTGCACCGGTTCTTTCTGAACCTTCTGCACCCCTTCATCTGCTCTGGTCAGGGTGATCAGGGACTGGATCAGTCCCTTCATGTGTTCTCCCTCTTCGCGGATGCCTCTGGTCCATTCACTGTCCCCGTTTTCCTTTTCCAGGATTTCCGCATTGGTCAGCATCAGGGTCAGCGGAGTCTTCAGTTCATGTGCCGCATCGGTGATGAACTGTTTCTGCCTGGCTTCCAGTGCCATGGCAGGCTTCATCATCCGTCGGGTAAAAACAGCCAGCAGAAGACTGACCACTGCCACACCGGCAGTCAGTATGACCACCAGCCAGAGACTCAGCGTCTTCATGCCGGAAAGCCCCTGTCTTCCATCCGCAAAGGCAATGGAGGTTCCATAGTCTGTTTCATAGATCTTGTAACGCCAGCCATCGATCCACCCCCGCAAATGGCCGCTGTTCATGGCTTGCCTGGCTGCGTCTGCTGTCTGCTTCTGCTCTTCTGCATCCAGCAGAAAGTTGTTGTTCTGAATAATCTTGCCATCATCGTCCAGCCAGATGGTGTAGAACAGAGGATCTTCATTCTGCTTCTGGGGATTCTCCGGACCATGTCCCGGATCGTAGTCCGGGAGAGTGCGGTCGTTGAGGGAGAGCTGATCGTTGAACTGATCCAGCGTCGTCTGCAGATTGAAATAGACTGTCATCAGAGTGATGCTGCCGATCAGCAGAAAGACCAGAGTCATGAGAAGAATGCAGACATGAAGCATTTTCCGTCCAAAGCGCTCAATCATCAGAAGGCTCCAGTCTGTATCCCTGGCCGCGGATGGAGCGGATTTTCAGGGGAGCTCCAAGCTTTTTGAGGGTCTGCCGCAGGTTGGACAGATGCACCGCCAGACTCTGGATGGTACCTTCCTGCCCGGTTCCCCACACCTTGTCCAGAATCGCCTGTCCGGAAAGAATCACATCTCTGTTTTCACAGAGCATTTCCAGGATGTTGTATTCCTTGCGGTTGAGCAGTTCTCTGCTTCCCTGATAGGTGACAGACATACTGCCCTGGTCCAGTTCCAGTCCCAGAATGGTCTGCACATCCGGAGAGAAATGGTCCCGCCTTCGCAGCATGGCTCTGACTCTGGCCAGCAGTTCCTGGGAGGAAAAGGGCTTGGGCAGATAGTCGTCCGCTCCGGCATCCAGGCCATGAATCCGGTCTTCCGTTTCGGACCGGGCGCTCAGAAACAGAGCCGGGGTGTTGATGCCGGCTTTGCGCAGGTTCTACAGCAGGCTGATGCCATCCATGCAGGGCATCATCACGTCCAGCACCAGTCCGTCATAATTCTGGCTGGCAGCCTTTTCCAGTGCTTCGCTGCCATTGGAAACACCATCCACCAGATAGTGGGCTTCTTCAAAGATGTGAATCAGAGATTTCAGGAGTTTGGGATTGTCTTCCGCTACGAGCAGTTTCATCATTGCACCTCGCCATGCTCCTGCTTGCAGCAGGCAGCCATCATTTGGCTACGATTTATCAGATCCTGAAAAAACTGTCAACCAGGACTACAAGCGCTCTCATTTTACCCATTTAAACTTCAATTAACCAATATCGATGAATTTATGGGATTTAATGGGCTCTGTTGGGAAATTCTGTGTGATCTTGATTCCGCTTTCAGGACTTTTATACTGAAATTACAGCTGGAACAAATCAGGAGCTCCTCCACCTCAAGGAGAACAAGGAACATGAAAAACAGATCCCGCGCACTGAGCGCAGCCGCTGCTTCTCTGCTCGCTCTGAGCGCAGCCGGCTTCGGCTTCTCAAAATGGTCGTCTGACCTGACCCTCAGCGGCAACGTCACCGCTGCTGGCAGCTGGGATGTCAGAATTCAGGACGCCGCTGCCACCCGCCTTTCCACCGGTGCTGCCTCTTCAGGCGAAGCCACAGAAGTGGCTCCTACCTATGAATTCACCGTTTACGACATGCGTGCCGTGACAGTGGATGCCGAGAAGTATCCCTATGTTGGAGATGTCTACCGCATTCAGGTGGATGACACCAACCCCCACAAGATTTCCATGACCCAGGAGGAGTATGAACAGTACAATACCCGGCTGAGCATTGGCAATGCCAACCCCAAGGGATACTCCTTCTTCAAATCCGGCATTCTGGGACCCAATTCCAACAAGAATGCCTGCATCGTGGAAGCCAGCCTGAACGAACTGGGTGTTTCTCTGGGATACACCAGTGCCAGCGGCATCTCCAGACCCAACGAAGACAACGGTGCCAGTGATGGCCAGATCATCGGCACCTGCCTGGTTGAATCTCTGTACCGCTCCAGTGCCAATCCATGGGGACTTGTTCTGTCCTATGAAGAAGGCGGAGAATACCTGGAAACAGCCGCCAGCACCTGGATTTACAAGGCGGATATTGCTGAAGACGGCCAGTCTGCCACCTATTCCGATATCGCCCTGTCTCTGCCAGGTTCCTGGACTGAATACTCTGTCACCCTGGTCAACAACGGTACAGCGAATGCCAATCTGAGTGACTATACCGTTGCTCTCAATGAGTCCTCTGACGTTCTGGAACTGGAAGCTCCCGTTCTGGACGAAAACGAAGTGCTCAAACCCGGAGAAACCTGCACTCTGACCTTCGTCGTTTCCGTCAAAGAAGACGCAGCTGACTCCTTCGATGAAGCCAATTCCATCAGCATCCGCCTGGTTCATGAACAGGATGCCGTAGAAGAAAAGCCAGCTCCTTCCCATATCCACTAGCAGGACTTGGTTTTCCTCCTTTGGAATTCTCTTTCTCAGAGTCCCGGAGAAGCCGCTCTGCGGCTTCTTTTCTTTTTCGGCTGTTCTCTGACTGACACCTCTCTGGCTCATGGCTCTGAATTGACTCCTTACAGGCCTCTTTCTACAATCGAAGTATGACCATTATCGAATCCCTTCAAAACAAAACCATCAAGAACACCGCCAAGCTTCTCACCAAAAAGGAGCGGGATCTCACCGGCCTGTTTCTCGCAGAAGGCCAGCACCTCTGCCAGGAAGCAGCAGCTGCCGGTATTCTTGAACAGATTTTTGCTCTGGAAAACGAACCTGTGCCTGCCGATGTTCCAGTCACCCTCTGCTCCCAGAGCGTGCTCAACAAACTGTCCGCTCAGAAAAGCGATGCCAGAATCATTGGCGTCTGCCACAAGCCAGTGCTGAACCTGCAGAAGCAGAATCATCTGCTGGTGCTGGACCGCATTCAGGATCCGGGCAATGTGGGCACCCTGATTCGCACAGCCTGTGCCTTTGGCATGGATGGCATCCTGCTCTCGGAAGGCTGCGCTGATCTGTACAATCCCAAAACCATCCAGTCCTCCCAGGGGGCTCTCTTTCAGATTCCCTGTGAAGTGTGCGATCTTTCCATCAAACTGCCTGCGCTGCAGAGTGATGGCATGCAGGTGCTGGCTGCCGCTCTCCATCAGGACTCCATCGCCTGCAAAAGCCTGCAGACACCTGATCGTTATGCGCTGATGATCGGCAATGAAGGCCAGGGACTGAGTCAGGAACTGCTGGCTCTGGCTGATCAGACCGTCCATATTGAAATGAAAACCTTTGAATCCCTGAATGCTGCCATCGCCGGTGCCATTCTCATGTACCGGCTGCAGATGCTTCCTCAGAGTCTCTAAATGCCGGATTTTCTTCAGACCTGCTTCTGCAGGTCTTTTTTTCCGCAAAAAAACCGGAAGCTTTCTGCTTCCGGTCGAACTGGAAAATGCAATGAGGAAATGCGGCTATTCAGCTTTGATGGTTTCCACACCGTTTCCGTCATAGATCAGGGCAATGGTGTTGTCCGTGTTCAGGACGGAAGTGGCAATGACTCCGGGCAGAGCACAGATGGCATCAGAAAGAGCGGAAACACTCTTCACGTTTTTAAAGCTGACATTGAGAACATAATTGCCGTTAATGGAAGCATCGGGGCTTCCCTTGACGGACTGGTTGGTGATCACATCGCCGCCCATCTCGGTCAGTCTGGCAGAGACAAAGGAATAGGCATCCTTGCAGACTTCTACCTGAATGGGGCAGGCATCGGTGATGATGGTGTGCAGATGATCCCGGTCAGCCATGAAAATGAACTGGCCAGACATGGCTGCCAGCAGCCGGTCCTGCAGGCTGGCACTGACATCCTTCTTGGATCCGCTGAGATCATCAAAGACAAAATCCAGGGTGTCAAACGTATAGTCCAGAGAAGTCACCATGGAAGAAGGAACCAGAGTCAGTCCTCTTTCCATGCATTTGCGGGCTGTTGTCATATTGGGGGCTACGATTCTCAAACCGGGATAGTCCTCCATGCTCAGAAACTCAATCAGATAATCCACTGCCTTGCCGGTTCCCAGACCAATGGTCATATGATCCCGAATATATCCAAGAGCGGCCTGTGCTGCGTGTCTTTCCATATCAAAAAACCTCCTGCCGGATTCCAATCCGGTTTACATACAAGATTTTATCATTGGTAATCTTTCCAACCGCTCCCAACGCCTGAAGACTTCCAGACACCGCAGAGAACGCAAAAAAGCCGGACGGTTCTCTTCACCATCCGGCTTGTCTTTCCTGTTCTGATTTGGCTCTAGTCAATGAGAGTAGGATCTTTGTAGATGTTGTTTTCTCTGTCCGGTCCAACGGAAATCATGGCTACAGGCACACCTGTGACTTCTTCAATGAATTCCACGTATTTTTTGGCATTTTCGGGCAGTTCTTCATAGGTTCTGCACTTGGAAATATCTTCTTTCCATCCTGGCAGAGTGGTGTAAACAGGAACAGCCTTGGCTACATCCATCTGATCAGAGGGAACATAGTCCAGGACTTCTCCATCGATTTCATAACCGGTGCACACCTTGATTTCATCCAGGCCGGAAAGCACATCGATCTTGGTCAGAACGATGTCAGTCAGACCGTTGATCATGCCGGCATGTTTGACAACCAGCAGATCCAGCCAGCCGCAGCGGCGGGGACGGCCTGTGGTGGCGCCGAATTCATGACCCACTTCTCTGAGCTGTTCTCCGGTTTCATCTTCCAGTTCAGTGACGAAGGGACCTTCGCCGACTCTGGTGGAGTATGCCTTCACCACACCGATGATGCGTCCGATGCGGTTAGGACCTACACCGGCACCGACGGTCACGCCGGCAGCGGTGGGAGAAGAAGAGGTGACATACGGATAGGTTCCATAGTTGATATCCAGCATGGCAGCCTGTGCGCCCTCAAAGAGAACGATCTTGTCGTCATCAATGGCCTTGTTCACCAGATGAACGGTTTCCTTGATCATGGGCGTAATGGTTTCTCTGATCTCATCAAACTGTTTGACCATTTCGTCATAGTCCATGGTCTTGCCGCCGTAAACAGCTGTAAACATCTTGTTTTTCTTTTCCAGCACATCCTTCAGGCGGGCATTGAAGTGATCGCGGTCGAGGAATTCATGGTAACGGATGCCTCTTCTCGCATACTTATCTTCGTAGCAGGGTCCGATGCCCCGCTTGGTTGTTCCGATCTTGTTGACAGCAGCTGCTTCTTCCAGTTCATCCTGATAGCAGTGATAGGGCATCAGGATCTGGGCTCTGTCAGAAATAATAATATGGTCAGTGCTTAAGCCGCTTTCTTTGAGCTGATTCATTTCCTTGATCAGGACAAAGGGATTGCAGACCACACCCGGACCGATGATGCAGAGTGAGTCTTCATGCAGAACTCCACTGGGCAGCAGATGCAGCACGTGTTTCTGTCCGTTGACGACAACGGTATGCCCTGCATTGTCTCCACCCTGGAAACGAACAATGTAATCGGCCTTCTCGGCAAGCACGTCGACGATTTTACCTTTTCCTTCGTCACCCCACTGCGTTCCGACTACAACCAGACTGTTCATGAAATTTCCTCCCGGTTTCTCTGTGAAACCAAATCTCTGTCTAAGCAGACCTTTTCATTTTGCCCGATCTTGGCGGGTAATGCAATAAATGGCCGGACGGATGGAAAGAGCGCTGAAAAAACAGGATAAAAATGAGCACATTGCGACAGTCTATTCTGTCACAATAAAAAACCATAATTCCGGATTTCTGTCACAAAAACATGTAGAGTTCTGTTTTTGCAGATTTTTTGTATCGTCGAAAGGGTAATGATATCGGTTTCATTCCAAATCGTCATTTCACTCTTTCCTTCTACACAGAAAATTCTTTATGATAGCTTCGGAATCTCCTTTGCCTTCCACTCCGTGAAAGCAGAGTTCAACTGTTGAAATTATATTATTTACTACTTAGGGCGAAACTGCCCTTCATCCGCATCCCGGAACGCCGACCTCGTTCTATTTTTTCAGGATTCTGGTCCTGTCTTCAGCAGATGAACAAATAGTTGGAGATTCATTTCACCCATTCTGGAGCCGGTCTCTCCCGGACGAGTGATGAACACACAACACCATGGCCATTTCCTGTTGGTGAGGCCGTGGCTTGACAGGGTCACAACAGTTTCTTTAAAAAGATTATTCAGTGGAATTTTGGGTTCACTCCGCAAAAATTGTACGGAAATGAAGCCGAAATTACACTTTTTACGGTCATTTATGAAGCATTATTCTGGAAAATTCTTCATTATTGTCCTAGGCATAAACTAATCAGAATTTCGATTGTAGTGCTGTATTCCTACCATTTTGGAATCCCCTGATAGCCCTGATGCCGGAGTGCCGTTGCTGACCTCGTCCAAAAAACCTGAAGGGAAGCGTCCTTCGCTGACAATTACTTTTACAGGCTAAATAAATATATTAAAAGTAAATTCATGATAAATTGGAATCCGGTAAGCAGAGAATATATATTTACAGCTTCTCTTCACCTTCAACAGGTCAGGTTCTGCACTGAAGAACCACAGTCTATCGAAACAGAGGTAACATTATGAACGAAGAATATACTAACAAGACTTTACCCCCCCTCTACTTCACCAAGCGTGAACTCCAGATTATGATGACCTTATGGAAGAGCGACGAACCCCTCTCTTCCTATCAGATTTACGAAAGAACGGATGACATGTCCAAGAATACGATTCAGCAGATGCTGAGAAAAATGCATGAAGAAGGTTTCATCAAGATCAGCGGCATGGGTTTCACAAAGAATGCTCTGACCAGAAAATATGAAGCTTCCTTCTCCGAAGAAGACTACTTCATCCGCATGCTTTCTGCCAACGGTGTTCCTGCCATGGCAACCAAGTGCATCAGTGAGATCCAGAGTCCCAAACAGCTCGCCCATCTCAAAGATCTGATCAACTCCAGACTTCAGACCCTCGCGTGAGCCAAGCCGCCGTATGGCGGTTTTTGTCTGGAATAGCCTGAATAACAAAAAGGACGGTTTCGCGCCGTCCTTTTTGTTTTGGGTTTTATTTCTGCATCCGGATGGCTCAGGATCCGTGATCATACAGCGTATGATCCCAGTCTGCCCCCAGAAGATAGAGCACTTCCGGCTGCCGGTCATCATGCCAGGCCATCAGGCGGTACTCTTCTCGTCCAAAGCGCAGGCTGACCAGCTGTCCACTGCCCTGAATGACATCAGATGGCATATTTTCAAACAATGCCAGGTTTTGGATTTCTTCAACAGGAAGAACTTCCGGACCGCCTCTGAACTTGCCAAGCTGTTCCAGCGTGCTCCATGAAGAGCGGCATAGTTTCTCAAAGCAGGTAAACAGGGCTTCCAGTCTTTCTTTCTGTCCGCCATCCTTTGCTCTGCTTTCACAGAGCAGACCATAGTGAGGATCCGAGCAGAGCCAGCCAAAGTTCAGTCCAATCAGATCGTGTGGAATGGAAGAGGCTGCCGGTGGAGCCTGCAGAACGGCAGTCAGAAGAGATGCCGTGTTTTTCTTTCTGGCTGCCCGGCGTGGTTTTCTGCCTGAAGAAACTGGTTTTGAAAGTCTTCTGGGATCCACTGGCTCAGACATTGCCGATCTTCACTCTCTTCAGATGCTTTCTGGCTGTTTCTTCCAGAGTCTTCAGAGTTTCCAGCGGAGTAGGGTCTTCCTTTTCCTTCCACCTCGGGAAATACCGGGTGATGTGCAGAGGAATATTGGGATCGATGGAAGCCAAGAAGGAAGCCAGAGCATCCATCTCTTCAACAGAATCGTTTCGGCCGGGGACGACCAGAGTGGTAACTTCCACATGGGATTTTCTGGCAGCCGTCTCAATGAATTTCTTGACTGTCTCCAGATCTCCCTGCAGCCAGTCATAGTAGTCCTGGGTAAATCCCTTCAGATCAATGTTGAAGGCATCTACATAGGGCAGAATCTTTTCCAGAGCTTCCACAGTGGCCGTGCCATTGGTGACCACAACCACTTTCAGGCCCTTTTCATGAGCCAGCTTTGCGGTATCCCGGATGAACTCCCAGCTGATCATGGGTTCATTGTAGGTGAAGGCAATACCGATATTGCCATAAGGTTTGAGTTCCAGCGCTTTGTCCACCACGTTCTGGGGAGTGACTTTCTCGCACTGGTTTCTCAGATCCTGCTGCGCAATTTCATGGTTCTGGCAGAAGGGACAGCGCAGATTGCAGCCATAGCTGCCAATGGACAAAATCATGCTGCCAGGATGGAAATAAGCCAGAGGCTTCTTTTCAATGGGATCCAGAGCGGCTGAACTGATGCATCCGTAGTTCTCATCCACGATTTCCCCGTTCTGATTTGTCCTGGCCCGGCAGAAACCGGTCTGTCCGTTTTTCAGTTTACAGCGGTGAAAGCAGACATCACATTCCACCACTTCTTGTGGTCTTTGTTCCGTCAATGGCGGGTCACCTCAAATCTTTCCAGAGAGCAGCCTTTTTCATCAGCACGCAGGCCGGCTTTCTGTTTGGCTATGGAAACCTGCTGTTCAATGGTATCCACACCTTCCAGATCCGGCAGCAGCAGACCTCTCTTTCCGTTCTTGGAAACGATAACGCCGTATTTTTTCGGATCCAGCTGGTCTTCAGAAGCGATGGGTTCCGGTTCGCCCAGAAGGTCCACATTGATTTCCAGATCTTCCAGTTCCCAAGGCTGGATGGGGAAGAAGCGGGGATCCTGCAGGGCTGCAGAAACCGCATTGCGTCTGATTTCTTCATAGATGGAGCTGGTCACCGGACCGGTTGTACCGATGCATCCGCGCAGATCGCCGTTCTTGTGAATGGAGACAAATACGCCCGCACGGTTATCCAGCATCTCGGCGGGAATGCCGGTGTAGTCCTTTTCCGGCAGATCTCCGTGTTCGACAATTTCATTGACGGTCTTTCTGGCCAGCCGGACATAGGCATCTTCTTTGCTTTCCCGCTCTTCCAGTCTTTCTTTTCTGGCCTTCTCGGCCTGATCACCGAAGTTTCTGGCGGGATCATCTTTGAGATCGGTATAGCTGACTACGCCATATCCGACGCCGAATTCAGCGGAGTGACCCAGGAATTCAGGGTTCATGCTGGTGGAATCCAGAGTGCCTGCCAGGAAGCTGAACGGCTTCTGAGCACAGGCCATAGCTTCATCGGCTTCTCTGTCCTTCATGTTGAGCAGTTCATCAAACTGGGCTCTGGACATGATATCCATGACTTTCTTATCGTATTCCGGTCCGCAGGCTTTATAGCCGTAATGGGTGCCTGCTTTCTGACAGTGGGACAGATCCCCGGAACCTACGACTGCGATTTTTCGTCCCAGTCCGGCTGCTGCTTCTGCCAGAATTTCTCCTGCCTGATAATGCAGAAGATCGGATGGACCGCCGGCAGAAACCCGGACAAAGCGGATATCGGGATTTCTGTCTTTCAGGAAATACAGAGGAATCATGGTGCCATGATCCAGATCCTGCACCTGTCTGCCCAGGGTACCCATGGGCACGCCTCTCTGTTCGGCAATCTTTTCTGCTTCCCGAACAAGCTCTTCATCATAAACTACGTTGAAGCGGTCTTCAGCATCGTTAAAATTAGCCAGATCGCCGCTGGCGGAAGGACCTGAAGACAGCTGAATATAATCGGCATAAGCCTGTCCGTGGGGAGTAACGATCACAATGGTTTCGGGCTCGGAGTCCAGAATCCGTTTGGAAGCTGTCTGATAAGCCCTGGTGATCTCTTCAATTTTCTTTTCCTCGCCTCTGCCCACATTCGGCAGAATAATGGGGGGATGCGGTACAATAGCCGCGCTTTGTACAACCGACATGCCATTACCTCCTGGAGCTAGTGATGCTCTAGTACTAGTATAAAGCGTCCGCTGAATCTTCCTTCTGTCAGGCACGAGGCAAAAAAGGGTAAAAAAAAGACGACCTTTCGGTCGTTGTTTTCAAATGGCAGGGGTAGCAGGAGTCGAACCCACATCAACGGTTTTGGAGACCGTTGTTCTACCATTGAACTATACCCCTGTGTGCCCAACTATAATAACAATTGCCCCGAGTGAATGCAACAGCATTTTTCAAAAATTTCTTTCTGATGACCGGTCCGGATAACAGGGAGTGTTGAAGGCTGAGCTAGCCGTTCTGGTCTGCTGCTCTTCGCTCAAGAAGGCGCTGCTCACCAGTCTACCCTCCCGCATGAAGTACACCATCAAAATTCTTCGGCAGTTTCCGGAAGCGTTCCGGATACGCTGTGAGTACAATGAACACATACAAGAGGTAGAAATATGTTCAAACTGGCAAACCGCATGGATGGTCTGAAGCCTTCCGTGTTTACTTCCCTTCTGGAAGATAAAAAAATCTATGAAACAACAACCGGCAGAACTGTGCTGGATTTCTCTCTGGGTTCCCCGGACATTTCTCCGGCACCAGCCATTCTGGAAACTATGAAATCCGCTGTTCAGGTCCCTGCCAATTACCGGTATGCAGTCAACCCGCTTCCTTCTCTGATCGAAGCCATCCGCACGTGGTATCAGGAGCGCTACAGCGTCTCGCTGGAGGCGGATGAAATCTGTCTGCTGCAGGGATCCCAGGAAGCCCTGAGCAATCTGCCCATGCTGTTCTGCAATCCCGGAGACATCGTCATCATTCCCGATCCCTATTATCCGGCTTACAGGGATGCCCCGGCTCTGGCCCAGGCTGAAGTCTGGTCCTGCCCTCTGCTGGAAGAAAATGACTTTCTGATGGATCTGAACTCCATTCCGGAAGAGATCTGCCAGAAAGCGAAAATGATTCTGGTGTGCTATCCAAACAACCCGACCGGTGCCGTTGCCACCGATGACTTCATTCTGGAACTCATCGCTTTTGCCAGAAAATACAATCTGGTGGTGGTCTATGACAACGCCTATGCCGACCTGTCCTTCGACAATCCGAAGAGTCCCAGTTTTCTCTCCTATCCCGGCGCTAAAGAATGCGGCGTGGAACTGAATTCCTTTTCCAAAACTTATGGCATGGCAGGAGCCAGACTGGGTGTTCTCAGCGGCAGCAGAGAAGTCCTGAACGCCTACAGACAGCTGAAATCCAATCTGGATTACGGAATCTTCCTTCCCGTCCAGTATGCTGGTATCACTGCATTGCAGACGGGAGCGCCGCTGGCCAGAGCCACCAGAGAAAAATACCGGTCCAGACGGGATCTTATGATCAGTCTGTTTGCCCAGGCAGGATGGAATCTGCCCGTTTCCAAAGCCACCATGTTTATCTGGGCTCCCATTCCCGCTGAATATGAAAACAGTGAAGAGTTTGCCAGAGACCTGCTGCTGAAGACAGGGATCATGGTTACGCCTGGTACTTCCTTTGGTCCTCAGGGCAAAAGATTTATCCGGATCGCTCTGGTCCAGAATGAAGATGTCATCACTCAGGCAGCAGACCGGCTGACGGAATCCGGCCTGTTCCTCAACAAAGAATCTGAATAACAGACAAAGCAGAACCTGATACGAAGGATATTCGCCTTCAGGTTCTGCTTTTCGTTTTTATTCCTGATCAGGATCTTCCAGACTGTCCCTTACAGCGGATGGAGAAATCACGGGACAGTCAGAATAGGCATTCACCAGTTCTTTTCCAATTTCCAGAAGCTTCTCTCGAAGATGCCTCGGGGAAATCACTTCGATCTGATTGCCAAAAGAGAGCAGCCATCCCAGAAACTGCGTACTGATCCCTGCAGTGAAACGGGCGACTACAGAAGAATCGTCCCATCTTTTCATTTCCACATTCAGTCCAAACCGGTCAATGAGCACACCGGCCAGACTGTTATCGGCTTTCACAAGCACTTCTTCCAGATCCCCTGTAAACATGCCAAACAGACAGCTGGCATAGGCTTCCGGGCTTCCGTTCTCAAAAGCTTCCCGTCCTTCCCGGGGACTGTCGACCAGTTCGGGGTTGAGAATCTTATCCACCCGGAAGTTCTTGATAATCTGCGCTTTCTGGTCATAGGCAGTCAGATAATAGTTCTCATTATCCCAGCTCAGAAGCCAGGGAGAGACAACATAGGGCTCACCGCCATGTTTGAGCTGCTGTTCCTTATCCGGTGTCCAGCGGAAATACTGGAACTCCATCTGCCTGTCCAGATCAATGGCCTGATGAATGGCATCCACTGCGTAATAGCACTGTTCATTGACTGTCTTGCGATGATTGAGAGTGCCGGAAGTCCGCTTGAGCATTTCTGCCGTGGTTATGCCGCCCAGACTCTTCAGTTTCTCTATGAGTTCCACGGATTTCTTGGCGGTGATGAATCCGGAAGACTGAATGGCATCCACCAGCAGTTTCAGCTCTGGCTGCTGGAACTTTCTGCTCCCTATATAATAGAAAGTCCCTTTTCCCGTCTTCTGACAGATCAGATCCAGGCCAAATTTCTGCAGCAGATCGAAATCGTTGTACAGTGCCTTTCTGGCAGCATGAATGCCGTTTGCTTCCAGTTTGTCGCTGATCTCCACCAGAGAAAGAGGATGTTCTTCATCTGTTTCCTCCATAAGGATTTTCACCAGATACAGCATCTTCAGTTTCTGCCATCTTTTCGTTTCTTCCATATCCATTTCCATCCTTGCCATCTGTCATCAACAGCTTTATTTCCAAGTCAGCGTATCAAACAACGGGAAATGTGGAAAGTCTGGTTCGGTATTATCCTTGCAGGAACCGTACACCTTCGGAAGAAAACAGGCCCTGGGGAAAAAGAAAAAAGCTCCCAACCATCTGGTCAGGAGCAATCTATCCGGCTTTGTCCTATTTTTGCCTTGCGGCTATCGTCGGCGCTCAAGAGCTTAACTTCTGGGTTCGAAATGGGACCAGGTGTGACCTCTCTGCCATAAAA
>Cam_p2__coassemble_1434_pt1 | contig 18729 bp, 7 predicted proteins | sample Cam_p2__metabat2_low_PE_020 | metagenome-assembled genome bin Cam_p2 | reverse complement strand
CTTACGAGAAGACAGAAGCATCAGCTCAGTCATAAAAAACGAAGGAAGCCAAGCCAGCTTTCCCCCGCCTGCTGATGGTCTGCTTCTTCCCGCACACGATGTGTAGTGCCAAAAGGAGGGATAGATCAGAAAAAAAGAAACGGAATGCATTAGTGGATTAAAAGAGAAAGGATAAATATAGAAATGCTTAGAAGTAAAGTGAAAAAAACGGTTGCCGGCGCTCTGTCTCTGACAGTGGCTCTGGGAACAGCTCTTTCATCTGTCAGCGTACTGCCAATCCTGGCAGATGACACTCTTCCTGATCCAGCCCTGATCCCCCGGCCGCTGGAATCAGAATTTGGCGAGGGCAGATATACTCTGAAACCCTGCTCCAGAATCGTTGTTGAAGCCGGCAGCGAAGAAGATGAACAGACACTTCTGAATACGGCTGATCTGCTTGCCCAGCGCATGCGCAAATCCACCGGATATAAACTTCCGGTTACCTCTGAAGGCGCCTCCACAGGAGATATCATTCTGAGAACCTCCGATGACAAGGCTGACCTGGAAGAGGAAGGCTACACCCTGACTGCTGATGAAACCGGTGTAGTCATCGAAGCCTACGAACCCGCCGGCGTTTTCAACGGAACCCAGACTCTTCGTCAGATGTTCCCCTCCGACATCGAAAAACAGGATGTCGTAGAAGGCACCGCCTGGGTGGTTAAAGAAGCAAACATCACCGACAAGCCTGAATACGAATACCGCGGTATGCATCTGGACGTTGCCAGACACTTCTTTACCGTTGAACAGGTGAAACGTCAGATCGACCTGATCAGTCAGTTCAAGATCAACAAACTGCACATGCACCTGTCTGATGACCAGGGCTGGCGTCTTGAGATCAAGGGTGAAATGTACGGTGAATCTCTGGACAAACTGAGAACCATCGGTGCTTCCACCAGCTGCAAGACCAACGGTTACAATCCTGGACAGTACAGCCAGGAAGACTTTAAGGAACTGGTTCGCTACGCTGCAGAACGCAACGTGGAAATCATTCCTGAATTCGACATGCCTGCCCATGCCTGGGCTGCTCTGGTTTCTCTGAACTTCCTGAACAGCACAGATGACGGCAGACCCCATGCCGGAAATTACGACAACACAAAACCCTACGACGGATGGGACGTAGGATGGGCTTCTCTGGAAGTCAACAATGAAAAGACTTACGAATTCATCGAAGAAGTCGTTAAACAGGTTTCCGAAATTTCTCCCAGCCCCATCATCAACCTGGGCGGAGACGAAGCTCATTCCACCTCTGCTGAAGACTACAACAAGTTCTGCAACCGCGTTGTAGAAATCGGCAACAAGTACGGCAAGACCGTTATGGGCTGGCAGAACCTTGACAAGGCTCTGACTGACGAAAACAAGGAAAACGCCATTGTTCAGTTCTGGAGCACCGGCAGTGCCAAAATGATGTCCGGCGTCAAGTACATCTGCACTCCTGCAGACCATGCTTACATGGACATGAAATATGATGACAACTGTGAATTCGGTCTGACATGGGCAACCATGAACCCCACAGACGATTCCTACAACTGGGAACCCACCAACTATGGTACAAGAGACCAGATCGTGGGCATTGAGTGCTGCCTGTGGACAGAAACCATCGCTACAGACTACGCTCTGGACTACATGATCTACCCGCGTGTTGCAGGTCATGCTGAAGTGGGCTGGACCGCTCCCAACAGCAGAACCTGGAAAGAATACAAGGGCAGAATTGCTCAGTTCTATGACCGCTTCATCAACGAAGGTGTCCAGCTGCGCAAGGATGAAATCATCTGGCCGACTCCCTATGAACCCGTGAATGCTACCTTCTCCTTTGAAGAAGGTGAAGGCACCACAGTTACCGACAACGAAGGCAAACAGACTGGGACCTTCAACGGCGACATGCAGTTTGTTGACGGCTACAAGGGTAAAGGCGTTTACTTCAACGGCAGCTCCTGCATCGACCTGACTTACAACAAAGACCTGGAAGGTGCATGGACCGCTTCCATGTGGCTGAAAGCCGAAGCAACTCCCGGAGACAACTCCGTACTGCTTTCCGGTAAGGAAGGCGAAATCAAGCTGGATCAGTGGAAGAACACTGGTAAAGTGGGTATCACCAAGTTTGGTGTAGACGACTACACATACAACTACACCGCACCTCTCAACGAATGGGTTTTCCTGACTTTTGTCTGCGATGAATCCAAGACTGATCTTTACGTCAATGGCGAAAAGATCGGCAGCATTGGCCAGGCCATCAAGGGACCCTTCTCCAGAATCGGCCACTGCTCCAAGTCCGGCATGCAGTCCGCCGGCTTCATGAAGGGCACCCTGGACGAAGTTTCCGTCTTCAACGATGCTCTGACTCCTGAACAGGTTGCTTCTCTGTATGCTTCCTATCAGACCAGCGAACCCGCTGACCTGGGCGCTCTCACCGATCTGATCGCTGAAGTAGAAGCTCTCGACGAAAACAAATACACCGCTGAATCCTGGGCTGCCCTGGCTGATGCTCTGGCTGCTGCCAAGGAAACTGCCGCTAAAGAAGGCGTAACCCAGGCTGAAGTTGACGCAGCTGTTGAATCCCTCAGCGCTGCCAAGGCTGCTCTGGTTGAAAAACCCGAAGAACCTGAAACAGATCTGAGCCGCATCAAGGCTCTGCTGCACGAAGCCATCCTGTATGCAGACACTGTCAAGAACAGTGAATCCTTCTCCAAGCTGGCTCCCGCCGTACAGAATCTGATCAACACCACTTACGATGCAGCTGTCGAAGTCTACAACGATGCCGACGCTACATTCGACGAAGTAGCCACCGCATGGAGAAATCTGACCGATGCCATCCATTACGCTGGTTTCTACGCTGACAAGACCGATCTGAAGAAAAAGATCGACGAAGCTGCTGCTCTGGATCTCTCCGGCTACACCGAAGAATCTGCAGCTGCTCTGACTTCCGCTCTGGAAGCCGCTCAGGGCGTTTACGATGACGAAAACGCTCTGCAGGAAAGAATTGACCAGGCACTGCGCGACCTGACTGCTGCCATGGCCGGACTCACTGAACGTCCTGCTGACGTAGACAAGTCCCTGCTGAAAGTCCTCCTGGACGAAGCAGCCGGTGCTGTTGCAGAAGAATCTGCCTACATCCATGACGATACATGGACAGCCTTCATGAGTGCTTATGAAGCTGGCAAAGCCGTTTATGACAACGATGCTGCTACTGCAGAAGATGTAGCTGCTGCCATCGATTCTCTGGGCACTGCCTTCCTGAGCATCCGCAAGGCACCCGATGAAGAACTGCTGAAAGCTCTGCAGGAATTCGTAACTCTTGCTGCTTCCATCAACCGTTCTCTCTATTCCGCCAACGTCCTCAGACAGATCGACGATGCTGTTGCTCTGTGCAACAACATGCTGAGTGCTGATGTCTTTGACAACGTGGCTGCTGCCGATGCAGTACAGAACACTCTCGAACCTCTGAAAGCTGTCATCAACGACACCGAAAAGAAGAACGAGCCTGAAGAACCTTCCAAGCCTTCCGTTAAACCTGGCGATGACAACAAGAACACCAGCGAAGACAAGAAGCCGGAAGACAAGAACACAACCACCAAGAAACCCGCTGCCAACAACAAGTCTGTGAAGACTGCTGCCGGCCTGGGCACAGCTGCCTGGATGATGACAGCTGCTGGTGCTGCTGTTGCAGCTGCTCTTGGCAAAAAGAGAAAATAGACTTCATTCATCAGATTTTCTGACTGACTGAATCGCTTGGGTCATCCCGTACGGGATGGCCCTTTTTTAAATGGGAATTCTGAAAAGAGCAGGAGGGAAGAGGCAGAACAGAATGGATCCGGAACAGAAAAGAAGATAATGTATACAGGTTGTGAACAGCTGTAAAAGTCCGGTGATTAGTGCAAACGAATTCCTGAATCTGCATGGCAAACCCCGGCCTGGAACAGTAGAATGGAAGCGGTAACCAATCAGACAAATTTCATTCTGACTCGTACAAAATGCAGATCCGTACACGGAACAGGCATTCCCCCCGATCCGCCTGTTCCATGCAGGGGCTCTGATTCTTTTTCATTGCCCGCAGGCAGTCAGGATTTGAAATTCATAATGATAAGAAAGATGGTGAAGAGATGGTTCGATTCGTCATTCTTGACCCCGTCAGGGAAAGAGGATTTCTGTTGAAAAACATGATCCTTTCCCTGGATGATGTACTGCCTCTCAACAGAGTGGAGATTGTGACCAGCCCCAGAGAGCTGTATGAAGTCTGCCAGGCGGAACCGGCAGATCTGATTTTTGCCACACCTTCCATCCTGGAAGAAGAAGCAGAAGCGGAAGATGACTTTCATCAGGTGCTGGATGACCTGCGCACCCAGTATCCCTGGATCCAGATCCTTCTGGTGCTGGAGGAAAAAGTGGAGTCCATCCGCATGCTGCGCAAAAGGGATGAGCGGTTTCTTTTCCGCCCCTATCAGCGAAGCAGCGTAGAGCGGATCATTCAGGAAAGCCTGGCCATGGGCAGACAGATCCGCCACGATCTGTATTTTCAGGAGCAGGCTGCAAAGGAAGCAGAAAAGGAACAGGGCGCGCTGAGCCGGTTTCTGGGACTGGTGGAATCACGGGAGACCACTGCCGTGCTGCGCCGGGAACTGGATGTTCTTGGCATGACTTTTGGCTGGGGTTTTGCAGCAGTCGTAGAAGAAGGAAAAGAAGAAGGCGGTCTGCGCAGGGTGCATGAAGGATTTCTGCAGAAAGGCTACCGGATCTTCGAAGGAGAAACGGAAGAAGGACGCGTGGTCCTGATTATGGGCGAGAAGGTGCCTTCCAGCGGTCTGGCCTGGCAGAAACAGGTGCTGCTGGATGAATACACCAGACAGCTTGTTCCGGTTTATGGTGCTGAAATCACGGAAAGTCTCAGTCAGCTGGGTTCTCTGATGGTGGAAGCCAAGAAGAAGTACGTCAGTCACGAACCCTATACTCCGATTCTCTGGACTCAGCAGCACGATGTGGAGCATCTGGCCAGAGAATGGGCTCTGGCTGCGGCTCTTTCCAATCTGACAGAGCGGCGGGAAGATCTGCTGGCCCTCAACCGGCATCTGGCCCATGAAGCCGCCGGAATGTCTACCAGAGAGCAGTTTGTTCTGCTGCAGATTGCCAGACTGACCCTGGAAGAACAGGTCAACCGGCTTTATGATCTGCAAAGAGACAGACTGGAACTGCCCCGGGCAGAAGAAGGGGACGAGCCCATGGATGAAAAGAAGCTGTTTTCCTGGTTTCTGCGCTGGAGCGACCAGGCCTGCATGACAGCGGATGTCTATGCTTCCCAGAGCCATGTGGTGTATCTGACCCAGATTCACAAAGCCATCTGCCGGCATTTTCAGGAACGGGATTTCAATCTGGAAACTCTGTCAGCCATGCTGGGGCTGTCCACCGGCTATATCTGTTCACTCATGAAGAAATACACTCCCTATTCCTTTGTGGACTTTCTCAACCAGTGCCGGGTGTACTATGCCATGGCGCTGCTGGAGACCGATCTTCTCATCAAGAACGTCGCCAGTGAATCCGGCTTTCAGTCCAGCACTTATCTGGGCAGGGTGTTCAAGAATATCACGGGAGAAACTCCCGGTGAGTACCGCCGCAAACATCAGAAAACCAGACAGAAACCGCAGAAACTGCAGATTCCCCCGGCCGGAAGCCGATAAATCCCGGCCGGGGTTTTTGCGTCTTCACAAAGAGAAAGGGCACAGATCAGGACAGCAGTTGCCTTTTTCGGTAAACCGAAAGGTGAAGGACCTTCAAAATGATCAATTCATAAAATCTGTACGATGTTTTTCAGAATTTTACGATTCTCTCGAATGTATGGTTACAGAGTGAAAGCGTTTCGAATCCCGTTGAGTTCATCCGGATCCCCCTGCTGCAAAAGAATCCAGGTGACCTCTTCTGGAGAAACGAAAGGTGAAATGAATGAGAGAAAAGAACAGAAAAAGGAAACTGCAGAAAAAACTGTTGTGGCCGGTTTGCGCCTGCTCCATGGTTTTTGTCAATGCGCTGCCTGCCCCTGTTTTTGCCCAGGATGACGAAAGCACTCTGGTGCCCCTGCTTCATACCGACTTTGAACAGGGAACCCTGGACACCATCAGCGGCAGCGAAGGCGAACTGACTGGAAATGCAGCCTGCTCAGCTTCTGCTGCAGGACTGGGAACCGCTCTGGATTTGTCCGATGGCGGCTACCTGACTCTGCCGGAAGGCATTGAGCTGGGAACAGAGGACTTCACCGTCTCCTTCATGGTGAAGAACCTGGAAGACACCAACGATACGGTGCTCTTCGGAAACAAGACCGGTGATTCCGGCAAGGATGACGGATTTGGCATCTTCAGCTATGACGGCGTCTTTGGCAACGCCGGTTATGAAGGCGTGCGCTATGACACCTCCAGCTATGACCGGGACAAAACGGTGCTGGATGGCGAATGGCATTACGTGACGGTCTCTGCGGACCGTGACAGAGCACTGTCCCTGTATGTGGATGGCGAACTGTCCAGCGAAAATACTTCCTTCGCTTCTATTAAGGAAGCCTCCATGGATACCGGAGATGCCTTTGTGCTGGGCGCCGGCAGCCGCGGAGCCTATGAGCACAGAGCCCTCTATGACGAACTGGACATTTACCAGGGAGCCATGAGTGCAGCCCAGGCCAAAGAAGCCTGGCAGACCATGCAGAAGAGGATGACCCTGGACAAGGATCTGGATCTGTATGTGCCCTTTGAAGACGGTGCCTTCAAGGATCTGACCGGCAACCACACCATCACGGAAAAGGGAACCACTGCCTTTGAAGAAGGCTTGAAAGGCCAGGCCTACTCCACAAGCGAAGGCGGCTATCTCCAGCTGGACGAAAGCTTCAGCCTGGGTAAATCCGACTTTACCGTCTCCTTCTGGTACAAGGCCCATGAAAGTGTTAATGGTGCCGCTCTCTTTGGCAACAAGGATGGCACCAGCGGTTATCATAAGGGATTCTTCATGTGCAACTGGAATGGTCTGTATGCCAACTACGGCAACGGCTCCAAGCGCTATGACACGTCCAGCTATGACCGCGATCAGGTCATCATGGATGGCGACTGGCATCTGGTCACCGTCACCGCAGACCGGGATGGTGCACTGTCTCTGTACAGAGATGGTGTGCTCTCCGGAGCAAACACCGATTCCGCTGCGCTGAAGGATTTTGATCTGGACAACACCAGTCTTTACACCATTGGTGCAGGAACCAAAGGCACCCAGAGACAGTCCGGTGCCTACGATGAATTCAAGGTCTACAAAAAGGCACTGAGCGCTGAAGAAGTCAGTGCTCTGTATAACGCCGACCATGATGTGCTGGCTGATCTCAACCAGAAGCTGGCTGCTCTGAAAGAAACCGACATTGAAGTGCCCATGGGCGCCAGTGAAGACATGATTCTGCAGGCTGTGCAGAGTGAAGTGAACTCCCAGCTGGGAAATGCTGGCGGCGCCGAGATTGCCATCACGAAGAAAGACGGCGGTTTTGAAGTGGCGCTGAGCATGGCTGGTGTGACAGCGGTACGTCTGGTGAACTTCAACGTCCATGAAAAGGACACCCTGACAGTCGCCACCTTCAACGTGTACGGCTGGGGCTATCCCAATATGGCCAAATTCTCCCATATGCTCAATGACGAAGGCGTGGATCTGGCCGGTCTGCAGGAATGCAACCATAACGTCAATGGCGGTGGACAGGATGAACAGTTCGTCAAGGGCGGCGATTATCCCTATTACGCCTTCAAGGCAGGTTATGGTTCCCCCACCCAGTGGGGCGGCTCCACTCTGGTTTCGAAGTACCCCCTGGAAAACAAGGGCGGGGAAAACTACAAGACCAATGACAGCACCAACCGCAGCTTTGTGCGCTCCGAAATCATGGTGGGTGACAAGAAAGTCGCTCTCTACTGCACCCACATCGTCTGGCTCAAGGATCAGGAAGAGTATAAAAAGGCAAAACAGGCTGAGTACGATGAACTCATTGAAGCTGTAGAAGCCGATACCACTACCTACAAGATCATCATGGGTGACTTCAACAGTGACGATTCCATTCAGGAACTGGACAACCTGCTTCTGCATTTCAACGATGCCAACGGCTGGAACAACAACTGGCTGGAAACTCATCCCGTGAGCATCAACACGGGCTGCATCGACCAGATCTTCACCACCACCAACATTGAAATCGTGGATGCCAGAGTCATTGAAGGAAACCCCTCCGACCATGATCCTCTCATCGCTGAACTGAGACTGCTGGATACAGAACCCACCCTGCCCACCCAGCTGGTGGACAATGCCCTGGCTAATGCCCGCAAAGCCCTGGAAGAGGCAGAAAACCTGCCCGCCGATGAAGTGGCTTCTCTGCAGGCCCTGATCACTGAAGTGGAAAACACCGAACTGACAAAGGACAACCGGCTGACCCTGGTCAAGAGACTGCGCCAGGCTGTGGAAAACCTGGGCAATCCCCTCTATGGCTCCATCATTGATGACACCAGCCCCTACATCGTCTACTCCGAAGGTGATGCCAACTACGGCGGCTGGAAAGCCGGCGGCAGCGGTGAACCCAGAAACACCGAACACTATTCCAATACCGTAGGCGCTACCCTGACGCTGCCCTTCAGCGGCCAGAATCTGGAAATCTACGGACCCAAAGCCCCCAACCACAGAATGTTCTCCGTTTCCATCGACGGCGGCGAACCCGTTAAGGCTGATGCCTACTCCCCCTCCCGCACCAGCCCCGATACCCTGCTGTTCAGCGCCGCCGATGCCGGTGTAGTGCTGGATGAAGGAGAACATACCGCTGTGCTCACCATCCTGGATGAAGCCAACCCCGCGGCTTCCAACCTCCTTGGCATGAGCGTAACTTACTTTAAAACCTACACTTCCACAGAAGAACCTGAACCAGAGCCCTTTGACGGCTATACTGTTGTTGAAGATATGCAGATTACCACCGCTGATGAGCTGTTCAAGGTGAAATACAACGGCAGCTGGGCTGGTGGAACCTACTATCCCAATATGTTCCATGATGGATATGAGCACTACGCTCATTCCGGTGATTCCTTCGAAATGAAGTTCATCGGCAACAAGGTGGAAATGTGGGGCACCAAGGACCCCGGCCACGGCGAATACACTTACTCCATTGACGGAGAAGTGGTGGGAACCGGCAGTGCCACCAATTCCTCCAGAGTCCATCAGCAGATGATCTTTGAAACCCCCGAACTGGAATATGGTGAACACACTCTGAAAGTCGAACTGGTTGGTCAGTCCGGCAAGGCTATTCAGCTGGATTACCTCAAGGTGTACCATGATGAGCTGACTCCTGCAGGCCTGTCCATTGACGGCAGCCAGGATACTCTGCTTCCCGGTGCCACCCTGCAGCTGAATGCTTCCGTAAATCCATGGAATGCCTCTGCCGATGTGGAATGGACTTCCTCCGATCCACAGACCGCCTACGTCAGCAAAACCGGTCTTGTCCGCGTCCCCGAAAGCGTCAAGACAAAGAAAACGGTGACCATTACAGCCGCCGTTGTGAACCATCCTGAAATCAGCGCCTCCAGAACCTTTACCGTCGATCCCACTCTGTCCGTGATGAACGCCTATGTGGGCAGTGAAAAGCTTCTGGAAATGCCTGAAGACTACGAAACCCTGTCCACCCAGAGCGGTGAATCCTTTAAGGGCACCCTGTGGCTGGACGATGAAATCAACTCCAAGGTCAATGTCGCTGCCATGACAAAAGATCTCCACAATGTGGAAGTGACCTTCTCTGATTTCACCAGTGAAGACGGAACCACCCTGGCTTCTGATGCCTTCTCCTATGGCTGGCTGGAAACCACAACGGCCAACATCGGCCGCGGCAATGGTTCTGCCCCCGTGAAGACCTTCCCCGACAAGATCGGCAACCCCGGAAAAATCGACATCCCCGCAGGCACACTCCGGTTTGCCTGGCTGTCCATTCAGACAACAAAAGACACAAAACCTGGTACCTATACCGGTCAGGTCATCATCAAGGCTGATGAACTGGATGAGCAGAAGACTCTGAACTATACCATCGAAGTCCTCAACCTGCTCCAGCCTGATGAAGAACTCACAGAAGTACAGCTCTGGCAGCACCCCTTCTCTCAGGCTGACTACTATCTGGGCCTGGGCAAGACCCCCTCTGGCGGCATCTGCAATGAGAAGAACGAAGACTTCTACTTTACGAAAGAACACTTCGATCTCATGCGGGATTCCATGGTGGAATACGCAAAGACCGGCGGCCATGATGCCGTAGCCAATATTGTGGATCAGGCCTGGGGCCACCAGTCCTACTACTACGACCTGTCCATGGTCAAATGGATCCAGAAAGCCGATGGCAGCTGGACCTTTGACTACACCTGGTATGACGCCTGGATCAACTTCATGATCGAATGCGGTGTTCTCGATCCCGCAAACGGCATCGGCCAGATCAAGGCCTACTCCATCGTTCCCTGGAATAACCAGATCGCCTGGGAAGATGAAGCCACAGGCACCACAAAGAAGCAGACCTTCAACCCCGGCTCTGATGGCTGGAAGGAAATGTGGACCCGCTTCCTGCAGGACTACATGCAGCATTCCATTGAAAAGGGATGGCTGGACATCACTTACATCTCCATGGATGAAAGAAGTCTCTCCCAGCTGCAGCCTGCCGTAGAACTGATCCGCTCCATTGAAAGCGAGGATGGAAAGCAGTTCAAGATTTCCTCCGCCCTGAACTATGGCGCTCCGGAATACTACGACTTCACCGACAAGATTGATGACATTTCCATCAACCTGGGCAACACCAGTAAAACCGCTACAAAGGCCCTGAGCGAACACCGTGATGCACTGGGTCTGAAGACCACCTTCTACACCTGCACCGGTGACTATCCCAGCAACTTCATGATCTCCGACCCCGGCGACAACTACTGGGATATGCTCTACACCAACACCCTGGGCACCAGCGGCTACATGCGCTGGGCCTATGACAACTTCGTCTATGACATGCACGGCAACGCCACCTACCGTTACTGGGAACCCGGCGACGGCTGGTTCATCTATCCTCTCGAACGAGGCAGTGACGAGCTGATCCAGGGAAAGAATTTCTATTCCACTCCCCGCTATGAAATGTTCAGGCAGGGTGTCAGAGATTCTTCCAAGATCCGCTGGCTGCTGGTCAGTGACAGACTGAGCGATGAAGAAAAACAGGCTCTGCAGGATGCAGTGAATGCCATGAGCAAACCTTCCCAGTCCACCAGCTATGGCAGTGCCGTTCCTTCCAGTCAGGCTGTCAGACTCTCCGTCCATGCCCAGACTGATGCGGTGGCTTCTGCCATGCAGGATACGGCCCGCACTCAAGCCAGTCTGCCAGAAGAACCTGTTGAAGCAGCCAACAAGACTCTGCTCAACCAGGCCATTCAGTATGCCGAAGAGCAGATCAGTGCCGGTGCTCTGGAAAACCTGAACACTGTGGTGAAGGCTTACTTTGAGAGCGCTCTGGAAGAAGCCCGCACCATCAGCCTGCAGGAAGATGCCAGTCAGGAAGAAGTCAACACCGCCTGGCTCAAGCTCTGTCATGCTCTGCAGATGCTGGACTTCAAGTCTGACAAGGAACTGCTCAACGCCCTGATCGCCCAGGCCCAGACTCTGGATCTGGATCAGTATAAAGATGATGAGGCCAAGGAAGCCTTCGTGCTGGCTCTGAACAGAGCCAGAGAAGTGGCTGCCAGCGACACTGCCCTCAACGATTCCATCAATGAGGCTGCCGGTGCCCTGCAGAGTGCCATGGATGCCCTGAACCTGAAGGACGATGCCTATGACCTGTCCTTACTGGCCTGGCTTGTTTCTCAGGCAGAAGAGATGAATGGCGAAGACTATCTGGAAGCCGGATGGAGCCAGCTGGAGACTGTTCTTGAACAGGCTGCTGCCATCCTGGACAATCCGGAAAGCCAGGAAGAAATCGATCAGGCCTGCATGGATCTGAATGCTGCCATTCTGAACCTGCGCCTGAAACCTTCCGAAGACCTCCTCAGAGAACTGAATGCCTTTGTGGACACCGTCAATGCTCTGAACCTGGAACCCTACAGCATGGAACAGCGCACCGCTCTGTTCACTCTGTCCGCCCGCGTTCAGGCTGCTCTGGACAGTGAAACGCTGGATCAGGATCAGGCTGCTGCTCTGGCAGCAGAAACGAGAAAAGCTCAGGAGATCATTGATCATCCTGCCGCTCTGAATCCTTCTGCACCAGACAAGACAGAAGAGAACAGCAATCCCAAAACAGAGCCCGTCACTCCCGATCAGGAGCAGGCCAAAAAGCCTGTTTCAGATCAGAATGAGCAGCAGACAAAGACCGGTGCGAAATCCGTCCGGACAGCGGTTTCCACCTCCTTTGGTTCTGCCGCTGCAGCCTTTGCGGCTGCCGCTCTGGCCTGTCTGAGTGTTCTCAGGCGCCGCAGATAGAAAAGCCATTCCAGTTCTACTCTGTACGGAACAGAAGGGAAGAGGACTTCTGCAGCAGTCCCCGGCTCTTTGAAACAGAAAAATGAAGACCCGAAAGCAGTCTGAACCAGGCTGCTTTTTGGGGTTTCTGATACCCGCGTATTTTTCTGCCCCGCAAGGGGTCCGGACATTCTTCAGCCGCGCGGATCAGAACCTGTTTTAGAAAAGAAAGGTATTTCTAAAAATATGAGAAAAAAGAATCACGGACGGCTTACTGCCATCCTGCTGTCCATGTCTTTGATGACGGGAATTCCCACCCTGCTGGTGCAGGCGGAAGATCCCATCCCCGAAGCCCCGGAAGCCTATGGTCCCACCCCCAGTGCGGGCCAGATGAAGTATTACAAGGAAGAAATGGCAGGATTCGTGCATTATGGCATGAACACCTATACCAATGCTGAATGGGGCAACGGAAAAGAAAATCCCAACACCTTCCAGCCCACCGCCCTGGATACGGACCAGTGGGTGGAAACCTTCAAGAATGCCGGTTTTGGCCGCGTCATTCTCACCGCCAAGCACCATGACGGTTTCAACCTGTATCCCACTTCCATCTCCAACCACTCTGTCGCCAGCTCCTCCTGGAAAGACGGCAAGGGAGACGTGGTGCAGGATTTTGTCAATTCCATCAAGAAGTACAACATGGGACTGGGCTTCTATCTCTCCCCCTGGGACCAGAACCTGCCCAGCTACTCCAAGGATGTGGATCCCGACTACAACGACACCTACATTCATCAGATGGAAGAACTCTTCGACTACGCTAAAAAAGCCGGCATCAAGGTGGATGAGTTCTGGATGGACGGTGCCTGCGGCGATATCAGCACCAGACCCAAGTACGACCTGCGCCGCTGGTGGGACAAGCTGGAAGAGCTGAATCCGGACATCGTTTACCAGCAGAACTATGGTGCCAACCTGCGCTGGATCGGCAACGAGAGCGGTGAAGGCTCTGATGTCTGCTGGCAGACCATCGACTACGACTACGTCTGGGATCTGTATGACCAGTATGGTCAGGAAGATGCTTCCTACCTGCACACCGGTGAACCCTACATCGAAGGCGATGAAGACAGCGCCGACATGTGGTCTATTCCTGAAACGGACGTTTCCATCCGTTCCGGCTGGTTCTATCACTCCAACCAGTCTCCCAAATCTCCCGAACAGCTGGCTGAACTGTACTTCAGCTCCGTTGGTCTGGGCTCTCCGCTGCTGCTGAACATCCCGCCTAACCAGGAAGGCAAAATTGACCAGAAAGACGTGGATGCCGTCATGGGCATGCGCTCCATTCTGGATGAAACCTTTGATGATGACCTGACCGAATACGGTACCGCAACAGCTTCCTCCATCCGCGGCAACTATGCCGAAGGCTATGGACCCGAACTGACCGTGGACGATGACTACGACACCTATTGGGCCATGGATGACGATGCCAGAACCGGCACCGTGACCGTGGAATTTGATTCTCCCCAGTACATGGATGTCATTGAAATCCAGGAATACATTCCTCTGGGCCAGAGAATTTCTTCCTTCAAGACCCAGGTGCTCATCAACGGCCAGTGGCAGGACTATGGCTCCGGCCACACCATCGGCTACAAGCGCCTGATCAAGGGTGCTCCTGTCATGGCAGAAGGTGTCCGCGTGATCATCACCGGCTCCTACGCCACTCCGCTGATCAACAACATCGGTGTCTACAAGGCCGATGACCGCATTGCCGAAGCCGGCAGAACAGCGCCCGGCAAGATCGAAGCCGAGGACTTCGACTCCAAGCAGGGCGGTCCGTACGCTCAGGACAATGACGGCGTTAGAAACGTCGGTTCCCTGCGCAACGGTGACTGGATGTGCTTTGACAATGTGAGCTTCCTGCAGTCTCCTGCCAAGTTTGCCATGACCTATGGCGCCATCTCTGCCGGCATCGACATCGATCTGCGTCTGGATGCACCAGATGGCCAGCTCATTGCTCATCTGGAGACGGAAAACTCCGGAGACTACATCAACTGGATCACCACCACCGTGGACTGCGAACCCGGTCTGAACATCACCGGCACCCATGATGTGTATCTGTGCGTCAATGCCGGTCTCAACATCGACTCCTTTGAACTGCTGGGCAAGAACCTGCTTGGCTTTGCCGATAAGGAAGTCAGAGTTTACGAAGGCGATGAAGCTGAAGTAACTGTTACCCGAAGCACGGAAGATCTCTCAGAGACCGTTACCGTCACCGCTGAAACCACTCCTGGCACAGCTGTTCATGGCCGTCACTACACCGATACCATTGAAGAACTGACTTTTGCCCCGGGTGAAACGGAAAAGACCTTCAGGATCAGCACCATCGAAAATGATGAAGTCAGCGGTGATCTCTCCTTTGCGGTTGTTCTCAAGAACGCTTCCGCCAATGCGGCTGCCGATCCCTTTGCCAGAATGACCATCACCATCGTGGACAACGATACCGTGGACACCACCGCTCTGGAGCGTGTGATTTCCACAGCCCGGTCTAAAAAGCAGGAGCAGTACAAGCCTTCTTCCTGGGCCGTTCTCGAAGAAGCTCTGCAGGCTGCCCAGGCTCTGCTGAATGATGAAACAGCCACCCAGAAGGATGTGGATGCGGCTGCAGCTTCTCTGCAGCCATCGATCAGCTGAAGGAACTGTGCTATGACCAGGAAGATCCGGCCAGACTCAGTGAAACCGAATCCGTCAAGCTGCAGGCTGAAGACATGGTACTCAACGGCACCGCAGAAAAGTACCTGAGAAATGGTGCAGACGGCTATGAAGTCATCAACATCGGCAACAACGGCGCCAGCTGCCAGGGCGATCTCCATGCGTATGTGGATGTGCCCGCTGCCGGAACCTATACCGTAGAACTGCGCTACTTCACCGGTGCACAGAACTATATGAAGTGGATTGTGGACGAAGATGCCGAAAACGGTGATGTGAAGAAACTGAACTGGAGCGGTTCTGCTTCCTATCACACCGACAGCTTCGATGTGTTCTTCCCCACCAAAGGCGTGCACAAGATCCGTTTCTATGATGATGAACGCGGCTGCTGCAACCCCGACTCCTTCACCTTCACCCTGAAGGAAAAACTGCCCGATCCCGTGGATCCTTCCACCGTCAACAAGACCCTGCTCAACCAGGCTGTCAGCGAAGCAGACCGTCTGGAAGCTGCCGGTGCTCTGGAAGGCGTCAACGAACTGGTTGTGAAAGAATTCCACAGTGCCCTGGAAGAAGCCAGAGCTCTGCTGGAGGATGCGTCTGCTGATCAGGAAAGCGTCAATGCTTCCTGGAGAAGACTCTCCCATGCCATTCAGATGCTGGAGTTCACCAGCGACAAGACCGATCTGGAAGAACTCATCGCCAGAGCCCAGACCATCAAAAACAGCCTGAACGAATACGAAAGCGAAGGTCAGGATGAATTTCTGGCAGCCCTGGACTATGCCGAACAGGTGGAACAGGATCCCGCTGCTCTGGATGATCAGAGCATTGCTGCAGCCATCAGCAGGCTGCAGGCTGCCATGGATGCCCTGGTGAGAAAGCCCATTGAACTGAACTACGTGATTCTGGACTTCCTGATCACCCAGGCTGAAACCATCAACGGCGATGAATTCATGAGCGATTCCTACAGCACTCTGCAGACAGCTCTTACTTCTGCCAAAGACGTACGCGCTCATGCTGAAAACCAGCAGCAGGTGGATGAAGCCACCAGCTCCCTGCATCAGGCTTATCTGAACCTGCGCCGCAAGGCCAGTGAAGAACTGCTGAAGGAACTGAACTCCTTCACCGTCTTTGTCAGAAGCCTGCCCAGAGCCCTGTTCTCTACAGCAGAACTGAATGAAATCGATACCCTGAACAACCAGGTAACGGCTTATCTGAGCCTGGATGAAAAGCCTGAACAGGAAGGCACAGCCCTGCTGACTTCTGTCAGAGACGTACAAGCCAAAGCTCAGGAACGCATCAATTCCCAGAAGCAGGAACCCCAGAAACCTGCTGATCCTGAAGAAGTAAAACCTGATCAGCCCGCTGAATCTCTCAAGCCCGCTGAAAAGGACACCACCGAGAAGAAAGAACCGGAAGAAACCAAAGCACCTACCAAATCTGTCAAGACCGCATCTGCTACCGGTGCTGCTGAACTCGGACTTCTCTCTGCTGCTGCTCTGGCTGCCCTGGAAGCCATGAGAAGAAACAGAAAACAGAAATAACCGGACAGGGATCTATCATCCTGCCTGAATCCAACCGCAGAGGCTCATGGCTTCTGCGGTTTTTCTGCTGAGACGGAACTCTGAAACGACGAAAAGGGCTGCTCTGCGCGCCGGCAGAACAGCCCTTCTTACTGTTTTCTATATGAAGGAATGGAAATGGATCTCAGAATTCACAGACGGACCGGTTCGTCCTCTTCACGGGTCTGGACAGGCGGTGTCCAGAGCACCAGGGTGGTGTCATCCCGCTTTTTCAGGCGGGGAAGCACTCTGCAGCGCACATCCTCTTCCTGCAGCTCCATAAGCAGCGGAAAACAGCGGGACTGGCGGCGGTAGAGCAGATCCAGAAAATCGGTGTTGTCCAGCCTTCGGAATTCCCGCAGCTGCATCATGCCATCGCTCATCAGAGCGGTGCGCCGCACTTCGTTTAAAGGCAGGCTGCCCTGCAGCGCGTGGCAGAGACCGGCGCCGGACAGGTCGCAGATCCAGTAGCCTTCCGGGGTGTTTTTCATGAGGCGGTGCTTCTGGAGCATGTCTTTGACATAAGGGCGCATTTCCAGAAACGGCTTCATCTTTTCCATGGACAACTCCTGCATTCTGGCAATGACCAGGCCGTCCAGCTTTTCCACGGCTTCATCGCAGAAGCTGTACAGTCTGTCTTCCGTTTCAATGAGCAGCAGAGAATCGCCCAGAACGTAGTATTCCAGCCTGCCCTTCCGGATGCGGATGCAGGAAATGGTGCAGGAAGGAGATTCCAGTCCTGTGCATTCTCCATATTCTTGACTGAGCTGTTTCAGCCCGTCACGGATGATGTCTTCCAGGCTTCTGTCTTCATGCAGATGAAGCAGCAGCCAGTTTTTCAGAGAGCGGACAAGCCAGCAGGCATCGCTCATGGGCGCCATGCGGTTGTGGCTGCCAAGTCCTGAAGCGCCATCCAGCACAAAGGCGTAGTCATCTCCGGCAGCCCAGACATCTTCGTTCCAGACTTTTTCGCTGTATCCGGCCTGAAAAATCATGTGGATTCTCCTGCAGAGGCCTCAGAAGGCACGCTCTGTCCCTGTCCGGCCTGCATGGAATCGGAAAGATGGACCAGACAGGCGGGATTGCCAAAACTGAATTCACCGGAAATCAGAGCCTGGTTCATGAAGTAGGCAACGCCATCCTGCCCGGAAGGATACTTGGTAATCCAGACGGCTTTTTCCAGCAGAAGCGGATCGGCGTTTTTCATGGCTGCACCCCAGGTGGTGTCAAAGAGACCGGCAAAATCTTCACCGGCCGCAATGGTGAGCACTTCATCTCCCTGCAGATCGTGGCGCTCCAGCAGCCGGTAAACCGTCTGCTCAGAGGAGGCAGCTGCCGATGTGATGGTCAGGCCAAAGCGTCCGGCGGAATGCAGGTGAACGGAATCATCCTGCAGCGCCTGGGAAAACTTCTTCAGATCCTGAGTCCAGCCAAAGACCTGCAGGGAACTGACGGGCTTATCAAGAGGAAGAGGAGCTGTGACCAGGGCCTTTCTCATTTTCAGAGCCTGCAGAGAGCACAGAAAGCTTCTGGCAGGGGCGTACAGATTTCGGCCCTGCTGCAGGCAGAGGCTGACGCTGCTCTGGGCAGCCATCTGCTGAAGATGTTCAATGGAAGCAGGCACAACGGCAGCCAGGCAGGTGAGCTTTCCGGTGTAGCGGTTGAGCAGGCTGCTGCCCCAGCGGCCGATAATATAGGGAATGCAGTCTTCCAGCTGCCAGTCCCGGAGTCTGCGGGAGATGACAGCCGGATTCTGGCTGGTGCACAGGATGATCATGACCCCTCTTTCGTGCATTTCCCGCAGAATGCGGGAAGCGGCAGGGGTGACGTCCTTCATGCCGTTGAGCAGGGCACCTTCCAGATCAATGACCATGGCTTTGATGTTTTTAACGCTGTGATCAGATTTCATACTGTCATTCTAACCTACCGCATCCCGCCCAAAGCGGACAAAGCGGAGAAAATTCCTGAAGATTTTATGAACACTGTCAGCATCGGAACAATCGAA
>Cam_p2__coassemble_1363_pt1 | contig 20516 bp, 14 predicted proteins | sample Cam_p2__metabat2_low_PE_020 | metagenome-assembled genome bin Cam_p2 | reverse complement strand
CGGAGAAACATATTAGATTAACCACCCCCGCGAAGCGGGTTGGTACAAAAAAGGGACGGATGACCAGACCCGACCAGAAGAAAAAGAATATGAAGAATGATGAATGCGATGGTCTTGCCAGGGACCGGGGTGCAAAGGAAATAAACACCGCGTCGCCTTCCCATCAGAGATCCTTTCATCAAAAGATTCTCTGATGCTTCTTCACCACCCAGAATGGAAACCAGCGGAAACCGGTCAGGTATTATAGATAGATAGAATGAACGAACAAGTAATTGACGGTCTCACCCGCTGCCACAGGTGTCTGGCCAGAAAGGGGCAGAATCTCTGCCGGTCTGCGCTGCCACACAGCCGGAGAGCCTGAACATTTCCGTCAGAAGGACCGTTTGCCGGTCATCAGTTTCCACTTTCGGAATCTGCTGGAGGGAATCTTCATGAAGTTCATGAAGCCGCAGCCGGAAGGAGAAAAACTGTTCATCAGGGATCTACTCTGGTGTTTAGTAAACGCAAGCTGAATTTTTAGTAATCCGTGCTCGCAAATCTAGATTATTACTGGAATACGCTGATGTCAACAGTCTTTGAAAAGAATGTTTCATTTGGATGTAAATTGTTTCAATTTCAGACAATTTTCAGCGTATTCTCTGATTCCTGTCTTTTCCGGGACATTTTTGAGAAAAAAGCCTTTCTTTCCTACACTTTTCTACCGCTTATGCCGGACAAATGACAGAAACCGCTTTTTATTCTTCTGCCAGGTAATTCTGATTGATTTCATAGTAAATGAACTGCTCTGATTTCCCTTTCAAACTTCTTTCCTTCTGCTTTTTTCAGAATTTGTGTTTTCATTTCATGAACAGGCCGCCTTTGCACTTCTTAGTCCTGGACTGCGGCATTCTGTTCCCTTCTTCTCTGCTTTTCCCACGGCAGAAGTTGTGTGGTTGTGTCGGGATGGACATAACCAGGCAGATTCCCTGTCCCTGCTCCTGCGGCCATATCAATTGAAAAGACTCTGCCAGCCGCTTCTGATTTTCAAAAGAAAAAGGGACGGATGACCAGATCCGTCCAGAAGAAAAAGAATATAAAGAAGAAAGATGAAGTTGGATGAATGATTGGATCTTGCCAGGGATCCAGACGTAAAGGAAGGACGTCCATTCACCACTCTCTTCGAACAGTCTTTCTGTCATAAGACAGTCCGAAGAGTCTTCGTGATCCAGAAAAGTCCCATGGATGCCGGCGGGGGAATTATGGGGATTGAACGAGGAAGTGTCCGGTCTCACCCGCTGCCACAGGTGTCTGAGAATGAAAGTCAGAGCCTGCCGGTCTGCGCTGTCACACAGCCGGTGGATTTCATCCTTTCAGCCAGATCGGCCGGATGCCGGTCTGCAGGATTTTCCGATCGAGGAGTCTGCCGGAGGGAATCTTCACGCTTTTTCATGAAGCCGCAGAATGAGGAAAATCTGCCCATCAGGAGTCATTCTGGATTTAGTAAATGCAAGTCGGAATTTAGTAATCCCTGCTTGCAGATTCAGATTATTCCTGGAAGGCGGACAAGTCAATAACTCCTGAAATTCTCTTCCATCTTTCAATATAACTTGTTTCATTTTTCAGCAGAATTCGAACAATTTTGGAAATTCCATCCAGATTCATCAGAATTTAAAGATTTTTGATGCGGTTTCAGATTTTCAATTCTCCTTTAATCTCATTTCCTGTCACGGCTGGTCTGCCGTCCTCAGAAAGTAAAACCGGTTTCGCGACAGGTAAAACAAAAACAGCCTGATGGTCTTTTCCAGCCCTCTTTATGAGGAACCGGAAAAATCAGACTGTTTGTTTACCTGTTGGAAACGGGCGGGATCTACTTCTTCAGTTCTCCGTCCAGAGTATCGATTTTAGCCTGTTCGGAGTATTCCTTTGAAGCGTGCAGATCTTCCTTCTTTTCTTCTGTGACGATCTTCGCCTGGTCTCTGGCAATGGCGGCTTCATCATGTTTCACTTCGCGTTTGGCAACATCTTCTTCCATGCGGTGAACGAAATCGGGTTTCTCGTTTTTCAGAGCATCCAGTTTCTGTTCATGCTTAATGGCGCGCTCTTCTTCCTTTTCAATTTCAGCTTCTTTTCTGTCCACAACCTTTTCGTCATGGTGCTGTTCCATGCGCTCAACGTCCTGAGCGACTTTCTCGTTGAAGCGTTCAAACTCTTCACGTACTTTCATATTTCTTTACCTCGACTTTCCTGTCTGAGAATTCTGATGCTACAGAAAGTATAAGTGGTACGCTCGAAAACAACCGTTCTGATGCCCGTACAGAAAAATTGAAAGCATTTCAACCAGTTTTTTTCAGGAACACCCGTTTTTCCTGTTTTTTTCTCCAGATTGTGGATAGGCTGACAATTCTGTTTCAATCCGCTTATAATGAAACTCGTGTAATTATTTGAAAGGAAATGAAATCATGTCTCTGCATATGTTTAACAGACTGCCTGAGCCGGAAATTCTGAAGCAGGAAATGCCCATGTCCGAAGAAGCCGCAGCAGCCAAGAAGAGAAGAGATCAGGAAATCAGAGAGATTTTTGAAGGCAATGACGACCGTTTCATTCTGATCATCGGTCCCTGCTCTGCCGACAATGAAGATTCCGTTGTGGAATACGCTCACAAGCTCAAGGAGATCAGCGAAGAGGTCAAGGACCGCATCCTGATCATCCCCCGCGTCTATACCAACAAGCCCCGCACCACAGGAGACGGCTACAAGGGCATGCTTCACCAGCCGGATCCCAACGGAGAACCCGATCTGCTGGAAGGCATCAAGGCCATCCGCAAAATGCACATCCGCGTGCTGGAAGAAACAGGCCTGTCCACCGCCGATGAAATGCTATATCCGGAAAACCGCAGCTTCCTGGATGACGTTCTCTCCTATGAGGCCGTCGGTGCCCGTTCCGTGGAAAACCAGCAGCACCGTCTGGTGGCCAGCGGCATCGATATTCCCGTGGGCATGAAAAACCCCACTTCCGGAGACTTCTCCGTTATGATGAACTCCGTTACCGCTGCCCAGCATCCCCATCGCTTCATCTACCGCGGCTATGATGTCAGAACCGACGGCAACCCCCTGGCTCACGTCATTCTGCGCGGCGGCGTGGACAAATATGGAAAGACCATTCCCAACTATCATTACGAGGATCTCAAGATGGTCTACGACCTGTACAAGAAAGCCGGCCTGAAGAATCCTGCCGTCATCGTCGACTGCAATCATTCCAACTCCGACAAAAAGTTCAAGGAGCAGATCCGCATTGCCATGGATGTCATGCATAACCGCAAGTACAACCCGGAAATCAGAGAACTGGTCAAAGGACTGATGATTGAATCCTATCTCAAGGAAGGCAGACAGGACATCTGTGAAAACTACGAAAAGGGACTGAGCATCACTGATCCCTGCCTGGGCTGGGAAGATACGGAAAAACTGATTTTCGATATCTACCACAAGCTGGGAGAAACGGTAAACGAATAACTCCGTTTTCCATGATCAGAAATCAGATCAACATCACGCAGAAGCGGGCCGTCAAGGCTCTTAGCTTCTGCGTTTTTTTGACTGGTCCATAGAGTACCATGCAGAGCTCTCATCTCTGCTACACTGAAGATACAAAGAAAAAGAAAGAGGAATCTGAAATGAAGCTGCTTGAAACAGCACAAAAATACTACAAGGAACAGAACTACAACTGTGCAGAATGCATTCTGCACGCCTGCAACGAAGTCTATGGCCTGAACCTGGACGAAGAACATATGCGCATGATGGCCGTCTTTGGCGGCGGCATGTATGTGGGAAGCACCTGCGGCGCCCTGGTGGGCTGCGCCTGCGCCCTGAGCAAGATGGTGACCAAGGACAGAGCTCACCTGGAAACGGATACCGTTCCTCCTGCCATCCGTCTGCTCTACCGCAATTTCAACCAGACGCTCAACGGCACCCAGTGCACCCAGCTGAAGGTGCAGCACCATCATCCGGAAGAGAGGTGCTGGAAAACCGTTTCCCTTGCCTGTGAAGCCATGGACAAAACCGTGCAGGAACTCAGTGAAAAAGGGATAATCCATGAACAGTACACCAGAAACATTTAACCGGGTGTTTGCCATTGTCATCGATTCCTTTGGCATCGGCGATCTGCCCGACCACTCTCCCCTGCGCGATCCGGGTTCGGATACCTGGGGGCACATTGATGAAACAGAAGGACCGCTCCAGCTGAAAAACCTCATGCATCTGGGATTCGGCTCCCTCCATACTCCCGTCAAAACGCAGCCTGATCCAAATCCGGTGGGTGTGGCAGCCAGAGTCAACGAAGAAAGCCTGGGCAAGGACACCATCACCGGCCACTGGGAGATGATGGGCATTGTCACGAAAGAACCTTTCATTGTCTTTACGGATACCGGCTTTCCTGCGGAGCTCATCGCTGAACTGGAAGAAAAAACCGGTCACACCGTCATTGGCAACAAGGCAGCCAGCGGCACGGAAATTCTCAAGGAGCTGGCTCACGAGGAAATCGAGAGCGGTTCACAGAAAATCATCGTCTATACCTCTGCCGATTCCGTTCTGCAGATCTGCGGCTGTGAACAGACCATGGGTCTGGAGGAACTGTACCGGATCTGTGAAATCGCCAGAGAAATCACCATGAAACCGGAATGGAAAGTGGCCCGCATCATTGCCCGTCCCTATATTGAGAAAGAAGACGGCACCTTTGAACGAACCGCCAGCCGCAGAGACTATGCGGTGGCTCCTCCCAAAAGAAGTGTGCTCAATCTGCTGAAGGATCACGGACTGGATGTCATCAGCATCGGCAAGATCTCCGATATCTTCCATGGCGAAGGCATCACCAGAGCTCTTCATTCCAACTCCAGCGACCACGGGATGGAACAGACCATCAAGCTGGCCAGAGAAGACTTCCATGGTCTGGCCTTCGTTAACCTGGTGGATTTCGATGCTAAATGGGGGCATCGGCGCAATCCGGAAGGCTATGCCAGAGAGCTGGAAAATTTTGACGTGCGCCTGGGCGGGCTCATGAAGGAGCTCAAAGAGGATGATCTGCTTATTCTCTGCGCCGATCATGGCAACGATCCCACCTATTCCGGCACAGACCATACCCGCGAACGGGTGCCTCTGCTGTTTTATTCTCCAGGCATGACCAAAGGACTGCATGTGGAAGACCAGAATGGCTTTGGCTGCATCGGTGCCACCATTCTGGACAATTTCTCCATAGAGAAACCGGACAGTCTTTCCGGCACCTCTCTGCTGAAGGAAGTCCATCAGGCTTTCTAGTTTCAGAAAGCAGTGAAGATCATAAAAGCCTCCGGACAGAGTGCTCAGTGCATGAGCAGTCTGATCCGGAGGCCTTTTTTTTGTTCATCCTGGATTGTTTCAGCTGGTTTTCCCATCAGGCATCTGTGGCAGAGGGGTTTCCAGTTCCTGCGGGGCATCAGGATTCTCCGCTGCAGCAGAGGAAGCAGAAGGAGTGCTTTTGGGCTTTTCGCTGGTCTGCTCCGGCAGATTGTCGATGAGCAGTTCCATATAGTACCAGGTCAGAGCCAGAGCGTAGGAAACGCTCATCTTATCCTTGACCGCTTCGATATAAGCCGGGAAAACGCCGTTATTCTTGAGCAGATAGCGGTGCAGCAGAATTGCCAGCTGTTCCCTTTTCAGATTGGAGAGCACTTCAACGGCCTTGTAGTCCCGGTCATCGGTGGCGGTGAGCTTGAGCTCATTGAGCCTGTTTTTCAGTTCCCTCAGAAAATCGGGATATTCATACAGCACATAAGGATCCATCTTGGCCAGCAGAGCCAGTCCTTCCACCAGCTTTCCGTATTCATAGTGGGAGGAATACCGGTTTTTCAGAGGTCTTGGGGTATACCCCAGCATGGCCGCAATGATGTCATCGCTGATGGTGTCACTGGAAGGCAGAACCACCCGGTTCTGTTCCATCTGGTTGGTCAGATACTGTTCCACCACCTGGATCTCCTGCCAGTTGCGATCCGTAAAGGTATAGAGGTAACCCGGCATCTGATCATAATATTTCATCATTTCCAGATATCCCTGCCGGTACAGCTGCAGAGCATGATGGCGGGTAAAATCCAGAGAGTTGCCGGGGTGCAGCAAAGGCTGCAGATAGGTCATGCCAGGCTTCAAACCGGGTAGGATGGGTTCAGAAGGATCATGAATATCAATGATGGTAATGCCTTCCGGATCCGGCAGCATGGTATTCATCAAAGAAACGGGAACATTGTCCGCATAGCCGCCATCCATGAACACTTCTCCGTTCATGATGACCTTGGGAAAGGCGGGATAGCAGGCGGCAGAAGCCATGACGATGTCTTCGCAGAGCTCTCTGGTGAAATCCTTTTTATAGAAGGCCTGGCCCTGATGGGTGGTGTCGTTGAACGTCATGCAGGCATAACCCATGGGCGAGGACATGAACTGATCATAGGAGCACATGGCCGCAAACCGTTCCCGCAGGGGAGTGATGTCCATTTTGTCTTCTGCGTATTTGGTGACAAATTCCAGAACGGTTTTGGCACCCACTACTTTTTCCTTGAAGGTGGTGGGAAGACTGGGCAGTTCTCTGGCGATATTGGTGGGCTTCATGGACATGACAAACTCCGTCAGTCCTTCCAGGTTTTCCTGGACGCAGAAAAAGCCGACCAGCGCACCGATGGAGGTGCCAGACACCGCATCAAAGTGTTTCTTCATCTGGGCAAAGGCTGCCAGAGCGCCGACGTGATAACATCCCTTGGCTCCGCCGCCTCCTAACACCAGACCCTGGCCGCCATGTTCTGCAACGGGCAGAGCCACGCTTTTTCCATATTTCTTTTCGTTTTCAGCCTGTTCTTTTTTCTGGCTGGCAGGCTCCTTCTGTTCAAAGGCTTCTTCAGCAGCCAGATAGTCACTGACCTCTGCAGGCTGTTCCATGACTGCCTGTGAAGAAGCCGGTGCTTTCTGCTGCAGTTCGTCTTTCGTTTTCATCTGATCCATCAGGCATCCTCCCTTCTGTTCTCTTTCTCCGTTTCCGTCATGGAAGACGGATCGTTTTCTTCACTGGTCTGGCTGATCCGGGGAAGAAAGCGTTCATAGACCTGAGCCAGGAAATACCAGACACAGGCCAGAAGGTATTCCGAAGAAAAGAGTACAGCAATGCCCTGCATGGCTTTACCGGTGACGGAACCTTCCTTTTTCATCATCCAGTGAATGACGCTGACCAGTTCGATTCTGGACAAAGACCGCATCCACTTGACCATGTCCTTTGGATGGCCCATCCGCTTATCCAGCTGGATGGCATCCAGCTTTCTGACCAGTTCCAGCAGGAAGTGGCGGTAATTCCAGATTTTCACCGGTTCAATGCCCGCCAGATAGGCCAGGGCTTCCACCAGTTCTCCATAGAAGTAGTTTTCATGACTCAGCCTGGACAGAGAAGAAGGATGATAGCCCACCACTTTCTTCACGATCTGTTCTGCCTGGTCATTGCTGAGCTGAATCCGGTTGACTTCGAACATGAACTTCAGATATTCCTCGGTGAAGACCATGTCGCTTTCCTGTTCATCATTGAAGGTATACAGATAGCCCAGATATTTTTCCAGCAGTTTGCAGGTTTCCAGATAGCCGATCTTCAGATCCCGCATGCAGGAAGCCTGAGAGAAATCCAGAAAGTTGGCAATGGGCAGCATGGGTTTCACCATGAATACATCCAGAGAATGGAGCACCGGCTGAATCACACCCGGTCCTTCCACATCAAAAGCCAGAATTTTCTCAGCGCCCATGCGGGCAGCCAGATCTACGGGCACGTTGTCCCAGTAGCCGCCATCGATATAATCGTCCCCGTTCATTTTTGTCATGGGGAAAGCAGGATAGCAGGAAGCAGAAGCCAGAATGATGTCTTCTGCATTGTGTTCATTCATCTGATCCTTGAAATAGGCTTCCGCTTCCCTTCTGGTGACATTGAAGGTCATGCAGGCAAAGTTGATGTCCGATTCATGAAACAGATGATAGTCAAACATCCGGTGCACCGCATCTCTTAAAGGAGCAATATCTGCTCCCGTGCGGCTCCAGATGTACTTGTCCAGAAAGCCGGAAATCTCCTTTCGGTTTTTAACCAGTTCTCCCAGAGATTCCGGGAAAGTGAACATATCCTGGGCAATCTGGCCGGGGTGAATGTGTTCTACAAATTCCAGCAGCGGTTCAATGGTCTGCTGGGTGTAGATGGCCCCCACCAGGGCACCGATGGATGTTCCGGCCACCACATCAAAGTGAATGCCCGCTTCATCCAGGGCTTTCCAGGCCCCGATTTCATAACAGCCCCGTGCTCCGCCTCCGCCAAGCACCAGACCGGTCTTTTTCGTTTTAAAATCATCAAACCATTTCTTCATGCCATCAGTATAACCCAGCCTGACACCGGCTTCCTCAGCCATCTCCTGCCGGATGTCTGCGCGAAAGCAAAGCGCTTTTACACCATCACAAGAGAGAGAACAAAGGCCAGAGCCAGGCAGCTGACATAGGGAATGAGATGGTCTTTGTCAGACAGACCCCATATGACCCCGAACAGACAGGACAGCAGAAAACAGAATCCCATCTGCAGAGAAGACAGGCAGAGAGCTGCCAGCAGCAGAAACCAGAAATCCGCCCGCCCCATCTGATCCAGAGCGATCAGCGGCAGGCTCAGCAGCGGATACACCAGATTCATCCAGGAAAAGAATGATAATCCACAGACAGACCACAAAAGAAGGAAGACCAGGACCCCCAGGACAAACCACCATGCAGAAAAAGTCCAGGTGCACAGATCCTGCAGAGAAGCGGACTGCCAGAATATCAGAAGAACAGCCAGGACAAACGCCGCTTTCGGACTGTTCTGTCTGGCCAGAATCAGCTGGCTGCAGGCCAGAACGGAAAGACCACAACGCAGAACAGCTTTTTTTCTCTGCGGCCATTTTCTGGCAAACCTGTATATAAGGAGAATCTGAAATACAGGAGACAACAGCCAGGGAACCCGGGTTAGATAGAAATAGAAAGAGTGAGTCATCATGAAGGCACTGTGACATACTCTTCTCTCCTTCTTCTGCCCTGGGCCTGAAAGATAAAACCGGAAATCAGAAAAGAGTCCTGCAGCAAACCGGATCACCGGAAGCTGCAGGACTCTGTTTTTCATTTATTCCATTTTCTGTTCCAGAGAATGCAGGTCATCTTCCAGAGCGGGCTCATCAGGAGACGTCATCTGTTTTCCCGTTTCCTCCAGATCGTTTTCCAGAGGAAGTTCTGCCCTGTCAGGCCGCTCTTCCATGGGCAGCTTGGGCAGGATGTGCTGGGAATCCACGATGCGCACCATGCTGCTTTCATAATCCATGGCCAGAATGCGGCTGAACAGAATGTCGATCATGACCAGCTGGCTGATCCGGCTGCTGCCTGCCGAAATCCGCAGAGCTTCTTCGGTGGCCGGCACATACAGCCTGCAGTCAGCCATTCTGGCCAGCTGATTGTCTGAATACTGGGTCAGCGAAATGATGATGCCGCCATTCTGCCTGATTTCCTGAGCTGCCTTGAGCACTTCCCGGGTCTGGCCGGAATAGGAAATGATCAGACACACTTCATCCACGCCCACATTGCCGGCATCCACCAGCTGCAGGTGGATGTCGTGATACAGACAGCCGACCTTTTTGACCCTGGCCAGCTTCATCATGAAGTCTTCCGCCACCAGATAGGAAGCGCCCATGCCAAAGAGATGGACCAGGGACGATTTGTGAATCAGGCTGGCTGCCTTTTCCACTTCGGTGTAGTCCACCAGAGTCTGGATCTGGCTCATGGTTTTCTGATAGAGCTCCACAATGTCGGCCACGACTTTCTTCATGGGAAGAGATGCATCAAAGGAAGACGTATTGTTGGCGGCGGCATAGCCCAGCTCTTCACTGATGGCCAGCTTCAGTTCCTTCAGTCCCCGAAAGCCCAGCTTCTGACAGAGCCTGATGACGGTCGCGGGGGAACAGTAGCCTGCCTTCGCAAGTTCGCTGGTCTGCATGGTCAGAACCTCTCTGGGATTCTGGGCCATGATGCGGATCACCTGCTCTTCTGCCTGAGTTGCCTGAGGCAGATAGTTTTTTTATGCGAGTCAATACCTGTTTCATGCAAACAGTATATCAGCCGGCACTACAGAGGATTTTTCAGACCTCTGTCATTCCGGCTTTTTTCCTATTCTTTTGATGGAGTTCTCCTTCATCTGGAAGAAATCGCCTGTTTTTCGGGCAAACAGGTAGGACCTTAGAAATCATGAAACCGATTGTAAAGACCAATCTGGACAGGTTATGAACCATTCTGGACACATTTCAGAACCGATATTTCATCTCCTGAAACGAATGAACATATGAAAGCGGTTGTGTTGTTTGACGGCTCTGCACTCTGTATCGTGTGAGTCGGAGGAAATAACAAATGGTTGATTTAAATTCCCTTTCAACTGAACAGACCAATCCGAGAAGTACTTCTTTCTCGAGCATGAGCATTTCTGATGCCGTAACCCTCATGAACGAAGAAGACCTCAACGTGATCAAAGCAGTTGAAAACGCAAAACCCGAAATTGTCAGAGTCATTGAGAAAAGCTCTGCGACCCTGGAAAAGGGCGGAAGAATCATCTATGCAGGCGCCGGCACCAGCGGACGCCTGGGTGTCCTGGATGCGGTGGAATGCCCCCCGACCTTTGGTGTGGACTACAACGTGGTTGTCGGCCTGATTGCCGGCGGCGAAGGCGCGTTTGTCAAAGCCAAGGAAGGGGCGGAAGACTCCGCTGAACAGGGCAAGGAAGATCTCATCGCCCACGGCCTCACCGAAAAAGACATGGTAATCGGGGTAGCCGCCAGCGGAAGAACACCCTATGTCATCGGTGCACTGGAATATGCCAGTTCCATTGGATGCCCCACAGGTGCAGTTGTCTGCTCAGCCAACAGCGCCATTTCCAAAGTGTGCCATGACACCATCACCCTCTTATGCGGACCGGAAGTGCTGACGGGCAGCACCAGATTAAAATCCGGCACCGCCACCAAGATGGTGCTGAACATGATCTCCACAATCTCCATGCGGCAGATTGGGAAGATCTACAAAAACTACATGGTTGACGTCAAGATGACCAACGAAAAACTAGTTGCCAGAGGAAACCGGATCGTTCGTGCGATCACTGGCTGCTCTGCTGACGAAGCCGCAGAAGCTCTGAAGGAAGCAGGCAATCATGTCAAGACTGCCATAGTCATGATTGAGCATCACTGCACTGCCGATCAGGCCAGAGAACTTCTGGATGCCGCACAGGGACATATCGACCGGATCCCTGCCGGTTGCTAGAAAGGAAAGACTATGACAAACGATAAACTTGCAAAAGTCATCATCGAACTTGCAGGCGGAGAAAGCAACATCGTTGATCATGCCAACTGCATGACCCGTCTGCGCATGAACGTGGTCGACATGAACAAAGTCGACCAGACAAAACTGAAGAATACCGAAAACGTCCTGGGTGTGGTTGCGGAAGGCAACTACCTGCAGGTCATTCTGGGTCCCGGAAAGGCTCAGAAAGTGAATGATGAAGTTTCCATCATCATGGGCCCCGGTAAAGCCGGAAGCGTTCCCGGCACAGCTGATGAAAAGATCGGCGACTGGGAAGCCAACAAGGCCCAGATCAAGTCCCAGCAGAAAAAGAGCCCTGTAAAGGACTTCCTGAAAACCATCTCCAACATCTTCGTTCCGCTGATTCCCGCCATCATTGCGGCCGGTCTGTTTAACGGCTTCGGCTCTCTGATCAATCAGCTGATTGCGGACGGAAACATTGCCGGGGACTTCTGGACCCTGACTGCCCTGGTCTTCACCCTGATCGGCGGCGCCTTCCTGTCCTACTTCCAGATTTACACAGGTGTACAGTCTGCCAAAGTCTTTGGAGCCACACCTGCCATGGGTGGTATGATCGGCGGCATCTCCATCGGTGCCAACATTGTAACCATCTCCACCATGCTCGGTCTCTACAATGCTGATGTTCCTCTGAACTCCATTCTGACAACCGGCAAGGGCGGTATCATCGGTGTCATCGCCGGTGTATGGCTGCTGTCCGTTGTTGAAAAATGGTTCAGAAAGCATGTACCTGATGTCCTGGATCTGGTCGTAACCCCCTTCTGTTCCCTGCTTGTCACCGGCGTGATCTTCATCTTCGTCATCATGCCCGTTGCCGGATTCCTGTCCGACTGGCTGGTAGCTGGTCTGTCTCTGATCATCAACTCCAGCAACCCTGTAGTCAGCGTCATCTCCGGATTCGTTCTGGCTGCTCTGTTCCTGCCCATGGTTCTGCTTGGTCTGCACCATGGTCTGATTCCTATTTACACCATCCAGCTTGAAGCGATGGGCGGTGTATCCCTGTTCCCCGTACTGGCCTGCGCCGGTGCCGGTCAGGTTGGTGCTGCCATCGCTCTGTACCTGATGGCCAAGAAAGCCAAAAACACCCGTCTGCAGCAGGTCATCACAGGTGCTCTGCCTGCCGGTTTCCTGGGTGTTGGTGAACCTCTGATTTACGGTGTCACCCTGCCCCTGGGCAAACCCTTCATCACTGCCGGTCTGGGTGCCGGTTTCGGTGGTGCCTATGTTATGGCCATGCACGTTATGTCCAGCGCCTGGGGACCCTCCGGTCTGGTTGCCATTCCTCTGATGATTGGAACCAGCGGCATGCTGCACTACTTCATCGGTCTGTGCATCGCCTACGTCATGGGCTTCATCATCACCTGGCTCATGATGAAACCAAAAGATCTGGTCAACGCTGAATAGTCCGGCCGGATCCATCCGAATCAATTCGAATACCCATCTTACTGACACCCCTTCGGACTGGGATGGAAAGCGTCCGCCATCGTCTTTCCTCAACTGCCGGTCTGAATCCATTCAAATCTGATGCACTGCCAAGGAGTCAGTTTTGAAGGTCTACGCAATTACAGTCCGGTAGACGCTCCTGACCAGCAGGAGTGCCTGCCGGACTTTTTACTTCCTGTAACATGGAAGTGTTCGTTCCACAGAGAACAAATAGAAAAGGAAATTAGAGAAATGTCTGTAAAGTACAAAACACTCAACAAAATTCTGCTTGGTGCCGCTGCCTTTGCGGTGGCTGCAGCGCCCATTCTGCCTGGGGCTCTGCCTGCTCCGGTGCACGCCAAAGAAGTGACGGATGCTCCCGTCAGCCCCGTTTCCCTGCCCGATGCCCAGTGGCAGAGAACCGCTTCCTTCCCCGATCAGGCCGGTTATGTCGATGACACCCTGATCATGAACTCCAGAACCTCCTTTGATGGATACCAGGGACAGGGAACCCTGTATGTGGAAGTCTCTCCCGAAGTGGAAAGCTTCAGACTGTTCGTCAACAACCATGAAATCAACACCTCTTCCATGAAAGCCGGTGCCTATTCCGTCGATATCAGCGATCTGACCGTCAACGGCAAAAACGCCGTTCAGGTGACCACCATCACCCCGGATACGCTGGAAAACGGCGCGGTGAAAGTCTACATGCCCTATCCCACCGTCATGGAAGGTCTGCCCGAAGAAGTCGGCATGGATTCTTCCACACTGGAAGTTCTCTCCGACTACATCACCGCTGAAACAAAATACGGATTCTCCGGTGCCCAGATGGCTGTGATCAAGGATGGCCGCATGGTCTACTCCAATGCATGGGGTGCCAAGAACGGCTACAACGAAGATGGCAGCCGCATTGAAGAAGGCGATGAAAAGTACGATCCCGTCACCACTGACACCCTGTACGACCTCGCCAGCAACACCAAGATGTACTCCGTCAACTACGCCATTCAGTACATGCTTTCCAATGAAGGCTATGACCTGAACCTGGATGATCCCATCACCAAGTTCTTCCCGGAATTCGATGATGAAGGGGTCACCATTTTCAAGGAAGGAACCACCGAAGAAGAAAAAGCCCAGATTCTGGCCTGGAAATCCCAGCTGACCGTGCGCGATATCCTCAAGCATCAGGCTGGTTTTGACCCGGATCCCCAGTATCACAACGACAAATTCAACCAGGTGACCCAGAAGCCCGATGCCAGTGTGGACAACCCGCTGTTCTCTCAGGACAGAGACACCACCAGACAGATGGTTCTGGCTTCCCCGCTGACCTATGAACCCGGAACAAAGACCGTCTACTCCGATGTGGACTACATGCTGCTGTGCTTCATCGTGGAACAGGTGGCCGGCATGGGCATGGACGAATTCCTGGATCAGACCTTCTGGACACCAATGGGTCTGGACCACATCACCTACAATCCTCTGGATCACGGCTTTGATGCCAACGACTGTGCAGCCACTGAGCTCAACGGCAACTCCAGAGACGGCGTCATCGATTTTGCCAACAACAGAACCGGCACCATTCAGGGCACCGTGCACGATGAAAAAGCCTACTACGCCATGGGCGGCGTTTCCGGCCATGCCGGTCTGTTTGCCAATGCCGAAGATCTGGCCAGACTGTGCAACCTGATGATCACTGGCGGAGATGGCGAACACCGTTTCTTCGACAAGAACGTGCTGGATGAATTCACCAAACCCAAATCCACCGATCTCTCCACATGGGGCCTTGGATGGTGGAGAAACGGCGAAGTAGGCCGCTACACCTACTTCACCACCTATGCCAGTGAAGACACTATCGGCCACCAGGGCTGGACCGGCACTCTGACTGTGATTGATCCTGAAGAAAACCTGGTTATTACCCTGCTGACCAACAAGAAGAACTCTCCTGTTCTGGATCCCAAGGTAGATGCCAATGACTTCTACAGCGACAACATGGTTCTGGGCAACCTGGGCAATGCCATCGGTTATGTCTTTGAATCCATGAAGTCCACACCGGATGGCGTGGATGAAAGCATCAAGTCCTTTGCGGACAACCGCATCAAGACGCTGGCTGCTCACAAGGGAGCCTATGACGAATGCGCCCACATGAATGATGCCTTCGCCCTGGCTGACTGGACCGTGACCAGAGCCGAAAGAAGAAAGACCACCCGCACCAAAGAAAATGCCCAGGCTGTTCTGGATGCATTGACTGAGCAGGTGGCTGCCAATGTGGATGGTTCCTACACCGGCACAGAATACAACAAGGATAATGTGGAAAACGCTCAGCGCTGGGAAGCTGAACTGCAGGAGCGCATTGATGCCATTACCACCGAAGGCGATGGCGAGCTGAACTATGAAGCAGCTGCCGTGGCTGCACCCATGGATGCCGTTCTGGGTGAAGACCAGAACGCTCTGTACTGGCCGCAGTGGGGCGGCACTGGTTATACTTCCCGCCTGTACAACACCAACGTTTCCTGGTTCCAGGGATATGAAGGACAGGGAACCATGAGCTTTGAAGTGTACAAGCCCATGGAGGATGTGAAGATCTTCATCAACGGTCACGCCGTGGATACTTCCGCCATGCTCAATACCACCGGCACCTTCACCATTGATGTCTCCAATCTGACAGTCAACGGACGCAACAGCGTGCAGGTCACCTGCCCCTATGACCAGGCCCGCAGCTCCATGCTCATGGTGATGCCAAACCCTGTAGTCGTGGATGAAACCGACAACGCCAGCGCTCTGGAAGAAGCCGGCCTGTCTTCTGAAAGCTTTGATCTCATCGATACCGTCACCCGCAATGACATTGAAGAAGGCTTCACTTCTGCCCAGCTGGCTGTCATCAAGGACGGCAAGCTGGTGTACTCCAATGCCTGGGGCAAAACCAACTCCTATAACCCCGCTGGCACACCTAAAACAGATGCAGCTGATGTGACCACCGATACCCTGTACGACCTCGCCAGCAACACCAAAATGTATGCCACCAACTACGCTCTGCAGTATCTGGTGGGCAAAGGGGAAATCAGCCTGAGTGATCCCATCACCAAGTACTTCCCCAGCTTTGTGGATGACACCATTGAAATCCAGTACGACACCAGCTGGGGCACAGGCGCTCCCGATCTGGAAACCGCCAAAGCCTGGAAATCCGAACTGACCGTTCAGGACATTCTCCAGCATCAGGCCGGCTTTGCACCGGATCCTCAGTTCCACAACGACAAGTTCAACCAGTCCACCCAGACACCGGATCCCAATACGGACAACGTGCTCTACGCCATCGGCAAAGACAAGGTGGAAGAAGCCATCTGCAAGTCTCCTCTGGTTTACCGTCCGGGCACCAAGACCGTGTACTCCGATGTGGACTACATGACTCTGGGCCTGATCATCGAACAGGTGACCGGCAAAGGACTCAACGAATTCCTGAAGGAAACCTTCTGGCAGCCCATGGGTCTGACTGACATCACCTACAATCCTCTGGACAACGGCTTCAGCGCTGAAGACTGCGCAGCCACAGAGCTCAACGGCAACTCCAGAGACGGCGCCATTCACTTCACCGGCAACCGGGAAGGCACCATCCAGGGCACTGTCCACGATGAAAAAGCCTACTATGCCATGAACGGCGAATCCGGTCATGCAGGTCTCTTTGCCAACGCCGAAACTCTGGCTACTCTGGCCAGCGTCATGCTCAACCACAACGGCTACGGCAATGCCAGACTGTTCAACTACAGCGTCAACGACTACTTCACCAGCCGCAAGGATGCCATGGCCACATGGGGCCAGGGATGGTGGAGAAACGCCGACAACGGCCGTCCCTGGTACTTCTCTACTCAGGCCAGCCGCGACACCATCGGCCACCAGGGATGGACAGGCACCCTGACCGCCATTGATCCGGAAGAAAATCTGGTCATCGTCTACCTGACCAACAAGATCAACTCTCCTGTCACCGATACTTCCATCAGTGCCAACCAGTTTGATGGCAACTGGTTCACTTCCGCCACCCTGGGCCACATTGCCGAAATCATCTACACCGGCATGGAAGACAGAAACAGCGGTGATGTTCAGACTGCCCTGGATGCGGTGGCTATGAGCATGCCCGAAGAGAAAAAGAAACTGGTGAGCCAGACAGACTCTGCTCATCCCAATGTGAGAGCCTGGTATTCCACCATCAACTCTGTCATGGAAATTGCTCAGCAGCGTCCCACAGAAGAAAACCTGGCTGCTGCCAGAAAGAGCTATGCATCCCTGGATCCCGTTCAGGATAAGGACCAGAGAAAAGCTGTCATGTCGAAGTACGCTTCCCTGCTGGGTGTAGCCAACACCATCCTGCTGGAAGATGCCGTCAACTACGCCGATGCCCAGGTAAAAGCCGGAGCACTGGAAAACCTGAACACCCTGGTGAAGGATGAATTCAATGCCGCTCTGGAAGAAGCCAGAACCCTGCTGACAAAAGAAGACGCCACACAGGAAGAAGTCAATGCCTCCTGGCTGCGTCTGTCCAGAGCCATTCAGATGCTGAACTTCAAGTCTGACAAGACCCAGCTGCTCGTTCTTATCAACAGAGCAGAAGGCATAACGGAAGCCACCCATACCGGTGACTTTGAAGCCCTGAACAAGGCCCTGGAAGAAGCCAGAAAGATCGCCGATTCCGATACAGCGCTGGATGAATCCATTCAGAAAGCAGCAAAAGATCTGGAAGAAGCCATCAACAACATGAGCGCCAGAAAGCTCAACACCGCCATTCTGGAATTCCTGATCTCCCAGATCGAAACCGCTGATTTAAGCGAATACCTGAACACCAATGGGGAAGTGGACGCTCTGAAAACTGAACTGAGCAAGGCCAAAGATGTGGTAGCCAATGCAACAACCCAGTCTGAAGTGGATGCCCAGACTGAAGCACTGAACAACGCCTGGCTGAACCTGCGCCTCAAACCCACGGAAGACCAGCTCAAAGACCTGCAGAACTTCCATGACACCGTCAATGGTCTGGATCTGAGCCTCTTTGCCGACAACAGCGCCGCCAGCATCAAAGATCTGCACGATCGTGTGAACAAGGCCCTGAACAACCCGGCTCTGACCAGAGACGAGGCTGCTGACCTGGTGGATGAAGTGAAGAACATGCAGGATCTGCTGAACAACCCCGATGGAGAAAAGAAGGATCCCGAAAAACCCGGAAACGAATCCGGCAAACCGGAAAAACCGGGTGAAGAATCCAAGGATCCAGCTGCCACACCGGAAAACAAGGATGACCAGAAGAATCCTTCCAAGAAGCCATCCACCAGCACCGCTGCTTCCACAGCAGCCGGACTGGCCGCTCTGGGCACAGCCGCAGGAGGCGCTCTGCTCGCTCTGTTCAAACGCAGAAACAAAAAACAGTAAGAAACAACAGAAAGGGAAAATGCTTTTCTGCCCTGTGCAGGAAGGCATGAAGGAAATAAACAATGGGACTCTTTGATAAGTTCAAAAAGAAAACGGAAAGCCCCGCAGCCGGTACAGCCGGTGAAAACATCGCATCTCCCATTTCGGGAACCCTGGTAGCCCAGGGCGACCTGAAAGATCCGGTGTTCTCCCAGGGAATCATGGGCATCACACTGGGTGTGGAACCGGACAAAGACGGCCGCGTTCTCTCCCCTGTCAACGGCACTGTGGCCATGGTGTTCCCCACTGGTCATGCGGTGGGTCTGAAAGCCGAAGATGGAACGGAAATTCTGATCCACATCGGTATCGACACCGTGAATCTCAACGGTGAAGGATTCCACTGCCTGGTCAAGGACAACATGCCTGTTCACCAGGGTGATGTTCTGGTGGAATATGATCCTGGGCTGGTGCGAAGCCGCAGTCTGGATCCCGTGGTGATGACCATCATTACCGATCAGGCTGGTCATGAGTGGAAACCTGTGGATGCCACCGGTTCCATCAGTGCCGGCAGCACTCTCTTTACGAAATAAAACCTGCAGAACCATTCTGCGGGAACGATAAAACGGCCGTCAGGTTCAGCCTCCCTTGGGGGAAGCTGCCTGACGGCCGTTTTCTGTCTGTATAAGGAAACAGGACAAATCCGGGTGCTCAGTCCTGCAGAGTCAGCCGTTCCTTCTGCGGCAGTTCAATCTGCTTCGGGCCAAAGGAAAGGCCTGCCTCTTTGAGATCAATGCGGTAGGCCTGCAGAGCCTGATGGGCTCTGGAAGAGTGGCTGCCATATTTGGAATCTCCTTCAATGGGTGTTCCAAGGCTGGCCAGAGTGGCCCGGATCTGATGGAAGCGGCCGGTCAAAAGCTCTGCCTCCACCAGGGTTTTCTTTCCATCCAAAGAGCGCTGCAGAACATGGAAACGGGTGATGGCTTCTCTGGCCCCCGGGTGTTCACTCTGGAACACTCTGGCTATTGTTCCCTCTTTTTCAATCCAGACGCGGACTTCTCCATCCTGAACATCCCCTTCGGCAATGGCCAGATAGTGCTTGTGGAGGGTGTTGTTTCGAATGGCTTCGCTGACTTCTCTGGCCGCTCTGGCGGATTTGGCTGCCAGCACCAGGCCGGAGGTGTTGCGGTCCAGCCGGTGCAGAACGGAAGGGACAAAGGAATGTTCCGATTCCGGGTCATACTGTCTGCTGCGGATGAGATAGGACAGGATCCGGTCGTTGAGGGAATCCTGATCCCCCGCACTGTCTTTCTGGCTGAGCAGGCCGGCAGGCTTGTTGACAGCGATCAGATCCTCGTCTTCATAGATGATGTCCAGGGGCTTGCTGGAAGAAGCAGCAGAAGGTGCGGCGCTCTTTGTCTCCAGCACGTCAGGCGGCAGAAAGAGCAGCAGCGTATCTCCTTCCTGGAGAAACTGGTCGTGGGTGCACCGCTTGCGGTTGACCTTGATTTTCTTATTGCGGATGGCCTTGTACATCATGGATTTTTTCAGTTCCGGAAAGGTCTTGGACAGGAATTTGTCCAGACGCTGTCCGGCATCATTGGCCTGAATGTGAACTTCTTTCATAGATCAGTCTGACTGCCTCCATACAGTTTTCAGCGAGGGGAACCCCGGCTGCTTCCAGTCTTTCCCGGCTCTGGTGGCCGCGGCAGATCAGAATGCAGCTGGCGTGGATTTCCCTGGCAATTTCAGCATCGTGCAGGGTGTCGCCGATGCACCAGATTTCATCCTCTTCCATGCAGGTGGAAAGGAATTCTCTGGCCAGCTCCAGTTTGGAATGAGCATAGATGTCCCCGATGCCATAGAGGGCATCAATGCGCTTTTCCAGTGGAAAGCTGGCCACCTGCTCTTTCAGATAGTCCAGTCTGGAAGCGGACAGGATGATATTGTCCCCTCCTCTGGATTTAACCTCATCCAGTGCCTGGAGCACATCGGGATACAGGGAGCATTCTCTCCAGCGGTTCATGTAGTCATCCATATAAGTTCTGGCCAGAACAGGCCAGGGGATTTTGGAAAAGTCGAATCCGGCCCGGACATAGTAGTCCTGAATGGGAAAGCCGAAAATTTCCCGGTACCGGTCCAGTCCGGAAAGCGGGGGCAGATCAGCAAAAGCCAGAGTGTTGTTGATGCAGGACAGGCACAGCTGCACATCATCCAGAAGTGTGCCGTTCCAGTCCCAAACGATTTTGAGCACGTTCATCTCTCCTTTGAAAACAATCCGTTCATCTCTCCTTTGAAAACAATCCGTTCATCAGGAGCCAAAAGCCCTGACAG
>Cam_p2__coassemble_1281_pt1 | contig 22303 bp, 16 predicted proteins | sample Cam_p2__metabat2_low_PE_020 | metagenome-assembled genome bin Cam_p2 | reverse complement strand
TTTCAAAAAAAGACGGCTGGAAGAACAGGCTTCCAGCCGTCAGATGCACTCCCCTGTCTTTACAACAGGAAGAGAACTTTATTTGATTTCAGATTTATTTACGGTTTTTTCTGCGCAGAACACCCAGCAGAGCCGCTGCACCAGCACCAACCGCAGCCAGACCGGCTGCTCCGGTGGCAAAGGCAGTAGAAACAGACTTCTTCACAGGAGCTGCAGATTCTGCAGGTTTCTTCACTTCTTCAGCAGGAGCAGGTTTCTGTTCCGTGCCGGTGGAAGGATCGGGTTTTACAACCGGGGCTGCAGGTTCTGCAGGATCAGCAGGTTTCAGACCGTTTTCGATCACTGTTCTGGCCTCGGTAATGCGGTCGATCACCTTATTTGCATCATCTGCTGTCAGAGCCTGGTTATTCAGGGCGTTGAGGCAGAGATCACGCACTTCCATGATGGTATTGCGGGCAGACAGGGTGTACAGGTTCAGATCCAGAGCTTCCACGTCTGCTACAAAGCTCCTCAGCTCTTCCAGCATGGATTCGGAAGGTTTCAGACGCAGAGCCAGATAGGCACTGGACAGTTCTTCCAGAGCAGCATCCACAGCAGCCTGATCTGCAGGATCATCCAGCACGGCTTTCGCGGATTCCAGAGCCTGGTCAAAGGCAGTGGTATCGGCATACAGAGTGCGGTCGAGACCCTCTGTTTCAGCAATCAGCCACGCCAGCATGCGGGTATCCACTTCAGTTTTTGGTTCCAGAGCTTCTCTGGCACTGAGCAGATCGGACATGGCCTGCTGAATGGAAGCATCCAGAGCAGTGTCGCTTTCGCTGATTTCAATGGCATGAGCCAGGGCAGCCTGGAAGGCTTCCTTGGCTTCTCCATCCTTGTACAGATTCAGATTGATCTGCTTGCATTCGGCAATCAGCGCATTGAGAGCCGTCTTGTCAGCTGTAAAGTCGATCATCTGGATGGCATGAGTCAGGTTCATCCAGGCGGTGTTAACTTCCTCCTGGGTGGCGTTTTCATCGTTCAGAACTTCCTTGGCTGCATCCAGTGTCTTGTTGAAGTTGTTCCATACCAGCACGTTGATGATGGAGGGATCCACAGCAGCCTTCAGTTCTTCGGCATAGCTGACAGCAGATTCCAGAAGCATCTTGTTGACTTCTTCTTTAGCAGTCAGGGTGATGGTCAGCACGGCACGCAGATCCAGCGGATTGGTAATGCCTGCAGGCACATTCAGGCTGCCGGTGATTTCCACTTCAGCCGGTTTTGTGCCATCAAAGCCTTCTGCAGACCAGACAACGGGAACAACTGCTGTACTGCCATCAGAGAGTCTGACTTCTACGCTGCCAGGCAGCATCAGATCTTCAAAGGCGACAGGAGCCGTTGCAGTGATGCCCGCAGGAGCGATGACTTCTGCAATGCTCAGGGCTTCCTTCTTCAGGGTCACGGAAGCAGGCAGGGAGACATTGCCGCTGCCATCCACCGCAACGATCTTCACAGTTCTGGAAGAACCTTCCACAACTGCAGTCCATTCGGGTTCGGTCACGGTATCAACCAGTTTTCCGTTTTCGTAGATGCGGTAGCAGTCAATGCCGGAAGCATCTTCGGAGGCTTTCCAGGTCAGCTTCACAGAGCCATCAGAAAGGATGGTCTGTTCAAAGCCGGAAGGAATAGCCGGTGCTTCCTGATCTTCTTCAGCCAGGGTGGTGACGGTCAGAACAGGCGTTTTTGCTGTTTTGCCATCTGCACCATGGGCCTGCAGCACCAGTCTGTACTGGGTGCCAGCCGCAAGATCCTTCAGCAGGAAGCTGTCAGAAGTGGTTTCTGCCAGAACTTCTTCTGTTTCGACATCGAGGATTTCATATTTCACAGCGCCTTCTGCGGCGTTCCAGTTGAGCAGGATGGCGTCTCTGCGAACTCCTGCTGCTCTGAAGTCACAGCCGGAAACAACCGGTGCATTCAGTTCAACAGCTTCCAGGTTTTCTGCTGCAGCCAGCAGGCCGGAAGCGGCCGCATTGATTTCTTCCTGGGTGGAATCTTCCGCATTCATAACTGTGACAGCATGATCGTAAGCCTCCTTAAAGGAAGCATAGGATGCAGCAGTCCAGGCAGATTCATAAACATCCTTCTGGGCTTCAATGGCTTCCTGCAGAGCGCTGCGGTCCAGACCGTCAGCAGTGCTGATGGAAACAACTCTGAAGTAGTCGATGTTGGCCATGTTGTGGGTTCCACGGGCAGCGACTTTCATTTCCAGAGTGTGTTCGCCTTCTTCGGTTTCGAAGGAAGCCAGCAGGGACTGGGGATCGCCGTTGGCAGAACCGTCCAGAGAGAAGTTGCCCTTGCTTTCTCCATCCAGAGTGATGTCACAGCTGGAGAAGTTGGTGTGTTTCTGAACATAGATTTCGATGGTGCTGCCGGTATAGGTGTAGCTCAGAGATGCAGGCGGATTGGCTTCCGTCTTGGTGGTGCCATGATGCTTCTCGGGTTCACCGGCCCAGGTGCTCCAGCTGCCATTCCAGGTGATGACAGGGTTGAGCTTCCAGCCGGAGCCTTCCTGTACGGCGTCATCCACCAGGGTTTCGGTGGTGACAGGCGTGCCTGCCTCTTCAGGCAGAGCAATCTGGATCGCAGTGGAAGCGGAAATGGAGCTGTTGTTTTTCAGGGAAGCATGAACGACAACCGTGCCGCTTTCTTCACCCACAGTCAGCAGACCATTTTCGTCGATGGAAGCCAGATCGGTTTCTCCGCCGGCTGCTGTGGTAACGCTCCAGTCAACGCCGGAAACAAAGGCATCAGCAGGAGTTACTTCAGCCTGCATCTGCAGGGTGCTGCCTGCCTTGCCAAGAGTGGTCATGCCGTTTACGGAAGACACGCTCAGGCCTTCTGCTGCAGTCAGCTCGGTATTCAGGATATTGAAGGCATCCAGTTCCACCTTTTCCCAGGAGGAAGAGGGGTTCTTGGTGTTGGTGGCGCGGACCACGATAGTGTGGCGGCCATAGGGCAGATCGGTTTTGGAGAACACCTTGGCCTGTCTGCCAGTGGACGGGGTGTAGGTATCAACGGTCTCGATGACTTCGCCGTCAATGGAAATTTCCAGCATGCCGCGGTCGTGGTTGGTGCAGGAAATCACTTCAATGCCTGTGCCCACGAAAGTCAGTTCAGCGGTGTCTTTGCCGGTGAGCTGTTCCAGATACTTGATGGTGCCGCCATAGTTGACAGATTCGCTCCAGTTGCTCCAGGCACCGGTGTAGGTGATGGCAGGATCTCTGTCGTCCACCATGCCCACCAGGGTTCTCAGATCTGTGGGAGCCAGCCATTCCGTCTTCAGGGATTCGCCGCTGGCGTTGACAGCGGAAATGGCATAGGACACTTCACCCAGTGCTTCCTGAGCGTTTTCATCGCTGAAGGAAGGCTGTGTCAGGCCTTCGGCGAGTTTGATGATGCTGTTGTCGGACTGTTTCTTATAAACGGTCCAGGTGCAGTCTTCGGCTGCATCCCATTCCAGGCTGACTGTGCTGCCGCTTTCACGGTAGGCATGCAGACCGGTGGGTGCTGCTTCTGCAGTTTCTCTGGCGGGAATGCCGCTGATGATGTAGGTGTGGCCGGCTTCGGTGTCAAAGGAAATGCGGTCCTGAGAAATCAGAACTGTTTCAATGGCTTCCCCGTTTCCGGCATCAATGACATCAGCCAGAGCGACGCCGGGCAGGTTGACCACGGCATCCTGGCCGCCTTCGGAAGTCAGACGGACTTCTTCCATGCTGCAGTCGCTCCAGGTCATATCCACAGTGAAGTCACCGCGGGCTTTCAGGCCTTCAGCACTGCCGTCTGCCCATTCAGCAGGCAGAGCAGGAAGCAGATCGATGAATCCGGCATGAGACTGCAGCAGCATTTCTGCCACGCCGGAAGTCATGCCGAAGTTGCCGTCAATCTGGAAGGGAGAGTGGGTATCCCACAGGTTGGCGTAAATGCCGGAATGGAACAGGTCGCCGATAAGTTCCAGCGCTTTGTCGCCATCGCGCAGTCTGGCCCAGGTGTTGATTCTCTGGCCCATACCCCATCCGGTGGAAGAGTCGGTCCGGTTGTTCATGGAGACTCTGGCCGCTTCAAAGTATTCAGGAGTATCCACAGTGATCAGATCACCGGGGAACAGACCCAGCATGTGGGAGAGGTGGCGGTGGTTGTAGCCTTCACTGGGAATGCTGCCCAGAGTGGTTTCTTCGTACCATTCCTTGATCTGTCCGGAATCACCGATTTCGATGGGTCCCTTCAGATCGGCCTGGTTCTGTTTCCAGACAGCCACTTTGTCTTCGTCTACACCAAGGATTTCAGCAGCCTTGATGGTGTCTTCGTACAGCTGCCAGATCAGAGCATGCTCATAAGTGTTGCCGGCGGTTCTGGGGCCATGTTCAGGAGAATAGCTGGGTGCAGACACCAGCTTGCCATCTGCATCGCGAACCAGAATCTGGTCGTACAGGGTGGCTTCTTCCTTCATCATGGGATAGATGGTGTTTCTCAGGAACTCTTCATCTCTTGTGAAGTCGTAGTATTCCCAGACGTTCTGCAGAATCCAGGGCACAGCAGCAGGAGACCAGCCCCAGTCAAAGGACCAGCCAGGACAGGTCCAGCCAAAGGGCGTGTTCTGGGTGTGGGCCATAAAGCCGTTTTCCGGATTTTCTTCCGTGCTCTCTACACCGGCGTAGATCTTGGCCGTTACACGGCCCGGTTCACGCAGAGAGTTGACATAGGTCACCAGAGGCAGAGCGCACTCAGCCAGGTTGGTGGAGTAGGTCGGCCAGTAGTTCATCTGCAGGTTGACGTTCATGTGGTAGTCAGAAGACCAGGGAGGTGTGTTGTTGACAGACCACACGCCCTGCAGGTTGGCGGGCAGCTGAGAATCCTCACGGGAAGAAGCGATGGTCAGATAGCGGCCATACTGGAACAGCATGGTTTCCAGCTGTCTCTTTTCCCCGTCGGAAGCACTACCGTTTTTGTAGGCGTTGAGCAGTTCATTGGTCGGTCTGTCGGATACGGTATCCGTCAGGTTCAGGGACATCCGGCCAAAGAGGGCATCATAATCAGCGATGTGATCCTCACGGATGGCCGAATAGCCTTTTTCCATGGCAGCATCCACAACGGCTTTGACTCTGGCATCCACTTCATCCAGACTTTCACCGGTGCGGTATACGGGATAGTCGTTCTTGTAGTCGGTAGCCGCGCTGACAAAGATGGTGACAGAAGAGGCTCCGCGAACGGACAGCTTGCTGCCGCTCACGCTCAGGGTGCCGCCTTCATTGTCGGCTCTGAGCAGAGAGCTGTAGCGCAGCTGGTTGTCGGACACTTCCCCGTGCAGCACAATGCCATCACCGCTGGCCAGCGGGGTGGCTCCCTGGTTGGACTGGAAGCGGATATCGAAGTTCAGGCTTTCTGCCTTGTCAGCGGAAATCTTCATGGCCAGAACATTATCCGGATGGCTCACAAAGTATTCACGCTCGTAATGAACATCCCCCTGATCGAAGTGAACGCCGGCCAGGGCGTTGTTCAGGTTCAGGTCACGGGAGTAATTGGTGACAGAAGAGGTGTTCAGTCCCTGGAAATCCAGATAGACGTTGCCCCAGCTCTGATAGCTGCCGTAGCCATCGCTGGTGCCCACCAGTTCGTTACACTTGCTGGAAGCAGCGGAGCTGTTGCCGGACAGGAACAGAGACTGAATTTCCCGGATGGTTTCTCCGTTCTTTCCCTTGCTTTCCAGGTTTCCGCCCATGTAATTGGGGCGGCTTGCAGAAGGTCCGCCAGTCCACAGAGTTTTCTCGTTGAAGGACAGACGTTCGGTTTCCACGTCACCGAAGACGTTGGCACCCAGATCGCCGTTGCCGATGGGCAGAGACAGCTGCTGCCAGGCGTTGTCATCCTGATTGCCGTAGCCGGTTCCACCGCCGCTGAGGCCGTTCTTCATCTGAGAAACCGATTTGTCGTACCAGAGGACCAGAGGATCGCGCTCTGAGCGGGTTTCTTTTTCCGTTGTCGGTTCCTTGGCAAGAACAAACAGGCTGCTGCTCAGGTTGGCAGCGGCCAGAACGGAAGAAAGACACACAGTCAGAAGCTGCTTGGATCTTTTTCTCATGTACAGATTTTCTCCTTTTGTTTTTCTCTGAATTCCGGGGAATTTTCTGATAAAGCAGCAGTCAGAAAGCCCCTTCAGAATCCGTTGATTTCATCATACCAATTTTAGATTGGTAGCGCATTCTTTTTCGAAAACGCTTTTTAGTGAATATTTCCTGATTTTTGAGGTTTTCGTACACTTTTCTGATCCTGAATTTTTACTCCTGAATTTACTAAAAAAGGTCAGAACCCGCTGCGGATTCTGACCTTTTGTTTCTGATGATAATTATAAATTTACAGGCAGCTCTAGTCGCTGCTTTCATCGCCCTGCAGGATCTCCCGGTTGTAGTAGTGGGAGTTATAAGCGATCTGCTGGTTGAATTCATCAACTCCCAGTTCTTCACTGAGAGTGGCTCTGCCGTTGTACAACCCGGTGCCAAGACCCAGTCTGCCGCCTTCGATTTCTGCTCCCAGCGCTTCCAGCGTGGTGGGAAACAGATCCAGGGTGGTGTAGCTGCGGGCCTCAGAGGATTCTCTTTCAGGACCGTTGATGATGCAGAAGTAGTTTTTGCGGGCATAATCTGTACCGGTCATTTCCGTGATCAGGCCATCCATGCTCAGATGATCCCCGCTGATGATAATGGTGGTGTCTTCATAGAAAGGCTGAGCCTGCAGCCAGTCTACAAACTGGGCAATGCGTCTGTCGCTGCAGGCGATGACGTTTTCGTACTGCTCGTCATAACGCTCTGGACAGTCTTCGCAGAGGTAGCCGTTCTTGAAATGGGTGTCTGCCGTCAGCATGGTGAAGTTGAAAGGCTCATCCTGCTCAGCCAGATCCAGAATGGCTTCTCTGGCATAGTCGAAAAGCTTTTCGTCTTCAAAGCCCCACCATTCCTTGTAGTTTTCCGGGATCTTCCCTGTTTCTCTGGCGGTGAACAGATCAAAGATCTCGTAGTTTCCATGCTGCGTAAAATAGTTGGCTCTGCCGCCATAGGCTGCATCGGAACCGCACATGAACATGTTGTGGTAGCCTTCCTTCTCCAGGATTTCTCCCAGAGTACTCAGCGCCGGCATGAATTCAGAATCCCCGTCAAATTCTCTGGTGAATTCCCCGTTGCCCTGGCAGAGCGGTGTGCCCGAGGTCTGGGCGACAATGCCGGCAATGGTCCAGGAGGTGGAATTGGTGACCCGTCCGCCTCCGAGAATGCCAGAGCCCTTTTCCTGGAAGCTTTCATTTTCCAGTGCCAGTCTGGTGAGATTGGGAATCAGATTCATTTCGGAAGCCCCGCCATGGGCTGCATCCGAGAAGGTGGCTTCCATGGATTCACAATAGATGTAGATCAGGTTTTTCTTCTTCTGCGGGAAGGTGATGGAAGCTTCTTCTGGCTTGACGTAATAGTCTTCATACAGACTGGAATACATGGAGCGCTGCTGCAGATATTCATCCACGCCCAGCACATTCCAGCCGATGTGCACCTGATTGATCAGAGCAAGGGTCATGCAGACTGAACAGAGCACAGCAGCTGTCCGGATCAGAGGTTTGCAGCTGTGCAGGCTGATGACTTTCCGGATGTGTTCCGGAAACTCCTGTTCGGCCCGGATCCGGCGGCACAGCAGAATATAGAGAACGAAAACAGCAGTTCCGGCTGCCAGCAGAAGCCAGTAGCTGCCAAAGAATCCGGACAGGATCTGGAAAATGGTATTTTCCGCTCCACCCATGGACACCTGCATGGTGTACAGCAGCTGGGAAAAAGACTCCACATGGACGTTGAGAGTCAGGTATTCAATGGCATAGGAGACGATGCAAATCAGAATAAACAGAACATAGGCAAGTGTTCCTGCAAATATCCACATACTAATTTTCCTTCAACTTACTTTCATTTTCTTCCTCATTCTATGAAGAGGAAGTTAAGAATCAACACGAATAACAGAAATAGATTCTTAAGATTCGATAAAAGCACAGCGAAATTGGAGATGAAAGCGATTTGCTTAAATTCTAATTTCCAGTCTCTGTCCCCAATTTTGACGGGATGGAAACCATACCGGCAAAAGAAAGACACCATCCTCAAATGGTGCCTCTTCTCTTCGAAATTTGTTTCGTTCAGTTTTGAATTATTCTGCCAGCAGAGCGGTGACTTCCACTTCTACCAGAGCGCCCTTGGGCAGTTCCTTCACGGCAACGCAGCTTCTGGCCGGCTTGCCAGTGATATAGCTGGCGTAGATTTCGTTGAAGGTGGCAAAGTCCTTCATGTCAGCCAGGTAGCAGGTGGTGCGGATCACCAGATCCATGCTGCTGCCGGCGGCTTCCAGCACGGCCTTCAGGTTATTCATCACCTGATGGGTCTGTTCTGTGATGCCTCCTTCGACAATCTGACCGGTTTCCGGCACCAGAGCAATCTGGCCGGAAGAGAAGACCAGCCCGTTGACGGTTACGGCCTGAGAATAGGGGCCGATGGCGGCTGGTGCCTTGTCGGTATGAATCTTGTTCATGTTTCCAGTTCCTTTCTTTCGGTGCCTGTTTTATTTCAGCACCGTAAATCCCTTTTCCGCCAGGGTCTGGCGAACCTGGGCAATGTGAGCGGCATCTCTGGTTTCAATGTTGATGCGCAGCACGCAGGCCGTGATGGAGGAACCTTCACTGGCCTTTTCATAGAAGACGGACACCACGTTGGCATTGAGGCTGGCCAGAATGCCGGAAACAGCCTGCAGCTGACCGGGACGGTCTTCCAGCTGAATGGCCAGGGTGTCGCTGCGGCCGGATTTCATCAGTCCGCGTTCGATGACCTTGGACAGGATGGTGACGTCGATGTTGCCGCCGGAAACCACGCAGACGATGTTGTCCAGATCTTCCGGCAGCTTGTCAAACATGACAGCCGCTACGGAAACAGCCCCTGCTCCTTCGGCAATGAGCTTCTGCTGCTCGATCAGAGTCAGGATCGCTGTGGCGATTTCGTCATCGCTGACGGTGACGATGCCATCCAGATATTCCCGGCAAAGCGCAAAGGTGTTGTCACCGGGTTCCTTGACCTTGATGCCATCGGCAATGGTAGTCACTTCTTCCAGGCACACCACCCGCTCTTCATTGAGGGAGGCTGCCATGCTGGCGGCACCTTCGGCCTGGACGCCATATACCTTGATGTCCGGGCGCAGGGACTTCACCGCAAAAGCGATGCCGCTGGCCAGTCCGCCGCCGCCGATGGGAACAACGACAGCCTGGGCCTTATCCAGCTGGTCCAGAATTTCCAGACCGATGGTACCCTGTCCGGCGATGACCATTTCATCATTGAAGGGATGAATGAAGGTATAGCCTTTCTCATCCCGCAGCTCCAGGGCTCTGTTGTAGGCATCATCATAGACACCGGGCACCAGGCATACCTGCGCACCGTATTTCTTGGTGGCTTCCACCTTGGAAATGGGGGCGCCTTCCGGCAGACAGATCACGGAGTCAATGCCGTTAGCCGTTGCGGCCAGAGCTACACCCTGAGCGTGGTTGCCCGCACTGCAGGCGATGACGCCATGGGATTTTTCCTCATCGGAAAGCTGGGAAATTTTATAGTAGGCTCCTCTTAATTTGAAAGAGCCGGTGTTCTGCAGGTTTTCCGTCTTGAGATAGACGTTTTTGCCAGGCTTGATGCCGGGGGCCAGAATCAGGTCGGTTTCCCTGGCCACATCCCGCAGGATGTACCGGGCATGATAGATTTTATCGAGTGTTAACAATCCTATTCCTCCCTCATGGCAGCCTTCTGTTCAACAAACTGCCTGGCTGCTCTGGCTGAACGGCCGCTCTGCCGCAGGGCAAAGCTTTCTGCTTCTGTGAGCAGCTGCGGTGTGCAGCGCATTTTCTTTTCCCGGCACAGACCTTCCACAATGCTGGCGTACTGTCTGGCACTGGGCTTGTCATAGTAGAGACGCAGGCCGAAACGGTCGGACAGAGAGATGGTTTCCTGAATGGTTTCATTGCGGTGCACATCATCCCCTTCTCTGGAGGAGAAGGTTTCCTTGACCATGTGCCGGCGGTTGCTGGTGGCATAGATGACGGTGTTGCGGCTGCGGGCACTGGCACTGCCTTCCAGCACGGCTTTCAGCGCCGCAAAGTCGTTTTCTCCATCCTGGAAAGTCAGATCATCAATGAACAGAATGAACTTCAGCGGCTGGCCGGAGAGATCATCCATGAGATCCGGCAGCAGGGGCAGATCTTTCTTGCCCACTTCAATAAGCCGCAGACCCTGGGGAGCAAATTCATTGAGAACAGCCTTCACGGAGGCGGACTTGCCGGTGCCGGGAGAGCCGTACAGCAGAGCATTGCTGGTGAGCTGGTCGTTCATCAGCACTCTGGTATTGTCGCGAAGAGCCTTCTGCTGCTCTTCATAACCGTAGAGTTCTTCAAAGGTGATGGGATCGGGATGGACGATGGGAATGAGCCGGTATTCCTGGCTGCCGTCATGAATCTTTTTCAGACGGAACATGGAATAGCGGGCAAATTCGCCATAGCCGTATTTGGAGATGTGCATGAGACGGCTCAGATATTCCGCCTGCAGATCGATGGGATAGGATCCCCATTTGGCCAGATCATCCTGATCAAAGAAGTCCCGGGGACCCAGAGCGGCCAGTTTGCTTAAAGTTTCCAGTTCAGACATGGCCCCATCCAGAATGAGACCGGGAATTTCATGTTCTCTGGCGGCATAGCGCACGCAGACGTTATCCAGTTCCAGCACCCGTCTCTGCAGATAGGCGGTCCAGTCCTGCTCATCCTGTTCATACAGTTCATGGGCGAACTCGGCATAGGCCTTGCGGATCACGGTAATCCGGTCTCTGTCCGCTGATTTCTGCACCAGCCGGAAGAAAGCAGCCACGCAGGGATCCTTCCACAGACCGGCAAATACCGCCAGATCGTTGATTCTCAGTGCGAGTTCATCGATCATGGCAGGATGGCTCCCTGTTCAGCAGAAGAAACCATGGATGCATAGCGTTTCAGATAGCCCTTGACGTTGTCCTTTTTCAGAATGGGCATTTCTTCCTTTCTGCGGGCGATTTCATCATCATCCACCAGTAGACGGATGGAGTATTCGGGAATGTTGATTTCAATTTCATCGCCATCCTTGACGTAGGCGATCAGACCGCCGGAAACAGCTTCCGGAGAGATATGGCCGATGGCGGCTCCGCGGGTTGCCCCGGAGAAGCGGCCGTCGGTAATCAGAGCAACTTCCTTATCCAGACCCATGCCGGCAATGGCGGAGGTGGGAGAAAGCATTTCTCTCATGCCGGGGCCGCCGGCGGGGCCTTCATAGCGGATGACCACCACATCGCCGGCTTTGACCTTGCCGCCAAAGATGCCTGCGATGGCTTCTTCTTCCGAGTTGAAGACCACAGCCGGTCCGGTGTGACGGAGCATTTCAGGGGCAACGGCAGAACGTTTCACCACGCAGCCGTTGGGAGCCAGGTTGCCCTTGAGGACAGCCAGACCGCCAGTGGCGGAATAGGGATTGTCCAGAGGACGGATGACTTCGGGATTCAGATTGATGGCATTCTCGATATTTTCATGGAGTGTCTTGCCGGTAACAGTCATGACGCTGGTATCCAGCAGACCGGCTTCTTCCAGTTCCTTCAGAACAGCATAGACACCGCCGGCCGCATTGAGATCTTCCATATAGGTGGGGCCAGCCGGTGCCAGATGGCAGAGGTTGGGTGTACGTTCACTGATTTCATTGACCTTGTCCAGATCGATGGAATAGCCGCATTCATGGGCGATGGCGGGCAGATGAAGCATGGAGTTGGTGGAGCAGCCAAGAGCCATGTCGGCTGTCAGAGCGTTCTGGAAAGCTGCTTCGGTCATGATGTCTCTGGGGCGGATATCCTGTCTGACCAGTTCCATGATCTGCATGCCCGCATGCTTGGCCAGCTCCAGACGGGAGGAATAGACAGCCGGAATGGTGCCGTTTCCTTTCAGAGCCATGCCCAGCACTTCGGACAGGCAGTTGTGGGAGTTGGCGGTGTACATGCCAGAGCAGGAACCGCAGGAAGGACAGGTGTTCAGTTCGTATTCTTTCAGTTTGGCTTCGTCGATCTTTCCGGCCTTAAAGGCGCCGACAGCTTCAAACATGCTGGACAGCGAGGTCTTGTGATTGTCGATGCGTCCTGCCAGCATGGGGCCGCCGGATACAAAGATGGTGGGCAGATTCACACGGGCAGCAGCCATGAGCAGGCCGGGGACGTTCTTGTCACAGTTTGGCACCATGACCAGGCCGTCAAAGGCATGAGCCAGCGCCATGGCTTCAGTGGAGTCAGCAATGAGGTCTCTGGTCACCAGAGAATAGCGCATGCCGTTATGGCCCATGGCAATGCCGTCACACACCGCAATAGCCGGGAACACAATGGGGGTTCCTCCGGCCATGGCCACACCCATCTTGACGGCTTCGGTGATCTTGTCCAGGTTCATGTGGCCGGGCACGATTTCGTTGTAGCTGGAAACGATGCCGATTAAGGGCTTGCTGATTTCTTCTTCCGTCAGGCCAAGGGCATGAAGCAGGGAGCGCTGCGGTGCCTTGTCAAAGCCCGTTTTCATTTCGTTGCTTTTCATTTTCTTTTCTCCTCGTACGGGTTCTCCGATAAGAATGCACAAAAACCCGGCGAGCGGGTTTCTGTGGTTGTTTCATTTGTCGCGGATGCAGAATCCTTCTGCATTCCTGCCATGAAATCAGACTAGTTGTTGACCAGCTTGTCTTCGTCAGCCCAGCTGTACAGGGTTCTGATTTCCTTGCCGACCTTTTCACTGGGATGTTCGGCAGCCAGCTTGCGCATGGCGCGGAAGTGAGCCTGTCCGCCGGCATCGGACATATCCAGCAGGAAGTCCTTGGCGAAGGTGCCGTCCTGAATGTCGTGCAGGATTTTCTTCATGGCTTTCTTGGTGTCATCGGTGATGATTTTTGGTCCGGTGATGTAGTCACCGTATTCAGCGGTATTGGAAATGGAGTAGCGCATGCCTTCAAAACCGGACTGGTAGATCAGGTCAACGATGAGCTTCATTTCGTGAATGCATTCGAAGTAGGCATTGCGGGGATCGTATCCGGCTTCAACCAGGGTTTCATAGCCGGCCTGCATCAGAGCAACGACACCGCCGCACAGAACAGCCTGTTCACCGAACAGGTCGGTTTCGGTTTCAGTGCGGAATGTGGTTTCCAGAACACCGGCACGGGAAGCACCAATGCCTGCAGCATAAGCCAGGCCGATTTCCTGAGCATCGCCGGTGGCATCCTGTTCAACAGCGATCAGAGAAGGAACGCCCTTGCCTGCCTGGTATTCGGAACGAACGGTATGACCGGGTCCCTTGGGAGCGATCATGATGACGTTGACATCCTTTGGCGGAACGATCTGGCCAAAGTGGATATTGAAGCCATGAGCGAAAGCCAGGGTCTTGCCGGCTGTCAGGTTGGGAGCAATTTCAGAAGCGTATACGGCTTTCTGTTTTTCATCAGGAATCAGAACCATGATGACGTCGGCTGCCTTCACAGCATCGGCGACGGGCAGAACTTCCAGGCCCTGTTCTCTGGCCTTGTCTGCAGATTTACTGCCTTCATAAAGGCCGACTACTACGTCTACACCGGAATCCTTCAGGTTCAGTGCATGGGCATGGCCCTGGGAACCGTAACCGATGATGGCAACCTTTTTGCCATTGAGTTTGTTCAGGTCACAGTCCTGCTGATAAAAAATCTTGTTTTCCATACTGTCTAACTTTCCTTTCCCCTCTACTGCTCTGCAGAGGTGTCGCGGTTCAGATAATGGCAGCCCCGTTCCAGGGCTACGACGCCGGTACGGCACATCTCTAAGATGCCGTAAGGCTGAACTACCGTAATAAAAGCGTTGATCTTGCTGGGCTCGCCGGTGATCTCCACACACAGGGTGTTGGGAGAGAAATCGATGATCTTGCAGCGGAAGATATCCACAGCCGATACGATTTCCGGACGGGTCTGGGGTGTATTGCGAAGCTTGATGAGAGCCAGCTCCCGGCTGACTCTGTCTTCAGGAATCATTTCCTGCACTTCTCTGACGTTGTACAGTTTGGCCAGCTGCTTGATGCACTGGCTGCGGATCTTTTCATCGCCGTTGACGGAGATGGTGATCCGGGAATAGTTCGGATCTTCCGTGGTGCCTACTGTCAGGGAGTTGATGTTGAATCCTCTTCGGGTAAACATGCTGGCAACACGGGTCAGAACGCCTGCGGAGTTGTCTACAAGACAGGCGATTTCAAAATGTTCCATCATGAGCTCTGTTTCTCCGTAATAATCTGATCGAAACTGCCTCCTGGCGGCAGCATGGGAAGAACGAATTCATCCCGGTCAATGCGGATATCCACCAGAACCGGTCCGTCGGTGGCCATGGCTCTGGCCAGCGTGGGTGCCAGTTCATCCAGGGTGTCGATGGTGTAGCCGGGAATGCCAAAGGCCTGCGCAATGGCAGCAAAGTCGGATTCTCTGGCATCCAGATCCGTGTTGGAGAAGTGGCGGCTGTAGAACAGGTTCTGCCACTGTCTCACCATGCCCAGAACGCTGTTGTTCAGAACGATGATGGTGACAGGGATGTGGTTGGCGTGCAGCGTAGCCAGCTCACCCAGGTTCATGCCGAAGCTGCCATCGCCGGTAATCAGAATGGAGCGGCGGCCGGTAGCCAGGCTGGCTCCAATGGCAGCGCCCATGCCAAATCCCATGGTGCCCAGGCCTCCGGAAGAAATGAAGGTTCTGGGGGTATGCAGCGGGAAGAACTGAGCGGCCCACATCTGATGCTGTCCCACGTCGGTGACGATGGGGGTATGAGCATCCGCATACTTGGAAACTTCGTTGATGACGGCCCAGGGGGTCATTTCATCTTTGGGAATGGATCTGTCCAGCTGATCCTGTTCCATGAGCCGCAGCTGGCTGACTCTCTTCTGCCAGGCGGGATGTTCGTGATGGCCGATCTGGTCGTTGATGCGCTGCAGGGCATCCTTGATGTCGCAGGCAATACCCAGATCCACCTGTACGTTCTTGTTGAGTTCTGCAGCATCCGCATCGATCTGAACAATGCGGGTCTGCTTGGCAAACTTGCCGGTGTTGCCGGTGGCCCGGTCTGAGAAGCGGGCGCCGATGCACACGATCAGATCCGATTCCGCCATGGATCTGGTGCTGGCAAAGTGGCCGTGCATGCCGGTCATGCCCAGGAAGCGGGGATGATCGGTGGGAATGACGGAGAGGGCCATCAGAGAGCAGCCGATGGGTGCGTCAATCCGGTTGGCCAGTTCAATGACCTCCCTGGTGACGCCGGCTGTCTGGGTGCCGCCTCCGATATAGATAAAGGGTCTGGTTGCCGTTCGAATCAGAGAGAGCGCCTGCTGGATATCAATATCCGAAGCCTTTTCCTGTTCGGCAGCAACAGACGGTCCCTTAGGGGTGTAATCCCATTCGGCCTGCTGAACATCCTTGGGGATATCCACCAGAACCGGACCGGGGCGGCCGCTGGCAGCCAGGCGGAAAGCCTCCCGCAGCGTCTTTTCCAGATCTCTGACGTTTTCCACAATAAAGTTGTGTTTTGTAATGGGCAGCGTAACGCCGGTGATGTCCACCTCCTGGAAGGAATCTCGTCCAATCAGGCTGGTGGGAACGTTGCCGGTAATGGCAACAAGGGGTATGGAATCCAGGTGAGCAGTGGCGATGCCTGTAACCAGGTTGGTGGCTCCAGGTCCGGATGTGGCGATGACCACGCCGGGCTTGCCTGTGGCTCGGGCATAACCGTCTGCAGCATGACACGCGTGCTGTTCATGACTGGTGAGCACATGGCTCAGACGGTCCTGGACTTTGTACAGCGCATCGTACAGATCTATTGCCTGCCCTCCCGGGTAACCAAATACTGTTGTGATCCCCTGATCGATGATGGTTTCCGCAACAATATCTGCACCTCGCAGTTTCAAAATAACCCATCTCCCTTCTCTTTCATTTACATTCATTTTCTGAAAAGTGTAACGCATCCTTTATAACACAGGCCAAAATGAAAAGCAATGAGCTTATTTCATTAGTTTTCATAGTTTTCATTCTGTTTCAAAATTTCCCTGCATCCAATGCCAAAAAGAGTGGAGTTATCCACCCTTCTCAGCCGCTATTCTTCTTTTCCGGTTCACCGGAATCCGGACACAATAAAAGCCCTCGATCGAAGCGAACTCCACACTGGATTCGCCGGATCGGGGGCTTTCTTGTCGTTTTCTGCAGGTTGAATCGTTCTATTTCAGATGCTGAATGACTTCTACCTTGATTTTCTGTTCTCCCGGAACGATGTCATAGGTAATTTTGGAGAAGGAATCCAGGTCATCGACGAGAATCTCTCTGACCGTATCAAATACTTCATCCTCTTTTTCCTGTGTGGGGCACTCGTACTCAATGGAAGTCACCACATTTTTCCGGGTATCGATCTTTTTCAGTTCATTAATAATTGATTTCATGGCCTGTACCTCTTGAACATCAGTTTACTCCACCTGATGATTGAGTACAAATTCAGACTCTGCCAGAGGCTTTTCCTGATTCAGACAGCCCAACAGGACAGCGCTTTCTTTTCCCTTCTCAGGCTTCGTAGTATTCCAGCAGATCAGCCGGGGTGAGCTTTGCCTTTTCTTCGGCGTTGAAATCCTGGGAGATTTTTCCATCATTGAAGATCAGCAGCCGGTCTCCGTATTCCAGCGCATTCTTCATGTTGTGGGTAATCATCAGAGCCGTCATGTGTTCCTGACGGATGAGCTGTTCAGTGATCTTCAGAATGGTCTCGGCACTCTTGGGATCCAGCGCGGCAGTGTGTTCATCCAGCAGAAGCAGCTTGGGCGGATTAAGCACCGACATCATCAGAGCCACAGCCTGTCTCTGTCCGCCGGACAGCAGACCAATTGGGGTCTTCAGGCGGTCTTCCAGACCCATGTTGAGCTCTTTGAGCTTTTCTCTGAAGATTTCCTGCTCCTGTTTTCTCACCGCAATGGAGAAGGGGCCTCTGCTTCTGGAATAGGCCAGAGCGAGGTTTTCTTCCACCGTCAGACCGGGAGCGGTTCCCTGGGAAGGATCCTGATACAGACGGCCGATGAGACGGGAACGCTGATATTCCTTCTGGGCAGTAATGTCCTTGCCATCCAGAATGATGTTTCCGCTGGCCACAGGCGCCTTGCCGGTGACCGCATTGAAGAAGGTGGACTTGCCGGCACCATTGCTGCCGAGAATCGTAATGAATTCGCCGGGTTTGATGTGAATGCTCACATGGTCCAGCGCTCTTTTTTCCAGGGTGGTTCCTTCATTGAACACCACGCTGACGTCTTTGAGTTCAAGCATGATTCTTCCTCCGTTTCATGGCTTTCTTCTGCAGAACAGGAATGGAAATGGTCACAGCAACCAGAACCGCAGAAACCAGGTTCATGTCTGTAGCCGCAAAACCAAACTGCAGAGCCAGGGTATACAGGATGCGGTAGAGCACGGCACCGGTAATGGAAGCCAGCAGGCCAAAACCGATGGTCTTCTTATGGAAAATGGCTTCACCGATGATGATGCCGGCCAGACCCAGCACCAGCATGCCGTTGCCGCCGGTCACATCCGCAAAGTTCTGAAACTGCACCAGCAGAGCGCCGGACAGAGCCACCAGGCCGTTGGAAAGGCCCAGGCCCAGGAAGCGCATGTTGTCCACGTTGATGGAGGAGTTCTTGACCATGTTTTCATTGTCACCGCAGGCCCGGAGCATCAGGCCCAGGTTGGTTCTGAAAAACAGGTAGAGCAGGCCGGCGATGACCAGCCCAATGGCCAGCAGCACCCACAGGCGGGTGGAGGCGTTGGAGAGAATGGTGGAAGACTGCATGCCGCCCGCAAACAGGGACAGGTTGGGCGCGCCGCCCATGATGCGCAGGTTGACGGAATACAGACCCGTCATGGTCAGGATGCCGGCCAGCAGAGGCTGGATCTTCATCTTGGTCTGCAGAAAGGCGGTAACGCAGCCGCAGATGACGCCCATGAAGAAGGCAGCCACCAGGCCCAGATTGGGCATGCCCGCAATGGTCATGACGGCGCATACGCAGCCGCCGGAAGCAAAGGAGCCGTCCACCGTCAGGTCCGGTGAATCCATGATTTTAACTGTGATGTACTCACCCATGGACAGAACCGCAAAGATCAGTCCGAGAGGCAGAGCACGAAGAAGTGATGTCCACATAATTTTTCCTTTCCCGGACCCTGGGTCCGTCTGGTCTTCCGGCAAAAACCGGATCATCCGCAGATGTCCGGTTTGCGCCAGGAGTTCCTGTTTTACTGTTCGATGATAATGGTGCCCTCGGAATTCTTCAGTTCGTCATTGAAGTCTACCGGTGTTTTGGAGTTCTGTTCCAGAGCATCCAGTGCTTTCTGGTTGATGTAGACGCTGAGGTTGTCCTTGAAAACCTTGACGGGCAGTTCGCCGGCCTTTTTGCCTTCGAGAATTTCCAGGGTCATTCTGGCTGTTTCACGGCCCAGTTCTTCGTAGTTGATGCCGCAGGTGGCAAATCCGCCATCCTGAACCATGGAGTCAGCCCCTACGTAGTAGGGCACGCCGGCATCCAGAGCAATCTGGCTTAAGGCAGCCATGCCGGAAGCGACGGTGTTGTCATTGGGAGAGAAGATGGCATCCGCATCCTGGCACAGGACGGTGGCAGCCTGCTGCATGGTGGTCAGGTCTGTACCGGTCTTTTCCACAACGGTCAGGCCCTTGCTTTCAGCGTATTCCTTGAAACGCTTGATGTTGGAGACGGAGTTGGCTTCTCCGGCGTTGTAGAGCACGCCTACAGTCTTCACATCCGGTGTCAGCTCCAGCATCAGATCACAGATCTGATCCACCTGGACTTCATCACTGGTGCCGGTGACATTGCCGCCGGGTTCTTCCATGGAAACCACCAGACCGGCACTGACAGGATCGGATACAGCGGAGAAGATCACGGGGATATCCTGAGAATAGTTCTGGGCAGCCTGCGCGGTGGGGGTGGCGATGGCGATGATGGCATCGGCTCCTTCAGAAGCGTAGGAAGACATGATGGTATCCAGATTGGAAATCTGGTTGGCTGCGTTCTGATAATCGATGGTGATGTTGTCGCCATCCTTGTAGCCCTGTTCTGCGAATTCATCGATGATGGCATCGCGGATGGTGTTCAGAGAAGTATGGTCCACAAGCTGGGCCAGGCCGATGGTGTACTGCCTGTCGGTGCTGCCATTGTCTGCGGCGGCGCCGTTGCTGCTGCAGCCAGCCAGCAGGCCGGCACAGAGGATTGCTGCGGTGAGTTTCTTCGTGTTTTTCATTTTTTCGGTCTCCTTTTTACACGGGAAGCGTTTCGTAAAGGGAAACAAAAAAGTCCTGACTCCGGTCTCTGTTTTTCCGGAATCAGGACAGAATTGGTTCAACAAATCTGCGGTACCACCTGAATTGGCTTGCGCCCACTTTACGAATGCTTGCACATTCTTCTTTCTGTAACGGGAAAGCCCCGGCTCGGGTACTGGCCTGCGCGTTCACCTTGCCCTCAGAAGTCCATTTGCAGAACTGCCATCACCCGGCTTCCACCATCCCGGACTCGCTCTGGATACATCTTTCTGTTTGATCTCTTCTTCACTGGTTTATTGATGAACCCAAGATACACCGATCAACTGGAAATGTAAACAGTTTTGTTTCAGAATTCATTTTGTTTCAGATATTTTCATTTCTGATCACCTCTCACACGAAAGCTGAGAAGGAGTGCAGGACAATGTGCTTTCCTTCAGTGCCTGATGCCTTTTGCGGAATGTCTGTGTCTTTTCTTCCCTCTTTTCATCGCAGTTCAGCTTCTTCTGCTGCTCAAATTCTGCCAGATAAAATGAAAAAGCTTCCCGCCTGGAGCAGACTCCGGAAACGGAAAGCTTTGTAAACCAGACTGATCCTGGAAAAGGACGCAGTCCGGCCATGATTTCAAAAGGATGGTCTTTGCCGGTTATTCTTCGGTGCTGACTTCTCTGGTCCAGCCAAACTTGTCTTCCAGATTGCCCCACTGGATGCCGGTGAGGGTGTCATACAGTTTCTGGGTGACAGGGCCGGTTTCAAAGTTGTTGACAGTGGCCTTTTCTCCCTTGTAGCACAGTTCGCCAATGGGAGAGATGACAGCTGCGGTGCCCGTACCGAAAGCTTCCTGCAGACGGCCTTCTCTGGCTGCAGCCATGAGATCATCAACGCTCAGATGTTCTTCATGGATGGGATAGCCCCAGTCGCGCAGAATGGTGAGAATGGAATCTCTGGTCACGCCGGGCAGAACGGTGCCTTCGATGGGAGCGGTGTACACTTCGCCATCAATGAGGAACATGACGTTCATGGAGCCCACTTCTTCAATGTATTTCTTATGAACACCATCCAGCCACAGCACCTGGGTATAGCCGTGTTCGGCTGCCTTTTCCTGGGCTTTCAGAGAGCCGGCGTAGTTGCCGCCGCACTTGGTAAAGCCGGTGCCGCCCGGAGCTGCTCTGACGTATTCGTCTTCTACCCAGATCTTAACGGGAGCCACGCCTTCGGGATAGTAAGCGCCCACGGGGGAGAGGATGATCATGAATTTATAGGAGAAGGAAGGATGCACACCTACCTGCGCTTCTGTGGCAAACATGAAGGGACGGATGTAGAGGGATTCGCCTTCCCCTGTGGGAATCCAGTCCTGTTCCTTCTTCACCAGTTCTTCGATGGCGCCGATGAACAGGTCTTCCGGCACTTCCGGCATGGACAGACGGCTGTTGGAATTGGCAAAACGGGCTGCGTTCTTTTCCGGACGGAACAGCAGAATTCTGCCGTCCTTGGTTCTGTAGGCCTTCAGACCTTCAAAGGTTTCCTGGGCATAGTGAAGCACCATGCTGGCGGGGTCCATTTCGATGGGACCAAAGGGAACGATGCGGGCATCGTGGAAGCCCTGATCGGCATCGTAGTCGCAGACAAACATATAGTCGGTATAGTATTTTCCGAATCCAAGAGCACCTTCGGGTTTATCCTTCAGGGTTTCTCGTTCGACAAACTGATAATCCATATTCTTTCCTCGATTCTTTGATTTAACTGAAAAGATACTCTTTCATGTAAAAGTTTTCAAGAATGAGACGGGATTTTCACACTTTGTTTCATGCAGCAGTGTGCTTTCCTGCTTCTTTACGCTTCCTCTGAAGCGGTTTGAGGCTCTTCTGGCGAAGTGGCATTCTCTTCACTTTCCGGGCCGCCTTCCGAGTTTTCCTCTTCTTTCTCATCAGAGGAGGGTTTCAGGAGGCTTTTGATCTCGTCCAGCGTCCAGGAGGGCAGAACGGAAGGATCCACCAGACCGGAGTAGTCTCTTCTGGCATCCCAGCTCTGGTTGAGCAGACTGTTGGCTCCCGCTGCTTCCATCCAATTTTCCCGGTCCAGAGTATACAGTTCGGATCCGCTGCCCGGTACGGCTTCATAGCTGCCATCCAGATCAAAGACCGCGGAGGGCCGCAGGGCCAGCAGCACCCGCTGTCCGGGTTCCAGCATCACATCATTGGTGCTGACGGTCTGCACATACCGGATTTCCGCTGCTTCTTCCTCGTCGGTCTGAATGGTCTGTTCCACGCTGCTTCTGCGGCTTTCGGGCAGGCTGTTGAGATAGTCTTCCAGAGGCAGAAAGGACTGGTTCTTGTAGAACAGCACCTTGTCTCCCTGTTTGAGATCTCCCTTCAGGGGTGTATCCACTGTGATAGTGGCTGTCGTCCAGGCCGCGCTGCCCGTGCTGATGGTGTAACTGACTTCCGTAATCTTGCCGCTGAACACCAGCTCGGCACTTTCCAGCACCTGTTCGATGGACTGGTCTGAATATTCGTTGTTGACCACCGGCGGCAGAATGCGGACCTCCTCGGGTTCAAAGCCAATCATCGTATTCTGCTCCAGACTGTAGACTTCCCCGGCATGGTCCAGATCGGTCTGGTCAATGGTGTTGGTTTCTCTTGGCTCTTCCTGTTCCGGCTTCTGTTCTTCTGTCTGCGGTGCTGCACTGCACGCTGAAAGCAGAAGAGACAGAGCCAGCAGAGCCGTTCCTTGGATTGTTCTTCTTTTCATTGAATTCCTTTTCTGTGATTTTGTTCAATCCCGTCAATTGTAACAATCCCGCCTGTAAAATCAAAAAATCCCTCGAATGCGGGGGAATTTCCGGCAGAACTGCTCATTCAGGCTGTTTAACGAAAGACAAAGCAAA
>Cam_p2__coassemble_1255_pt1 | contig 23182 bp, 17 predicted proteins | sample Cam_p2__metabat2_low_PE_020 | metagenome-assembled genome bin Cam_p2 | reverse complement strand
GTGACCTGCCGGTTAACAGCCGGATGCTCTACCGACTGAGCTATTCAGGCGTCTGCTTAATGCCTGATTAATATAACACCGATCCCCGAGGGAAACAAGCACATTCTCAAAAAATTCGAAAATTTTCGATTGCCGGGTCCGGGATCCCTGGTGGGAGGCTCCGATCAGCCGATCAGCCCGCTCTGGAACCCCGGTGGTTTCCACAAAACGGAAGATCTATGCCAAGCCTGCCAGGAACCGATTCTTCTGCTCTGTAAGGAAAAGAAACCACTTTATAAGCGAAAGTACACAGATGATCTAAAATGATCCGCAAAAAAGGGAACATAAGCAGGAAATCAGGTATGATAACCGCATGACTAAATTCAATTTCAAAGCTGATGGGCGCGAGGGACTGCTCATCGGGCTGACCCTGTTTTCCATGTTCTTCGGGGCAGGCAATCTGATCTTTGCCCCGTTCATGGGAGCCCAGGCAGCCGGGAATTCGCCTCTGGCTCTGGGAGGCTTTATTATCACCGCTGTCTTCTGTCCCATCTTCACCGTTCTGATTCTGTCCCGGTACAAGGATGCCTGGGGCATGTTATCCAGAATTTCCCCGGTGTTTGCCCTGATCTTCATCACCCTGATCTATCTGATGATCGGACCGGGGGTGGCGATTCCCAGAACCGCAACCACCAGCTATGAAATGTTTGGCTGGCTCTTTCCTGACACCCTCTGGATGCGGGTTCTCTATTCTGTGCTGTTCTTTGGCGGTGCGGGCCTTTTAGCCAGGCATCCTTCTTCCTTAAAGGATGTACTGGGAAAGATCCTGACCCCGGTGCTCATTGCGCTGGTGCTGCTGATCACCATTGCTTCCTTCTTCCATCCTGCTTCTTCGGCTGCCGTGCAGCAGGCCTATGCGGCTCATCCCATTCAGAGAGGCATTACGGAAGGCTATCAGACCATGGATATTCTGGCAGCCTATTGTTTCGGGCCGGTGATCATGATCAACATTCAGGCGCTGCCTGAGCGCAAGGGAAGAAAGCAGAAAACCATCATGACCATTGCCTGTGTCTGTGCAGGCCTGCTGCTGGCTCTGCTGTACAGTCTTTTGGGACTCTGTGCCAGCCGTCAGGCCGGCGTGCTGCAGAGTCTGACCAACGGTGCCCAGGTGCTCTCTTATCTGGCTGCGGAATCCTTTGGAACAGCCGGTCAGGTGATCTGCGCTCTGATCTTCCTGATTGCCTGCTTTAACGTGTGCACGGGACTGCTGTGCTGCTGTGCCGCCTTCTTCCAGGAACAGTTTGGAAAACTGGGCTATGAAGGCTGGCTGCTGCTCTTTACCCTGGTCTCTCTGGGACTTTCCCTGTTTGGCCTGGATCTGATTCTGCAGTTCTCAGCTCCCATGCTTTCCGTGCTCTGTCCCATCGCCCTGCTGCTGGTGATCTGGGGAGCACTCTCATTGCTTCGAAAAAAGAACAGAGCCGCTCTTTAAAGGCTCTGTCTGCGGATGCACTGGTGGGTGTATCCGATGAATCCTGCTTCATGCCTTATAATGAGGATGAAGCAGGATTTTTTATTTCTGCATGAAAAAACAGAATTGAAACGAATGAACCGGAGAAGGGGGATATCATGATCAAGGCCATTGTGATGGATATGGACGGCACACTGCTGAATTCGAAAAATCAGATTTCAGAGAAAACCAGACAGGTGCTTCTGGAAGCACAACAACAGGGAATCACCCTGATTCTGGCTTCGGGACGAAGCTATACCAGACTGTTGAAATATGCCAGAGAACTGGAAATGGACCGCTATGGCGGCTGGCTCATCGAAGTGGATGGTGTCGCTCTCTATGATGTGAAAAACGCCAGACGCAGAAAGCTGCGCACCATGAATGCCGGTGAAATCAGAGAAGTCTATGACTGGCTGATCCACACCTCAGCAGAACCACAGGCGGTGTTTGATGACGGCATGTTCGTTCATCTGCCAGAGCAGGCCATGCCCGTTAAGGAAAAGCTCAGAGCCCCTCATGCGGCGGATCCGGATTATCCCTGGACGGCCGGACCCTGGGGCTGGCTGCAGGACATGCGGGACGGCTACCCCAAAATCACCTATGTCAAAACCGCTGATGAACTGCATGGGGACATCAACAAGATCCAGATCATGAATGATGAAAAGCCCCTGGCTGCACTCTTTGAGGATCTGCAGAAGGAATTTGGAACTCAGTTTTCTATCTACCGTACCACCCCCACCCAGCTGGAAATTCTGCCTCTGGGCTATTCCAAGGGGAAGGCCCTGGAGATGCTTATGGAGGAAAACGGCTGGAAGCCCGAGGAAGTGCTGGCCTTTGGAGACGGGGAAAACGACGTGCCTCTTTTTGAAGCCGCAGGACACTCCTGTGCCATGGGCAATGCCAGAGACTATGTGCAGGTGAAAGCAGAAAAGGTCTGCGGCAGCCACGATGAAGACGGCATCGCCGAAGTGGTGGAAGAAGTGCTGAAAAAGCAGAAGAAAGAAGAAGGCATCAGTCATTCCGGACAATCTGTTTGATGAACAGATGCTTTACCATTTGAAATTACTCTGAAAATGAGTATCCTAAAGAACGTATGAGGGAGTAGTTAGCAGAACTCCGGTTCTGTGGTCAGTCAACATCCTGATGCTCTGCATCTGGCTGATCTTAAAAAACGAGACTCATGCTGGCGGTCGGTCCCTCCACGCCTGCATGAGCAGGAATGTGTATGTGTACAGACCGTAGAAACGGTCTGTTTTTTTACGGACTCTTCACCGTAAGGGAAAGGAGAACACAACATATGTCACTGATTACAGTGCTTCTGCTGGGACTGAGCCTGTCCATGGATGCCTTTGCCGCGTCCATCTGTGAAGGCCTGGCTCTGAAAAAAGTCACCTGGAAAGAAATGACGACGGTGGGTGCCTGGTTTGGCATCTTCCAGGGACTCATGCCTTTTCTGGGCTGGCTGGCCGGCATGATTTTTGCTCAGTGGGTTTCCGGATTCTCCGGCTGGATCGCTCTGGTTCTGCTGGGATTTCTGGGCATCCGTATGATTCGGGAGGCCGTGCATGGCGACGAGGAAGTCGCTTCGGGCTTTTCCCTCAAGGCTTCGGTGATGTTCACCCTGGCTATTGCTACTTCCATTGATGCTCTGGCTGCCGGCATCACCTTCTCCGTGGTGCCTGTCACCCTGGTGCCCGGCAGTGCCATGCTCAACACCTTCCTGGCCTGCATCATCATCTGTGCCGAAACCTGGATTCTGTCCATGATCGGCGTCAAGGTCGGTTCTGTTGCCGGAGATAAGCTGGGCAAGCCTGCTCAGATTGCCGGCGGCGTGGTTCTGGTCCTTCTGGGCATCAAGATCCTGCTGCAGGGATATGGCATCCTGTAATAGTCAGCTGAGAAAAGAACGGGAGAATTACTGATACACATGGAATACATCTTATTAATTATCGGTTTTCTGTGCCTGATCAAGGGCGCGGATTTCTTCGTAGACGGTGCAGCCAGCGTCGCCTACAAATTCAAAATATCCACCACCATCGTCGGCCTGACCATTGTGGCTCTGGGCACCTCTCTGCCGGAAGCAGCAGTTTCTATCTCCGCTTCTTTACAGGGCAGCAACTCTCTGGCCATTTCCAACGTGCTGGGCTCCAATCTGTTCAACACCCTGGTGGTGGTCGGTGCTTCTGCTCTCATTACTCCTTTTATCATTCCCAAGGAGGTTGTTCGCAGAGACCTGCCCATCAACATCTTTGCTTCTCTGCTGCTGGCCATCATGCTCTTTGGCGGCATGCTCAACCGCATTGAAGGTCTGATCCTGGTGATCTGCCTGGCTTTCTACATCTTCATTCTGGTGCGGGATGCCAAAAGAAATCCCATCCAGGAAGATGCAGCAGATGAACAGAAGATCCTGCCCGGCTGGACTTCTGCTCTTTGCATCATCGGTGGTGCAGCCATGATCATTGCCGGCGGCCAGCTGACCGTCAATTCCGCCAAGACCATTGCGGCTTCTCTTGGTATGTCCGAAACGCTCATCGGTCTGACTGTCGTTTCCGTCGGCACCTCACTGCCTGAACTGGTGACTTCCGTTGTGGCAGCCCGCAAGGGGGAAAGCGGCCTGAGCATCGGCAATGCCATCGGAAGCAACATCATGAACATCTTCTTCATTCTGGGCGCTTCCAGCCTGATTCATCCTCTGGCTTCCAACATGGAAAACCTGGTGGATGCCTTCATTCTGGTTGCCGTGGCTCTGGGCATCTATGGCCTGAGCAAGGCTTCTCCCAAAATGGACCGGGCCAAAGCGTGCCTGTTCATTGGGGTCTATGTGATCTACATGGCCTACATCATCATGCGCTAAATCGAAGTTTCAGACGTCTGGTAAATTAGGCGTCTTTTTCTTTGGAAAAAAGAAGGGAACAGAGAAAGAACAGAGAGGAAAGCAGACGGAAAACAGAGAGAAAGCAGAGCGCCACAGAACGGAAACAGGAAAAGAAGCCCAAAAAGAAAAAGCCCGAAGCAGTGCTTCAGGCCATAAGACAGAATGATCAGCTGGCAGAAAGCAGAATGAACTGGCTTCCTTTTTCCATGAGCTGTTCCAGGCTCCATTCCTGGTCAGAGCTTGATCTGGATTCGGAATCCAGAACGCGAAGCTTTCCTTCGCCATCCTGGGTGGCCAGCAGCCAGTGATCGGGTGTGCCTTCCGGGGCACGGACCAGAATCAGTCCGCCGGAAGACAGGGCGTTGTTGACAGCAGTGAAATCCATTCCCAGATCCGTTTCGGTGATGCCATATTCCGAGAAAATGGCAGAGGTGCGGCTGTCCAGATCGGCAGCTCCATAGAGCATAGTTTCTTCTTCAGTTAAAGGCGCATCCAGCTTCTGGGCAATGACCCAGGGCGTGGCGCTCTGATCGTTTTTGAGCTGGGCAATGGCCATGGAGATGGTCACCGGTCTGCTGCCGGCTTCCCCGATGGTGGAACCCTGATAGCCCATATAGGCCCAGTCGGGATCCCACTGGCTGATATAGGCAAACCAGTCCATGCCCGGGGTAATGGTTTCCGGCGGGTTCATGTGATCCTGCCGGCTTGGATAATAGGCCATGTATTCCAGCAGATCCTTGTCTCTGGCAAAGCTGGCGGCCTGCTCGCGGCTATAGTAGCTGAGATTGGAAAGAATCCGGCGGTAGTAATCCGTGGGATTGAAGGCGCTGATGGCCTCCTCATAGCTTTCCTTTGTGATCTTTCCCTGCATGTGCGCCTGCAGCATTCTCACATAGCTGTCCAGATCCTCTTCGGCATAATCGATGATGGCATTGAAGCTTTCCGCATCAATGTTGCGGTCGTATACAGCCTCTTCGGCCATTTTCTCCACCGTTCTGGCAGCATCCACCCGTTCCTGCAGCTGAGATTTGTAAGCTGACTCCTGGCTGGCGGAGGAGATTTTTCCGGTGAGCCATCCTCCCAGACTGGCCAGTCCAAGGACGATCAGCAGAATGACGACGATTCTGATCCATTTGATCTTTCTGTTTCTTCGGTTCCTGGTGTTCATGGCTATCCCCCCTTGCAGTTTTGTCTACAGAACTTAGACTTAGATTATACGGGAAGCATTAGATTTGAGAAAGAAGGAGAAAAATACATATGACAAAAAAATATTCGTTTGATCAGGCCATCAATCGCAGAAATACAGGGTGTATCAAGTACGACTTTGCTCCTGCCAGAGACAATGAAGACATCATCCCCCTGTGGGTGGCTGACATGGACTTTCCGGTTCTGCCGGAAGTGCAGGAAGCGCTGATGGAAACCGTCCGTCAGGGCATTTACGGCTATTCCTTCCCGCAGGAGGACTACTTTAAAGCCGTTCAGGGCTGGATGCAGCGCCGCCACGACTGGACCATCCAGAAAGACTGGATCGTTCCCATTGCCGGCATTGTTCCGGCTCTCAAGCAGTGCGTGCAGGCCTTTACCGAAGCCGGTGATGAAGTGCTGGTGTTCAAACCCGTTTACCATCCCTTCGATGATGCTGTCCTGGGAAACCAGAGAGTTCTGGTTTGCTGCCCCCTGGACTTTGAGGAAGAAACAGGCCACTACTCCATCGACTTCGAGCGTCTGGAACGACTGCTGGAAGCCCATGACGTGAAGATGATGATCTTCTGTTCTCCCCACAACCCCGTAGGCCGCATCTGGACAGAAGAAGAGCTGCAGAAGCTGGCTGACCTGGCTGAAAAATACAACATTCTCATCATCAGCGATGAAATCCACATGGATCTGCAGCATACCAGAAAACACATTCCTTTCCTGAAGGCTGCTCCTCAGCTCAAGGACAACATGGTGGTCTGCACAGCCCCTTCCAAAACCTTCAACCTGGCGGGTCTGAGCACAAGCAACCTGGTCATCCCCAGTGAAGCCAGAAGAAAGAGACTGAGAGAAATCCAGGCCCGCAACGGTTCGGAAACGCCCAACCTCTTTGGCCTGCGCGCCTGCCAGGCTGCCTATGAGCATGGCGATCAGTGGGTGGATGAACTCAACGAATACATCGAAGGCAACGAAGCCTTCGTTAAAGACTGGCTGGCAGAACACCTGCCGGAAGTCCAGGCCATCCCCATGGAAGGCACCTATCTGATGTGGCTGGACTTCAGAAAGATCGAACCTGATCCCGATAAGCTGGAACAGCTCATGCTGGAAGAAGCCGGTGTATGGCTGGATGAAGGCTACATCTTCGGTGAACAGGGCAACGGCTTTGAACGGGTAAACCTGGCCTGCTGCCGTTCTCTGCTGCAGAAGGCTCTGGAAAAGATCGAGAAGGCTGTCAGAAACCGTTCGGACAACAACTAGTTCTGACAGATCTGTCCTCATCAGACGGACGGCAGAAACCGCTGGAAGCCGGTCTGTCATCCAGAGACAGATCGAAAAAGAAGATAAGAGAAAACACAATATATAATCTGAGGAGAGGCAATCCTGCCTGGCAGGGAACACCTCTCCTTTTTTCATGGAGAAAAGCACAACGCAAAAAGACGACAGCCCGCTGGGAACTGTCGTCTTGTGTTTGTATTGGGGATCGAACTAGGCTCTAATGAAACGTCTGAGCTGTTCTCTCCAGGGGAAGATGAAGCCGGTCACGCCGCCGTTTTCTTCATCGCCCGGTTCGGTGGAAGGTTCATCCGGTTCCTGGACAATGGGTACGCAGGCACCGTTGACGTAATCCGTACCTTCTGGACAGTAGCAGACGTTTCCGCTGAAGGAACCGCCGCTGGCTTCACAGGCTGTCTGAGCTTCAGAAGGTTCAGGTTCCTGGGGTTCCTGTACGGCAGGAACACAGGCAGAACCATTCAGTTCATAGCCGTCGGGGCAGCTGCAGGCGCCGTTGTTGAAGGAGCCGCCGCTGGCCTCACAGGCCTGTTTCTGCTGGGCGTTTTCGTTGGGATCCGTTGGCTGTTCATTGCCGCGGCCGCTGTCGGGATCTCCGTTGGCCAGGTCTTCGGTCTTGATCAGACCGCCGTTGCCGTAGTTGGAGATGCCGTCCGGACGATCCAGAGCATGGTAGTCGCCATAGGTCTGCAGGAACTGAGTCAGGTAGTCGTTGATGTGGAATGCGGTTGCCTGATTCAGAACCGGCCAGGTGATGTACCGGCCATTGGCATATTCCTTGGGCAGATAGCCGGACCATGTGGCAATGGAGTAGGAGCTGGTGTAAGCCACAGACCATTCATCCTTGATGGAGCCTGCCGGGATGCCGTACAGAGGACCATCGGTTTCTTCCCATCCTGTGGTACCGGACTTACCGTAGACGGTGTAGTTGGGGTTCATCAGGATGTTGTTGAAGTTCTGGTAGCCGCCGGTAACAACCTTTTCCAGCAGAGTGGACATCATGTAGGCTGCCTGAGCGGAAATCAGTTCGGTTTCTGTGGCATTGCCGGCGATTTCTTCCTTGTCGCTTCGGCGGATGACGCGGCGTACGCGGTGAGCATTCACCCGGACACCGTTGTTGGCCAGCATGGTGTAGGCACTGGACATCTGGACAGGGGAAGCATACATGTCGGAAGAACCGATGACGTACTGCTCATTGAACTGTTCGCAGACATCTTCGTCAAAGCCGAGCTTGCGGCAGAAGTCGATCCAGTAATCGTAGCCGGTGGCCTTGGTCAGTTCGAACATGGTGGCCAGAGCTGTGGTGTTCTTGGAAACGCCCAGGGCGTATTCCAGAGAAATGCGTCCGTCAAAGCGTCCGTCGGAGTTCTGAACGATGTGGCCGTTCTTGAAGAAGTCGGTGGCCTTGTCGTTCACCATGTGCAGAGTGGACCAGCCCAGAATATCGAAGGCTGAACTGTAGCCCAGAATCGGCTTCATGATAGAGCCAGGCTGCATAACAGTGGTGGAGTTGTCTCGCTTGATTTCGTCGCTGTGGTAGGTTCGGCCCGGACCAACGGCGATGATTTCACCGTTGGAGTTGTTGGTGATGCTCAGGCCGATATCGAAGTACTCATCGGGGAAGTCGATGATTTCACCCTTCATGATCTTATCCACTTCTGCCTGAACAGCGGTGTTCAGAGAGGTGTAGATGTCCATGGGGATGATGGCCGGATCCTGTCCGGTCAGTTTGGTGACTTCTTCAATGGTCTGATCCAGGTACGCCTGGTTGGCGTCGTTAGAGACCACGGGAACATAGTTCATGGCCAGTGCCAGATCCGTGTTCTTGGCCAGATTGTATTCTTCTTCGGTGATGTAGCCGTGCTGCAGCATCAGCCCCAGGGTGGTATTTCTTCGCTGGGTGGCTGCGGCCAGATGGTCAACACCGGATTCGGTATCCGTTCTGTTGGCCAGAGGGTTGTAAGTGTACGGAGCGTTGACCACGCCGGCCAGGAAGGCCGCTTCGGAGGTGTTCAGTTCCGTGACATCCTTATTGAAGTAGTATTTGGAAGCTTTCTGGATGCCACGGGTATTGCCCGCGGATCCAAACCAGATGCGGTTCAGATAGAACTCCATGATGGCTTCCTTGTCGATGTTCTGTTCGGCGATGAGAGACAGGTAGATTTCCTGAATCTTCAGCTTGATCTTTTCCAGAGTGGAAAGATCGCCGCCGTTTTCTTCCTTGAGTTTTTCTTCCTGGTTTTTGGTGAAGGCGTTGTCGATCATCTGCATGGTCAGGGTAGAACCACCCTGGGAGAGATCGCCCTTTCGAATGTTGTTGATGCCTGCTGCCATGAAGCGGGGCAGGTCGAATCCGGAATGTTCGAAGTAACGGGAGTCTTCGACTGCCAGGAAAGCATCGATGACACTCTGCGGCAGCTGGTCGTAGGTGATATCCTCACGGATCTCACTTCCGAATTCGTAGATCATGTTGCCCGAATCATCGAAGATTCTGGAGTTGGACAGTGTTGACAGACCGTCCTTGGAGAAACGCATTCCGTTGGGATCGTTGATGATGCCCACGAGAACGAAGAAGACGGAGATGCATCCTACCAGGAAAAGGGAGAGGATGACCACCGCGATCTTGTTCCAGATATCGAGACGGCGCCGGGGTCGGCGATTGCCGGTTCTGGAAGATTTCTTGGGGTTACTGGCCATAAAATATATCAGTCTCCTTTCATATATTTTTGATCGACTGCTTTCAGGTAGGCGATTCTGGGAAACAGCCCTTCCTCAAGCAGTATGCCATGCTTTGTAAACCAGGAATGGGGAATCGACTTTCGTTCCTTCTCTTTCAGCTTCTCCGTCAGATCCAGACTGTCCACCAGCCAGGTTTCTGACAGGGAAGAGAAGCGGATGATGAAGAAACCGATGCCGCCCAGAGCTCTCACCCTTCGCAGGTGGTCAATCTGATGCGGCTGTACCAGATAGTTTGGAAAACTGGTCTTGTTCCGGGTTTCCTTGGCTTCAAAATCAATATAGCGTCCCTTATAAATCCCATTGTAATCCGTTGTGGAAGGCGTTCGGTAATAAGCCTCTGTAATCCGCGCCTTGTTTCTGGCGGGATAGTCCACTTTCACGACCTGTATGGGTGTGGGTTTCTTATATATGAGAGCCACGTCCCGTTCCCGGTAGAAGACGTTGGACTCATTCAGATCTTCTTCCAGACTGGTTCCGCGCTTGGCGTGGTTGTCATTGGCTTTGTGCTGAATGGAAGCTCTCATTCCATTGGGATATTGAAGTACGCTCATCGTAGAAAGTATAGAGGAAAAGGGGGATCCTTTCAATGAACACCGCCCGCCCGATCCTGTTTAAAAAACTAAAATATCTCTTTAACAACGGCACTTTCACACAATGTTCAGAAAAACTTCTGATTTGCGGCCGGATTGTGCCGGAATCAGGATCAGGGGACATCTTACCTTACAGAATTGTTCCCTTTCTCACTCTCTTTTTGTCCCGTTTATGGCCTGCATAAAGCAGGCCATAGGATGAAGTTCAGCGGTTTCACAAATGAAATTCCATGAGGATGCCCAGAAAATACAGGATGATCCTTAAAGGGGAATTAAGGTGGATCTGAAAGAACGGATCCAGATTTCCTGCATCAGGGCAAAAAAAATAGGGGGCGGATACGAAATCCGCTCCCGACAAAAACCTTTCGGTTTTCAATTGTAAATTCAGTTTAATTGCGAAACCACAGGTTGTCAAGAGCATTAAATGTTCATTAGATTACCTGTGTATAGAAGAGATAGAGTAAAGCATTAAAATATAGAAGGACGCTGCCTGCATCAGAGCCTGATCCGGATCTGGTGCCGGATCGGCCTGACTGCCCTGGATTTCCAGGAAGAATCGGGTCAGCTGAAAGCCCCGATTCAGACAGGAAGCCGGAATCGACTGATTCCAACTCGTTTTTTGACCGGCTTCTCTCTTTAACAGGGACACGCAAGCCATGTATAATGAGGGCAAGAAACGATAGATTGTGAAATATAGAAAAATATTCACAAATTTGAGCCTGAACAATTGTCATCATTCTGAGGGAATGATATAATTCATCAGGTTATGGAGGGGAAACGAATGGCAAAAGAGACCAACCTGACTGCTCAGGAAATTTACGAGAAACAGTTCCACGTTGTACTGCAGGGCTATGAAGCTTCTGAAGTAGACAGTCTGCTGGACAAAGTCATTGAAGACTACCAGCTGTATGAAGATAAAATGGAAGAACTCGGACTGGCACTGGCCAGATACGAAGCCAAAATCAAGGAGCTGCAGTCGCAGGTCTTTGCTCTGGAACAGGAGAAATCCAACATGAAAGAGCAGATCAATTCCGACTTCATCAATGGAAACACCGATCAGGTGGATATCCTGAAGAGAATCGCAAGACTGGAAGAAGCAGTCTTCAACACTCCATCCAACGAAACGGAAGAATAACGATTTAGTTTATTAGTCAATCATCTGTTCCGGACGGGCAATTGCTGGCAGTGCGTCTGTCAGAGGAAAGTCCATGCTCGCACAGTCTGCGATGACTGTAGTGATTGTGCCAGTCCAATCAATAAGGCTGGGATGCTGCTTTGGCAGTATACGGCTGTGCTGTTCACCTAAAAACCTGGTTCATGGTGTTCAGCCTTTAAAAGTGCCACAGAGACGAGCTGGCCTGGAAACAGGTCAGGTGGAACGGGTAAACCCCGCAAGCGAGAAACCCAAATTTGGTAGGGGAACTGGTGAAGGCGAACTGAAGCTGACACCGGATGTGTGAATTTCACGCATAGATAAATAATTGCCACTTTCCTTCGGGAAAGAACAGAACATGGCTTACAGTCTGGAACAGAATGCCAGGGCCCTGGCGGCGGAGCAGCAATGCTCCGTTTTTTTATGCCTTTTTTCCGCCGGAACAGCCATTCCCGTTTCGGTGATCCCCCAAAACGACAAAGGAGAAGAGATCCCCCGGTATGGAGGGTGTCTCTTCTCCTTTTTTCATCCTGTCCTTTCGGGATCGCACACCCGAAACAGGAATCGATTCAGTTTTGCAGATACGGCAGCGTACTAAGCAGACTCAGGCCGCTTTGCGAATGCCTTCCATGGGCATGCGCTTTTCCAGTGCCTTTACCAGCAGGGGAACCATGATCAGATCCAGAATCAGGGTCGGCACCATGTAGCCGGCCTGGTAAATCATGGATGGAACAAAGGGAGTTTCATAGAACAGAACACCGGAAAGGGTGCTGGAGAAGAAGCGGATGACGTTGGTCACCAGAATGCCGGAATAGAACCAGCCGTAGTTGGGAAACAGGCAGGCCAGTCCATAGACCGAGAAAGCAAAGAAGTAATCCAGCAGAAACTGCACGAAGCCTAACAGATACATCTGGCCCGTTACAAACTGCATCAGAATGGAAAGCATGGAAACGATGGTTCCTTTTTTCCAGCCCAGCTGATAACTGGCCATGAGAAGAGCCACTGTTCCCAGCCCCAGGGTCCCCCCCTTGGGCATCTTGAAGACGGGAAGCATATTGGCCAGGTAATCCAGCACGGTAAACAGAGCCAGATAGAAAGCCATCATCACCAGTTCCTGCACACTCAATTTTTTCATAAAAAACACCTCCGTGGAATGAAGGCGTAAGGAAGATACGAAATGGATTCCGTATTGTGCGAACTCCCTACGCTAGCATGACCTAGATCAGGTAAAAGGGACAGAACGCAAAGTTCATCTCAGCCAGTTCAGGCGCCCCTGTCACGGTTTTCATTATACGAAGAACCCGCTGGAATGACAGACGAATTCTGGTAGAAGCCAGAGAAATGCACGGAGGAGGTGCAAACGCAGTGCAGAGCCTGAATGTAACGGGTTGCACCAAACAGATCAAAAACAGGGAATTCTTCTTTCAGGTTCTCTTGCATTGAAAAGAGAAATCCATAGAATAGTTAGCGTCATCTAACTGTTAGCTGTGGCTAACTTATAACTGTACCCTGTTTGAACGGCCTGATCCTGCACGCAGTGATCATGCTCTTCAAACAGTTCTGTATTTTGGACAGCCAGAAAGGCTGCCCTTTTTTGAGAAAGGAGAATTCCATCATGTTCAATCGAAAACTCATTCAGGCGGTGCCCGAAACCCGTCCCATCATGATGAAGCAGGTGGCCTTTCAGGTACTGGGCATGCTTTGTGCCGTGCTGTGCAGCCTGGTGCTCTGTTCTATGGCGGTGACTTTGTTTCAGCAGCCGGACACGGCCTTCAACCAGCTTGCTCTCAATATTCTGCTTCTGCTCATCGGCTGTCTGGGGAAAATCTGGAGTGCCAGAAAAGCATCCCAGTGCGCTCTGCAGTCTTCTCTGGTGGTCAAAAAGAGTCTGCGTTATCAGCTCTTTGACAAACTGGCCCAGATCGGTCCGGGCTATGCGACCAGATGGAGCACTGCCGAACTGTCCCAGCTGATGTCCGAGGGCATTCAGCAGGTGGAAACCTATTTTGCACAATACATCCCCCAGTTTTTCTACGCACTCATTGCCCCGGTGCTGCTCTTTGTCATCACCGTGTTCTGGGACTGGAAAGCGGCTCTGGCTCTGCTGGTGGCCGTTCCCCTGATTCCGGCTTCCATTGTGGCCGTGCAGAAATTTGCCAAAAAACTGCTGGCAAAATACTGGGACCAGTACACCGGTCTGTCCGATTCCTTTCTGGAAAACCTGCAGGGCCTGACCACGCTGAAGGTGTACAGAGCGGATGAAGCCAGACATCAGAAAATGAATGAAGAAGCAGAACAGTTTCGCCGCATGACCATGCGGGTGCTGATCATGCAGCTCAATTCCATTTCCGTCATGGATGCGGTGGCTTATGGCGGCACCGCCATCGGCACCCTGCTGGCTCTGATCAGTTATGCCCATAGCAACCTGAGCCTGTTTCACATGCTGGGGTTCATTCTGCTGTCGGCAGAGTTCTTTTTACCCATGCGGCTGCTTGGCAGCTACTTCCACATTTCCATGAACGGCTCTGCTGCCGCTGACAGGATCTTCCGGGTGCTGGAACCCCCCACACAGGATGGTGTTCTCACCATTGGTTCACTGAAAGAGAATGAGGCTTTGCTGGAAGGAGAAAACCTGAGCTACTGCTATCCCGCTTCAACAGGCAGAGACGCCACCCAGGCACTGGACAACATCCAGTTTGCCTTTGCTCCTACAGGCTTCTTTGGCATTGCCGGAGAAAGCGGCTCCGGGAAAACCACTCTGTCCCGTCTGCTGCAAAAGGAGCTGGATGACTATCACGGATCTCTGCAGGTAAACAATCAGGAAATCAGCCAGATCCGCCGCGAGGATCTGCTGCAGACCGTTACCGTCAGCGCCTATGACAGCACTCTGTTTGCGGGAACCATCCGGGACAACCTGCTGGCGGCAGATCCCAAAGCCACTGAGGAAGAAATGATTCAGGTGCTGCAGGAAGTCAGACTGTGGAAAACCCTGGAAGCCAAAGATGGACTGGATACGGTTCTGAGCGAAAAAGGCCAGAACTTCTCCGGCGGTCAGCGCCAGAGACTGTCCCTGGCCAGAGCCCTGCTGAAGAAAAGCTCCATTCTGCTGCTGGATGAAGCCACTTCCTCCATGGATGTGCTCACCGAAAACGCCGTCATGGATCTGCTTCGCCAGAAAGCCAAGGAACGACTGATTGTAGTCATCAGCCACCGTCTGGCTAACCTGCAGAAAGCCGATGCCATTCTGGTGCTTAAAGATGGAAAACAGCAGGGATTTGGCAGTCATGAACAGCTGCTGAAAGACTCTGCAGAATATCAGAAACTGTGGCAGGCCCAGAAGCGTCTGGAAGCCTATGCCCAGAACAGTGAGGAGGAAGAAGCATGAAGGAATCTGTAAAAGCCCTGAAAGAGCTGCTGCATCTGGCTGCTCCCATGGCCGGCTGGATGGTTCTGGCTGTGACCCTGGGTATTCTCGGATTTGTCAGCGCGCTGATGATTCCTCTGAGTGCTGTACTGACTCTCATGGGGCTGCTGGAACATTCCGGGCCATCTTTAGTCACAGCCGGCATTGTTCTGCTGATCTGTGCACTGCTTCGGGGCGTGCTTCGTTATGGGGAGCAGGCCTGCAACCACTACATCGCCTTTAAATTACTGGCTCATATCCGGGATCTGATCTATGGCCAGCTGCGAAAACTGGGAGCCGCCAAACTGGACGGCCGGAAAAAGGGAGATCTGATTGCCCTGATCACTTCTGATGTGGAACTGCTGGAAGTGTTCTATGCCCATACCATTTCTCCGGTGTGCATCGCCATCGGCTGTGCCATCCTCTTCAGCATCCCTGACTTTCTCATCCACTGGATGCTGGGGATCATTCTGCTTTCCTCCTATTTCTGTGCCGGGGTTCTTCTGCCCTGGGCAATGATGAAGAAAACCAGCGAACCCGGCTTTCAGCTGAGAAAAAAGGCTTCTGATCTCACCAGCCTGGTACTGGAAAACGTCAGCGGCCTGAAGGAAAACCTGCAGTATGGCCTGCTGGATCAAAGACAGAAGCAGATCGAAGAACAGACCCTGTCTCTGGCAGCAGAAGAGAAAAAGCTCAAAAGCTCGGAAGCTCTTATTGCTTCTTCCATGCAGTGGATTAACACCCTGTTCTGTTTGATCATGCTGCTGGCAGCCGGTGCACTGGCCAGTCAGGGCCTGATCCAACCGGTGTGGATTCTCTTTGTGCTGGTGCTGCAGGCTTCTTCCTTTGGCCCCTTTGCCGCTCTGGCCAATCTGGGTGCCGGTATTGCCCAGACGCTGGGGGCTGCCAAAAGAGTCACTGCTTTGCTGCATGAAGAACCCGCTACCAGAGAAATTGTGGAAGGCAAAGAAGCTGTCTCCGGCCCCATGGTGCTGGATCAGGTGGATTTCTCTTATGAACAGGGACGACCTGTCCTGGAAAACTGCTCGCTGAGCCTGGAACCGGGAAAAATCACTGCCATTTCCGGTCCTTCGGGATGCGGCAAATCCACCATGCTTCGCCTGCTTATGCGCTTCTTTGATCCGCAGCAGGGAACAGTGTCTTTAAACGGCACCAGCCTGAAAAACATCACCACGGATTCTTTACGCAGGCATGAATCCTTCATGATGCAGGACACCATCCTGTTTCATGACACCATCAGAGAAAACCTGCTCATCGCAAGACCCGATGCCACCAGCCGACAGCTGGAAGAAGCCTGCAGACGTGCTTCCATTCACGATCTCATCATGAGTTTTGACAAGGGGTATGACACCCTGATCGGAGAAGGAGGGTGCACTCTTTCTGCAGGAGAACGACAGCGCCTTGGCCTGGCCAGAGCCTTTCTTTCTCCCTCGAAGCTGATGCTGCTGGATGAACCCACCAGCAACCTGGATGCTCTCAACGAAGGAGCCATCCTGCAGGCTGTTGACGGGTTTCGAAATGAAAAAACAATCGTCCTGGTGTCCCACAAAAAAGGAACGCTGAACTTTGCGGACAATCAGATCCGTATGCACCAGGTCAATTCGGAAGAAGGCAGACCTTCTTCCCGGACTGGAGGAGAAAACAGTGTCTAGAAAAAACGCCAGAGACAGAAGAGAATTCGAAAAGAAGATTGTTTCGGAAATGATTGATCTGTATGCCGCAAAGCATCCTGAATTTCAGGAGGCACAGGAACTGAAGGGCTATGCCGTTCTTCGCATCAATAAATGTCCCTTCATGGAAACCAAAACCTTCTGTTCCGCCTGCAGTGTGCACTGCTACAAAAAAGAGAAAAGGGAACAGATCCGCATGGTTATGCGCTGGAGCGGACCAAGAATGCTGCTGCATCATCCTGTAATGACTCTCCACCATCTGTGGGTGGAAAATGAAGCCCTGCTCTCCAGACTGTTCTGGGTGATCATCGGCTTCATCGGTCTGGGACTGGGGGTGCTGGGAGCCATATTGCCTTTACTTCCGGCTTTCCCCTTCCTGCTTCTGGCAGCCTTCGGCTTTTCCAGAAGCTCCAGAAGACTGCATACCTGGTTTCTGGAAACCTCTCTTTATAAGAAGAACATCAAGACCTGGGCAGAAAGCCGCAGCATGGATAAAAGAACCAAGATCCGTGTGCTGACCTGCATCAGTCTGGTGATGATGATCGGACTGTTCATGATGAGACGCATCCTCTGGGGACAGGTGATTCTGGTGATCGTCTGGATTGGTCATGTGCTGTATTTCCGGTACGGCATCCGTACACTGCCTGTTCCTGCTGCCGAGATGGCAGAATAGAGCTCGTCTCTTGTCTTATACATATATAGAACAGATACAACGCAGAATCAGTTCTGTCTTGATCTGTACTTCTTCAAACACAATGATATAAACCGAAAAGTCGCCTCTCCGCCGATTCTGGCAGAAGGCGACTTTCTGTTTTTCTTTTCTGAAATCACCAGAGAATGTGAAAAATCTCACGAAATTTTCACATTTTAACGAATTTCTTTAAAGAAGAGTGAATAACACTTACGCTTAGGTTGAGCGATTGTCATCGCACAGAAATTAAAAAGCTCAAACGGTTCGTCGCACAATAATTCCGACGCCGGTGATTGGATGCATTTAACGCCGGAAAAACATGTTCTCTTAAAAAAATAAGAGCATATAAACCCGCAATTGACAAATCACTTCGGAAAATTGAATCAACTGAACCATGAGCAGCTGGTCCAGAACGAAAAAGGAACAGAAATTGAATCGTCCTGGAGAAACGGCTGCCTTAAAAAGTGAATCACCCAGCTCCACCAAAACCATTCTCCTGAAACCAATCAGGAAAGAATGCTTCAGATATACCCTTTGAAGGAGGATACCCATGAATCCAACAACCTCAGAACTGGAATTCGAGAAGGATCTAATTGAAAAGCTGACCACAGGTGAAGTCAGCCCGTTTACCCCGGAACGGAAGTGGACTTCAATAAAGTCTTCCGTTCCCGCCTCTGGGATTACCGCCCGGAGATTAAGACCACTGCGCAGCTGGAACAGAACTTCAAGGAAATCCTGGAAAGAAACAACCGGGACCAGCTGGACCGGCCATTAAGTTCTGCTGAGTTTCAGCAGGTCATGGACCAGATCAACGCCTTAACCACTCCCTACAAGGCAGGAAAATTCCTCTACGGCTATCACGGCGTCTCACAGGTTCAGGTCAAACTGGATGACGGCCGCAATGTCTTTCTGACCGTCTTTGACCAGTCTCAGGTCGGAGCAGGAAATACCGTTTATCAGGTGGTGAACCAGATCGAACGTCCAGCCGTTGTGCCAGGCTATAAAAACCGTCGGTTCGATGTCACCCTGCTGATCAATGGTCTGCCCATTTATCAGATCGAACTAAAAGGACCGGAACACGATGTGGATGAAGCTCTCAACCAGATGCAGCAGTACAGCAGAGAAAACCAGTACAGCGGCATCTTCTCCACGGTGCAGGTTCTCATGGCCATGACTCCGTATAACACCAAGTACATGTCCAGACCCAAACCCGAAGACTTCAATAAGGGCTTTGCGTTCACCTGGAAAACTGCCGACAACCGCAACGTCCGCGACTGGCATTACATTGCTGATCACATGCTGACGATTCCGGCGGCTCATCAGCTGGCCACCAACTATATGATTCTGGATGGCACCAGAAAATCCGAATCCATCAAGGTCATGAGACCCTATCAGGTCATCGCGACCCGGGAAGCTCTGGAAGCTGTCCGCAAGACAGACTTTAGTGAGCGTACTTCTAAGGATGGATATATCTGGCATACCACCGGATCTGGGAAAACCATCACTTCCTACAAGACTGCTTCTCTGGCATCCAAACTGCCCAATATTGATAAGGTCGTTTTCCTGGTCGACCGGAAATCACTGACCAGACAGACTCTGGAAAGCTACAGAGGCTATGATCCGGAAACTTCCGATTCTGATGAAATCAACCAGTACTTCTCCATTGAAAGTGCCCGCAACACCGGAGATCTGGAGAAGAAACTGAACTCCAAAAAGCCTGGCATCATCATTGCTTCCACCCAGAAGATGCAGAGACTGATCAAGAAGGAAGATTTCAAACCGACGGAGCAGCACATTTTGTTTATTGTCGATGAAGCCCACCGTTCTACTCAGACTGACATCTTCGAGAATATCCAGAAAGCTTTCCCCCATTCTGCCTGGCTGGGTTATTCCGGCACGCCCAACTTTGACGAGAACATGAAGGGACGCCGAACGGTGGATATCTTTGGCCAGATGCTGCACGCCTATACCATCCGGGATGCCATTTCTGATGGCAGTGTTCTGGGATTCAAGGTGGAATGCAACAAAACTGTTCCTGACGAAGTCCAGCTGCAGCAGATGAAGGACTACTATCATGAGCTGAAACCGGAATGGACTGATGAAGAAATTCAGGAAAAGATTCTTCATCTCACACCCGATGACATGGATGACAACATTCGCAGCAGTTTCTATGACAACAACCAGGAGCACATCAAGGCTGTGGTCAGAGATATCATTGCCGGTTGGGAAAACAGATCCAACGACTGGAAATACAACGCTCTGCTGACTACTCACGTTTCTGGCCGAGGAGCCAGTATTCCCATGGCGCTGAAATACTATGAAGAATTCAAGAAACAGAATGCCAAGCGCGAACAGCTTGGTCTTCGTCCTCTGAAAGTAGCTGTGTCTGTGGGATCCGATGAGACCAACAGCGACAACATGAACGAGGTCAATCAGGGACTGGAACGGGCGATTGAAGACTATAACCTGATGTTCAACACCAAATACGACATCTCAACCATTGATGAGTACAACATGGACCTGGAAGACCGATTGCGTAAGAACACCGGAGATGGCAACTATCTGGATCTGGTCATTGTTGTCGACAGACTGCTGACCGGTTTTGATGCTCCGGAACTGAACACCCTGTATGTAGACCGGATTCTGCGTGGAGCAGGACTGATTCAGGCGTATTCCAGAACCAACCGAATCCACAACATGACTGACAAACCCTTTGGCAACGTGGTGAATTACCGTTGGGCGGATTATGCCGAAAAGCTGATGAATGAAGCTCTGTCCATTTATTCCAACAGAGACAATGCGAACCTGACCCCAGAACAACAGGGGCAAATCAATGTCATTGATAACATCGTAGCTTTGCCCTTCGCTGATCAGATCGAGAAGACAAAAAAGCTTATCCAGCGGATCGAGGATTTAACAGACGGTTTTAATTCCGTCCCTGACAGCCTTGAGAAAAAGGAAGAGCTACTCAAAAAGATTCGTCAATATAACGGCCAGCTGGCCAAGCTGAAGCAGTATCCTCTGATTCAAAAGGAAGATGGAGAAACTCTGGAAGGCTATGATTATAAGCATCCCGAACTGCTGCTGAGCCAGCTGGGATTGACAGATAATGACCAGCATCAGATCAACGTCACCTTAAGAAATGAACTGGTAGACGAGATCGCCCGTGCAAAAAACATCCCGCCTCAGCTCATTGAACTGCGAGTGGAACACCTCAAGGATGTGCTGGTGGACTACGACTTCCTGACGGAACTGCTGGAAGATCTGATGAACCAGGTCCATGACAAAAAGATGGAAGAAGCAGCCGAAACCAAGGAAAAGATCCGCAAGTTCTCCAAAACCATGGATGACCGGATCTATGCCAAACAGGTGCAGGATGCTGCAGATGCTATTTACTACCGGGTATACCCCAATGCGGAATCCGGACTGACCTATCCTTACCGTCTGACCAGCACTAAGGAACTGATGAAAAACATCCAGCAGGCTCAGATTGCCTATATCGACTATCAGATGCTGGGCTTCAGAGAAAAATGGGGCATTCAGGACATTGTGGACAGCGGCACGCTGCGCAGACTGATTTCACCCCATCTCTACGGCAAGAACGACCTGGATAAGACCATCATTGATGACATCATTCGAAAAGGATCTGATGTCTATACGAAGATGGCTCAGGATGAAGAGATCAGAAGCCTTGGCAAGCTCCGTTACAGAAACAGACTGAGAGAAGCCATCATGGAACTCGCCGATGAACAGGCTCTCGAATAAGTGAAGGAAGCAGGAACACAAAATGGATAAAAAAGATTTGAGTGCAATGGAGTCAACCATCTGGGAGATGGCGAACCGGCTCAGAGGCAATATGGATGCTTCTGAGTATAAAAACTACATCCTCCCTTTCATGTTCTACCGATTCCTGTGCGAAAAGCAGAACCGGTATCTCATTGAAGAACACATCATCAATGGAAAGGACAGAGAGAATCCAGCAGAAGAAACCATGGAGCTGATCTTCGGGACAACGGATCTGGATACTCTTCATGAATATGGAGAAACCACCCGCAACTTCACCAGGCTTTTTGAAGAGAAACGAAACAAAGATGGAGAAATTGTCCATGACGAAAACGGGGAAGTCGTCGAAGTCCCTAGAGCAGGTTGGGTGGCAGAGTACATGGATTTTCTCAAGGACTGCGCAGCCGGCATCGGCTACTGCATTACTCCGCTTTATGACTGGGAAATCATTGAAAAGATGGTTGCGGAAGGCAGAATGCGTCCTTCCGATTTCCAGGCTATGTTTGACAGTTTCAACTTCTCCTTGAAATACAACGAAGAAGCCAGAATCAAAATCGGAGGCATCTTCAACGATGTAGACGTAGTCAGTTCCAAACTGGGCAACTCCACCACAGAACGAGCAAAGGCATTGGCGCAGATTGTTGATCTCGTCAGTGAAATTGCCTACTCCGATGAAAACGGAAAAGATGTCCTCGGGGCAATCTATGAATATCTGATCAAACAGTTTGCGGCCAATGCCGGCAAAAAAAGCGGAGAATTCTATACACCTCATGAAGTATCTGCCATTATCTCCAAAATCGTGACCTACGGATTCGACAAACCTGATACCTGATTCTCCGTGTTTGACCCGACCTGCGGCTCCGGCTCTCTGCTGTTGACTGTGGGAAAAGAATTGCCAAATGGAGAGAAACCAGGATCTGTTCTCTACTATGGACAGGAACTAAATACTTCCACATACAACCTGTGTCGAATGAACCTGATGATGAACGATGTCAGATACGACTGCTTCGACATTCGAAATGCGGATACACTGGGCCCAGACTGGCCCGATGGAATTGGCCCTGATGGTAAGGAACACCTCCGACGCTTCGATGCGGTGGTCGCCAATCCACCCTATTCCCAGAATTGGGATGCTCCTGAGGCCTATCTGAAAGATCCCCGCTTCCGGGAATATGGGGGAAAACTGCCACCAAAAAGCAAAGCAGACTTCGCTTTCCTGCTGGATGGTCTTTATCACCTGAATCCTGAAGGAACAATGGGAATCGTACTGCCCCATGGCATTCTCTTCCGCGGTGCAGCAGAAAGAACTATTCGAAAAGTTCTTATTGAAAAGAACTATATCGATGCTGTCATCGGCCTTCCTGCTAACCTGTTTTATGGAACGACTATCGCTACGGTCATCATGGTTCTAAAGAAGGACAGGGAAACAAGGGACATCCTCTTCATTGATGCCAGTCAGCATTTCACAAAAGCCAAAACCATGAACTATATCACCGAGGAGGATATCGATCGCATCTTCAATGCCTATAAGGATCGCAAGGATATCGAGAAACTGGCTCATGTTGCTTCCAGACAGGAAATCATCGATAACGATTACAACCTCAATATCCCCAGATATGTAGATACCAGTGAAGAAGAACCTGAAATCGACCTGAAGGAAGTTGAGAAAGAACTGATCGAAGTCGATGAGGAGATCACCAAATTGCAAAAAGAGCTGGATGAACAGCTCAGGTTATTAGGAGTGATCAAATAATGGCTAATCCTTGGAAACAGCGTAAGTTGAATGAAATAGCTATATTCAATCCTAAAGGGCAGATGCCTAAAAAATTTGAATATGTTGATTTGGAGTCTGTTATCGGTACGGAAATGGTCAACCATAGAAAAGAGACCCAGGAAAGTGCTCCTTCAAGGGCACAAAGAGTAGCCCAGCAAGGAGATCTGTTTTATCAGACAGTTCGGCCATATCAAAAGAATAATTATTTATTCGAAAAGCCTGATAGAAATTACGTTTTTTCAACTGGATATGCTCAAATCCGTCCAACCATTGATGGATATTTTCTGCTTAGTCTTATGCAAAACGATAGCTTTGTTAAAAGTGTATTGGATAGATGTACGGGTACAAGTTATCCAGCAATAAATGCGAATGATTTAGCAGAGCTTTCTATTGTAATTCCCTCAACTAATACAGAAGCGCGGAAAATTGGGGATCTATTTCGAAACATCGATAACCTGTAATTCCCGACCAACTTTCTAACCAGTCAAATTTCGATCTCTGCTGGATAGT
>Cam_p2__coassemble_1207_pt1 | contig 24807 bp, 28 predicted proteins | sample Cam_p2__metabat2_low_PE_020 | metagenome-assembled genome bin Cam_p2 | reverse complement strand
AAAGCCTGGGCAGCCTTCCGTCTGGCAAAGGATGTGTATGATTCACCAGTTCAGACCAGAGAAGAATACCAGGCCTCCATCGCCTATGACATCGGAGTGGAAAACATGAAATTTGCTCCCTATTTCGATGGCATCAGCTATACTTCCCCGGCTGCTCCGGGCGTGAATCATATTACCTTTGAACCGGGATGCAGAAACCACTGGCATATTCATCACGCTTCTTCCGGTGGTGGTCAGCTTCTGATCTGCACTGGAGGTAAGGGCTGGTATCAGCAGTGAGGAGAAGAACCTGTTGAAATGGTTCCAGGAACCGTTATTAACATTCCAGCCAACGTCAAGCACTGGCATGGTGCGGATGAAGGACACTGGTTCTCTCATCTTTCCGTGGGTCTGCCAGGGCAGGATACATCCACTGAATGGCTGGAACCGGTCAAGTAATCCTTCCACCTTTTTCAGTCATCCTCAGAATACAGAACACCAAAAACGCGAAACAGCATCCTCCAGAACCGGAGAATGCCGCCTCGCGTTTTTTCATCTTATTCTGCCTGTCGGTGCTGACCATTCCTTGCTCCAAATGTCCTTTGCGTTATTCAGAAGCTTCTCTGTTGCGGCGCAGAATCTCCGCAATTTCCGTTCGAATGGTCTGGAGTGTGTCTTCCAGTCCAACGACATGTTCATAGAGATCATAAATGGTGTCTTCGCTGAGCACGCCGCGTCGAAGATTCTCCGGCAGCAGTCCCTGCTCATCCATTTCATAATCCTTCATCCAGCATCCATTGAAATACCAGCCAAAAAGAATTTCCAGATTTCGTTCCTGTCCGCTGAATCCGTTCAGCGCATTTTCCAGGTTTTCAATCTCTTCATGGGCCTTGTCATAGATGCCTTCCATGTCGGTGATCCGTTCAACAGTGTTGCGTATTTCATCCCTGGTGTATTCCGGTTTCATTCCAGTCTCCCTTACTGATTTCAAGTTTCTACTCTTTTTCTGCCTTCTTTGATTCTCAGAGAATCATGCTTTATTCATTGGAATAGTCTGATCCCGATCTTCTTTCTTCACCGATCTCATTCCCAGACTTTCCAAGGATTCATGACAGTAGACACGAATAATACCCTGTCATCTTTACAGGGTGCAAGACAGTCATAGTCGCAGACATTTGAAAACAAGAATGGAAACAGCAGTTTTCGTTTCATCAGCAATCAAATCTGACAGAAAGTCAGAAACTGTTTCCAGGGGGAATCAGGCTTTCGGACTGTTGGCTTCCTGATCTTGGTTCGAATTCATCTAGATCCTGGGAACAGGTCTAAATCCGGCGGTTTTTGCAAACTTCATATGATGTTCAAACGACTCGACGAAATCCGAGGGGTCGATAAACTCAAAATTCACATTTTCAAACCCTGCTCTGGTAAAACGTACGGATAAAATACATTCCGTTTCTCCATATCCAGTTGCCGTATTGAGAACATCCTCTTTCACATTGACGATGACCTTGTCCACTGGCAGAACAGCGAAAAGATCTCGTGCTACCCGAACTGCACAGCTGCAGACATAGTCCTGAAGATAATCGAAATACTTTGTTTTGCTCAGAGCTTTTATGGAGAGTTTTCCAGTCTTGGTCAGGCTCTTTTCTTGTGCCGGAATGACATCTTTACCATGAGCATCGAACTCTACTGTAACTTCTTCCGGACTGTTGATCAGAAAATCAAAGTCGGAACAGCACTGGGCAACGCCTTCGAGTGGAGCGTAAGTCTCCATAGCAACAGGATAGGCATCTGTATCATGTTCAAGGATACCTGTTGCAAGTTCATGGACTCCCTGCCAGCCATTCCATTCTTCGAGATCTTCTTCATGCGCTACAGAGATCCGTTCATGCAGCTTTTCTTTTCTTCTGGAGCCATCGCTTTTGATCATTCTTTCAAAGAGATTCGTTTTGAAATGAGCAAATTTGTCCAGAGCTGCTTTTTCTCTGGGACCTGTTTCGCCCTTTTCAAAAGGAGGCGGAGTCTGCGCGATGGCCATCCAGTTCACAGGTTCGATAGAGCTTTTGTGAAAAGATTCAATCTGATTCATATAACCAAGATACTGAGAGACTTCCTTCTGATTGTTTTTCAATTCCGCCTGAGCATTAGCCTGTGCAATAGCAGAAGCTGCTTTCTTCCTTGGTTTATGGAGTGATGTTGTTTTGGAATAGGACAGTCCGGTATTGGGAATTCCAAATGTCGTGGTCGTTCTGCCGGAACTGTTGATGGTGTATCGAAACCCTTTTGTTCCAAAGCTCAATCCAATACCGGATTTTGAAAAATTGATTCTTGTTCCATTCCCAAGATTGATGCTTTTTCTATATCTGACTGCCATATCTGATCCTTTCCATGATAAGTCCGCTATTCTTTGTTTTATTCAATTCTCCGTCAGAATATCTCATCAGGAGAACTATATTTACTACATCGTCATTTCTATCATGTTATCCCACATTTAAGTGGTTGTCGGTCTGGGTGCACATCGCTCTTTATCGTAAAACCGTCAGAATTGGACTGTCATGAATGGATCAGCATGTTCTCGAATTCAGTACAAAAGGAGTGAACAAATCTCATCCCAATGGAAGAGAGTTTCTCTTCTTTGTACTGTGAAAACAGATTTGTTCTGAAATGGTGTTCTGATTCTCGAAAGGACTGGCCGCTCGGCCAGAAGAAGAGAAAAATGAACCCAAAACGTAAAAATGGAAAAGAAAACGGATTTACCATTCTTGAGATGATGATTGTCATGCTCGTCATAGCTGTCCTGTTATTCATCACGCTTCCCAATATTCAGCAGAAAGAAAAGGTCATCCGGGCTAAAGGATGCGACTCCCTGCAGTCCGTAGTGAATTCCCAGATCATTCTGTTCGAGATTGAGAATGACCGGACGCCTTCCAGCATGCAGGAACTGGTCAGAGAAGGCTATCTCAGAGAGAACCAGACCGCCTGTCCCGATGGAAGAGTCCTTCAGATTGTAAACGGTCAGGCTTCAGCCCAGTGATTTCATCTTTTAAAAGATCCTGTACACCGAAGCCAGATCCTGCAGTTCAGCCGGCAGAAAATGGATTTACCCTTCTCCAGAGTCTGCTGGTTCTTTTGATTGCCGGTGTCATGATGATTCCGGCTCTGAGCAGTTCACATTCCCCTTCGCTGGCTGTCTTCATGGAGACCCTGAGTCTTCGTCTGGTGATGGAACAGTCTCAGTCCTATACCAGAAAAGAAGTGCGGAAGGTCCAGATCGAAAACAGAAGACTGGTCACAGATGATGCGGTAGTTGATTTTCCAGGAGGAATTGTCTGTGAACCTCTGACGTTGTACTGGAATGAAAATGGCAATCCATCCAGAGCAGGAACAACGCATTGTTCCACCGGTCAGGATTCCTGGAAGCTGGTTGTGGGTCTGGGCAGTGGGAGAATTCATTATGAAAAGGACAGCTAACGGATTTTCTCTGCTGGAATCCCTGCTTGCTCTGCTTTGCATGGGAGTCTGTGTTCTGCTGCTGTCTATCTGTATACAGTCCCTTAGTCTTCCCGAACGCAACTGGCAGCTTCTGCAGAAACCTATCTCTGTTCTGGAAAGAGAGGGCAAAATACGATGATGAGAGTCGAAGGGCAGAAAGAAAAGAAACCCAACGGATTCACCTTTACGGAATCTCTTCTCTCGTTGATGTGTGCCGGAATTGTCTCTCTTCTGGCCCTGTGTATTCTGCAGTCATCCATGAGAATGCTGCATCACACCCAAGATGCGCAGGATCAGATGGCCATGCTGCAGATCAGGCAGATTGCCGCTCTGACCAGACGCTGCAATGTTCAAAATGGAGAACTGGTCTATATCAAGGGAGATGAGCAGGGGACCATTTCCTTCCATAAAAACCGTCTGGTGAAACGGCCTGGCTATCAGATTCTGCTGGAGGATCTGTCATCTGCCTGTTTTGAAGAGCGGGAGAATGGCATCTGGCTGCGATTTGAAAAGGAGAATCAGCAGCGTGAAGTGCAGATTACCACGACGGATCACTGAATCCGGAGCAGGAAAGGAAGACGGAAAGATCTGCAGAAAAGCCGGAAAAGCCAATGGCTATGCCCTTCACCAGGCTCTTCTGGTGCTTCTGCTCATGGGACAGTTCTGCGCACTGCTCTGTGTCATGATTCTTCAGGCAGGGAGTCTTCGACAGGCGGCCTTTCAGAGTGAAAAAGATCTGCGGATCATTCAGGAAGCCAGAAAGATGACTGAGGATGTGATCTGGGAAAGGCGGTGTCTGGAAGAGCAGGAAACCTTCAAGCGAATGGTTACCATTCCGGGTGCCATTCTGGAACTGGAAGACTATCAGACTTATCTGCTGCTGACCTGCAGGGAAGAAGGCCGAAAAACCGTTATGCGCTTTTACTATGATGAATCCGGATATTACAGCATGGAATACATTCGAAAACCGGGAGGACTGAATGGATCCTGGAGTAAAACATCTGGACCAGCAAACAGAACAGAAAATCAGGACTCATAATCCAAAGCCGGATCAAAAAAACTTCCATCACTCCGGGGCTCACTTATCCCGAAATCATGGAAGTTTATATCAGATCAGCATTGTTATGATCCAATCAGCGGGGAGATTCTCCCCTTTTTTGTTCTGTGTTCAATCAGTCTCGGAAACCTCGAACCATCAGCTGCAGACAGCTAGTCCACAACAGCTGCCGCATATTCCTGTTCGTTTTCGTCTTCCAGGAATGCATCTTCCAGATCAGCGTTTTTCCAGGGACCATTCCGGTAGAAGAGAATGGAAAGGATGGTTGCAGGTACCCAGCCTCCTGGCCAGGCACACCAGATGCCTGTTGCACCCAGAGCCGTAGTGGAAAGAATCATGGCCAGAACGACACGAAGGATCAGATCTGTGAAGGTTGCTGTCATGAACTGGGTCATCAGACCGGCGCCGCGCAGAATGCCATCCGCAACCAGTTTGGCGGAAACCACGAAGTAGAAGGGCGAGAGAATCCGCAGAAACTGGGTTCCCGTCTGCAGAGCAGCCGGTGTGGGATTGTCCAGGAACAGGTTGAGGACCATAGGTCCGGCAAAGAAGTAAAGCAGAAACAGAGGCAGGCTCAGCATCCACACCATCTTGATGCCGGCCTGGAATCCGCTGCGGATCCGGGAGAGCTTATGAGCGCCCAGGTTCTGTGCCGTGTAGTTGGATACACCATTGCCCAGAGTAGTAAAGGACGTGATCACCAGATTGTTCAGCTTGACGGCTGCAGAATAGCCGGCCAGTACTCCGGTGCCAAATCCGTTGATGATGCCCTGGATGATGATGTTGCCTACGGAAATGAAGCTCTGCTGCAGGACGCTGGGAATGGCCACCCTGGCAAAGGACTTGAAGATTCTGCGGGAGAACAGAACCGGCTTTTCTGTCGTTTCAATTTTCTTCAGTCTGCAGTAGACCACCACAACTGCCAGGATGCAGCTGATTCCCTGGCAAAGGAAGGTGGCCCAGGCCACACCGTCTACTCCCATGCCCAATGTGGTGACAAAGAGAATGTCTGCTCCAATGTTGGCTGTGGAAGAGCAGGCCAGAAACAGAAACGGTGTTCTGGAATCTCCCAGAGCGGAGAAGATGCCAGTGGCAATGTTATAGAAGAAGACAAAGGGCAGACCGTAGATATAGATGTCCAGATACAACATGGAATCTGCGAACACTTCCTGTGGTGTGCGGATCAGTTCCAGCAGAAAGCTGCCGGCCAGAACGCCGCCGATCACCAGAATGACACAGAGAACGGCACTGGCAATGCAGGAGGTGGAAACAGCGGTTTTCATCTTTCCGTACTCTTTGGCGCCGAAATACTGGGAGGTAATGACGGAACAGCCGATGTTGCATCCAAAGGCAAAGGCGATGAAGATCAGAGTGATTTCATAACTGTTGCCTACAGCTGCCAGGGCGTTTTCTCCCAGAAATTTACCGGCCACCAGACTGTCCGCAATGTTGTACAGCTGCTGGAAAATGATGCTTCCAAACAGGGGCAGGCAGAATTTCCAGAGCACGCTCTGAGGATTGCCGACGGTCAGATCCTTATTCATGCCATCCGCCTCCTTTCCTCCAGGTCCACCCGATTTCTTCCGGCTGGACCTTTTTTCTGCCGGCTTTTCCGGCAGATGAAGGCCCGGAAATCCCGTTTTGATCCCAGGACTTTCTGTTGAAATGACAGATCCATTGATACATGTGTTTTCCAATCCTTCCTTTTTTCTCAATTTGAACCTGCAGAGTTTTGCAGTCTCTGCAGGTTTGAAGTATAGGTTGAGAGTGGAAATTCGTAAAATGTATAATTCACATAAGTTCAATACAGATTTGATATGGAGGCGCCATGAACATTTCCTATGAGTACTACCGGGTGTTTTATTACGCGGCCCGCTGCGGCAGCATCACCCGGGCGGCCAGTATGCTGGAATCCAATCAGCCCAATGTCACCCGGATCATCAAAACTCTGGAACAGAACCTGGGCTGCGCCCTGTTTGTCCGCTCCCATAACGGAGTGGTGCTGACTCCGGAAGGAGAAAAGCTCTACGATCACGTCAAAATTGCGGTGGAAAACATACAGGCTGCTGAAGAAGAACTGGAGCAGCAGAAAAGCCTGCAGAAAGGAACCATTTCCATTGCCGCCAGCGAAGTGGCTCTGCACTGCAGCCTGCTGCCGGTGCTCAAACAATACCGGGCTGCCTGGCCGGGCATCCGGATCAGGGTGTTCAACAGTTCCAGTCCCCAGGCAGTGGAAACCCTCCAAAGCGGTCTGGCCGATCTGGCCATCGTCACGCTGCCCAGAAAGATCCCCGATTCTCTGCATGTGCAGACCATCACCCGGGTGCAGGACATTCCCATTGCGGGTTCCGGGTTTGAAGCGCTGGCCGGAAAGCCTCTGGATCTGAAAGACCTGGTGCAGTATCCCCTGATCGGGCTGGATTCCAAAACTGCTGCCTTTGACTTCTACAGCACCTTCTTTTCCAGCCATGGTCTGGCCTTCGTGCCTGAAATTGAAGCCGCTACGGCGGACCAGATTCTGCCCATGGTCAAAAGCGGGCTGGGCATCGGTTTTGTCCCGGCTGCTTTTGCCAGAGAAGACATCCATCTGCACAATGTCTTTCCTCTCGATCTGCAGACCGAGATTCCAAACCGGACCATCGCCCTGCTCAAGGGCCGCAACCGGATTCTGAGCATTGCCGCCAGAGAACTGGAGCGCATGATTTTGCAGAGTGCTGATTCCGTATCTGATGAAGAAAGTCTCTGAAGAACTGAATAAAATCTTCCCGGCCCTCCTTACAGGAAGGCCCTTTTTCGATACCATTGAAATGACAAATCTTAAAAAAGAAGCTGGCTTTGACAGCCAGTGATGGAGAATAAAAATGAAAGAGTATTCCACAGCCGCTCTGGACAATGCCCTCCAGTGCGGCGGATTTACCATTCTGGAACAGGATGAGCAGGGACTGATGATTCTCTCCCCTCTGGAAAACCTGGTCATGATGAAACAGGACAATCCTGAAACAGCCAGATCCTGGCTGCTCAGACACGAAGAAGAAGCCCATGGCTATCCTCTGGTCTGTATGCAGGGAAAAGAGCTCTGCGATCTTTTTGGAGAGCTGTACCCGGGCAAAGCCAGACAGGATGTCCAGCGATACATCTGGACGAAAAGCACAGCTCCCAAAGGTCCCCGGACTCTGTTTTACCGGGACTGTATCCCGGAAGACTATCAGTGGATCCGGGAGCGGTATGCCCTGAGTTCGGATGAAGAACTGAAAATCGCCATCGAACGAAAAAACATCCTCCTGGCCTTCGAAGATGAAGAGCCTGTCGGATTTGCCGGTCTGCATCTGGAAGGCAGCATGGGGATGCTGGTGGTGTTTGAAGGGTACCAGCGGAAGGGTTATGCCAAAGAAATCGAAGCCAGAATCATCGACAAGGCCCTGAAGCAGGGACTGGTTCCCTATTGCGAAGTGTTCGAAGGCAATGAGATTTCCATGCATCTGCAGGAAGTCATGGGACTTGAGCCCTTTGACGAAACCGTTGCCTGGTTTTTCGAACCGGAAGATGGAACAGAGTAAACTGCTTCATTCAGCCGGAAGGAAGGTCTGTTTCAGACCACCGTTTTCCGGCGGCTATTCGCACCATTCCATGCTTTCTATCCCCAGCTCCATTTTGAGCCGGGGGCAGAAAAAACAAGGAGGACACCATGGAAGCTCTCAAAATTGATCATCTGTGCAAATCCTACGGGAAGAAGCTGGCAGTAGATCATCTTTCTCTGCAGGTGGAAGAAGGGGAATTCTTCGGCTTCATCGGTCCCAACGGAGCCGGCAAGTCCACCACCATCTGGTCCATTCTCGGACTGGTCACTCCCCAGGAAGGAACCATTCATGTTCTGGGAAAGGATGTCCGCAAAGACCGTTCCAGTGCTCTGGAAAACATCGGCTTCATGCCATCGGAAAGCTTCTTCTATCCCCGGAGCCGGGTGCGGGATATTCTGAAACTCTCCGCGGATCTTTATCACAAAGACTGCTCAAAAAGAGCAGATGAACTCTGCCAGAGACTGCAGCTGGATCCGAATGCCAGAGCCGGAACGCTCTCATTGGGAAACCGTAAAAAGCTCTCCATTCTCTGCGCTCTCCAGCATGATCCCCGGCTTCTGATTCTGGATGAACCCAGCAGCGGTCTGGATCCGCTGATTCAGAATGAATTCTTCACCATTCTGCAGGAGCTCAACGAAAAAGGTGTCACCATTTTTCTCTCCAGCCACAACCTCAATGAAGTCAGCCGCTATTGCTCCAGGGCTGCTATCCTCCGGGACGGCAGGCTGGTGGCCTGTGAGAAACTGGAAAATCTGGGCGGCACCAGAACCCGGAAAGTCCAGTTTCAGGGAAATGCCGCACTGGATCAGCTGGAAGGCCTGCGGGATCTCCGGATGCAGGATGGCGTGACTTCCTTTCTCTACGATGGTCCGCTTTCTGCTCTTCTTACAGTCCTCAGCCAGGGCGAGCTTGACGATCTGATCATGGAAGAACCGGATCTGGAGGAAATCTTCCTGCACTACTACCAGTCCGAAGGAGAAGAGCGATGAGCCTGTACCAACACGAACTGCGCCAAAGCCGCAGCATGACCCTGATCTGGGCTCTGTCCATGGCTGCCCTCAACATCATCTGCCTGCTTCTGTTTCCCGAGATGAAAAAGCAGGTTTCCAGCCTCAATGAAGTCTTCTCTTCTCTGGGAGCTTTCTCCACCGCCTTTGGCATGGACCAGCTGAGCATTGCCACCCTCCCCGGTTTCTTTTCCATTGAATGCGGCAATATTCTGGGCATCGGCGGCGGTCTGTTTGCCGCCTGGCTTGGAACCGTCATGATCACCAGAGAAGAAACCTCTCATACCGCTGACTTTCTCTATGGGCACCCCATCAGCCGTACCGCTATTGTGCTGGACAAGCTGGCCGCTCTCATCACCCAGATTCTGCTGCTCAACCTCATTGTCTTTGCGGCGGATCTTTCCGGTATGGCCATCATTGGAGAATCCATTCCCTGGAAAGAAGTCTGTCTCATTCATCTGGCCTATCTGCTGCTGATGCTGGAAATCGGCCTGCTCTGTTTTTCCCTGTCTTCCCTGCGCTGCTCTTCTTCCATGGGACTGTGCCTGGGACTGACCATGATTCTCTATTTCCTGAATCTGGCTGCCAACCTCAACGACGGACTGCAGTGGCTGCGCTGGATCACTCCCTATGCCTGGTGCGAGGGATCCTGGATCATCCGGCACGGTTCTTTGGACTGGTCCTATGTCTGTTCGGGGATAGGCATCAGCCTGCTTGCGGCACTCTGCTGCCTTCAGGTCTTTTCCAGAAGAGATCTGGCTTCCTGAGTTTCACCTTTCGTCTTTCCTGCCGGTTTCTGTTTCATCAGAAGCCGGCTTTTTTCATGGCTGTTGATGAGGCTATTCCTCAGAACAGACTCGCGTCAAAAAAGGACAGCCGTCTCTGGCTGTCCACGGATGGTTCAATATCTGAGTTTCGTTCTGCTGCTTTCTACTGCTTTGGTTCGTCTTCCTTTTTCGGCTGATAGAAATCCATGTTCTGCGCCATTTCATGGCAGATGCTGTAATGGCACTTTTCATAGTTCTGCCAGTCCACATACCCGATCAGAAGCATATTGATGTAGCCTTCCGCAAAGCCCTGCACCGTAATGGATGGTGCGGGATCCTTGAGCAGGAATTCATTGCGGCTGGCAATATCCAGGGCCTGTTTTTCGATGGCTCTGGTATCTGCCGGAACCGGTACGGGAAACATGATGCTGATGCGTCTGGCCGGTTGTCTGGAATAGTTGGTGAGCATATCGGTGACCAGCAGGTTGTTGGGAATCACCACTTCCTTGCCATTGTCCGTGCGCATGGTGGTAAACATCAGTTCGATGGTGGTCACGGTGCCCTTGTGGTTGTTGATCTTGATGTAATCCCCCACCTTGAAGGGCTTGGTGATCAGAATCTGCAGACCGCCGGCTACATTGGCCATGTTGCCTTTCAAAGCCAGGGAAACACCCAGTCCCAGAGCAGAGATCAGGGATACAATGGAATTGAGCTTCATGCCCAGCTGCTCGGCCGCAATGATAAAGGCCGAAGCAATGATCACCACATTGGCACAGGAAGCCAGAAAGGTCATGGCTCCCTTGTCCAGGGACTTCTTCGACATTTTCAGAATCAGCTTTTTGACATAGGGGCCGATGATGATCCCCGCAATCACTTCCACAATGGGAATCCACAGCCGGTCGGCATAAGGGGCCAGTTTGGCAATCCAGTCATTCATCATTCATACTCCCTTTCCTGCTACTTCTGATTGTAGGAATCCGACCGGTGAGTTCATCTGGAATGACTGAAGAGAAATAACTTGCTGCCTGAAACAGAAAAACTGCAGCCACCGGGGCTGCAGAACGCTTCAGGCAAAGGGATTGGGTTCTTCTTCCACATCGATTTCGATGAACATCAACAGCAGGGAGATGGACAGGAACAGACAGCTCATCCAGATGGTCTGCATGCCCAGAAACCGGGAGAGAAAAGCCCCGAGGCCCGCTCCCAGGCAGAAGAAGAACAGCACCAGGCCATAGTTGAAAAACTTTTGGCGGCTGGCCGGATCATGAGACTGTCTGAACAGGGCCAGAGATTCCATGGCTCCTCTGGAATTGGCCACGCACATGGTGGAGTTGAAGGGCTGCCCGCGGAATTTGCGAAAGCTCTGCACCTGCATGGCGCAGCAGAAGGAAATGATGGAGTTGGCAATGATATTTTCTCTGATCCAGGGCACCAGGCAGAGCAGCACAATCTCCATGAGCAGAATCCACTGCCTCCAGTGAATCTTCTGATATCTGGACAGAAAGTACCGGGCTCTGGCGGCAAAATAGACACCGCCCGCAAAGAACAGCACCGGAATCAGGTAATGGATAAAAGTCTGCCAGTCTCCTTCAAACAGGCTGGCTGCCATGAACACCAGGTTGCCGGTCTGGGCATTGGCAAAGACCTTTCCTCTGACAAAGTAGGAATAGGCATCCTGCAGACCGCCGGAAAGAGTCAGAAAGGCAATGGTCCACAAAGATTCGGACATCTGTCTCTGGGACGTTTTCAGCTTCATGACTCCACCTTCTTTCCGGATCAACGGGTTCATCCAGATAGAATGTTGGCAGATTGCAGAAAACCATCAAATCTGCTGACTGTCTTTTCCATCAGTACCTGGAAAAGATGTCCCGGATTTTCTCCTGGCTCATGCCCTCCTGCAGGCACAGCATCAATAACAGTCTGGCCTTGTGGGGATTGAGCTTGTAGGAAGGAATGGCGATTTTGTTCGGGTCAAAGACGGGGGAATCAAAGACCGTGCCTTCCATGAGATGGCTGCTGCGCACAATGGTGCACTGTCCCCGGCTGGATTCCACCACTTCCTGAATGGCTCTGGAATAGTTGCCTGAGCCGGTTCCGGCCAGCACTACGCCATCATAGCGGTCCAGCATCCATTTGAGCAGTTCCGGATCGGATTCCATGTGGACATAAAAGATTTCCACACTGGGCAGATGGTCCAGACTGGTGTTGCGAAACGCAGACAGATGGGTGTGGGGAATAAAGGGCTTGTGAAACAGGAACACGTTAGCATCCTGCATGTAGCCCATGACGCCGAATTCATTGTGGGTAAAGGCGTCGGTCTTGATGGAATTGGTCTTGATCATATCCCGGCCGGAATAGATGGTATTGGAGAATACCGCCAGCACACCCATGTCTCTGGCTCTTGGATCTCCGGCCAGGGCAATGGCCTGGTACAGATTGAGAGGGCCGTCTGCCGAAGTAGCCGTAGCCGGACGCATGGCACCGGTCATGACCACCGGCTTGTGGACATCCAGGATCAGATTCAGGAAAAAGGCGCTTTCCTCCAGGGTGTCCGTTCCATGGGTGATGACGATGCCGTCGATGTTTTCATCCTTTTCCAGATCTCTCACCAGGGCTCTGATCATGCGGTATTCGCCGGTGGTGATGTCATTGGAATCCACGGAAGTGACCGGGATCATCACCAGATCCGCCAGGTCATTGACCTGAGGAATGGAGCGGACAATTTCAGAGACGGAAAGCTTGCCGGCTTCATACACCCCGGCTTCTCCCGGTTTGCCCGATCCGGCAATGGTGCCCCCGGTGGTGATGATGGCAATTCTCTTCTTTCGCTCTTTGTGTTCTGCCTTCTGTTTTTCGTTTGCTTCCATACTCTGTTCCCTTTCCGTCCTGTTTTACGACCTGCGGTGCGCCAGCAGGCCGTTCTTTCGATGCGTACTGTAAAAATCCATGATGGCCCGGTTGCACTTTTCTGCCAGTCGGGCAAAGGGCCGGTTCACATTATAAACATGTTCGGCATGCCGGTCTTCCTCATTGTAGAGCGTATTGTGAAATCCCTTGCTGTCGAGAAACCGTTTGAGCTTGAAGGCCTGATAGGAGAACACATCATCTCCCGAAGAGGTGACAATCATCACCGGCGGCAGTTTGGTCTTTTCGGTGATATAGCGTTCCGGATTGACGGATGCCCGGGCAATGGGATCGTTTTTGTAGTTCTTGCCATACATCATCCGCATCAGGCCGGGTTTGGCAATGGTGTCAGAGAGCCAGTTCTGGTTGGGCAGAGTGGCTGCCTGATCAATCCAGCATACCGGATGGGTCAGAGCCAGAGCGCTGACGTGAATATTCACCGGTTCCACTTCAAAGAGCTTCTGCAGCTGGGGATCCTGGTTGATGGCCATGAACAGCAGAGAAAGCTGGGCGCCGGCGGAATCGCCTGTCAACATGACGTCATCCATCTGAATGCCCAGATCCTCCTTGCGGTTTTCCAGAAAGTGAAGATAGGCAAAGATATCCTGAATCATTTCCTTTATATGCACCTGATCAATGAGCCGGTAGGTCAGCGAGCTGACGGAATGACCCTTTCTGGCCAGATCGTAATTGAAGTTGTCGTAGCTGTCCTTGTCTCCGTGGATCCAGCAGCCGCCGTGAATGTCGATGATCAGCGGCAGATCCTGGGATCTGCGGTCAGTGGGCAGATACAGATTGCACGCGCGCAGATCATCTTCCTCGCTCCAGTACCGGTAGGAATGCTTGACGACACCTTCCGGAAAAACCTGCATCTTTCGATACTTCTTTTCCTGACGCTCCATGGTCCTGCGGATCTGATAGAACACGGATTTGAATACAAAATAGAAGAAATCCACTCTCACCATCCCCCTAACTGATTCATCGTTATCATAGTCCGATTTGATGGTCAGCCACGAAAAAAGCCCCGGGAAAACCGGAGCTGATGAGCACTACACTCTGGGGACGGATTCTTCGTGATCGCTGAGCCTGTGGATCATGCGGTACAGCAGGAAGAAGCCGATGGCTGCTGTGAGAACTTCCGCAAACACCTGAGACCAGCCGATGGAAAGAGTCAGGCCGCCCAGTTTGTTGAACAGAAGCATGGAGGGGATTTCAAAGGCCACTTTACGCAGCAGGGCCAGAATCAGGGAATAGCCGCCTTTGCCGGTGGCCTGGAAAACACCGACAGTCAGAAAGTCGATGGCCAGAAACGGCATAGCCAGAGCCATTCCGCGAAGCAGAGCAGAACCGATCTGAATAACACCTTCGGTGCCGATAAAGGCTCTCATAATGGCTTGCGGGAACAGTTCATAGAGAACGGTCATGGTCAGCAGGATGGTCAGAGACAGCTTCAGGGTGAAGAAAATGGTTTCCTTCATCCGCTTGATCATACCGGCAGCATAGGTGTAGCCCACCAGAGGCATAACACCCTGGCCGATACCCTGAGAGACGTACATCATAACCATGCTGGCGCGGTAGGCAATACCGGTAGCCGCAACGGCTTCGGTGCCGTAGAAGGCAGCGATGTTGTTCATGATCATCTGAGAGAACACATTGAGCAGGTTCTGGATCATGGCAGGAACGCCAACGGTGAATACGCCCATGGAAACGGGACGGCGCATGGTGAAGTTTTTCGGGCTGATGGAAATGGATGTGGTTTTTCTCTTGAGGAAGAGATAGACCAGGAAGTAGCCTACCGCAAAGATATTGGCAATCAGGGTGGCTACGGCAGCCCCTTTGGCCTGCATCTGGAAGACCAGAATGAACAGGGGGTCCAGCACGATGTTAAGCAGGGCGCCGGACATGGTGCCGATAGCGGCCTGCAGGGTGCTGCCCTCCGCTCTGACCAGATAGGAGAGCACAACATTCAGAATGGAGAACGGAGCGTTCAGCACGATAGCATAAAACATGTACTCTGTGGTGGCACTCAGGGTTTCCTGACTGGCTCCAAAGGCCTGGCACAGGGGCACCAGGAAGATGCCGGCCAGAATGGAAAAGACCAGGGAGCAGAACAGAGAGCCATAAAAACTGAAGGAGGACGCCTCCTTGACGGTTTTGATGTCTTTCTGTCCCAGGGCGCGGGACATCATGGAGGAGCCTCCGACGCCGAACAGGTTGTTGATGGCGTTGAACGCCAGCATGACGGGCGCTGCAATTGCTACTGCAGCGGACTGCACAGGAGAGTTGATCAGGCCGACGAAGAACGTGTCAGCCAGGGAATAAAGAACCATGACCAGGTTGGAGCAGACAGTGGGGACAGAAAGCTTGACCACCGCTTTTCCAACGGGTTCCTTTTCGAAGAGCTGCAGCTTGTCAGCACTGATTCCGGCTGCAGATTCTGCCATAGTTATCCTTCCTTTCTATTTGAGCGGCTCCCGGAACGGGGAGCCTTTTTGTTCTATATAGAACAAATCGATAACCCTTGATATTGTACTCTGAACTCGAAATTGTTCAACCACCATTTACATGAATGCACGCTGTCCATACCATGGACGCCTTTTCAGGCGCTGCCAGCCTCATAAACTTTCATTTCATGACACTACACTGTTGGCCATGACCTTCTTCCCGGTTCAGAAGCTTTCTTATTTTAAACCGGTCCAGCCTCCATCTTCTTTCAGAAGACCGCATTCCAGAAAAAAGGACCATTATCCAAAAGGACAATGATCCGGTTCATCAGCCGGCTGAAAGGGGCCTTCGGTAGAGGATGAAGGTGTCTTCTGGCAGGGTGATGGTTTTATTGCAGTAGGGGCATTTCTGCAGCTGGAGATAGCTGGAGAGGGAGATGGAGTGAATCACGCTGGTCTTGTGACAGTGGGGACACATGATGACTCTTGTTCCTTCCAGGATTTCCTTGTGCCGCAGAAACTTCAGCAGTTCTGAGGCGACGGTTAAAGAGACTTTCATCTCTTTTTTCAGAATGCTGGGATAGAGAATGCCGCCTTTGCCGGCATCATCCAGCAGTTCCGCCAGCCGGTCTATCTGGGCGGGGCTGAGAAAATGCAGCTCGCTCCAGCTGTTCAGCTGCTCTTTTAATCTGATCAGATCCATCCTGGACACCTCCTTCCTTTGTAAACGTTTTACCTTTTCCTGATTACAAAGTACCTTATTTGCAGAATTCCGGCAACGAAGAAGAACGCTTTTACTCTCATCATCCCCCTCATCACAATTTGATAAAAAAACCAGCATCCGTTTTTGGAATGCTGGTTTGGGGGTGAACAGTTCAGTTTTACCGGTTATTTCTGACCGTCTACGTCCGGTCTCCAGGCGGCATAGCCTGCCAGGATATCGGGGGTGCTGGTGTAGTAGGGCTTGTTTTTGTTGAGAGCAGCGATCTGCTTCATTTCATCATCGGTGAGTTCGAAATACCAGATGTCGAAGTTATCGGCAATATGGGCGGGGTTCTTGGAACCGGGGATGACGATGATTCCATCCTGAACATGCCAGCGCAGGATAATCTGGACATTGCTCTTGCCGTATTTCTTGCCCAGTTCGGTAAACAGAGGTTCATCGATCAGGCTGCGGTCGCCATGTCCCAGAGGATACCAGGCCTGAGGCGCAATGCCTTTTTCCTTGAGCCAGGCCTTAAATTCAGGACGCTGGTCATAGGGATGCAGTTCCATCTGCAGGACAACTGGTTTGATTTCAGCCATGTCCAGCAGTTCTTCCACAGTTTCTTTGTCAAAGTTGGAAATGCCGATGGATCTGATCTTGCCTTCCTTCACGCCTTTTTCCAGCTGTTTCCAGCCGGCTTTCCAGTTGCCGGCAGGCTGGTGCAGCAGCATCAGATCAATGTAGTCTGTCTGCAGACGCTCCAGGGTTTTGTCGACGGCGTCGTCTTCTTCATAGAAGGCAGGCCACAGTTTGGTTTCCAGGAAGATGTCTTCCCGGCTCACTCCGGAATTTTTGATGCCGCGTCCTACAGCCTTTTCGTTGACGTAGGTATTGGCGGTATCGATCAGGCGGTAGCCGTCCTGAAGAGCGTGTTCCACTGCGTTCTGGGCTTCATCGGGAGTCAGCATAAAGGTGCCAAGGCCTTCCATGGGGATTTCAAATCCGGAACTCAGTTTGAGGGTTTCTACTTTGTTTTCAGACATCATTTACCTCCCGGACAGATTTCTGTCCTGTTTTTGAATTCCATCAGGCTTCAGACCTGATGGAGGAGCCGGCGGGGCTGCTTTTCGAGAACTCAGTTCTGGTTTTCGGGGATCGTTTCTTTCTGTACACCATCATCTTCTTCTGCCTTTTCAGCACAGAGATCCCGGAACAGGGTGAAGGATTCAGGAATGTTGCCCTGCAGCAGGTCTCTGTATTCCTTTTCACACTGCTTCAGGTTTTTCATGGCCTCATTGAGTGCTTCCTGCTGGCGCAGGAGTTCCTCTTCTCTGGCTTCCAGCATCTTCAGTTTTGCGGGAACGGCGGATTCCCCTTGCTGGCACAGTCTGGCGAATTCCCGCATTTCCTCAATGCTCATGTGGAAACTGCGCAGCTGCAGCAGGGCGTGAATCCAGATGACGTTCTCTCTGCTGAACAGACGGTGATTGGCTCCATCCCGGCTGACATCGGGGATCAGTCCCTGATTGCAGTAGTATTTGAGGGTGTGATAGGAAATTCCCGTCAATTCGCAGACTTCTTTTACCGTGTACATAATCCAGACTCCTTATTTCTCAGTGGCTTGCCCACCGGCTTACAACGTGAGTCTACTTTGCGGCACCTGCTCTCGGTCAACACTCAATTTCAGCAGGTTTGTCCATTTTTGCCCATCTGAATCACACGCCAGAGAGCACCGGTGCCGCCATGGACACCATAAATGGATCCTGTTACATAGCCGGCTTCATCAGAAGCCAGGAAATTGATGATGCTGGCCGCTTCTTCCGGGGTGCCAAAGCGGTTCATGGGGATAGAAGCATCCACACTGGCCATGTTATCATCCATCTCCTTTTGAGCAGCGTCCGGAACATTCCAGATGCTGGTGGTGAGGGTTCCAGGGGCTGCGGCACTGACCCGGAGGCCCTGGTCTGCCTTCCTGTTTCACCTTACACCCCGCCACCCGCTGACCTGTGTACACCATGCCCCGTCTAGATGCTTCCAATCTTTCAGCACGTTTTATCGAAGGGTTTAAAACGCACAAAATCCCTGCGGACTTTCCACAGGGATGATAATTCAGAATCCAGAGAGCATGTTCAACGGCACTAACATCATCTGGTAAACCACCATGGCGGTGCAGCCTACACAGGCATAGGAGACCAGCTCCATGGACAGCGCCAGTTTCTTCACCTGCTCTTCCAGCTTCTTCTGCTGGTATTCGGCATAGATCTCCAGCATCCGCGGCAGGCTGGAAGACAACAGACCGCAGCATACGAAACTTTCAAAATCCGGATCCAGAGATGAGGTCGTCTGAATGCACTCTTCCAGCGAACTTCCCTGCTCCATCTTCTTCAGCCAGACTTTTGCCCGGTACGCCGTTTCCTTCTGCGAGTCCATGGCTGCCATGCACTCCAGAGTTTCTCTGGAAGAAAGTCCCGTTTCGCAGAAGGCGTGAAAGATTCTGGCCAGGGTCAGAGTCTGTATTCTGGCAAGAATTGGAATCTTCTCACACAGACTGCAGCTGAAGGATGCACTGGTTTTCTGCAGGCCATAGACGATGACAGTCACCAGCAGGCCTGCCATAAGCAGATGATCCACACTCTTGATCAGATGGATGAGAGAGGAGAGATCTTCGGCACCATAGCTCATCATGGAAGGCAGAATGGACTGTTCAAAAAAGCAGAGCAGTCCATAGGAAAACAGAAAGAGAAAAAGGGGATAGAGGCATTTATTGAACAGCTTCTGTTCCAGCCGGTTTCCGGCCTTCTGCAGTTTTTCATGCACCTCCAGAGCCTGCTCCAGGTCCAGGAACTTGCACAGGCTGCCAATCTGCCGAATCTGGGGACTGCCCTGTTCAAAGAGAACGCTGTGCAGACTTCTTCCCTGCTCCAGCTGATCGAGAATGATCTTTCCATCTTTAAAGCACAGAGGCAGGATGGTCTGCAGCGGCATCCCCGTTTTCTGCAGCAGCACAAACCGGGAAAGTTCAGAGACCTGAATGGATTTTCCAGGCGCTGGAGATCCAGCCTTTTGCGGCTGCCTGTTCCAGAGCTTTTTCCATGCCATCAGATCCTTCAGGGTAATCTCGGTGGTGAAGAAGGTCTTTAAGGCGGGACTGATCTGCCATTTCATAAACGCACTCCTTTCCTTTTCCTGTTTCATGGGGCACCAGACGCTGGGCAAAGACTGCTTTCAGAACCATGGACAGATCCGATTCGGAAACTCCCAGTTCTTCCAGACGGCCGATGACCTGGAGCACGCTGCCCGCGTGCAGGGTGGTAAACACCAGATGCCCCGTGAGAGCTGCCCGGATGCACATTTTCGCCGTATAGGCCGAACGGCATTCGCCAATGAAGATGCAGTCGGGATCATGACGCAGCAGAGAGGCGATGCCGTTTTCATAGCTGAGCCCCTTTTCTTCACTGACTTCCAGCTGCAGCAGATGGTCTTCTTCCATCTCCACCGGATCTTCCAGGGTCACGATCTTTCTGTTCTGCTCTCTGGCCAGATGTCTTAACATGGCATGAATGGTGGTGCTCTTACCGCTGCCTGTAGGTCCGGCGCTGATGATCAGACCGTTGTCCAGCCGGGTGATCTTTTTCAGAAATTCCACCGCGTTGTCATCCTGGGTCAGATCTTCCAGTTCCAGAATGCCGGCCGAGCGCAGAATCCGGATGACCCCGCTGGAGACACCAGGGGAAGAAAGCCAGGAAAACCGGCAGCTGAGCAGACGCTGGCCGTTTTGAAAATCAAACTGTCCGCTCTGGGGCAGCCAGATCCGGGTCAGATCCATCCCAGAGAGATAACGCAGGTATTCCATGAGCCGCTGATCGAAGATGTTCTGCACAACGGGAACATACTCGCTGCCCGCCCGCAGAAAGACCTGCAGACTGTCCTCCTGCAGGGTGAAATGAATATCCGTCGCTCCCTTGGCCAGAGCATGTTCCATGAGTATGTTCAGCTGTTCTTTCATAATCCTGTTTCTGTCCATCAGAACCCCCTTTTTCGGCCAATCGGTCATGCCAGACGAAAAAAACAGATTTTTTCTTCTTTTCCCAGTTCTTTTTTCGTCCGGAAAACGCAAAAAAGCTGCCACCGATAGTCGTCAGCAGCAGACAGACAAAGCTAGAAAAGTGAATACAGCAGATAGGGATTGGTTTTCATTTCCCTTTCCAGCGTGGTCGCAGGACCATGACCGGGATAGACCATCAGGTCTCCGGGCAGTGACTTGATGCGCTCCAGAGATTCCTTCATCTGATCGGCATTGCCTGTGGGCAGATCCGTTCTGCCGATGGATCCCTGAAACAGAACATCTCCGGTAAAGAGATTCTTTCCAATCAGCAGCATGGTGCTGCCAATGGAATGACCAGGGGCATAGTAAGCTTTGACATCAAAGCTGCCAATGGTCTGTTCTCCTTCCTTGAGAACTTCCGGTCTGGTTTTCAGAATCAGACTGGGCAGTCCAAAAAGAGAAGAGGAATTCTTGTTCGGGTTGCTCAGGAATTCAGCTTCTGCCGGATTGACATACACCGGACAGTGCCAGAGCTCTGCCAGGGTGTCTACGGCACCGCAGTGATCAAAGTGGGCATGGGTGAGCACAATGGCTTCCACTTCCACCTGATGGGCTTTGACGATGTTTTCGATGACGCTGGCATCATCGCCCGGATCAATGACCAGGGCCTTTCCCTGATCGGTTACGATATAGCAGTTGGCCTGTACAGGTCCTGTTGGCTGAGTATACACTTCCATATGGGTTCTCCTTTGTCTAAAAGAAAAAAGCCATATTAATATGGCCTTCCTTTAGCGTTTTTCTTTATGTTCCGTCTGTTTATTGCATTTTGGGCAGAATTTTTTAACGGTCATACGTTCCGGATGTTTTTTCTTGTTTCTTGTTCCGATGTAGTTTTCCATACCACATTCAGCACATTTGAAAGTAATGCGATCTCTCATACTCGACCCTCCTCCCATTCCTTTGCGATTGTATCAGAGAAAGGAAGAGACTTCAATACGAAACGAAACTTCAAATTCAGAGTAACCGATCCCGGGCCAGGAAGATATCAGAATGCCTGAAGGTTCCCCGGCTGATGTGGTTCAGGCATCTGAAAAGGTAGATCGATTCGCCCGTCCTATAATGTAGCCAGTAAAAGTGAGGTAAGTTTAAATGTGTACAGCACTCAGTATTACAAATAAAGACCATTATTTTGGCCGAAATCTGGACCTGGAAATTGACTACCCTGTCAGCGTAGTCATCACTCCCCGCCAGCATGGTTTCCCCATGCGCCATGTACCCGATATCAAGAGCAACTATGCCATGATCGGTACAGCCATCATCATGAATGACTATCCTCTGTATTTCGATGCAGTCAACGAAAAGGGTCTGGCCATGGCCAACCTGGCATTCTTCGGCTATGCTTCCTACTTCCCACCCAAACAAGGCAAGCTGAACCTGGCTTCCTTCGAACTGATGCAGTATGTTCTGGCTCAGTTCTCCACCGTCGCCGAAGTCAAGGTCGCTCTGAAGGATCTGAACATCACCGATGACAACTACGCACCTTCCATGCCTTCTCAGGGTCTGCACTGGATCGTATCCGATCCCACCACATCCATCGTCATTGAACAGACAGCCGAGCGCGGCATGGTCATCTACGACAACCCTTGGGGTGTTATGACCAACGCACCGGAATTCGATTACCAGAGAGCCAACGTAGGCTACTATGCCAACGTCACCGGCGATTTGGCCACCAACCGTTTTGCCCCCAAGGCACCGGATATCCGTCTGTTCTCCAGAGGCATGGGCAGCATCGGCCTGCCTGGCGGCACCGACTCCGTTTCCCGTTTCATCCGTGTTCTGTTCACCAAGCTGAACTCCAGATGCCCGCAGGATGAAGCCAGCAACGTTTCCGAGTTCTTCCATATCCTCTCCAACGTACAGCAGGTCAGCGGTGAAACCGAACTGAAGAAGGATGTTTACGAAATCACTCAGTACACTTCCTGCTTCAATACCACCACAGGCACCATGTACTACAACACCTATTACAACCCAAGTCTGACTTCCGTTTCCATGTACAAGGAAAACCTGGATTCCAAGGATCTGATCGAGTATCCCTTCCGCAGAGAATTCACCGTTACTTCCCAGAACTAGCGGATTGCACCAGACAAAGCTTTCCAATGATCTAAAAAAAACTCCGGTTCATCGCCGGAGTTTTTTCGTGTGATCTTAAGTTATGAATGGTGCTTTCCAGATCCGGGCAGCAGATGGGCTGCTGAGGATCTGCACCGTTTTTGAGAAAGCAGCTATTCTTCGCTGTGGCTGGAATCCGGACTGTTGGGCGGGACATAGGGGTACAGTTCAAAGAATCTGGCCAGAACGGGTTCCACCACTTCGTTGGCACAGATATTGGCCGATACGGATTCGTTGTTGACTGAAGATGTCGGAGCCACACAGGCAAAGCTGACGGTGGGCTTTTCATAGTCATAGGGTGCATAACCCACCAGGTTGGCCGTGGTCCAGACTTCCTGTACTTCCGCTGTACCGGTCTTGGCCGCTACAGGCACGTCGAAGTTTTCCAGAGGCGGGAAGCAGTTGCCATCGGCAACACAGGCTCTGAAGCCTTCCTGCACCCGTTTGAGGTGGGAAGAATTTTCTTCCGGCAGAATGCTGCGGATTTCAGGTTCCTTGAGATCCAGAATCTGGTCCCCGTTGACTTCCTTGGCATAGTCAAACAGTGTCGGACGGTACATGGTGCCATCCGCTGCCACCACAGAAACATACTGGAGCAGCTGCAGCGGGGTGTACATGTCAAACTGACCGATGGAATAGTTCAGCACCATGCCCGGGTTGTGGTTGACGCCCATGTAGGAGGTGATTTCTCCGGGTACGTCAATGCCGGTGGGATTGCCCAGACCAAACATGGAATAGTAATTGCGCATGGTATTCAGAGTGCCTTCCACATCGTCGATCTGCAGCGCCTGGCCTTCTTCATAGCTGTCGCCGCCCAGACGCATGGCAATGTTGAACATGTAGACGTTGGAGGAGACGGACAGAGCCTGCACGTCATCCACCAGACCATGGTTTTCGAAGGAGCCAAACTGTTCACCGCCCAGATTCATGACGGTATCGTTGATGACTTCTCCTTCCCTGACCACGCCCTCAGACTGGCCCATGTAGACGGTAACGCCCTTGATGCAGCTTCCGGGGTTGACCAGTGTGGTGTAGTTGCCGGAAGCATAATAGGTCATGGCACCGGTTTTCAGATCCTTCTGATAGCCGGAGAGGGCATAGAGATCTCCGCTTTCCGGATTCATCATGCACATGAACAGGGACTGGAAGTTTTCCCGGTTCTTGGTGCCGCCGGATTCCTGCAGCGTTTTCTTGAGCACTTCATCCAGCTTGACCTGCACATCGATGTCGATGGACAGATAGATGTCATTGCCCTTGCGGGCTGTCTGAATGACTTCCTTGCGGGCCAGGCCGTTGGAATCGTAGGTGATCTTGGCGATTTCCTCGGTGCCGGTGAGAATGTCGTTGTACTGGTATTCCAGGCCGCTCTTGCCCACCTGGGCATTGAGCTGATAGCCCTGGGCCAGGTAGTGGTCCTTGCTGGAGGCGGGCAGACCTTCTGTGGAGGTGGAGACGGTGCCCAGAATATCGGAGAGGCTTTCTCCATAGGGGTATTCCCTTTTCCAGCCGCCGAAATCGACGTCAAAGCCGGGGAATTCCGTTTTGTGTTCCACCAGATAGGCCACTTCCGAATCGTCGGCATCGGGCAGAATGACAGATTCCTGACCGGTGCTGGCATTGGCCATCATGCGGTTGTATATGGCGTAGATGATGAGATCCTTGTCTCCCACTTCATCCAGATCGTCCTGGGTAATGGCCTTCATCTGCAGGCTGTACAGTCTGGAAGCCGCCTGCTGTCCCCAGCTGCCGGCCTGATAGGCTTCCCGTTCCGCATCGCTGAGCAGATCCAGTCCCAGATAACGGGGATCATCCCGTTCCAGAAGTGAAGTCCAGGTCAGATAGGCTTCTTTCAGTTCCGTTTCGCTGAACGCATCCAGGGGAACTTCAAAGACAGTGGCCACACGGTCTGCATAGAGCAGGTCATCCTCCGTGGTGGTGTTGTTGGGGGCAGTATAGACAATGTTGCGGGCCGGCACCGTTTTGGCCAGCACCCTTCCCTTGACATCGTAGATCTGCCCGCGGGGCGCCTGGGTGTACTGACGAATAGAGACATAATCGTCCTGCTTCACCACATATTCATCGTGCTGCACGGACTGCAGATAGATCAGTCTGGCTGTCAGCACGCCAAAGGCGCCGAAGATAAGCAGGGCCAGAAGGAGAATCCGGTTGCGGACCACACGGTCCAGGGCCTTCATCTGTTTTTTCTTTCTGGCTGAGCTGACTTTTTTCATGGGTTTCCCCCTTTCTGCAACAGTATAGCAGATGGATTATGTGAATTTTATTAAAATGTTCACAATGTGAAGTCCGCCTTTTTTCCTGCCTTTTCCAGCGGATCAGGACGGACTTTCCATGGATCTGCTGCCAGAGTTCCGGCAGAGGGAAAAGCAGACAGTTCCCTTCTGTTTTCACAAAACAAAAAAGTGCGCAGATTCGACATCATCTGCACACCTTCGCCATAAAGTCCGGACACTTAAGAACTCGCAACAGTTAAAGAGCGTTCCGGAACTTAAAGATTTGTTTGATACCTATCATACCAGAACCAGTTTTCTTTTTCAAGCAAAAAAACAGGAACGAAATCTTCCCGGTCTCTGCCTGTTCCTGCTTCTGTCAGATGAAACAGGCTGGAAGAAAGCCGCCTGAACGCATAAAAGGATCTGTT
>Cam_p2__coassemble_1170_pt1 | contig 26213 bp, 23 predicted proteins | sample Cam_p2__metabat2_low_PE_020 | metagenome-assembled genome bin Cam_p2 | reverse complement strand
TCGGAGAAACATATTAGATTAACCACCCCCGCGAAGCGGGTTGGTACAAAAAGGAGACACCCTGTGCCTCCGATTGTGATTCATTTCAGTTTCAGTCTGCCCTGCGGTTTTTTCTGTTTTTGAGAGCTTCCCGCTTTTCCTTCGTGCTCAGCGTTCTGGCTCTGGTGATGTCTTTCAGAGAACCCAGCATGCTCCATCTGGCATAGATCTGCCACATCCAGGTTTCCAGAATGCCCAGCAGCAGCGCCAGCATCATCAGATCAAACGCTGCACCGCCCGCCTGAGCATAAACCATGAGCAGAGTGGAAAGATACCCCAGCGGGTTGCCCAGACTCAGTAAAGAACCCATCAGCTCCACGGGGGTGGCCGAAATCTGCAGAGCCATGGGGCCCAGCAGCAGAGAATCCACTCCCACCAGAAAAAGCAGAATAATCAGCCAGCCATAGAGGGTTTTCTTCAGCTTCTGCCCCATTAGCGTCTGAAAAGCCGGCCAGATTTCAGCAGGCGCATCACATTCATAGACCGCCCGGATGAGCATCAGGCTCATGGGGACTCCAAGAATCAGAACCACCGCACCTAAGAGCTGGACAATCATGACCATGACACCATTGGCATCCAGATAAAACAGCCGGTACAGCTCCATGAGGCAGCCTTCTGCCACCAGAAAAAGCAGCGTCCCCCAGCCAAAGAGAATCAGGGATTTGACACCGTGCAGGCTGCCGGCTCTGGTTCCCCACAGTTCCATGGCACAGAAGGACAGACCGATGAAATACACCCCAAACAGCACCGCCTGCAGCAGCAGAGCTCCCGGCAGGCTGGCACAGGCCAGACAGGCTGCATCATAGATGCCGCTGAATAACAGGGCATACAGCACCACCCGCACCATGGGCTTGCCGGCAATCAGCATCCACAGCGGTTTTTCTTTCCAGGACAGGGCTTTGTCCGGGGAAGCCTTCTTCCCATTATCTTCATTCTTCCTGCTCATAATCAGTTCCTTTCTTCAGATCCGGCCTGGCCAAAACAGGCCGGCCTTTTGCCGATCCACAACGCCCTGGCACTGCGGGAATGGCCCACTTCCAGTGTCCGAACGGTCTGTTCCGGAAGGGCAATTCCCTCTTTTCTTAATCTGTCCACCAGAGAAAGATTTTCCTTTCCAAAAGCGGCAGCCGGCAGAGAATCAATGGCCGTCAGCTGACCGATGATCAGTCTGCTGCAGGCGGCAAGAACCCCCATCTGCTCCAGCTGCACCAGATAGGAGACAAACAGAATCCAGCTGGTGGAACAGGCCTCCAGAAACAGCGATTTTCCCTGCACCGGCGGCAGGTATTCTGTTCCGGCCAGCTTCAGAAAGCTGCGCACATTGCCTCCAAACAGGATGGGATCTTTTCCATAGACGGACTGTCCATTTTCATCGACAGGAGAAGCCAGAACATCCGATTCCTTTTTCAGCAGCTGCAGCAGGTCTTTTTCATTTTCATTGCCTGAAGCCTGAAAGAGCAGAGCCGGCCTGTCCGTTTTCATGGCCAGGGCGTTGAGCACACAGGAAACATCTGAATAACCTGCCAGAATGGCAGATGAGTTCTTATAGCCTTCATAGTCCAGGTGATCCAGTACTCCGTTGGCGCCATCTCCGCCGGTCACATCCAGAATCCAGTCTGCTCCTTCTGTCAGAGCTCTGGAAAATTCTTCTGCCCGCTGGACAAAAGAAAGAGGATTGGCGGCAATTCCCTGCTCAATCCAGGCTGAAGCATTCACTTCCAGGCCGGCAGATTCCAGCAGATCCATCAGCCGGTACGTACTGGCCGGATTCTGTGCCTGGGAAAATCCCAGAAGAAAGATTCGAACGGGTTTGGTTTGGCTTGTCATAGATATGCAGGCTCCTTTCCGGATTGGGTTTTGTTCTGCATTTATTGTACCCTGACCGGCTTTTTTCACCGGAAAAGAATGCCGGGGAGTTCTTCTGCCGGCGTACCCAGATGAAGTTTTCCTTTTCCCCGTCTGCCGGTTGTGCTATACCTGAATCAGTCAGGCTCCTTTTCAGGCAGCCTGCACAAGACAGTACAGAAAGGGAATTTCAACACTATGACACACCCTCATCAGACCACCCGTTCCCTGTCCGAGCGGATCGTGGCTTTAGCCAGTGCCTTTGGTCCTTCCGGACTGGAAAATGAAGTCAGCGCTCAGCTGGTTCAGGAAGCCAGAGATGCACAGAACAACATCATCATGCAGGATACCCTGCAGTCCGTCTACCTCCGGGAAAAAGGAAGCCATCCTTCCATCCTGCTGGATGCCCATATCGATGAAGTGGGCTTCATGGTTCATGCCATCCACGACAACGGCACCTTCTCCATGCTGCCGCTGGGCGGCTGGACAGCCCAGTATCTGCCAGGCACAGTGCTGAAGGTCAAAACAACAGACGGTACCTTTGTTCCTGCCATCATCGCCTCCAGGCCGCCTCACTACACCAGAGATCTGCCCTCCGTTCCCGCTGCCGATTTTTTCACCCTGGCAGCAGACTGCGGCACCTCTTCCAGAGCCGAAACAGAAGCCCTTGGCATCGTACCGGGCTGTTTTATTGTCCCGGACACCCCTGCCAGACTGGATGAAGAGCGCAATCTGGTGCTGGGCAAAGCTTTTGATGACCGCCTGGGCGCAGCTGTGTGCCTGGAAACCTTCCTGCAGGCGGAAAAAGAAGGCCTGGGAGAGGACATCATGGCTTTATTCAGCGCTCAGGAAGAAGTGGGCGAACGCGGCGCTGCTGCAGCAGCCGCTCATCTGAACAATATCCGCCTGTGCATTGCCTTTGAAGGCTGCCCGGCTGATGACACCTTCAGCTCTCCGGATGAAATTCAGAGTGCCCTCAACAAAGGGCCCATGATCCGGGCCTTTGACAAGTCCATGATCACCCACCCGGCTTTCCTGGAGCTGGCCCGAAATGTCGCCCGGGAAAATGGTCTGCCCCTGCAGATTGCGGTGCGCAAGGGCGGCGGCACCAATGGCGGGATCTATCACCAGCACAACATTCCCACCATTGTCATCGGCATTCCCGTGCGCTACGCTCATTCTCCTGCAGGCTGGTGTTCTCTGCAGGATGCCCGAAACGGTGTGAAGCTGACCCTGGCCATTCTTCGAAAGCTTTCCTCTCTCAGAAAACAGAGGGAAGAAAACGGAAAAGAAACCCTCAATCCTGCAGAGCGGGAAGTTCTGGACATTCTGGAAGGAATGCACAGTCTGGAATCCTTCTTTGAGGAGCAATAAAGGAGTGCGAATTCCGTTTTTCAGCTTACAATGAAAGGAGCAGGAATCTGTCCTTTCGGACACATCCTGCTGCATTAAGCAGGAGGTTAAGACTTATGACCAAAAAATTCGTGATCACCATGGAGAACGGTGATGTAATTCAGGGTGAACTCTATCCTGAAAAAGCCCCCGAAACTGTAGCCAACTTCGAAAAGCTGGCCAATGATGGCTTCTATGACGGCCTGATTTTCCACAGAGTCATCCCCGGATTCATGCTGCAGGGCGGAGATCCCACCGGCACCGGCATGGGCGGTCCTGGCTATACCATTCATGGTGAATTCGCCAGCAACGGCTTCAAGCAGAACGATCTGAAGCACGAAAGAGGCGTTCTCTCCATGGCCAGAACCAACGAACCCAACTCCGCTGGCAGCCAGTTCTTCATCATGCACAAGAATGCACCCCATCTGGATGGTTCTTATGCCGCATTTGGCAGAGTCACAGACGGTATGAGCGGTGTAGACCGTATCGCGGAAACCAGAACCAACTATGCAGACAAGCCTCTGCAGGATCAGGTCATCATGTCTATCCGCGTAACCGACGAAGACTAGATCTCCACAAAACCCAAAATACAAAAACGGCTCTCGGGCCGTTTTTCTTTGTTTTATGCGTGTCTAGAATCCGGAAAATTCTCCTGTCTGAGGACGGCCGGCAGCGCGCAGGAGCCGCACCTGGTCCATGATGATCGAAGCCGCCTGCTGGGCACAGGGGGTGGCAAAGTAATATTCCTGCCTCATCGTGCGGACCATAAGCATGGATCCATCTATCGTCTGGCCGGCGGACAGAATCTGATGAATGGGGATGCGGACCATCGTGGGATTCACGAAATAATCCAGACCGTTGTTAAAGGCAGTGCTGGCAAACCCTTCCACCAGATCCCGGGACACATCCAGTCTTCCGCTGCGGATCCTTTTTGCCATATTGACCCGGATGACTCCCATGATCAGAGCCGGTACATTGGCAAGAAACAGGATAAACGCCAGGACTACAATCAACACGGCCTGCTCACTGGAAGGAATCAGAAGAGCCAGTGAAATCATCAGCAGAACTACGATCACCCCAAAAGCAACGGTAACAAAATAAAAGGCACTCCCGGTCTTTCTGGGTCTGACACCGCCATCGGTATGAAACAGAACCTGACTGCCTCCATATGCGTTTCCTGACGGATTCTGGAAAGAAGCCCCGGAAAAGCCTGCCGCTCCGGCTGCCTGAATGCCCGGATCCGGGGCAGACTGCAGTCTGCTGCCGCAGATGTTGCAGAAAGATGCTGAATCGGGGTTGATACCCCCGCACTGTGGACAGATCATAATCGTTCCTCCCTGTCTGCTTTGCAGGAAAAAGTCCCTCTCTTACGAACTCTTTCTCTTTTGACAAGCATGGCACAGAAGATCTGCCGGCGCATTCAAACCTGGAACAGAGAGCGTGAACAATTCCTGTTCCTTCAGAAATCAACAGAGCAAAAAAGCCCTTCAACAGCCGTGCCGGTTTATGGAAGGGCTTTGTCAATTTTCAGTTTTGTGAAACCGGATCAGGTCTGCAGGAATTTCCACTTCATCAGCATCTTCTGCCAGCCAAAGGACTTCAGATACCGCTGGACAAAGGGAATGCAGAGGGTAGCCAGAACGATGAAAATCCACTGTCCCAGATTGGGCATGATCATGCCAAAGATGCCGGGAAACAGCACCAGTGCTCCTGCAAAGAAAACACACATGGATCCCAGCAGCCAGCAGCGCATGATGGTCAGCGGCTGGCAGACACCATACAGAATCCAGAGGGAGTTAATGCCGGCCAGAATGGTGCACAGGGCGCTGAACGTGTCATGGTCCATGGGAAAGAACAGATTGTAAATGCGCAGCACGATAACAATCAGAATCATGGACAGCGCGCCAGGCAGTGCATTGCCAAGAACGTTGGGCAGGAAATGTCCGGTGATCCGCTCCTGATTGGGTTCCAGAGTCAGAACAAAGGAAGGAATTCCCGTTCCGATGCCAGAAATCAGCGTCAGCTGAATGGGTTCAAAGGGATAAGCTGACAGGAAAAACAGTGTCAAAAGACTCAGCCCCACGGAAAACAGTGTTTTCACCAGAAACAGAGAGGCTGTTCTCTGGATGTTGTTGATGACCTGTCTGCCCTGATTGAGGATGGAAGGCAGAGCGCTGAACTGATCTTCCAGCAGCACCAGAGAAGAAACAGACCGGGCTGCCTGGGTGCCCGTACCCATGGCAATGGAACAGTCCGCTTCCTTGAGAGCCATGACATCGTTGACGCCATCACCGGTCATGGCCACAGTATGCCCCTGCTTTTTCAGAGCCAGAACCATCAGCTTTTTCTGCTCCGGGGTCACCCGGCCAAAAATAGTACCCTGGGCTACCGCCTCCGGAATCTGGTCATCGCTTACACTGGCCATGTCAATCCACTTGCCGTCAACGCCAACCCGCTTTGCGATGGCAGCCACCGTCTGGGGGTTGTCTCCGGAAATAATCCGGATCTGAACATCCTGCTTTTTGAAATAGGACAGGATTTTCGAAGCGTCCGGGCGGATCACATCCTGAATGACCAGCAGACCCAGCAGCTGATAATCTCCCTTCTGCAGCGTCTCCATGACAGGACCTTTGGCTACACAGAGAACCCGCAGCCCTTTTGAAGCATAGTCAGAAATCACGGAAAGCACCCTGGGATCTTCTTTTTCAAAGACAAAGGAATAAGCGCCGATGAGAATGGTTTCCTGAGAAAAGACCGCTCCCGCACATTTGTTGACAGAGGAAAAGGGGAAAACCTTCACGGCTTTTTCATTGGCCGGAATGGTGCTGACAAATTCCCGCATGGCTTTTGCGGTAGGATTGTCATCTTCCAGAGTGTGGTAGACATTGGCAATGACCTGTTTAAGAGCCATCTCCTGTTCTGCAGAAGGATGAGCTGCCGGGACATCTTCATTACTCCAGACCAGGACGGAATCCACTTTCATGGTTCCTTCAGTGATAGTTCCCGTCTTATCCAGGCAGAGCATATCGACCCGGGCCAGTGTTTCAATGCAGTAGAGTTCCTGCACCAGCACCTTCTGTCTGGCCAGCTTCATGGAAGCCAGAGCCAGAGCTACGGAAGTCAGAATAATGAGTCCCTCAGGAATCATGCCTACCATGGCAGCTACGGCAGAAAGAACAGCTTCCTGCCAGGCAATATGTTTGATAAAAAAGGCCTTGGCAAAGAGCAGAGCCCCCAGGGGAAACAGAATAACGGAAGAAAACTGAATAATCCGGTTCAGAGAATCCCGCAGCTGGCTGGGATACCGTCTGACCCGTCCGGCTTCCTTCATGATTTTCTGGGTATAGGTCTCATCTCCTACCCGTACGACCTGCATACGGCATTTTCCTGCGGTCACATAACAGCCGGAATAGAGAGAATCTCCCTGGTGCTTATCCACTGAATCAGATTCACCTGTCAGAGGAGATTCATTGACCAGAACGCTGCCCTGCACCACAACTCCGTCACAGGGAATCTCGTTGCCGCTTTCCAGAATCAGAATGTCATTGAGAACAATCTGATCCAGGGGAATGGAAAGTGTCTGGCCGCTTCTCACCACCGAGGCATGATCCTGATGCAGAAAAGCCAGCTGATCCAGCACCCGTTTAGAGCGAATCTGCTGGATAATCCCAATCAGAATATTCAGAGTCACCACGCCCATGAACATCATGTTCTTGTAGGAACCGGTGGCGATGACCAGCCCGGCCAGAATCACATTGACCAGGTTGAAAAAGGTAAAGATATTATTTCGAATAATCTGACCCACTGTCTGTCCATGCCGGATGGTGACCACATTTCGCGGTTCCTGCTGAACCTGGGCACTGTCCAGACCAGTCTGCGGATTGACAGGAGTCTGAATTGTCAGTTTTTCCATGGTTTTATCGTACTCGAGAAAGATACAGGACAGGCTAACAAGACATTAAGAATCCGGAAACTTCCATGAAGGAAAAATGAACCCTGTTTTTCAGGTGTCCCCGTTCTCCTATACCCGGTAAAGAAAAAGACCGGCCTCCATCACCATGAAGATCCGGTCGTGTTATAGCCTGATTCAGGTAAAGAGATCATCCATAGGCCTTTCCTGTCACCACCAGGATAATCACCGCAACATCCAGGCCAGTTCCCAGCAGGAATCCAATGAACCCTGCCAGTGCCATGAAAATATCCACCGCAAAAAAATTGGTGATCATGGTCAGAACATTGAATCCGATTCCAACTCCCAGTAGAATCACGGCTACTTTTTCTGACCCCTTCTGCATTCCCAGCATCAGATAACCTGACATTTTAAATCCAACTCCCAGAATACCAATAATAAGGCTCCAGATCTCCAGCCATGAATAAGCCATGCCAAATCCAGGCCAGGCTGCCTGTGCTGCAGAAATGCTGATCAAAAGCATCAGCAGGCCCCCAAGTGAATACAGCAGTCCGATTGTATCCAAACCGAACATGCCCCAGACAAAGGCTTTGAACAGTGTCGTATAGCTGGTCTGATATTCAATTCCTCCCGTTGAGAATCCGTTTCCTGGTTTAGAATATCCTCCATTCTGCGGTATCCACTGGCCGCAGTTCGGGCATTGATTCACTCCTGGTGGAACAGGCATTTTGCAATTCGGACAATTCATAATCTTCCTCCCATCGACCATCTCAACCCGGGATACACAAACCGATTGATACAGGCCGTTTTTCCTGATTGTACCGGTTTAAAAACCTGATCGAATTGCCCTTAAATATCATTTTGTCCTGTTCATCGCGAACAAACGTCAGAACAGCGAATATATCTCTCCACCTCAAACAGTGTCCCTGCCAAAAAGTTCATTCTCTGCCGCGTTCTTTCCCTCAGAACATGAAGCCCTCACTGCCGCATTGTCAAAAAAAGACCAGACCGAAGAATCCGGTTTGGCCTTCCCTTCATGATTCACTTTATTTCAAATCCGAAGGATGAGTGATCTTTTTATTCGAGGCATCACCGATCACGCAGAGCACTGGTGCAGTGCCATACACTTCCATGATCTGTGCATCATCAGTGGCTTCAAAACCGGCCAGAGCAGCTTTTTGATGCGCTTCCCGGATCAGATCTGTCCGGAAGGCCTGAGGGGTCTGTGCCTGAAACAGGCTGCTTCTTGGCAGAGTCTGCTGCACATATCCGTCTTCATCCGCCAGTTTGACCGTATCCACCGCAGGAAGAACCAGCAGAGCTGCCTGCTCTGTTTCCATGGCTTTTTTCAGTTTCTCCAGTTCTTCCTTTCGCAGAAATGGTCTGGCTCCATCATGAATGAGCACCACTTCTTCCTCTGTTTTCTCCAGTCCATGACTGACAGATTCCTGTCTGGTTTTTCCACCCGTGGTGCAGGTGATTTTTTCTGCTCCGGAAAGCTGCGCTGCCCATTCTGTTACTTCTTCCAGTTCAGCCGGTGCACAGACAATCACAATCTGTCTGCATTCGGGATCCTGTTCAAACAGATCCAGGGAATGCTCCAGAACCGTGCGGCCGTCTGGCAGCGGAAAAAACATCTTATTGTAAGTCAGTCCGGTTCGGCTGCCGCTGCCGGCTGCCAGAACGATGGCGGTATAGTTCATGCTTCCATTTCCTTTCCGCAGGAAGACTCCCTGCTGTTTCTGCTCTCCTGCCGGCGCTGAATTCTGGCTCTGTGCCGGCGTCGGTTAAGCAGTTTTTCAAAGCTGCCGCTGCTGATGAATTCTGCCAGAGCCAGCTGTTCCAGCATGGGCACGCTGTTTGGCAGCATCCCTGCCTTTTCTTCAAAAAGAGCCAGAAGAGAAACCGGCAGAATCATGTATCCCATGCGCAGAGAAGGAAACATGGAGCCGGAAAATGTATTCAGATAAATGACCTTCTCCCGGGAATCCATGGAATACAGGCCTGCCAGAGGCTGGCTGCCCTGCATGAATTCCGAATAGATATCATCTTCAATCAGATACCCGTCCCTGAAGGCGATCCAGTCCAGATAGTCCTTTCTTCTCTCCAGCGAAGCGCTGACCTGGGTGGGATAGCTGGAATAGGGAGTGACATGGAGAAACTGCGCCGGGCAGTTCTGCAGAGCCTGCAGATCCAGGCCATCTTCCCGCAAGGGCAGAGGATAGACCGGAATCTGGCTCTCCCGGTAGAGCTTTTCAATGAGATAATACCCCGGTTTTTCCAGAGCCACACTCATGGATCCGGAAAACATACGGATCAGCGTTTCATACAGACTGGTGGTGCCTGATCCAATGATGATCTGTTCCGGCTGCACCTTCATTCCTCTGGTCTGAACCAGAAAGCGGGCGATGGCATTGCGAAGGCGGCTGCTTCCCTTATTGGGAGAACGGATCAGTACAGCCTGGGGATCTTCCGACAGCACCTGCCGGATGGTCTGGGCCCAGAGGCTGGCGGGAAACAGAGCGTCTTTTGGAGGGATCTTTCCTGCACCTGCTTCATCTTCCAGCAGATGGAGGGTGAACTCCGTGCTGCCAGCTGTTTCCGGCAGTGATTCAACAAAAGCACCTCTCCGCTGTTCCATGCGGATATATCCTTCTTCTTCCAGCAGGGACAGGGCGTTTTCGATGGTGTTCAGCGAACAGCTGCACACTTCAGCAAGCACTCTTTTGGAAGGAAGACGCTGTCCTGGCTGATAATCTCCTTCTTCAATCTTCTTTTTCAGCATCTGATACACCTGCACATAACGGGGCGACTTCTGTTTTGGGGCCTGAATCATGAAAGCATTTCCTTTCTGGTCTGATTTTATTCTGGTTTTCTGGTTCTTTTTATCATTCCAGAATGGATTATACTCGTTCTCAGTTCCCCTACGGGAAAGAAAGGAAACAGACTTATGTCTCAAAACTCACTTTCAGCCAGAAAGACCCGGAACACCATTCTGAGAATGACCACCGGCGGTCTGTTCATGGCTCTGATTATTGTTCTTTCCAGTTTTGGCATTACCGTTCCCGGCGGCCATCTGTATCTGGTAGATATTGCGGTAGTGACTGCTTCCCTGCTTCTGGATCCGGTAGACGCTATGATCGTTTCCGGCATCGGCGCCTTTCTGGGTGATGCCATCTTCTATCCAGCTCCCATGTTCGTCTCCCTGGTGGTCCATGGTCTGCAGGCTTTCGTGATCAGTTCTCTTTCCAGAAGGCTGTTCAAAAATAAGCCATTTGTGGGAGCACTGGCTGCCTGCCTTATCGGTGGTGTAATTCTGGTTGCCGGATACACCCTTGGCAAGATCTACGTTTACTCCACCTTCGAATACGCCATGATCAAGCTGCCCTATGAAATTGCCCAGGCGGTCATCGGCATTGTCTGCGGTCTGTTTCTCACCTATGGTCTGGGCCTGAAAAAGCGTTTTGATCAGATGATGCAGTCGGGAAGATAATCCTTCTGATTCCAGTCAATAAACCCATCATGTAAAAATTGCCGCAGGCACCAGGCCTGCGGCAATTGCTTTTGATTTTCGGTTTTCAGCAGAACGGAAGATTACTCTTCAGCTGCTTTTTCAATGTCATTGACAGGTTCCGCGCTGGATTCGTTGAGCAGTCCCAGTTTGGAGAAGATAAAGACCATCAGGGACAGACCCATGCCGACCAGAGCAGCCAGCACCATGCCGGACAGGGTGATGTCACCCAGAGTCAGAGTGATGCCGGACAGACCGGTAACAAAGACAACGGAAGTCAGAATCATGTTCACGGAGTTGCTGTAGTCAACTTTTTCATCGATGAGGATGCGCAGACCGGAAACGCCGATCATTCCATACAGCAGGAAGGAAATACCGCCGATGACGGGTCCTGGAATGGACTGAATCAGAGCGCACAGCGGACCGATGAAAGAGCAGATGACAGACAGAATCGCTGCACCGGCAATAACCTGGACGGAGTACACACCGCTCAGAGCCATGACACCGATGTTTTCACCATAGGTGGTTGTTGGTACGGAACCAACCAGACCGGAGATCATGGTGGAGAAGTTGTCACCAAACAGAGTTCTGTCCAGACCGGGATCCTTGATCAGGTCGCGGCCGACAATCTGAGAAGTAACAATCTGATGTCCGACATGCTCGGAAGTAATAACCAGAATAACCGGAAGCATGGTCATGATGGCACCAAGGCTGAACTTGGGAGCCGTGAACTGAGGCATCTGCAGCAGCGGTGCATTGACAACGCTGGCAAAATCAACCATGCCCATGCAGGCTGCAGTCACATAGCCTGCTACAACCGCAATCAGAATTGGAATGATTGCGAAGAATTTCCTGAAGCAGATGTTGCCGATGATGGCGACACCCAGGGTCACCAGGAAGACGATGACATTGGCCATCTGGATGTTGTCTCCCAGCAGGCCGGCATTGCTTGCAGCAGAACCGGCCAGTTCCAGACCGATCAGAGCCACAACCGGGCCCATGGCAGCTGGCGGCAGCACCACGTTAATCCAGTCGGTGCCGAATTTCTTGACGAGCAGAGCGATGATACAGCCGACAAAGCCGACAGTAACAAAGCCGCCCAGCGCGTACGGAAAGCCCCACTCACGAATGATGATGGTAGCAGGACCGATGAAGGCGAAGGAGCTGCCCAGATAAGCAGGCGCCTTGCCTTTGGTAATAAAGATAAAGAGAAGTGTACCCAGACCGTTCATCAGCAGGACGATTGCCGGATTCATGCCAAGCATGAATGGAACCAGGACCGTCGCACCGAACATGGCAAACAGGTGCTGGATACTCAGAGGAAGAAGCAGACTTGGTTCTACTTTTTCTTCCACCTGGTAAATCCTTTTAGCCATAAGTTTCCCCCATTATTTCTAAAAACGCTTTCGCACTGAAAACCGGACATTCTGCCCGGTAAAGGATCTTCTGCGTTCTGACTAGTTATATCATATTGGCTTTACTCAAGCTATTCTGGTACCGCTTCTCCTTTTGAAAGCCGCGTCTTTTCTGCCCATTTTGCACGTCTGGAAAACGCAAACGTTTTCTTTCCAGTCGGTTTTTTCATCTTTCTCAGCAGGCAGTTTTTCTCAGCGAAGAAGACCTGAACGGTATACTGAAAAAGAACACAGTTCCCTCTCTGTTACCGCAAACAGGCATACAGAAAAGCAGCCAGAAAGGAAGTCTTCATGACCATTCAGCAGATTCAGCGCCTTCTGGACAGCCCTTCTCTTTCCCCTTCCAAGGCTGCCCGAATCTATCTTTTCGCCTGTCTTTCTTCCAGTCATTATTCGGATCTGCCTGTCCTCAGAGCCCGGATCCAGAAACGCTATCACCTGGATGCTCTCCAGCTGAAACAACTCATTGAAGAACAGGAAGCCAAATGGTCGGCCAGACAGGAGAAGGCAGAGGCTCTGATCCGTCAGTCGGCCTGGATGAAGCGTTTTGAACAGCGCTTTGCCAGGGAAGACCAGCGCACTCTGGATCAGGAAAAAGCTGTCTATCTGATGACCAGCCTGCTTTCCCTGGTACTGCAGAACGCCTCTGTTCTTTCCTGTTCCAACAGACTGCACAAGAAGGATGTTCTCTGTCTGCTGGATATGCTGGAAAGCCCGGCTTTTCTCAAGCCGCTGACCAGACAGATCCAGAAACCCGTTCTGGACTGCAGCCGCAACATTTATCCTCCCTTCAGTGAAGAATACGTAATCCGTGTTCTGGCCCTGGTGCAGAACCTGTCCGTTTATTATCTGCAGGCTCTCACCTCCCCGCAGAGCGGCCTGCTGGATGTGATCACCCGCACCATCCGTCTTCTTCCTCACGCAACGCTGGAAGAAACCGCTGAATTTCTCAATCCGCCCCGGACAGAGGCTGAGCGCATGAACGCAGCGGGCATTCACTTTGAAGAACCCCGAAGCCTTCAGAAAAACGAGTCTTCCGAAAACGGCCAGCCCCTGCTGCTGGATGATCAGATTCTCCATTCCTGAAACGGCCAGCGGCCTGACTGCATGGCAGCCAGGCCGTTCACTCTTCTTCTCTTACCGCATCCTCCACAACCGCAGAGGACAGCGCGTCCTGTCTTGCAGTCTGCTGGTTCTGAAGATCTTCCCTTCTCCATGGTGCGTGCCGCTCCAGGCTGGAAGCCAGCAGGAGCATTTTCAGTCTTGCCGCACACTGACTGGCCGAGTCAGCCGATTATTTCCAGGGCATATTCTTGTTCCTTTCCGGCCGGATCAGTCGTTCTGGCCCGGCTCAAAGATTTCCGATTCAATAAACCAGCGGTTTCTTTCCCAGAACAGATTGCGGCTCTGTCCGCGGAATTCGCAGGTGTAGCGGATCCCGCTGCCACCCGCCTTGGAATACGTCTCCCGGATTTCCGTCACCTTTTCGATCGGATACTTCTTTTCCTTCCAGATCATGGTCAGAGGGGTCAGCAGCCCGTCTCTGCTGATCATGGTGATGACATCCACGTAGTATTTGAACAGTTTCAATGCCCACCCTCCTTATCATCGGCGGCCAATGGGACCGTCCAGGAAACCGACGGGATGAACCTGATGGAGCAGCCCGGTAGGATCGAAGTCCACCAGCGCCCGGTCTTCTCTGGCGCTGCACATCCGGACGGCGTCATATCCGTATTTCTCCCGGATGCTGCAGAAAGCCTGTTCCATGTTTCGCTGTCTGGGACGTTCCTGGGGTGTGGAAAACAGATCCAGCTGTTCCGATCCGGTGTAGGGAGTCAGCTGGCTGACATGGATGCCCACGGAGCGGAAATTGATCTCTTCCGGCTGCAGCCGTCTGACCAGATTCATGGCCGCTTCCAGAATTTCTCTGGCCAGATCCGTAGGACGGTTCAGCTTCATCTGCGCCGAGCAGTAGCGCAGTTCCACCGAACGCAGGGAGATGGAAACCACTCTTCCCTGCATGTTCAGCTCCCGCAGGCGATAAGCCACTGATTCGCTGAGCACCCGGAACACTTCCCGCAGCTGAGGAATGGAGCAGATGTCCTTGACACAGGTCTTGGAGTTGCCCACGGATTTCACCGGCCTGACATAGCCTGTGTGATGCACCTGGGAATCATCCAGACCGTTGGCATACCGCCACAGTTCCGGCCCCATAATACCAAAGCGGCGCTGAAGCTGTCTGATGTCATAAGCCGCCAGTTCTCCAATGGTAAAAACTCCCATTTCATTGAGTTTGCGGCAGGTGCGCCGGCCGACCATCAGCAGATCCTCCACCGGCAGATCCCAGAGCATTTCCCGGAAATTTTCCGGTGTCACCACCACAAAGCCCTTGTGCTTGAGCAGATCGGAAGCCAGCTTGGCGAAAATCTTGTTGAAGGACACTCCCATGGAAACTGTCAGCCCGGTTTTCTCGAATACCTCATCCTGAATCTTCTTGGCCAGTTCAATCCCGTCTCCAAAGAGCAGCTGGGAATCACTTAAATCAATCCAGGCTTCATCCAGGCCAAAGGATTCCACCCGGTCTGTGTACTGCCTGTAGACATCCTTCACCTTTTCGGTGTAGTACATATATTCTTCGTAATTGGGATGAATGATAATCAGATCTCTGCATTTGCGTTTGGCCTGCCACAACGCTTCCCCGGTCTTCACGCCGGCAGCCTTGGCCAGATCGTTCTTGGCCAGGATGATGCCGTTTCGCTTTTCTGTGCTTCCCCCTACCGCCATGGGAACATTGCGCAGTTCTGGATTTTTCATCTCTTCCAGCTGGGCATAGCAGTGATTGATATCGCTGTGTACAATGACGCGTTTCATGAGAGAATTATAATCTACGTGCGCATTCGTTTCAATAATGTTGCGTCATTATCGCCCATGAATAAATTTTGACTAAATGAAATGATGCGCATCTGTTTGTAGAAATCAAGCAGGCATGCTATAATTTGAGCATGATTAACCTAGCTGAAGTTCTCAACCAGTACAAGCGTCAGAACCGGATCACCAACGATTACATTGCCGAACAGTGCGGTGTTTCCAAGTCCACTGTTTCCAGATGGTGCAACGGAAAAATCCTCCGTATTGCCCCTCCTACCCTCGAAAAGCTTTCCGAAATGATGGGTCTGAATCTGGAAGATATGACAAAGATCTCTTCCTACGCTCTTGAACGCCCTATCCTTGGCAACGTAAAAGCCGGCTATGGCCTGCTCGCCGAGGAAAACATCGACGGATATGTTGAGGTCTCCCAGAAGGATTATGATCGCGGCGATTTCTTCCTCAGAGTAGAAGGAGATTCCATGGAGGGCGCCAACATTCATAATGGGGACCTGCTGTTCGTCAAAACCTGCACTGACGTGCCTTCCGGATCCATCGCTGTCCTTCTCATTGGTGGTGAAGAAGTAACGGTCAAAAAACTGATTAAGAAGGAAAATTACTGGGTCCTCCAGGCTGCAAACCCCTTTGTAGAACCCCGGGTTTACACACTGGAACAGGTTGCCACAACCCCTGTGCAGATCGTCGGCAAGGCCCTCTATTCCAGAACTGATCTTTAATCACCGGCTGCCCTGGCAGCCTTTTTCTTTTCCAGTTAAAAAGGGATGGCACCATCGCACCATCCCTGCATTCCAATTCTCAGGCAGCTATCACTGGCTGCTCTTCTGTGACACAGTTCTTTCCTGCATCCGTTCTTTACTTTCCTTGCCGGAAAGGGACTGGATGTCCAGCCGCAGCACCATGGTTCTGTTGATGCTGCCTTCCACTTCAGCTTCATGCCGGGCAAAAGGAACTGTCTTGCTGTATCTGTCTGTCAGCAGATACAGCGCCTTTCTCTTTTCAACCTCTTCTTCAACCAGATACAGAGGTCCGGAAGCCATAACACTGATGAAGGAAGTGGTGAATTTTTCCGGAATGATCTCATCGGCGCTGATGACACAGAATGAGCCATAAGGATGAGACTGGATACACTGCAGTTTCCGCCCCTCTCTGGCGCAGTGAAAATACAGATGATTTCCATCTCTGGCAAAACTGAGGGGAACTCCATAGGGCATTCCTTCAGGATCCACCAGTGAAAGCACACCTGAGGTCGTCTCGTCCAGCAGATTCAGCGCTTCCTGTTCGCTCAGCCGCTGTCTGCTGCGTCTCATTTTCCATTCCATATTTATCCAATCCTTTCCAAGTAAAGACCAAATCTGCAGTTCTTTAAGTTTGTTGTTCGATCTTTGGATCCGGAGAACAATCACATTCTCAAGTATATAGATACCTCCATATTTGCTCGAAAATCAAAGCTCTGAACGGTACCATTTCTCATATCTGATATGTTTTTTTAAAATCTATCCGTGCGAAGGAAAAAGCAGATTATGCCGGTTTAATTACCTGTTTTGCTTCTTGTTTACAGTAACTAGTCTTCTTGTTTTAAATGGATAATATCTAATCTGCATAAGTTTATTTTCAAAAAAGTCAGATTGTGTGATTTATACGGTTAAGCGGTGTGAAACCGGCGTAAAACCTTCTATCATTCGTTTTATCCCCATTGAAAGCAGAAGTCTTGAAGATTTGGGAGATAATAATTTTTAAATCACCATCTACCATTGATCCAGCTAAATGTGAGAGGTGAATTTGTTGTGCTGCATATTACTTTATTCGACGAAGATCCCACTATGCTCTCCGATCTGCGAACAATTCTGAACAAAAAGGGAGAATCTATTCAAGTTACATATCAAACTGATTACGAACATTTTACTCAACAAATTCTGAATGAAAAAATGCGGCCAGATGCAGTTTTCATGGGATTAAAACACGAGAATAAGGCATTGACTATCAACAGAGCTGAAGAACTTTCTAATCTGTTTCGAAACCTTCCTATTCTCTATGTTGCAGAAGACAATTCCATCTGGGATCAGACTATTCTATTTGGCAGCACCAATCTGGCTGGTTTCATGACTCTTCCTACCAACGAAAATGTATTGGACAGGTATTTACAGAAAATCATCAACTTAAAAGAAGGTGACAAACTTCTTACGGTTAAGAGCAATGGAAAGGAAAGCAGTGTTCGGGTTGCTGATATTCTCTATCTGGAAAGCAAAAAGCATCTTGCTTATATTATCGCTGACAGAGGCAAAATCACTACCTATGCCAAGTTATCAGAACTGCTTCCCAAACTCCCCGGCAACTTTATACAGCCACATAAGAGCTATCTGGTGAATGCAGACCGAATCAGTATCGTAGAATTGAACAATCTGATTTTAGATGATGGAACCAGTATTCCCATCAGTCGATCCAGGAAGAGTGAAGTCAAAGAAAAGCTTCTTTATAAAACGGTTGATATAGACAGTCTCAAATAACAAATGCAAAAACGTAGTACCTTTTCACTGGTAATCATTCCTCTTTTACCAGTAAAAGGCATTCTGTTTCTATTCTGTTGATAAAAGTCGCAGGACAGTCAGTGTTTCCGGGTGCCTGAAGAAATACCATCAGAAGAAGAATGCCGTAATGCAACTGAATGTCATAACAAGACTTGCACTACATCAGTATCATCATCCGCTCTGCCCCTGTGAAGCAGTTTCCAATTTGTTAAGATCAATAAGATGAGCTACAAAGTTGCGCAGATTGATAAATACAAATTCAATTTGCTCTTTGATTAGTTCCAAAATAAAACCACATATCTTCATTAGTTCTTCGACCATTCCCATATTGATTCAACAAAAGAGATAGTTCTATTGGCCTTAATCAGCAAACATGGTCAGTAATTCAATATTCTCATAACAAGAATAGCTCCGAAATTCTTTTCATATTTAATATATAGAGTCGTTATTCAAGCCGGTCAAACTGATACAAAGTCGTGTTTATCTCACAATCACGAGATTCCCGATTGAATAAATATTTCTGAAAGCTCTAATCATTCATCCCATTCATGTTTTTATTATCTCGTTCAAGAGATTTTTCCAGGCTCTTCTGGTACACCTCCATCAGTTCCATAGCTTCCTCCATCCTTTTTTCCGCAATCAGCTGTTCTGCAGTCAGAAATACATTGCGGTAGTCATGTCGTATAGCCGACAGATTGAAAGTATGATCCTGAAGCAGACTCATCTGCATTCTCTGAGCGGCTATGGTATTTTCCAGCTCCTGTCTTTCCCGCAGGTCCTTTTTGCGGATCTGAAGTGTCGCTGCTTCACTCACTCCAAGATAAAGAAGAATGAGTGGAAGCATGAGAATCAGCTGTCGCTGAAACAAGGCTTCCCAGGGTTGAGGCAGCAGCATGGCACACAGGCAGAGAAACAGGAGGTAGAAAAAGCTGATAATTCCCAAGGCCCCTGCTCCCATGGCACCCGTCATTCCGCGATCCAGTTTCCTGATCCGAAACCGGGTCATGAACAGGCCAACCAGAAAACACATTCCTGTACAGGTTGCTCTGGCAACAAACCGCAGCCAGAATGGCAGACTCGCTGTTTCCTGTTGAAAGAAGAACAGAGAACAGGATTCCATCAGCAGTGCTCCCAGCTGATAGATCACGCTCAGTGCCAGAATGGAACTGAACACCATAATGCGGGTTTCTTTGTACTGTCCATAAAGAATGACAAATCCAGCTGCACTGACCACAAGCATATACAGCCAGCCATATTCAAAAATCCGCTTACTCAACAGAACAAATCCAATACCGAAAAGAAGAATCAGACTGCCCCACACGGTTCTTCTGATCTTCTTCTGTCTTCTATTCTCTTTGTGACGAAGAATCCGGTTCAAAAGCAACACTTCCAGAAAACCGTTAAGCACAACCCATAAAAAGCCGAGTCCTGTTTCCAGGTTCATAAAGGACCTCCAGCAGGAGAAATCCACTCCCTGCTCTTACGCAGATTATTCTGCAGGCTGCCGCCGGTATTGGAAATCATCAACACTTCACTCTCTCCTTCTTCTCTGACCGCTCAAAAGCTTCTTCATCCCACAGACACCTCGTTGTCTCAGAGGGAAATCCCGCGGTTTAAGCCTTTTTAAGCATCGTTTCTTCTTTTCATTGTATGGAGAACAGAGAATTTCACCTCATTCTTCTGATTTTGCGGACTTAATTTACATTTTCTGCATAGTTTTAAGCATAACTGGTAATCTGACGAAAAATTTTGACTACTTCTGCGCATTCTCTTTGTTTTGCAGCATTTCACCTGCTGGAAAACCTCCGAAATAAAACGGAATGGCGCAGCCTGTTCTTCAAACAGCCTGTACCATTCCGTTCTCTTGCATTTCAATCAACCAGCCTGAATGGGAAGCAGCAAAGAGACCGCATAGTCTCCCTGTTCATCTCCTTCGCTTTCAAAGAATCCATCATACCGGCTGGCTATCCTCTGCAGAATTTTCTGACCGTAACCACTCTTGGCAATCTGGGAAGCCTTGGCAGGATCCCATGGATTAGATGTCTGGATCAGCAGACAGCCCTTGACCAGGCAGATCTTCAGATCGATTCTTCTCTGATCTTCCGGGAGCACCCGGACAGCCCGAATGGCATTATCCAGCAAATTCCCCAATGCGATGCACAGTTCCAGAATCTGGTCATCCTGGACAAATTCGAAACTGTATTCTCCCTGAATGGAGATGCCTTCTCTGGCACAGTCGGCATATTTCTGGGAAAGGATGGCATTCAATGCTGGTACAGGGGTCAGAACCAGGGTCTTCTGTTTTCGAAAATCCTCATCCAGACTGCTCATGAGTTCGACCGCTTTTTGCGATTCGCCCTTTTTCAGGTATTCAGAAGCCTGTCTGGCTGTCTGCAGGCATCTGCGCCGCACTCCATCCAGTTCCTGCTGGTCTTCCAGAATGCCTTTTTCATATTCGTCATGAATCCGTACTTCCTCCTGCAGCCGCATCAGGCTCAGTGCGCCGTCATGTTCCTTTTTCTGCCAGACAAAAAGCATGGATAAAGACAGATTCAGAAAGTAGGTCAGATAACAGAGATAGATCATCATTGCCGGCAGCGGCTGATGGATCCAGGCCTGATACAGATAAACCAGAATCAGGACTGTATCCACGAACTCACTGCCTGCGATGATCATCTGCAGCAGCCAGACCAGGGTGGCTTTCTGCTCTTTTTTCAGCTCGCGAATCACCAGTCCAGCCAGCAGGCCATAATTGGCTGTCTGTCCCAGGGTAAAAAGCACCATCAGCGGCAGGCCATCCTGAAAAGAAGGCTCCAGGGTGCAATATACCCACAGCACCAGGGCACAGAGAATCTCACCGATGATCCTACGCCTGGTAACAGCCCGGTTCAGGTCTGGCTGTTTCGGATTCAGCAGAAACAGAGCCAGGGTCTGAGCGATAAGAAATCCCAGAGAGGGAGCAATCGTCACAGGAATCAGCCAGGACAGAATCCCGGCCAGAATGCAGAATCCACTCCATGCCAGCATCATACGGTTCCTTCGCATCAGTTCCGGACGGCCTTTCCACACCAGAGAAAGAAGAATACCGCAGCAGAACATGGAAAAAGCAGGCAAGATCAGCATCACCCACATGGTCAGCGTCTGTTCCATGATCAACCCCCTCCTCTTTTGTTGCTGCTTTTTCAATCAATTGAAGTTCGAAGTGAAAACAAAATCGCTTCTTTCAGATCGAAATTCATGTCAACGAACTATTATGCTTCTCTATCTATATAGTACGCACTATTCTCTATTCAATGATTTCGGTTTCTAAAATTTTTATCTGGCTGATAAAATTCATCCTCCTGTTTTCATTTTAGGCTCTATAAAAAAGCAGCAGCAAAGTCTCTATAGACAATGCCGCTGTTATAAGCATCATAACTAGTTCATCGAACCTCACGATATTTTAGGTAGAATCTCTTCTGTCCCATCAATAAGGGCTCCTGTGAGATTAATCTATTCGTAATAATCTCCTGTAAATTCAACAAGAACTGCACTTTCTACCCCTTCCAGTTCAGTCAGTTTCTGCATAAACGCCGTATTGTCCGTGTTTATTTTTACTTCCCATGTCAATTCAATCGAATCACGTGTGCTGGTTTTGTTTTTAAGCACCTTATTCAGGCTTTCTGTTGTCTGAAGCACCCTTTCGTTAGCATCTGGACTAAATTTCACAACCAGGAGATACATCCGAGTGCGGTTGCGCACCTGAACAAGAAGGATATAGATCGCTGCAACAAACAAAGTGCCCAGGAGAGAAATAAGGTACAGGCCTGCTCCACTTGTTATACCTACTGCTACTGTCCAGAACAGAAATCCAACATCAAGGGGGTCTTTAATAGCTGTTCGGTATCTGACAATAGATAAAGCTCCGACCATTCCCAGAGAAAGAACAACATTACTGGAGATAACCAGAACTATAAAACTGGTTACCATACTGGTCATGACCAGCAGAATATTGAAGTTATTATTATAGATCACACCTTTGAAAAAACGTCGATAGACAAAGTAAACGATCATCCCACATATAAATGAGGACAGCATAGCCATCAAGAAAACCGGAGTAGTCAGATTTCCAACATTCTCCAAGAATCCATTTTTAAAAATATCACTGAAATTGGTCATCTATAAAGTTTCCCTTTCTTATTTTGACGACATAAAACGTACTTGGAAATTGCACACTTTTCCGTCATCGCCGTCTGAATAATCTGCTGTACAAAAGATGGCAGATAATCATCAAACTTAACTTCCAACACCATTACTCCCGGATCGAGGATTTTCTGTGTTGTATAGCCTGGTGTCAGGGGATCAAGAATACCCCATGAAGCGGATATATCTTTATCAAAAGTAATACGTACATTTCCCTGCTCCAGAACATAGGCTTCTCTTAAATATTCCACGCAGACACATGGTTTTAATAAGGAACGATGATGAAGAGCATACAATTCCCGACAGACTGGTTCCTTTCGCGCTGCCAGGAAGTCATAATCTCCTTTCAAAATCGAATCATATTCATCCCTGGTGAGTCTTGCACTGGTCTTTGCAATAAACTCTCCGTTCTTTCTTTTGCACTCGAGTTTCAATACAGCATCTGATTTCTCGTACATTCTGATCCGATATTTTTTTCGAAATTCGATTCCTGATTCTTTTTCCTGGAGTGCCTGATGTATGAAATCATCAAAATAGACACTACTGATTAAGTAACCATTAGGATCGCTCATATTCGGATCTGGTTTCAGAAAAACCTGCAATCTGGTTCTCAGTTCTTTAAATACCGCCTGATTAATGAAGTATTTGATTTCATGGCGCAGTTTCTGGTTTTGATAAATCATGATGACGCTTCTTCTCCTGGCTCTGATACTGTAAACTGCAGAAGTCCCGGACGATAAATTGTTGATCCTGATGTAGAACGGAATTCATAGTGTTCCATACTAATCTGTTCATGCCCCTCAGAGTCAATAGACTTAACAAGCAAGAAGTATGTTCCAGGATCAAATGTTTTCTCCGTCACATGATAAGTATCAGTTATATCCGTTTTCTTATAAAGCAGATCTTTGCATTCGTAGTCGGAATAAATTTCCACATTATAGTGGATGGGCAACTGCTGATAGGAGTAACTTGGTTCCCAGGCAAGCTCCAGGTAGTAATCTTCATTTAATGTCGGGAAAGAAACAAAGTTTGGTACAGGATAGAGAATTACTTCTTCCAGAATGCTTTTTTGGTTCCTGATATTTGCTGCAAGCTTGTCTACTTCTTCCCAATACTCTTCAGGCTCAAAATACATAAATCCCTGGTCCGGTTCTTTACCTAACGTTTTTTCGAGAACAGGACGATAAGAATCGAGGAGTTCATCTATATTTTTTTCAGATAGAGGACCGTCAAGTAACTCTTCCATCTTTTGCTTTATTTTTTCAACCGTCCCATCCATGCGTAAAAACCGTCGAATTAGGACAGATTGATTCAGCTTTTGAATGCTTCGCTGAGTGCGCCTGCCATCCTTAGTATCGTGGTGATCATCAAATCTCAAGGCTGCATCCATATCCCATGGAATGAAGTAGATCGTATCTGAATATCCATTGTTATAAAGAAGAAAATTATGGTTCAGAATATCTTCATTCTTAACCAATAAACTGAACGCTATCCACGTCAAAAGATTATCTTCACTAAAATATGTATCCAGCACTTCATCAAAAGGAGTAGACCTGTCATTAACAGCATTAACAGCTGCAATAATCGCTGAATGATCCTCTCCGCCTTCGCAAATGGAAAGGCGTGATTCGAACGCTTCCTGATCATAGGCTGGATCATCTGTGTTTTTTATTTCATCGTATTGTAAAAATGCAAAGTCTTCTGCTTTATACAGGCTTCCTCGAGTTGACAATCCTCTTTTTTCCAGATAAGCCTTATTCGGCTGCTCAATTTCGGTAAAAAGTCCCTGATATTCAAACTTCTGCTCATCTGCTGGTTTAGAAGCATCTCGAAGCCAAACACGCATAAAGTAGGTCTGATAGGAACCGAGTCCCATTACTTTAGATAGCAGATCCGTCTGAAATTTTGTTGTAAGTTTCATTTGATCACGAATGTGCTTATTAATATTCAATGTCGTTTGGCCTTTAAATGAACCTGCTTCTTCATCCAGTTTGATTTTATAGTTCTTTATTGCTGCACCACGCGAACTATTTCCTCTCACTCGGATAGTTGCATTTTTCGAATCCAGAGAGGTCAGAGGATCTGGTTGCTGGTCTTCTTCCAAAATCTGGATATTACAGTTCAAGAGAGGATTATATGAGTGATCCAAGGCTTTATGTTTCGAGAACGCCGAATAATCGAGCATTTCCCCATTTTCATTAGGTGTAGGAAACACACTGATATATACATCATATAAAGAAGGGTCGCAGTCATATAGATCCTTGTTTTCTTCAAAAGGCTGACCGTTCAATATAGCCTTTTCCTCCTCAAATGTACTCAAGGTGCTGCTTCCCTGTTTTTCTGCTGACTCTATTGGAATCCGCGTAGAAAAGTACAACAGAAAGAAGATCGCAATCGCTCCCGCTACCAGAAGGAGCAACAGTCGATCTGCTTCTTTTTCAAATCGGTTTTTCATAAATTCCCTTTCCATTAATCCATCATTGGCACATCAGAAATTCATTTAATGTGTTCATTCGCTTTCGCAGCAACAAGAAGGATATTCCCCAGGAGAAGAATCCTCCTATCAGCCAGGGAAGTGAATACCAGTCCTGAATGACAAAAGAACATAACAGGGATCCGATTAATACAGTTCCAAACAGCACTGCTGGACCCACAATTGCCGATCGATAATCCTCGAAATAATAGAAGAGGATTATCGTGAAATACATACATGTTATGCAGTAGTTTCCCAAGGCAAGCATAGAAAACTGATTTAGGACTTCTGTCGTCATTCCAAAATACGGAAAAAACACATTAATCAAGCAAATGATAAATATGCATAAAAGAAGCTGGACTTCATATACTGAAAATAAATCCGCATCCGTTTGTAAAACGAGTCTTTTTCTTTCCTCCTCGATTCGATCATATGAAGCCGAACCAATTGCAGAAAGATATTGGCGGCACTGTTCCGAAAAAGATGTTTCTGTTCGAACTATGAACAAAACGAGAGCCGGCATTCCCGACAGTACTGATAGAAACAAAGCCAGATCATACCCGGGAGTAACACAAAAAATACCAATTTGCATTTTCATTGGCGAGAACAACCAGTAAATAATTGAAGGTAAATAAAAGCCAAGGATATATAGGAGGCTCCCCATCGCCAGAACAGGATATTTTTTATACCAGCGAAGAAAAGCAAAATAATTAGTTGAAGGAGTTCCAAAACTGCGAACAGATAGCGCGATCAAGAGCACATTCATTACCCAGAATCCCAGCATAATTCCACCATATAACCCTGCTATTCCCTTGTACCCTAACAAGTGCATCACTGTTATCAGTGTTAGCGTACAGATACCGGCAACGACGTAACTTCCAGAGACAAGCCGGTACTCCTTTATAGTGGTTATAAATGTCATTATGGTATACGAGACACATACACCGGTTCCGGCAAGGTAACAAAGCAAGCACCAAACGATTGATGCTTGCATTTTCCAATACATCAGAATCGCAATAGCTAGAAATATAACCCCCGACATAGCTCCTGATAACAGTATTGAACCAAAGAGAGCCGCACTGATCTCTGCATTTTCATTTCTAAAAATGCAGTCCGAAATATATCTGGACAGCACAGTCCCAAGGGTACAACTGATTACCACAGAAATTAGGCACAGCCAGGTAAAGGATGCTGTAAAGGTTTGACGAATGGTTAAAGGAGTTCCAAACTTAACCAGCAAAAAATTAAGAATAACCATCAACGCTGAAAACAAAACTGTCGGGCCAATTGAAGACAGCGAAGCATATACAGAGCCCCAAATCACAGCACCTAGAGTGCGTTTGCGGTAAATCTTTCGTAATTCAAATCCAATTCCAGCCATGACCTATGAACCTCCTTTTGCACAGAGTTCCTGATACATCTGATAGTAACGAGCCAGAAAATCTGCCTTCTGATAAAAACGGTTCACCCTCTTACGGCCAGCTTCTCCCATATTTCTCCGGAGGTCCGGGGCTGAAGCCAGCTGGATAATCGCATTCCCCATTGCTTCACTATCCATAACTGGAACGATGATTCCCGCCTGCTCCAGATCATTTTCACCATCTCCACATAACAGGCGACCACAGTCCCCGACGTTTGTAGAAATGTATGGAATTCCTGCGGCCAGCCCCTCCAGTATGGAAAGCGGCTGTCCTTCCGATATAGAAGACAAAAGAAGAATATCTATTTCCGGTAAATACTCCTTAATCTGTACCTGGCCTGTAAAGATCACATTTTTCAGATCGAGAGTTTCAACCATCTGTCTGCAATCCTTGAAATAGGATTCGTCTTCATGCTGGTTTCCCATAATGCACAGTCCTAACGAAGGTATCTGTTTTTGAGCCCATGCGAATGCAAGGAGCATGGTTTTGACATCTTTAATTGGAACAACTCTTAATACCGCTCCCAGCATGACTCCTTCATGAGATAACTTATTTTTGCAAGGCAGATTCTCGAAGCTCGCAGTATCTACCCCATTGGGTATGATTTCTATTTT
>Cam_p2__coassemble_1154_pt1 | contig 27128 bp, 20 predicted proteins | sample Cam_p2__metabat2_low_PE_020 | metagenome-assembled genome bin Cam_p2 | reverse complement strand
GATATCTGGCCTTTTTTCTCGTCAATTACACGAAGCAATTCTAGTTATTTGCTTTCTTGAACAGATCAACGATTTTCTGAGCGTTGGCGGCATCCAGATTGCCGGTAGGTTCATCCGCCAGAATCAGGTCCGCATGACAGAGAAGAGCTCTGCCGATGGCTGTCCGCTGCTTCTGACCGCCGGACAGGGAAGAAGGATACACATTGCATTTCTCCTGGAGTTCCAGAGTCTGCAGTGCTCTTTGAAAGAGATCATCCGGGATGGGAATATGTTTCAGATCTGCCTGCAGCCGCAGATTTTCTTCCACAGTCAGGGATTCCATCAGATTGAAATTCTGGAAGATGACGGCCAGATGATCCAGACGGAAGTCACTGCGCTGCTTTTCACTGAGACCGTGGAGCATTTCGCCGCAGACTTCACAATAGCCTTCATAGCTGTCATCCAGTCCGCTGAGAATATTGAAGAGGGTGGTCTTACCGCTGCCGCTCCGGCCCTGAATGGCGACAAATTCTCCGTTTCTGACGGTGAAGGATACATCTTTCAGAGCCTGGCAGGTTTCGCCGCCGCTGTGATAGGTTCTGCTCAGGCCGCTGACTGACAGGACCGCTTTTTTCTTTTCACTGTTCTGATTCATGGGCTGGGACTCCTTTCTTGAACTGTTTTCCATCAGTTTCTCCTTTCATCCATCTGATCAGGCAGAGGGATGGGGACACAGCACAGGGCAATACCGGTTAATACACCGGTCAGCAGGGCTGTGATCAGCCACAGCGGACTTCCTGAAGAAAGCCACTGGATCAGCCCGATGACGACAGAGGGAATCAGGGCCAGAGCAAGCTGCCAGACCTGGGTGATCCGGATTTCCTTTCGAATCCGGCTGCGGCTCAGACCGATTTTCATGGCGCACCGGATCTGTCCCTGCAGACCCGTGATTTTCTGCCTGAACAGCATGATGGTGCAAATCAGCAGAATCAGGCCGATGATGCCCAGGGAAACAATGGTGATCCAGAGGATCTGAGAGCGGTACTGTGCTGCGCTTGCCCGGATGGTCTCCAGAAGATAGGAAGTGGACTGATCCGGCTTCCATCTGGCAATGAGTTCCTGTCCTTTCTGCAGTTCCTGCTCCACGTCTGCTCCCTCTTCGAAATACCAGGAGACGGACAGACGATAGAGACTATAGCTGGAACTGAGTTCTTCCGGATGAAACTGAGCCGGATTCATCAGAACCATGAGATACCGGCTGTCCCGGACCGCCGAAACCTGACTGGCCTCCAGAGTGACCCGGTTCTGCGCTCCATAGTCCTGACTGGAAGCTGTCAGCAGAAGAACATTGAGCGGCTGTTCGTTTTCCGTAACCTGATAAACCATCTGTGTTTCTGCTGGCAGATTCATATCTTTTGTCAGCTCTTCGTACAGGGAAGAAGTCAGCGGAATGGTCAGATCCGCCCAGGCGGTGCTGCTGCCAGAATCAGGATGATCTGAGGCGTCAGCTGTGGTCTGCAAAGGCGCAGCTCCTGTCAGTTCCAGAAGCCCGGTTCGTCCGGGCTCCTGGGCCCAGCGGGATGCCTGCTCGAAAACAGACTGTAATTCCTGAGCACTCTGGTCTTTAAAGTACATATCGACCCGCAGATCCCGGTCCTGGATCTTCAGTAACGGATGTTCATTTTCCTCCAGAATCTGAGAACTCTCTGTAACGACTAACGGGGTGCAAAGAGACAGCAGGCAGAGAAACAGAATCATGGTGCTGTCAAAACTGGTGAGAAACAGCTTTCTGTACCGGAAGGCCGGCGGCTTTCTGGAAGAAGAGCGGGATGCCTTTTTCTGTCTGCTGCGCTGGCGCATCCGGCCAAACCAGGATCCGATCCAGAGAAGAAGGCAGGAGCACAGAAGAGAGACCTCACTGATCCCCCAGATCTTCAGGAAGAAGGAAGAAAGAGAAATGCCGGCTTCCTGCATCCAGTGGTGAATGCCCATGCCATTCCAGATCAGCAGTTCCAGCAGGGTGAACAGGCCTGCACCAAGCAGGCTGACGGCTGAAGGGACTACAAACAGCATCAGAAACAGATCCATCCGGATCGAGGATCTGGACTGCCCGATCCTCAGCAGGACATCCAGTTCCGGCTGAATGATCCGCACAAAGGATCTGGCACAGAGCACCAGAAAGAGCACACTGGCTGCAATACAAAGAACACTGACCAGGTTCAGATACCGGCTGAAGGGACCGGGCAGCTGCCACCGGGTGCTGCCATAGGCGGAAAACTGCACATCATGGTAGAGTTCCGGATGGTTCTGAAGGTCGCTGACCAGACCAGGATCGGTGATCCTTCCATACAGAGTCATGGAGGAATTGTCTTCCCGGATTCCGGCAGGGTTCTTCTGGAAAACCAGCAGATCTCCAAGGCCAGCCGAATCGTTGTGAATTCTCGTGATCAGCAGCTCTTTGCCTGCCGGTGTCTGATCGGCGGAGAGGGTCATGCCCGGCTGCCAGTTACTGGTCAGTGCGGTGTTCAGACCGATACTGACTTCGCCTTCTGCATCAGGCAGTTCTCCCTGCAGCAGCTCGACAGAAAGACAGTCAAAATCACTCCACCAGGACAGACTCAGCTCACCCGGATCGGTAAAGAGACTCCTGGACTGATTGAGAATCTGGACCTGGCCGGCCAGCTTTTCCGGAATGCTGCCGGTGGAGTCGGTAAAGATCGTTACATCATAGGTGCCTGAACGACTGGCCGCATTTTCCAGGCTGGCTGCCGTCTTCAGACTGGACATGGACAGAGAAGCGGAAAGCAGCAGAAGGGTGGACAGGACAGCCGTCAGATAGAGCAGATAGCTTCTCCTGTATTTTCGAATTATTTTGAGGATCATAGGATTGAAGCCAGGGCTGAAATCAGAACGTACTTCAGGATGGATCAGAGCGGGTTGAAAAAAAGCAGGGTATTGCAGGCTCAGAAGAATGACTGGAATGATGAACAGGCAGAGAAAAATATAGAGAATAATGATACGAAATGTCACCAGACAGATCTTTCTTCTGACGGGATCTTCATGGAGATCGAAGTGGATGATGGTGTTTCACGGCTGACGCATGAAGTGACTATGCCGAATCCCATAACAGCCATCAAATAGAACTAACTCAGCCTTTTTTTCCTTTCACACATAATATAACTAATCATGTAAACAGCATCAACAGGATATTTCAATGTTTAGAAAATGATAACTGATTGAGCTGCCGGTGAAAACAGGATGAGGAAGTGCTCTGTCAGAACAGAGATCTTGAAGGGGGATCTTCGAAAAAAGAGTGAATTTCCAGGAAATGGGTCAGAAAGCGATTCTTTGAACAATAATTTTTCAACGGCTCATCTCCGCAAAAATGGCGTTGTATACTGTTTTTAACTAAATGCAAACCTTTTCAATGCTTTGTGTCGCTGTTTCCGGAGAGGGGAACTCCGAAAATCCGGCATCAGGCAGCTGTTCGCCGCAGTAGAAAAGGGGTGCATGCTGCGAAAAGGAAAAAAAACAGGAGAACTATGAAGAAGAAAAGACTGCAGCTTCTAACATCTCTGATTGCCGCCTGCTGCGCAATCACGCCTCTGACCTCCAGCCTCAGCGTTCTGGCTGAAACCAGTGAAACAACCAGCCAGGATCAGGAAAGTCAGGCAGTGAATATTGCCCGGCTGGGAACCGCCTGGGCAGATTCGGAACGGGGTGGTAGCTATGGAGCCTCCAGCATCAATGATGGCAATGAATCCAACCTCTGGATTGCCAATTCGCCGGATGTTCCTGTCAGTCTGGGTATTCACCTGGATAAGATCTATGAGACCGAAAAGGTCCGTGTGGTTTTTGAGCACCGCAACAGCACTGAAGAACACCTTGGGTATGATGCCTATGGCAAAAACCTGGAGACAGGAGAATGGGTCAAACTGGGATCCGGTTCCAACTACTCCCCCGAACTGGACAAATTCGAATCGTCCATCGAACTGGAAACGCCTTTTGCCACTTCTGAAATCAAACTGACCATTACGGAAAGAGCCAATACCCAGGCCTGGCCGGCTCTCTGTGAAGTCCAGGTTTATGCGGATCCTTCCACTGCACAGGAAATTCCGGAAGATCCCACTATCCCCGTCAACCTGGCTCTGAACAAGAGCATTGAAGCTTCCGGAGGCTCCGGCATCAGCACCATTAATGATGGAAACACCAATGGATTCTGGGACGGAGGTGTGGCTCCGGCGGAATTCACCATTGATCTGGGAACCGGCTGCTTCATCCAGTCCTTCCGGGCCATAACCTACTATGGCGACGGCCGTTATTATCATTACGACATCTACACTTCTCTGGATGGTCTGAAGTTTACGAAGGCTGCATCCAAATCGGATAACTCTCAGGCGACCAGCAGTGGTGATGTCTTTGAACTGGAGACGCCGATCAATGCCCGCTATGTCCGTGTGAACATGACTTACAACAGTGCCAACCCGTCGGTTCACATGCGGGAATTTGAAGTCTGGGGAACGGAAGATCCGGATTATACAGAACCGGAAAAACCCGGAACGGATGTGGATGATCCGGACAATATCGCCTTTAACAAGCCGGTTCGATCCAATCTGTCCCATGATACGAAAGATCGCATCAACGACGGATCTCTGGCTACGAAATGGTCAGGAAAATACTATCCGGCTTATGTAGATATTGACCTGCTGCAGCAGTATGACCTGACTGACTGCATTGTCAGCCAGCCTTACTCTGAAGACAGATACTATTACTACACGATTTACGGTTCTAACGACTATCAGACATGGGACCGTCTGTACACCAAGAAAAATGCAGACCCCGTGACGGAAGAAGGGGACACCATTGATCTGTCCGGCCATTCCTACCGGTTTATCCGGTACTATCAGGAATACTGTTCCAGCATGAGTGCTTCCCAGCTCTCTGAACTGCGGATTCATGGAACCCCGACTCAAACCAATACGGAAACCATCCGCACCGGAACCATTGACGAGATTCTGGACATTCAGGACTTTGATGACACCAGGTATGCCGAACCCATCACCGAGCAGGAGATTATTGACAATGTCTACGGCATTATCGGCAGAACCGTGGGTGAAGAATATGAGGACTGGTTCAGTTTCGAGCTCGCCGACAATACGCTGAACGACAATGACTACTACGAAGTCTCCATGAAGGACGGCAAGGTGCACATCACCGGCAACGATGGCGTCTCCCTGGCTTCCGGTGTCAACTGGTACTACAAGAACAAATGCCACGTTAATATTTCCGAGCAGGCCAATCAGACCAGAATGCCGGATTCCATCGTCAGCGTGGAAGGCGTTGTCCGTAAGGAATCGCCCTACAAGATCCGCTATGGCATGAACTACTGCACCATTGACTACACCTTTGCCTTCTTTGGCGCGGATGAGTGGCAGAAAGAAAATGATTTCCTCGCCCTCAACGGAATCAATGTGGTTCTGGACCTGGCAGGGCAGGAAGCTGTCTGGATCAAATTCCTGCAGAACTTTGGCTATTCCTACGATGATGCCAAGGACTGGATTGCCGGACCTGCCTATTATGCATGGCAGTTCATGGACAACATGGAAACCTTCGGCGGACCAGTGTCTGATGGCTGGGTCAAAGACCGTCTGGAAATGGCCAGAGAAAACCAGAGATGGAAGAGATCTCTGGGCATGCAGACCGTTCTGCAGGGCTATGCCGGCATGGTGCCCACCAATTTCAGCGAATATCAGCCCGATGTGGAGATTCTCAAACAGGGTGACTGGTGCGGCTACGACCGTCCTGACATGATCCGGACGGATGGGGAACTGTATGACGACTATGCGGCTAAATTCTATGAAGCCCAGCGCTGGGCTCTGGGAGAAACATCCGATTACTATGCCGCCGACCCCTTCCATGAAGGCGGCATCCGCCCCGGTGATCTGACAGATGACACCATTGCGGCAGAAGTTCTGGATTCCATGCTGAAATACGATCAGAATGCCGTCTGGACGGTTCAGGCCTGGTGGTCCAACCCGACCAACGCCCTGCTCAAGGGAATGGGAGAGTACAGACAGGATCATGTTATTGTCCTGGATCTGACCGGACTGGAAGCTCCCAAGTGGAATTCCACCAGCTATGGCTCCACTACGCTGGATGCAAAGGAATTTAATGGAACCGACTGGGTTTGGTGCATGCTGAAAAACTATGGCGGCAACACCTCGGTAGACGCCAATCTGCCCAAACTGGCTCATGATATTCCCGATGCTCTGGCCAATTCTGAACATATGAAGGGAATCGGATTCATCTCCGAAGCCACCTATGACAACCCTGTCGCCTACGATCTGCTCTGCGACATGGCCTGGACCGATACCGAAGTGGATCTGGATGCCTGGCTGGATGACTATGTCCTCAGAAGATATGGTGCGCACAGCGAAAGCGCCAGAAAGGCCTGGGCTGAACTGCAGAAGTCGGTTTACAACCGGCAGGGCAATACGGGACAGATTTTTACATCCTCTCCCAGCATGAGCCGCTCTCCGGGAACCGGCCACAATGCTGCCAGCCTGGAAAAGGCCATCAATCTGCTGCTCAGGGATTATGACAAACTGAGTGCTTCGGAAGCCTATCGCTATGATCTGTCCGAGCTGATCCGCCAGCATGTTTCCGACTATGCCATTTCCGTCTACAACGAAATGAAGGCGGCTTACAACGATAAGGATCTGGAACTGTTCCGGGAAAAGAAGGCTCTGTTCCTGCAGTCCTTTGACATGGCAGATGATATCGCCGCCACCCAGAAGGATATGATGGTGGGCGAATGGATCGGCAGAGCCGAAGACTGGGCTGCCCGCTATGATGATTTCTCCTATGATTCACTGACCATGAACGCCAAAGCCCTGATCACTTCCTGGGGCACCTCTGTCACTTCGCTGTCGGATTATGCCTACCGGCATTACAGCGGCATGCTGAAGGATCTGTATAAGCACAAATGGCAGGTCTATCTGGATTCTGTAGAAGCCAGCATGGCTGATTCCGGCAATCCCATCGTCAATGTGCCGGTCTTCAAGACGTACTGGGAATGGATTATGAATACCCCCGAGTATTCCAGAACACCCAATAATGAACCGGCTGCCATGAAGACTCTCGTGGACCAGATCATGAAGGACAGCACCGTCATCAAGCCGATTCCCGTGATTCCGGAAAATGAAGGCAACGTCGTCCTGTTCAAGAGCGTAACGGCCTCCAACTATGCCAATACCGGCGGATCCAATGGCGGCTATCCCGACTTCATTACCGATGGCATGACCTCCAGCGGCTACTGGGATTCCGGAGACTGGGCTGCCAGACCCTATGCTATTGTCGATCTGGAAGAGACGTATGATCTGGACCGTTTTACCGTGATCAACTATTCCGGAAACCGTTACTATCACTGGGAGCTCTATGCTTCTGAAGATGGAGAAAACTGGACTCTGGCTGCTGAAAAGAAGGACAATGCCCTTTCCACAGATGCAGGAACAACCATCACTCTGGATACACCGGTCAGAGGCCGTTATCTGAAGCTGGTTGCCGTCTATCACAACCTCAATGAAGGCTGGCACTGCCGTGAACTCAGAGCCTATGGAGAACTGGCTGAACAGCCGGTTCAGGCCAATAAGATGCTTCTGTCCATGGCCATTGCCCAGGCACAGAAGCTGCAGGCAGAAGGCGCTCTGGAAGGCGTGAATGCTCTGGTTGTCAGTCTCTTTGAACAGTCCCTGAACGAGGCTGTTGAAGTCAATGAGGATCCATCAGCCACCCAGGAAAGAGTCAATGAAGCCTGGAGAAATCTGGTCAGAGCCATTCAGATGCTGGATTTCCGGACAGATTTCACAGCTCTGGATGCCCTGATTGCCGAATGTGATGCACTGAATCTGGATCACTATGCCAACGGCCCCGTTAAGGATGCCTTTGTGGAAGCCCTCAGGAAAGCCAGAGCAGTCAGAGAAAGTGAAACAGCTCTGACAGATCAGTCCATCGCTGCAGCCATTGAAGAACTCACTGCTGCCAGAAATGCCCTGCTGGATCAGAGTGTTCTGGATACCACTCTGCTGGCCTTCCTGATTGATCAGGTCAGCGAACTGGATCTGACGCTGTATGTTCCAGAAGGTCAGGAAGCTTTCCAGAGTGCTCTGCAGGAAGCCCGGAATGTTCTGGATCATCCGGAAAACCAGGCCCAGGTGGATGCTGCGGCTCTGAATCTGGGCAGTGCAGTTCTGAATCTGCGTCTGCGCCCGGATGAAAGCCTGATTGAACAGCTCAACAGCTTTACAGTCATGGCCATGAGTGTAGATTTTACCGGTTACCGGGCTGAAGACAGATATCTGGTGGTTTCTGCACTGAATCAGATTCTGAGTGATCTGGAAGATGAAAACCTGGATCAGCAGAGGGCACAGAACGATCTTCAGCTGGCAAACCAGGCCCTGCAGGTGATCCGTTCCTATGATCAGAACAACCAGACAAAGCCCGATTCGCCAAAGGAAGATCAGAAGACTCCTGATCTCTCGGACAAAGAAGATCTGAAGAAACCGGACGAAGAAACAGAGCCTGAGACAAACCAGAAGCCTCTGGATCAGACAAAACCGTCCAGTCAGAAGGAAACAGTGAAGAAGTCTGTCAGAACGGCTCAGAAGACCGGTTTTGGTGCAGTCTTCTCCCTGACTCTGGCTTCTGCAGCAGGCCTGTGGCTGACATTCAGAAACAGAAAGAGAAGGGAAGAGAAGTAGATTTTCATGACGGCTTTGCGGCCTGAGAAAATGGACAGAATACCCTATTAAATCCATGTATATATAATGAACGGATGAGAACGGAAATTTCCTCTCATCCGTTTTTTCATCTTCCATGGAAAGGATGTTGTATTCTGTATTCGATTGCCCAAGGTGCGGACTGGCAGAAGGCCAGTCTGCCAGAAAGGAATGAGTACAGTATGAAAACCATCTGGATTGCGACCGGCAACGCCCACAAGGCAGAAGAGTTTGCCAGAATGATGCCGGATATGCAGATTAAAACCCTGAAGGATCTGCCTGCTGAGATCAGAGAACAGGCAGAGGCAGCTGAAACAGGAGATACCTTTGAAGAAAACGCTCTGCAGAAAGCCAGAGCACTCTATAACGTGATTCATGAACCCGTCATTTCCGATGACTCCGGTCTGGAAGTGGACTGTCTGGATAAGGCTCCTGGCGTTTACAGCGCCCGATTCATGGGAGAAGACACCTCCTATGCCATCAAGAACCAGGCCATCCTGGATGCAGTGGAAGGAAAGGACAGAACTGCCCGCTTTGTCTGCGTCATCGCCTGGATTGATGAGGACGGAAACGAACATACCTACCGCGGCACCATGGAAGGAGAGATTGCTCACAAGTCCGAAGGAGAAAACGGATTTGGTTATGATCCCATCTTCTATTTCCCGCCTTTTGGCACCACCAGCGCCAATGTAGCGCCTGAAGTGAAGAACGCCCACAGCCACCGTCACAATGCCCTGGAACTGTTCATCCAGGACTGGAGAAACAGAAAATGAACCACATTGTTCTGTATGAGCCGGAGATCCCGGGCAATACAGGCAACGTCATGCGGACCTGCATGGCTACCCGGACAAAACTGCATCTGATTGAGCCTCTTGGATTTTCTCTGGATGAAAAGCATCTCAGACGCTCAGGCATGGACTACATACGGGATACGGATTTCACCATCTATCCCAGCTGGGATGCGTTTCTGGAAGCCAATCCCCATGCAGAACTGTTCTTCATGACCCGTTACGGAAAGAAAGCTCCATCAGAATTTGATTTCACTGCTGTGGACGGGGAGGTCTATCTGGTTCTGGGCAAGGAATCCACCGGAGTGGACAAGAAGATTCTCAGACAGCATCTGGACCGCTGCATGAGGCTGCCCATGGTGGCTGATGCCCGCAGCCTGAATCTGTCCAACTGCGCAGCCATCGGCATTTATGAGATTCTGCGCCAGCAGGGCTATCCCGGCCTTTCAACATCGGAATGGCTGAAGGGAGAGGATTTCCTTGAAACACTGGAAGACGATTGACTCTCTGTTTGATACGGAAGAAAAGAGACACCGCTTCTGCGGCATGGTCTGTGCCCTGGTTCTGCTGTGGATCTTTGTTGAAATTCTTTCCCTCATGGTGTGCCTGCTGCGAATCGGCAGCCAGGAAGAACTGTTCGCTTTCTATTCCAGACTCGATGGAATGCGGGATATTACTTTAGTAAAAATAATCATGAGTTTTATCACCAGTGCAGGGGGTATTTACCCTTTAGTTATGCGGATTCTGCGGGATATCCCTCCAATCTGGTGGGTAGGAATTAGCTGCGGTATTCTGTTCTTTTGTGGTGAACACCGTAAGAAAAAATCAATCATCTTTGCAAGTTGTTTGCTTATTTGGCTGTTTTTTATGGTTCTCTGCTTAATTAAAGGGCTTTCTGCGTCAAATCTGGGTGAGGTGATCATGGTCCTGCATGGTTTAGCCTGGGGTTCCGTTGGCATAATTGGGCCTTTGTCGGGCATTTTACTGGTCTGGGTCGGGAAAAACGCTATGAAAATGATTGAAAATTGATAAGCATTCCCGGCTTGTTGTTCATGATCCGTGAACAAATACAAAATATCGACAATTTTCAGATAAATCACACATTATTCCACAAACTAGGGCATTTACCTTTATTTATCGAATGTTTTTGAAATTTTATTCGGGGGTTTCCTAAGAATTTGTGAATAAATCCTTAAGGGAATTTTGAGTTGCCAATCGTGGTGTGATAAAGTTTGGATGTTCTTAGAAGAGGTGAAAAAGATGAATTTTGTCGAGAAACACAGCAAACTTTTAGCTGTCGCCCTTTGTCTTTGTGCATCTGGTCCTGTTCTCTCCACCGTTCGTGCCTACGAGGTTCAGCCTGGCTGGCATTCCAACGGCGAAGTGAGCTACTACATTCATGACAATCATCAGCGGGCAAAAGGCCTGACTGAAATTGATAATGCTACCTACTATTTCGACCAGTCCGGTGAAATGCAGTATGGCTGGCAGAATGTAGCAAACCAGACTTATTACTTTGACAACAACGGCAAGGCAGTAACTGGCAAGACTGAAATCCAGGGTACTACTTACAACTTCCAGCAGACCGGATCCCTGAACCAGGGATGGAACGCCGATGGATCCTACTACAATGAAAAAGGATTCAAGGTTGCTTCTGGCTGGGTAAATGATGAAGGCTCTAAGTACTACTTTGACGAGAATGGAAACATGGTAAAAGGCCAGTGGATGGACATCAACGGAAGCCGCTACTACTTCAACGAAGACGGTAAGGTGGCAACCGGGGAAGTCAATGTAGATGGCACAACCTACTACACTGATGACCAGGGTATCATGAATACTGGATGGGCTGACAACAACGGCAGCTATGTTTATTACAACGACAATGGATCCAAAAACACAGACTCTTACAAAGAAATCGACGGCAGTCTTTACGCTTTCGATGAAAACGGATCTCTGCTGACCAATACAGAAAAAGACGGTTACATCATTGATAATAACGGTGTAGCAACTGAAAAACCTGTTGAGGTGGAAACTCCTGTAGAAGAAACACCTGTTGTTCCTGATACTCCAGTAGTTGACGATACTCCCGTAGTGGATGAAACACCTGTTGTTCCTTCCACACCGGAACCCGATCCAACTCCTGTAACACCTGAACCGGAACCCACACCGGCTCCAACTCCAACTCCCACACCGGAACCCGAACCAGAACCCGCACCTGTAGTGCCTGAAACTCCTTCTGTTCCTGATACCGGTAAGGCCGCTGCCATTGCTGCAGCTGCCAAGGCTCAGGTTGGCGTTAACCAGGACTGCACCATGCTCGTAACCAACTCTCTGGCTGCTGTAGGCATCTACTTCCACGGCTGGCCTGAAGAATACGCAGCACTGGGTAACTGGACCAGCAACCCCGTTCCTGGCGATATCATTATCTACAGCGGACACGTTGCTATTTACATCGGTAACGGACGTGCTATCCACGGTGGATTCTACGGTTACACAACTGTTGAATGGACTGTTGAGTGCACAAACGCTCTGATCGGTTACATCCACGTTGCATAAGCAGCAAAAGTTTGCAAATTGAATTAGATTGAAACGGAAGACGAAAATTCTTCCGTTTTTTTGTTTTTTGAAAGACCGGTGTGCGGGGGAATTCTCCAGATGCTGATTCTCCTGCTCTCTTTGCGTATAATGGTAAACAGCCCTTTCTGAACCGGATTCAGAGGGGGAGATTTCCAATCTGAAGAGGTATCGATATGTATCCAATTCATACAGATAAATTTGTCAACAACGTCATCTCGCTGCGGACTTCCATTCCCTTCACCCAGAAGAACCTCCATATTCTTCATCTGCTGTGGAATATGCGCCGCAGCCGCAGTGAAAAATATCCTGACAGAGCATCATTCTCTACAGCTCTGTCCAATGCCTATGCCGCCGGCGTAGGCTTCAACATGAATGCCTACGGACCCGAACTGATCCTGGACATCCGCCTGGTCTATATCCGGGCAGCCCTGGTGGAAGAAGAAGGCTATACCGACGCCATCCTGGATCTGCTCGATCAGGTTGTTCAGCATCCTCTGCTGGATGCAGAGAGACTTGAAGAATCCCGTTTTGAAGTGCTCACCCGCCTGCAGACCATTCTGGAAAACCCGGATGCTGCAGCTATGCTGAAAGCTGCTGAACTGGCCGCTCCGGGAACGACTCTGTCCATTCCCGTCCAGGGCACCCCGGAAGGCTTTATGGCAGTCACTCTGGAAGATGTTCAGGAGCTCTGGAAAGAGATTCACGAGCGTCCTCTGTCCATCTATACCGTGGGCAGCATTGAACCTGAAATTGAAGCCTATCTGAATGCTCTGCCTCAGGCTGAACTGAAAAAGCAGCCCCACGAAATCCTGCAGCCCGGTGAGGTGGCCAATGAAATCGTGGAAAGGGAAGTGGATGCCATCTCCCTGACCCAGATCTATGCTGATCAGACCGAACCGGATGCCGGCACCTATCCAGCTCTGCTGGTGCTCAACAGCATGCTGGGCGGCTGTGCCACCAACCTGCTTTTCCAGACCATCCGGGAAAAGCACTCCCTGTGCTATACCATCTCCTCCAGCGTGATCCGCTTTGAAGGCGCTCTGGTGGTCACCGCTCAGGTGCTGCCGGGCAGCCTGGAAAAGGTGCAGGAACTCATCGCTGCCCAGATCCAGCGTCTGATCAGTCAGGACTATGATCCTTCTCTGCTGGATCACGCCAAGCGCTCTCTGTTAGACAGCCTGGCTGAACAGCAGGATTCCAGCCGTGCCATGATTGAACAGAGCTTCCTGAATCACTATCTGAGCCGGGATATCTCCATGGAAGAGTTCAAGGAGCAGATTGCTTCTGTAACTGCCGATGAAGTGGCTCAGGCAGCCGGCAGACTGTGCCTGCGCAGCTGGTGTGCCGTGCTCAATCCCGAAGCCGTTGAAGAAGACGTGGAGGTGGAAGAATGAGACCTGAACTTCGCATGCTGAAAAAGACCTGCGCCAACGGACTGCGGGTCATCCTGGTCCAGAAACCGGACTATCAGAAAAGCCTGTTCATGATGGGCATCAATGCCGGCGGACTGAACCAGAAGGAAACCCAGGACGGAAAGCTGGTCTGCCATCCAACAGGATGTGCCCACTATCTGGAACACCAGATGTTCCGCCTCAACGGGGAAGATGTGACCCAGGCGCTGGCTGAAGTGGGAGCTTCCACCAATGCCATGACCAACTACACCAATACCTTCTATTACGTAAAGACCTCCGGTGAAATCTGGAAGCCTCTGGAACTGCTCATGGACTTTGTCCAGCACCTGGAGATTTCCGAGGAAACCGTCAACAAGGAGAAGGGCATTATCCTCTCCGAATACAATATGTATCACCAGCAGCCGGAAAGCCGGATCATGGAAGAAATCCAGAAAAACCTGTTCTGGGAATACCGGATGAATACGGACATTCTGGGCACCACTGAAGATATCCAGAACATGACACCCGAAGATCTGCAGAGCTTCTATGACTGCTTCTACGACAGCTCCCAGACCATTCTGTGCGGTGTGACCGGCAAGCCTCTGGAGCCCATCATGGACTTCATTGAAAAGCACCAGGAACACATCGCCAGACGCATGAGCGGGGAAGTCATTCCCGATTATGGCAAGGAGCCGGTGGAAGTCGTCCGTCCTTCTTCCAGAGTGCAGATGGATATCTATACTCCCTATGCAGCTCTGGCAGTCAAAATGAAGCCTTCCGGCACGGAAGAGGAAAACAGACGCAAAGACATGATGCTGACGATGTGGCTGCTGTCTGTCTTCTCTCCGCTGAATCCCGAATACCAGACCTGGATGGATGAGCGGCTCATGACGCCGTTATTCTCCAGTGAATGCGATCTGACCAGCCACCACGCCATTCTCATGGTGCTGGCGCAGACGGAAAAACCGGAAGAATTCCTGGCTCTGGTGAAGAGAAAACTGGAAGAAAAGACGCCTATTTCCGAGAGTGTCTTCCGCACCCTGCAGATCAGGGATATCGCATCCTTCCTGCGCGGTCTGGATGATTTTGAAGATCTGTGCCTGTCCCTGATTTCCGGCACCTTTGATGGAACGGATCCCATGGAAGAAGAGGAAATCATCCGCTCTCTGAGCGCTGAAGAAGTCAATGCCTTCGTCCAGAGTCTGGATTTCTCCCAGATGACGGAAGTGGTCATTGAGCCTCTGGAAGAAAACAGACAGGCTCTGGCTGCCATGGCAGAAATTGAGGAATAAACCAGGACGCCTGAAAGTGTTACCGCCCTTCAAGGGATACAAAAGCCAGCCCTGCTGGCTTTTTCCATGCAGATTCTTCATAATGATCCCTTGCGGCATGCAGAATGAAGAAGACAGAGCAGACAAACCTGCTGCACCTGTCTCACAGAGCAGAAAGAGAGGTTCAGAATGAAACTAGAAGTCAGACCCATCTCCCGCAGGGAGTATGAGGATTTTATTCAGGATAAGGATTACACCTGCACCCAGGCCGGCGGCCAGATCGGCCGCATGGAAGAAAAGGGAGAAGAAGCCAGAGCAGCCGGCGGCTTTGAAAACGGCCAGCTGGTCATAGCCATGCTGTACCGGATTTCTCCCTATATGAAGGTCTTTCACTCTGCCTACTCTCCCAGAGGACCGGTCACAGACCGTTTTCTGGACGAAGAACTGCTGAAAGCCTTCTTTGAAGGCATGAAGCCGCTGCTGAAACAGGATAAGGCTGCTTTCCTCAAGGTGGAAAGCGGTGCTGAAATCGTCCAGCATGATATGGATGGGGCCATTGTGGAAGGCGGTTATGATAATGAACCTTACCGCCAGATGCTGGGACGCTGTGGTCTGGAGCCTCAGCCCCTGTGGACGGATGGTCTGGATCTGAGCAGACAGCCCCGCTATGTTTCCATTCTGGATCTGGTGGACTATGATCCCGCCTTTGACGGCCTGTTCCTGACTTCCCAGGAGCTGAAAGACAAGGACCGGTTTACCTGGAAAACGGAAGACCGGCTCATGAAGGAGCTCTCCTACAAGACCAGACAGGATGTGCGTGGCTCCCAGAAGGACTACATCGAAGTCAGACCCCTTCAGTATGAAGAACTGGAACTGATGCATTCCATGGAAGAAGCCAGCGGCAAGATCCATGGCTTCCAGGCGGACGGCCTGAACATTTTCCAGAGCACCTTCAAGGGCTATGGCGATGACTGCAAGGTCATGGCCTCCTTCCTGGATCTGGATGCCTATGAAAACTGGCTGCAGTCTGAAACCGAAGCCAATGCCAGAGAACTGGAAAAAGCAAAAGCTGATGCTGAAAAGTTCCCGGATTCCAAAAAGAAGCAGAACAAGGTGAAGACCGTTCTGGAAAGAACGGATTCCCTGCACCGCAAGAAAAAAGAAGCGGAAGAACTGGAAAAACAGTACGGCCGCAAGGTGCCTCTGGCAGCCGGTCTGTTTCTGATGACGCCCACGGAAACCACCTATCTCTATGGTGGCAGCATCCGTGAGCTGGCCGGCTTTCGCGGCACCTATGCCATTCAGTGGAAGATGATCCGCGAAGCTCTGGCCAGAAAAGCTCTGCGCTATTCCTTTGGCGGCATTTCCGGTAAGTACAAGCCGGATGAAGAAGGCTACGGCGTCTTTGACTTCAAACGCGGCTTTGGTGCCAGAGTGGCAGAATATGCCGGTGAATTCATCCTGCCCGTCAATCCGGCTGTGATGAAGCTTGGCAACATGCTGGGACGCTAGTGTGATCAGATCAGGACAAATAGAATAAAAGAAAAATCCTGCCTGTATTCCAACGAGAATACGGACAGGATTTTTGTCTTTTCAGGAGAAGGGAAAAATTATGGACAAACACCGGAGCAAACAGCCTTTTCCATGGACAACTTGCCAGAAAGGGACAGCTGTCCATGGAAAAGCGGCATGACAGAGTGCGGAATCAGAAGACTTGTCCACAATCCACCGGTTTTGATTCCCGCAGATGGGCGGCTATACTGCAGACAACTGTTAACAGGACGAAGGAAACGAGGTGGTATGGCCCGCCAGTCAGCTGTAAGAACGGGCTGCAGGAATGAACACATTTTTCGTTGTGGGACGTGTGGTCAGCCAGCCGGAACTGAAACGGTCCGGCATGGGGGCTGCCATATGCAGCGTAGACCTCGAAGTCGAACGCCCCTTCAAGAACAGCGAGGGAGTCATTGAATCCGACATCATCCGGATCGACGTCTGGAGAGGTGCTGCGGAAACACTGGCCAGCGCTGCAACAAAGAACTCCTGGATCGCGGCAAGAGGCCGCATTCAGACCAGAACCTATGAAAAGGAAGGACAGAAATGGACTTCCTACGGTTTTATCGCAGAACGCATTGAATATTTGCGCTGAAACCTCAGTATCCCTGTCATCAGACCGCAGACTCTTCCACTGCGGTCTTTTCTGCGGGCAAAAGAAAAAAGCCGCAGACGGCGCTGCAGCTTTTCATGCTGATTGAATAACGGTTATCTGTTGTAGTACTCAACGATCAGCAGTTCGTTGATGGGCTGAGCCTGGAACAGTTCGTTTCTTTCAGGGTAACGAACGTATTTGCCTTTCTTGGCATCCTTGTCTACTTCAACGTAGTCAACGAAAGCAGGGGTTGCTTCCAGAGCTTCGGTGATGGACTTGTTGTTCTTGGATTTTTCGCGAACTTCGATGGTGCTTCCGGGTCTTACCTGGAAGGAAGGGATGTCCACTTTCTTGCCGTCAACCAGGATGTGTCCGTGGTTAACCAGCTGGCGGGCACCTCTGCGGGTGTTAGAGAAGCCAAGACGGTAAACCAGGTTGTCGAGGCGGCTTTCCAGCATTACCAGGAAGTTTTCACCGGCAGATCCGGCTTTCTTGCTGGCTTTCAGGTAGGTGTTGTAGAACTGCTTTTCAGACATCTGATATACGTTTCTCAGACGCTGTTTTTCCTGCAGCTGAATACCATAGTTGGTGAGTTTTACGCGGCGTGTTTTGCCGTGCTGTCCGGGCGCATAGTTGCGGCGAGCCAGTTCCTGACCAGTTTCCAGAACGGAGTAGTTCAGGCGGCGGGACTTTTTCCAGGTAGAGCCTGTGTTTCTAGACATTGAATTTTCCTCCTATTGTCTTTTTACAAAAACAATAACAGGATACAAATCACCGGCACGGGTGAAAGAGACGATGCTTTCTGCTATCAGCTTAGTTACTCACATCTCCGCTAACCTGGCTCATTCGCCAAAATGCCGGCTTCGTATGCTGCTATTCATTCATGCCCGACTACTCTATCAGAATGCCCCTTCAATTGCAAACGACGCAGGACAGGCCTGGTCAAAGAAGAGGGTTTTGATGCAAATTCAGGGACTTTTTTTCAAACTTTTGAGAAACAGTTTTAATTCATCTTCAAAGGTTGGCATTACAATAAAACCAGACCCTTCCTGCCCCAAAAGGAAATGCAGGGGGTGGGCTGTTATGCTAGAATGAACACGACTGCGAGGAGGTAGATAACAAGTGGAGAATATTTGGGAACAGATTAAGACGTTCTGCCTGAGCGTTTATAACTATGTCAGGACACACATGAGTACAGAGGTGATGATTTACATCGGAATAGCTGTACTGCTGCTGATCCTGGTTCTGATACTGTCCAGAACACTGAAGCGGCGCAAGACTGCCAGACGGCTTCAGGAGCTGGAAGTGGAGGTCAATGACATCCGCAACAATTCTCTGCAATATAAGTACAACAAAGCCACCGCCTTTGCCAGAGTCAATGACGACATTACTGACCGGGTCAAGAACCTGGCCCCCAAGTATGAAATCTGTCAGAAGTCCATTGCATCCTGCGAAAATCTGTTCGATGCTGCTGACGACTATCTTTCCAGACACAAGTACAACAAATCCATGAAAGCCATGGATGATCTGGAAAGCATGCTGGATGACACCAAGGAACGCATCCGCATCGTTTCTCAGTCCCTCGACCACATTCTCGCCAAGGAAACGGAAGTCCGCGAAAAGGCCAACGCCCTCAAGGAACGCTTCCGCAATGTGAAGAACGTCTATCAGACCAACCGTGCCAGCTTCTATTCCGGTGCGGCTTATGTAGACGAACAGCTGGCAGACATCGAAGAACAGTTCAACAACTTTGAAGAATGGATGTTTGCTTCCGAATTCAACAAGGCCAAGGATGAAGTAGACAAGATCTCTGCGCGCACAGATGAGATTTCCGGTGTCATCGCTGCCTATCCCGATCTGTACGCCAAAGTGAAGCTGCAGCTGCCCCAGGCCCTGAATGAAGTGAAGCTGCAGGCTGAGGAAATGGAAAAGAACCGTGTCGACATCTCCTATCTGAATGTGGATGTCAAGATGGAAGCCATTGCCAACGCCATGCAGGACGCCCAGATCAAACTGGACAACGGAAACCTGAAGGGTGCTTCCAATTCTCTGGACACCATTACCGATCAGATTCTCGCTCTGCAGGAAGACATTGCCGGTGAAAAGAAGGCATTCGACGAGATCCACGGCGATCTGGATGCCAACTTTGCCATCGTGGACGATGTAGAATCCGAACTGGATCAGATCGTCACCCTGTACGCCAGCATCAAGGACCGCTTCGGTCTGGAAGACTGGACCAAGCGCTTTGAAGAAGCCAAGAGGGAAATGATTGAACTGAAGACCCAGCGCGATGCCATCCGTGCTCAGCTGGAGAAGAATGATGTTCTTCAGGTCGACGTGATTCACGAATACCGCGCCTTCGCTGTGAAGACCGTGGATTTCGGCAAGCAGGTCAAGGAAATGAAGAGACTTCTGGTTGGAGCCAGCAGTGACGAAAACCGTGCCAAGAAGCAGGTGACCAAACTGCAGCTGATCCTCAACGAAGTCCGTCTGAATACCATCAACAAGCAGCTGCCCAATATTTCAGATCAGTTTACCGAAGATCTGAAAGAGGGCGAAGCCAAGGTGGCATCCGTCAAAGGCATTCTGGAACATTCCCCGCTGGATGTGGACACCCTGAACGCATCCCTGCAGGATTCCATCGACTTTGTGTACAAGCTTTACAACAACGCAAACAACCTGGTAGGCGTAGCCGTCATGGTCGAAAACGCCATTGTTTTCGGCAACCGGTTCCGTTCCTCCTATCCGGCTCTGGACTCTGACCTGACCAGAGCAGAAGTTTGCTTCCAGAACGGGGAATACACCCGCGCTCTGAAAATTGCCATTCAGGCCATCGAAAATGTGCATCCGGGAATTTACAAGAAGCTGGTATCCAAGAAGGATCCGGCTGTCATGAACCAGGCACAGTAGATGATTTATTTTGATAATGCCTCCACAACCTCTGTTCGCCCAGAGGTTGTGCGTGCATATGGGACTCTGCTCGCTGAGTATGGAAACCCGGATTCCCTCCATCAGCTTGGCAGAAAAGCCCGCCGCAACATGGAAGAAAGCAGAAACCGCATTGCTTCCATGCTGAAAATCAGTCCGGAAGAAGTTATCTTCACCGGATCTGCTTCAGAAGCGAATACACTGGCCATAGTGGGATACGCTCTGGCCAACAAGAGCAGAGGCCGCCACATCATCACCAGCAACGTCGAGCACTCCAGTGCCGCCCACAGTGCGGATTTCCTGGAAGAGCTGGGCTTTGAAGTGACCAGACTGCCCATCAACGAGCAGGGAATCATCACTCCCGAAGCGCTGAAGGCAGCCATGCGAAGCGATACGATTCTGGTTTCCCTGATGCATGTCAACAATGAGATGGGAGCCATCAACGATATTGCGGCCCTGGCAGATGTGGTGCATGAGCATCCCGTCTGTGTCTTCCATTCGGACTGCACCCAGTCCTTTGCCAAACTGGACATCCCCATTGAAAAGCTGGATCTCATGACCATGTCGGCCCACAAGATCCACGGGGTGAAAGGTTCCGGCATGCTGGTAAAAAAGAAAAAGCTGAAGCTGCACCCCATCGTGCAGGGCGGTCAGCAGGAACAGGGCCTGCGGGGCGGCACGGAAAACTATGCCGCCAACACAGCTCTGGCCAAAACCATCCGCATGGCTCTGGAGGAAAAGCCGGCTGCGCAGAAAAAAGCCGCAGAACTCAAGAACTATCTGAGAAAAGAGCTTTCCACCATTGAAGGCTTCACCGAACTCTCCCCCCAGGGAGCCATCGACGGCATTCTGTGCTTCTGCTTTGATTCCATCACCAGCGAGGTGCTGCTCAACGCCCTGGATGCCAGAGGCATCTGCGTCAGCGCCAAGAGCACGTGTTCTTCCCATGACACCGGCGCCAATGCGGTGCTGCTGGCCATGGGCCGATCCATGAAGGAAGCCACGCATTCTATCCGGGTTTCCTTCTGCGCTTCCAACACCCTGGAAGAAGCGCAGGAATTCGTCCGGAGCATCAAGGAGGTCATCAACAATTATGGTTTATCACTATGACCATTTTCTGATCCGCTATGGAGAGCTGTCTCTGAAGGGGAAGAACCGCAAAACATTCATCAAGCGTCTGCTGGACAATACGAAAAACGCTCTGGCCGGCTTTGAAAAGCTGGAGTTCGATGCCCAGTACGACAGAATGTACATTTACCTCAACGGAGAAGATCCCGATCAGGTATCAGCCATTCTGGAAAGAGTCTTCGGCATCTCTTCCTTCTCTCTGGCCATGAAAGTGCCGGCAGATATCGAAGCCATCAAGACGGCTGCTCTGGAATGCGTTGAGGCTGAACAGCCCGGCACCTTCAAGATCAGAGCCCGCCGTCATGACAAGATGTTCCCCATGATCTCAGATCAGATCAACAGGGAAGTGGCTACTGTCATTCTGAAAAACACCGACTGGAAGGTGGATGTCCACCATCCTGATGTGGAAATTCTGGTGGAAGTCAGAGAAGACGCCGCCTATATCATGACCAGAAAGATCCCCGGCGCCGGCGGCTATCCCGTTGGTGTAGGCGGAAGAGCCATGGTGCTGTTATCCGGAGGCATTGATTCTCCGGTAGCCAGCTGGCTGGTGATGAAGCGCGGTGTTCACATCGAAGCCGTTCACTTTGCCGCTCCTCCCTATACTTCCCAGGCTGCTCAGGATAAAGTCGCCAGCCTGGCCAGACTGCTGGCACCCTATCAGGGCGAAATCGTCCTGCACATCGTGCCCTTTACCACCCTGCAGCTGGCCATCTATCACTACGCTCCCGAAAGCTATGCCATCACCCTCATGCGCCGCATGATGATGCGCATTGCCGATGGTCTGGCTAAGAAGAGACACTGCCTGGCCATTGCCACAGGAGAAAGTGTGGGACAGGTTGCCAGCCAAACCCTGGAGAGCATGAATGTCATCAACGAAGTGACCAACATGCCCATCATTCGTCCGGTTGTTTGCATGGATAAGGTGGAAATCATTGCCATTGCCCGCAAGATCGGCACCTATGACACCAGCATTCTTCCCTTTGAAGACTGCTGCACGATTTTCACACCCAAGTCTCCGGCTACCAAGCCCAGACTGGACAGATGCCTGGAATACGAAAAGAAATGGGACTGGCAGTCCATGGTGGATGACTGCATTGAAAATGCAAGCATGGTCCGCATTACTCCTGCCAGCGCTGCTTCCGCTTCCACAGAAGAAGAAACAGTGGATGAAGACCTGTTCTAAAGGTTTTCGATTTTACACAACAGCATATGAAAAGAACCCGGCCTGCGTGATGCAGACCGGGTTTGCTTGTTGTTGGAAAGATGTAGGAAGAAGATCGCTCTTCCTAAAGATCAATGGGGAAGACGGGAAGTCTGTGGCTGCCTTGTTCTTTCTCATCCGGAGCAGCCTGGGATGGCCAGGGCGGCGGAGAGCAGATCAGCAGCAGGAACATCAGCCCCGTTGCAGGGAAATCCAGAGTCACGTCAATGACGCCCTGAATCACCGCAGCGATATAGAGGCAGAGCACCAGGGAAAACAGGGCTCTGTCGCCATGGCTTTTATGCATGCGAAACAGCCGGATGAGCTGGGTCAGGACAAAACCCACAATGCAGATGGTGCCTGTAATGCCATAGCACAGCAGACTGTCCAGCAGAATGTTGTGGGCATGGGGAGCATAGAGCTGGGTGGCATCTCCCAGCAGGGCAAAGGCCTGGGGACCCATGCCAAACCAGAAACACTGAGGCAGATAATCCAGCGTTGCCTGCCAGATCCGCATCCGGGAATACAGAGTGGAGACATCATCCAATCTGGGAATCAGATCCGGTATAAACAGGATGGAGATGGCTGCGATGGCTTCCGCCAGCAGCGTGATTCTTAACAGCTTCTGTTTGTTGTCTGCCCAGAAGAAGACGGGCACCACCAGGGCAAAAGGCACCAGGGCGGAGCGGCAGCCGGTGAGCAGCAGCATGAAGAAATTGAAGCTGGCCGTACAGAGCAGGAACATTCTGTCTTCTCTGCTTTTATAGCAGATGAAGCAGTACATGCATAACAGAATCACCATGACCAGCAGGGTGGCATAGAGGTTGGTGTGAAAGAACACCGAGGACACCCGCATGTCCGGATTGTCCTGCACCATGATGGTTCCGGCCTGAATGGAATAGTAGAGGTACTGGATGATGCCAAAGAGACCGACCGGAATGGACAGCAGCACCCACCAGAAGATGGTGCATTCGAGCATTTTCCTGTCCAGGAAATGGCGGTACATCATGATGAATACAAAGATGAGAATGATGCCCAGCGCATTGGCAAAGCCCAGCCAGTTCTGCCAAAGCACACTGGACAGCACGCTGATGGCCCAGAACAGCAGGATCCAGCGGATCCCGGGGGTTTCTTCAAACAGCACCCGCAGCGACACGACGTTTCGGTATCGGTACAGCATGGCAACGATCACACAGATGGTCAGCGGGAACGGCAGGTATATGGAACAGGCGCCCAGAACGCAGGCTTTCTGTTCAGCACTGAGGCTAGACAAACCTGTATTTTCGGTGAGTAATCGCAATATTCGCACAGTGATCTCCTTTGAAGATACTATAACCAAGAACAGGGAGAATCTCAGTGACTTCAGCTAACAGAACTGTCGCATTGGGCGGCAGCCGGACGAATCCCGGATTTCTGTAGCGGGATGAAAAATCTGTATCCGGTTGCAGAAGCGGGTCTGACAGCCTTTCCGCTGCCGTTTTACGGGGCCTCTGTCCGGGCGGCCGGTAAAAGGCAGGCGGGAAGTCCTGAGCGCTTATAATAAAACTATGAAAATTCTATGTCCAAAATGTCAGGAACCCCTGAGCCGGGAAGGGCGTTCCTATCGATGCAAAAACCGGCACACCTACGATATGGCCAGACAGGGCTATATCAACATTTCCCCCAAGCAGAAACCTTCCGGGGATGCCCGGGAATCCGAAAAAGCAAGAACCGTCTTTCTGGAACAGGGCTACTATGACTTCCTGCGGGATGCCATCTGCAGGCTGATTGAGAAAGACCATCCAGAAAGCCTCCTGGATATCGGCTGCGGAGAAGGCTACTACACCAGAGCCTTTGCAAAGCTGGTACCTGAAACCTTCGGTATGGATCTGAGCAAGGATGCCATCCAGCATGCCGCCGGGCAGGATAAGAAAACCTTCTATATGGTCGGCAGCATTTACCGCCTGCCCTTTGAAGATCACAGCCTGGATATGGTGGTCTCCATCTTCACCCCTCTGCCTCTGGAAGAAGTCAGACGGGTGCTCAAACCGGAGGGCCGCTTTATTGTGGCCGGACCGGGCGTCATGCACCACTATGAACTCAAGGATGTTCTGTATGACCAGGTGCGTCTCAATGAAGAACCTGCTGATACGCTGGAAGGTTTTGAACTGGTCAGCAGAGAAGAACTCAGCCAGAAGGTCCATGTCAAGGATCCCTCGGGTCTGCTGGATATGACACCCTACCGCTACCGCTGTTCCAAAGAAGGACTGGAGAGGGTAGCTGCTCTGCAGGACGGGCTGGATGTCACCTTTGATTTTGTTGTCAGTGAATGGAGGCCGAAAGCATGATCGGAACAGTCAAGAAATGGGGAATCAACGGAGAAGGCGTTGTCTTCTTCCGCAAGAAAGCCGTATTTGTGCCCGGAGCCATTCCGGGAGAAACCATTGAATACGAAATCGCAGCGGATCATCCCCGCTATGCCCAGGGAAAACTGATCAGAGTGGTGGAACCCTCCCCCAGAAGAAGACATCCCCTCTGTCCTAGGTGGGAAGAGTGCGGCGGCTGTTCTCTTATGCACCTGGACTATAAGGGTCAGGTGAGAATGAAGGAACAGGTGCTCCGGGACACCCTGCGCAAATATGCAGACTACAACGGTCCCATTGAACCCCTGCTGAAAAATCCTGATCCTCTGGCTTACCGCAATGCCTGCAAAATGCCCTTAGGCCTGGATGAAGAAAGCCATCCGGCGACGGGTATGTATGAGCGCGGATCCAGAAACTTTGTGCCCATTGAACGCTGTCTGGTCCATTCCAGAAAACTGGAAAGTGTCAGAAACCGGATCAGCGAGCTGGTCAGAGAACTGGATCTGCCGGTGATCCGCAATACCCAGAAGCCCGGATACATGAATCTGGTGCTTAAGGAATACAACGGAAAAGTCCATGTGATTCTGGTCACTTCCCAGATTGAAGTGGATCCCCGCCTGGTGGAAGGCATCATGAATCTGGATGATGTGGCATCTCTCTGGCAGAGTGTGAAAACACCGGACGATCCGGCTCATGAACTGTTTGGCAAAACCATGCGCCATCTGGCCGGAGAAGAAACCATGCATCTGGAACTGGACGGCCTGGATCTGCAGCTGCTGCCCCGCTCCTTCTTCCAGCTCAATACAGCCCAGGCCAAAAACATCTATGACCTGGCTGTGGAGTGGCTGCCCGGTCATGTCCCCTTCATGGTGGAAGCTTATTCCGGCATCGGAGCCATTTCTCTGAAAGCCGCTGACCGTGCTGACAGAATTGTAGGCATTGAAAGCATTCAGGATGCGGTGGACAACGCTAACGAAAATGCCAGAGCCAACCATAAGGACAACGTCAGCTTTGTGTGTGGCGATGCTGCTGAAGAACTGAAGAAGATTCTGAAGACACAAACGCCTCAGGTGCTGGTGGTGGATCCTCCCAGAACCGGTCTGGATCAGCCCATGAAGGATGCCCTGCTGCATTCCGGCATCGAGACGCTGATTTATATCTCCTGCAACCCGTCCACGCTGGCCAAGGATCTCCACGATCTGAAAGCCGTCTATGAAATCACCAGGGTCAAGCCTGTGGATATGTTCTCACAGACCCCCAATATCGAAACCATCGTCAAGCTGGAACATAAATAGAAAAGACAGTTTGAAAAGGGCACTGCCAGAACAGGCAGTGCAGAGAAAATCGAACAGAAACAGAAAAGAGAGGAAAGAACAGAATGATGAAAGAAATATCCCCTGCCGAACTTCAGGTGAATCCCTGGGAGCTGATTGCGAAAAAGTGGATGCTGATTACGGCAGGCACAATGGAAACCGGATTTAATACCATGACAGCCAGCTGGGGAGAACTGGGTTCTCTGTGGGGTCATGGCGGCGGTCTGCCGGTAGCAACCATTTTTGTCCGTCCTCAGCGCTACACAAAGAAGTTCATCGACGAGAACGAATACTTCTCCCTGTCCTTCTATCCTGAGGAAGACCGGAAGGCTCTGGGCTATCTGGGGTCTCATTCCGGAAAAGACGAAGACAAGGTGGCTGCCGTTGGCTTCAAACCGGAAGGGGATGAGCGGGCCGTGTGGTTCCAGGATGCTGAACTGGTGCTGATCTGCCGCAAGCTTTATCAGGCACCTTTACTGGAAAAGTGCTTTTTAGATGAAAATATCATCAAAGAGTGCTGCCCAGACAAAGACTTTCATGAAATGTACATAGGAGAGATTGAGAAGATTCTTGTTCGGGATAATAATGGATGTGATCGGTAAAGTGTATTATTGAACTCCTGAACGGCATCATAACCTGTGATAACGTAAGGATTCTCTGTTTAAACATTATTTTAAGCATTTTCAATTACACTTTTCCTGACAGCTGCATCAGAATTGGTGTCCACAAACGGGACGTATCTGCCGATGCCAGCCAGAGAAATGGAGACCTACTTATGTCATATGTCACTGCCGCTATTATCCAGAACCCGGAAACGGGACGCATTCTCATCTGCCAGAAACAGCCGCACGGCCTTCATGCCAGCTGCTGGGAGTTTCCTTGTGGAAGAACAAGAGAGAATGAATCTGTTGAGGACTGCCTGAAAAGAGTCTGCATGGATCAGTTGAACCTGCGGCCTGATCAGATCAGTCTGTTTTCCACCGTGCCTTACAACGGGGAAATCAACTATTTCTACCTTTGCCCCATGCCGCTGAATGAACTGGTGTACATGGTAGACCGCGAACATGCTTCCATCGCCTGGGTCAGCCAGGAGGAAATGAAGAACTATCATTTCTGCCCGGCAGACGCTGCCATGCTCGAAAAGAGTGATGTGAAAAGCATTTTCGAAAACTGATGAAGAACCGTTTCTGTAGTTCTCAAAAAATCAAAAACGCCGGTCCTGTGCCGGCGTTTTTTTGTACCAACCCGCTTCGCGGGGGTGGTTAATCTAATATGTTTCTCCGA